>FWWM01007248.1_pt1 | contig 22459 bp, 17 predicted proteins | sample 2228351 | NCBI WGS metagenome assembly FWWM01 (sample SAMEA103939774, study PRJEB20133) | metagenome
CCCTCCCCCACCACCACCCCCACCCGGACCTCCTTGCGAAAAGGGACGGCCACCCGCCGACCCAAAGCCTCCTCCCCCTCCTGCCCTAGGGGGGGGAGGTAGGTAAGGGGCGGAAGGGGGAGGGGCAGGGCCACCTCCAGGGTGCGCACAAGCCCTAGCATAAGGCCATGCGCCTCGCCGTCCTCCTCTCCGGGGTAGCCCTCTATTCCAGTTTTTACGCTCCCGTCCCCCTCCTTCCCCTAATAGAACACCTCTTCGGGGCCCCCAAGGGAGCGGCGAGCCCGGGGATGGGCCTTCCCCTTCTCCTCCTCGTCCTCCTCTCCCCCCTGGCCCCCAGGCTCCCCTTTCCTCCAGGGGCGGTACTGGCCCTGGGCCTCCTCCTGGTGGGCCTCGGGGGGGTGGTGGGGGCTTTGGGCCCTAGCCTCGAGGTCTGGTTCTTGGGCCGCCTCCTCCAGGGCCTGGGGGCGGCCCTGGTCCCGGCCGTGGCCCTTCCCCTTATCCCCAGGCTTTTTCCCCAAAGGGCCCTGGAGATGGCGGGGCTTTATATGGCGGGGAATGTCCTGGGAGGCGGCCTGGGCCGGGCCCTGGCCGGGGTCTTAGCCGAAGGGCTTGGGGTCCGGGGGGCCCTCCTCCTCCTGGCCCTCCCCGCCCTCCTCCTGGGCGGGCTGGCCCTCCGCCTAGCCCTGGCAGGGGGGCCCAGGCGGGAGACCACGCCCCAGGGCCTACCCCGGGAGGCCTACCCCCTCCTCCTGGTGGGGGGGATCCTCCTCTTCCTCAACCTCTTCCTGGCCAACCTCCTGCCCTACCGCCTCCTCGAGGCCGGCTTCTCCCCAGGCCAGGTGGGGGCGGTCTACCTGGGCTACCTCCTGGGGGTACCGGGGAGCGCCCTCTCCGGCCCCCTGGCCCGGAGGCTTGGGGGGAGGGGGGCCTTTAGGCTGGCCCTGGGCCTGGTCTTCCTGGGCCTCCTCCTCCAGGCCTGGGGGGGGATGGCCCTGGTCCTGGGCTTCGCCCTGATGCTGGGAGGGCTCTTCACCGCCCAAAGCCTGGCCTCTGGACAGGCGGGACGGCTTGGGGGCGGGGTGAGCGGGGCGTATGTGGGGAGCTTCTACCTGGGGGGAAGCCTGGCCGGCCTCCTCTACCCCCTTTTTCTCCACGCCCCGCTGCCCGCCTTAGGCCTGGCCCTGGGCCTGGCCCTTCTGGCCTTTTACCTTGCCCCTATCCGATAATGAGGGAATGGAGGTCCACCTCGAGGACCAGTACCTCCGAACCCCCGCAAAGACGGGGCTTTTGGAGGTCTACCAGGCCCTCCAGGGCACGGGGCTTTACCCTCCCTTCCCCCCGGTGGAGCTCCCTGGAGGGGTGGGGGGGCTTTTGGAGCGGGGAGGGTTTGCCCAGACCTTTCCCTTCGCCCAGGAGGTCTTAGGCCTCACCTTCCTCACCCCTAAGGGCCTCCGGGTGGAGGCCGGGGGGATAGTGGTGAAAAACGTCCAGGGGTATGACCTGGTCCGGCCCTTTGTGGGGAGTTTCGGCCTCCTGGGCCAGGCCCTGGAGGCGGTCCTAAGGCTTAGGCCTGGCCCCGAGGCCCTCTTCCTAAGGCGGCCCCACCAGGGAGGGTGGCCTGAGCTTTGGCCCAGGCCCCGGTTCCTCTTTGCTCTGGAGGAGGGAGACAGGACCTGGCTCTACGCCTACCACTTCGGCCGGAAGCGAACGGTGGAGGCCTTCCGGGAGGCTTTTGGTGGGGAGGAGGTGGGGGCTTTGGACCTTAGGCCCCTCTTCCCCCACGGGATGGGGGTGGGCCCTGGGCCCCTAAGGGATCTCCGCTTCTCCTGGCAGGACGGCGGGGAAGCCCCTACCCCCCCAGAACCCTTCTTGCGGCTCGCCCAGGCCCTATAGTAGAGGGCATGGGGCTTTTGGAGGACGCCCTAAAGGCTTTGGGGGAGGTCCAGGACCTCGAGGCCCTCAAGACCCTAAGGGCCCGGTACCTGGGCCGGAAGGGCCTCCTCACCCAGGAGATGAAGGCCCTAGGGGGGCTTCCCCCGGAGGAGAGGCGGAAGAGAGGGGAAAGCCTCAACGCCCTCAAGGCGGCCCTGGAAAAGGCCTTTTCGGAAAAGGAAGAGGCCCTCAAACGGGAGGCCCTGGAGACGGAGCTTAAGGGGAGGCGGCTCGATGTGAGCCTCCCTGGGGCGGGCCTCTTCGTGGGGGGGCTCCACCCCATCACCCTGATCCTCCGGGAACTCGTGGGCATCTTCCAGAACATGGGGTACGAGGCCGTGGTGGGCCCGGAGGTGGAGACGGAGTTTTTTAACTTCGACGCTCTGAATATCCCCGAGCACCACCCCGCCCGGGACATGTGGGACACCTTCTGGCTCCGGGCCCAGGGCTTCCGGGCCCGGGGGGCCTTGGGGGAGGAGGCCGGGGGGCGGCTCCTCCTCAGGACCCACACCTCCCCCATGCAGATCCGGTATATGGCCACCCACACCCCCCCCTTCCGCATCGTGGTCCCGGGCCGGGTCTTCCGGTATGAGCAGACCGACGCCACCCACGAGGCCGTCTTCCACCAGCTGGAAGGCCTGGTGGTGGGGGAGGGGATCAGCATGGCCCACCTCAAGGGGGCCATATTGGAGCTCGCCCAGGCCCTCTTTGGGCCCAAGGCCAAGGTGAGGTTCCAGCCCGTTTATTTCCCCTTTGTGGAGCCCGGGGCCCAGTTCGCCGTCTGGTGGCCGGAAGGGGAGAGGTGGCTGGAGCTTGGGGGGGCGGGGATGGTCCACCCGGAGGTCTTCCGGGCCGTGGACGAGTACCGCGAGAGCCTAGGCCTCCCCAAGGCCTATGGGGGGGTCACAGGCTTCGCCTTTGGCTTAGGGGTGGAAAGGCTCGCCATGCTGCGCTACGGCATCCCGGATATCCGTTACTTCTTCGCGGGCCGGCTTAAGTTCCTGGAGGCCTTCCGGGGGGCAAGATGAGGGTGCCTTTCTCCTGGTTAAAGCGCTATCTGCCGGAGCTGGAAAGCCCCGAGGTCCTAGAGGAGCGCCTGGCAGGGCTTGGGTTTGAAACCGACCGGATGGACCGCCTCCCCGAACCCCCTTCCGGGGTGGTCTTCGCCCGGGTGGAGGCGGCGGAGCCCATCCCGGGGACTGGGCTTAAACGCCTCCTCCTGGACGCAGGCCGGGAGGTCCAGGTGGTCACGGGGGCCCCAAACGCCTGGGCGGGGATAGGGGTGGCCCTGGCCCTCCCAGGGACGGAGTTCCCCTGGGGAAGGATCGGGGTCCGGACCATCCAGGGGGTGGAGTCCTACGGGATGGCCCTCTCCCCCAAGGAGCTCGGGGTGGGGGAGTATGGGGGGGGGCTTTTAGTCCTAAGGCCGGATGAGCTTCCCCCAGGGACCCCCCTGGCCGAGGGGTGGCCGGGGGAGGTGGTCCTGGACCTCGAGGTCACCCCCAACCGGCCGGACGCCCTGGGGGTCCTGGGTCTGGCCTACGACCTCCACGCCCTGGGGTACGCCCTGGAGGTCCCGGACTACCCCCTTAGGACCACCCCCCTCCCCTTCCCCTTTGGGCTTAAGGTGGAGGAGCCGGAGCTTGCCCCCTTTTTCTCCTTAGGCTACGCCCGGGGCTTAAGGCCTGGGCCAAGCCCCTTGTGGCTCCAGCGCTGGCTCTTTGCCGCGGGGATGCGGCCCATCCTCAACCTGGTGGACGTGACCAACTTCATCATGCTGGAGCTCGCCCAGCCCATGCACGCCTTTGACCTCCGCTTCATCGGGGAGGGGATCCTGGTCCGGCGGGCCCGGCCCGGGGAGAGGCTTAAGACCCTGGACGGGGTAGAGCGGGCCCTCCACCCCAAGGACCTCCTCATCGCCGCCTACCAAGGGGAGAGGACCTGGCCCCTGGGCCTGGCCGGGGTCATGGGCGGGGAGGAAAGCGAGGTCCGGGAGGATACCGAGGCCATCGCCCTGGAGGTGGCCCGGTTCCACCCAGGGTGGATCCGCAAGACGGCCCGGCGGCACGGCCTACGCACCGAGGCCAGCCACCGGTTTGAGCGGGGGGTGGACCCCAAGGGGCAGCTACCCGCCCAAAGGCGGGCCCTAGGCCTCCTCCAAAGCCTCGCAGGGGGGGAGGTGGCTGAGGGCTTCCTGGTGGCGGGAAAGGAGGAGGCCCCCACGCCCATCCCCTTCCGCCCGGAGTACACCAACCGCCTCCTGGGGACGGAGTATCCCCCTGAGGAGCAGCTCGCCCTCTTAAGGCGCCTGGGCTGCCGGGTGGAGGGGGAAGGCCCCTTTTGGGTCACCCCCCCAAGCCGGCGGCTGGACCTAAGGATTGAAGAGGACCTGGTGGAGGAGGTGGCCCGGCTCAAGGGGTACGAGACCATTCCCATAGCCCTCCCTGCTTTCTTGCCCGCAGAGGATAACCGCAAGGCCGGCCAGGCCTACCGGGAGGAGGAGGCCCTAAAGGACATCCTCTTCGGCCTCGGCTTCCAAGAGGTCTACACCTATAGCTTTTTTGACCCCAAGGAAGCGGGGCTTTTCCGCCTGTCAGAGCCTAGCCTCGAGGTGGTGAACCCCTTAAGCCCCGAGCGGAGCGCCTTAAGGCCCTACCTCTTCCCTGGCCTCCTCAAAACCCTGAAGGAGAACCGGGCCCTGGACGGTACGGAAAGGGCCTTGGTCTTTGAGCTGGGCCGGGTCTTCCAGGAGGAGGAAAAGACCCACCTCGCGGGGGTCCTCCTGGGGGAGGGGATTGGGCTTTGGGGCCGGGAGGCCTTAGGGGGGTATTTCTTCCTTAAGGGACTTTTGGAAGCCTTTTTGGCCAAGCTGGGCCTGGACCTTAAGGTGGAGGAAAACCCCTTCCCCTTCCTCCACCCTGGGGTTTCGGGCCGGGTCCTGGTGGCGGGGGAGGAAAAGGGCTTTTTGGGGGAGGTCCACCCGGGGATTACCCGGGCCCTGGAACTCCCCCCGGTCTGGGTCTTTGAGCTGGTCCTCCCCCTATCCAGGAAGCCCTTCCGCTTCCAAGACCCCTCCCGCTTCCCCCCGGCCCTCCGGGACCTGGCGGTGGTGGCCCCTCTGGACTTCCCCTACCTCCGGGTGGAGGCCATCCTAAGGGAGGCCGCGGGGACGGAGCTGGAAAGCCTGGAGCTCTTTGACCTCTACCAGGGCCCGCCCCTACCCGAGGGGAAGAAAAGCCTCGCCTTCCACCTCCGCTTCCGCCACCCCCATAGGACCCTAAAGGATGAGGAGGTGGAGGCCATCATGGGGCGGATCCTGGAGGCCCTAAGGGCCCACGGCCTCGAGATCCGGGGCTAGGACCACCCCACCGTGACCTTGTCACGGTGGGGGCCCCGGCCGTATCCTTTGCGGACCCAGATGGCAGAGTCTTCTGCCTTAAAATCTTAGGCATGGCCTCACCCCTTACCCTCCTAGACCTCCTGGCCCTCCTGGCCCTAAGCCTCAGCCTGGCCCTGGGGTACCGGCTGGGCCTGGGGATGCTCCTCTGGGGCGGGGGCGGGGTCTTGGCCTATCTGCTCCTGGCCCAGCTGGGGCTTAAAGGCCCCTGGGTGGGCCTGGGGCTTGGGCTAGCCCTTGGGACCCTAGCCAAAACCCTCCCCCTTCCCCGGCTAGGGGAGGGGGTGGAAAGGGTATTGGGCCTCCTTGGGGGCGGGGTCCTGGGGGGGTTTTTGGCCCTGGCCCTCTGGGTGGGCTTCCCCTGGGAAGGCCTGCCTGGAGGGGTGGTCCGGTACCCCGCGACCAGCCTCCCGGCCCCGGTTTACCAGGCCGTGGGGGAAAGCCCCTTTGCCCGGGCCGCCTTCACCCGGGTGGCCAGGACCCCCTGGCTCCGCCGGGCGCTTCTGGACTAAAGGGCCAGGACCGCTGCCAGGTCCAGAAGCTCCTTGCGAATGGTTTTTCTGCCCTCCACCGCCTCCTTGAGGGGGGTAAGCTTGATCTCCCCTTCCACCTCCCCCACCATCACCCCGCTGGTGCCCTGGACCAGGACCTGAACCGCGGCCGCCCCTAGGCGGCTTCCCAGGATCCGGTCCTTGGCCGTGGGGCTTCCCCCCCTTTGGATATGCCCCAGGACTGTGACCCGGGCCTCCAGGGGCAGATGGGCCTGGATGGCCGCAAGGAGCCCCGCCGCCCCCCCAGGGTAGGCCCCCTCGGCCACCACCACGATGGAACTGGTCTTGCCCCGGGCCTGGGACTCCAGGAGCCTCTGGGCGATGGCCCCAGGGTCCACGGGGACCTCGGGCAGGGCGATGACCTCCGCCCCCCCGGCCAGGCCCACGTCTAGGGCAATAAACCCCGCATGCCGGCCCATGACCTCTATGAAGAAGACCCGCTCATGGCTCGCTGCGGTGTCCCGGATCCGGTCTATGGCCTCGAGGGCCGTGTTCACCGCGGTGTCAAACCCGATGGTGTAATCCGTACCGTAGAGGTCGTTGTCTATGGTACCCGGGACCCCCACCACGGGGATGCGGTGCTCCTCTATGAGCCGGATGGCCCCTCTAAAGGTCCCGTCCCCGCCGATGGCCACCAGGCCCTCTATGCCCTGGGCCTTAAGGTTCTCCACCGCCTTGGCCCGGCCCTCGGGGGTGAGAAATTCCTGGCTCCGGGCAGTGAGGAGCACCGTCCCCCCCCGCTGGAGGATATTGGCCACATCCCGCACCTTTAGGGGCAGGAACTCCCCAGCGATCATCCCTGCGTAGCCTCGCCTTATCCCCACCACCTCCACCCCAAGGGCCGCGGCCTGGCGGACCACAGCCCTAAGGGCGGCGTTCATCCCTGGGGCGTCCCCCCCGCTGGTAAAGACCCCGATCCGCTTCATTCTGCCTCCATGGCCAGGCGGTAGGCCAGGTTCCTGGGCACCCCCTCGGCCACCAGGGCCCGGACCAGGTCCCGGCCCTGAAGCCCCTGGGCCTTTAGGGCCTTAAGCCGCTCCCCCACCTCCTTAGGCCCGGCCTCCGCCCGGGGCTTAGGCCCCAGGACCAGGACGAACTCCCCCCGGGGGGTTTGGAAGCGCGCCACAGCCTCCTTCAGGCTACCCCGGAAGATCTCCTCGTGGAGCTTAGTGAGCTCCCGGGCCACGGCCACGGGGTGGTCCGGGCCGTAAACCGCCAGGAGGTCCAAAAGGGTTCGGCGGAGGCGGTGGGGGCTCTCGTAGAGGACCGCGGTCCGGCCCTCCCGGGCCAGGGCCTGGATGCGCTCCTGCCGCTCCCGCCCTCCCTTGGGCAGGAAGCCCTCAAAGGTAAAGGGCTGGGTGGGGAGGCCGGAGGCCACCAGGGCGGGGATTAAGGCCGTGGGTCCAGGAAGCGCTTCCACCTGCCACCCCCATTCTAAGGCCAGCCGCACCAACTCCGCCCCCGGATCCGAAACCCCCGGGGTCCCGGCGTCCGTGGCGTAGGCCACATAGCTATACTTCTCCAAAACCTCCTGGGCCCGGTCCAGGGTGTGCTGGTCCAGCCTCAAGGTGGGGGTGGGGATGCCGTAATGCTTTAGGAGAAGCCCGGTCCTGCGGGTATCCTCACAGGCCACCACCTCGGCCCCCCTTAAGACCTCCAGGGCCCTTAGGGTGATGTCCTTAAGGTTGCCGATGGGGGTGGGGACCAGGACCAGACGTTTCACAGCCTAGCGCGGAGGTAATCCGCCGCTTCCCGGAAGGGGAGTTCATAGACCGAGCCGGAAGGCAGGGTGAATTCCAAAAGGTCCGGGGCCCCCGGGAAGAGGACCCGCCTCAGGACCAGAAACCCGTCCTCCGCGGCCAGATGGACCGTGAGGTAATCCGGCTCCTGGTTGGGCTCGTCCTCCACCTCCCTAGGGGACTCTCCCCCCACCCCGGCCTCGAGGCGGCCCAGGGCCTCGGCCAACTCCAGGGCCAGGACCCGGACCTCCTCCTCTTCCTCCCCTTCAAAAAAGCGAAGGAGGGCCTCCTCCCCCTCCCGGAAGGCTTCGAGGCCATACAGGGCCTCCTTGGGCTTTGGGGCTTCCAGGACCTCTAGGCTCCCGTCGGAAAGGAGCTTGAGCCTAGCCCCACAGGCCTCGCAGTCCAGGGTATCCCCTACCTCGAAGCCCTCCAGGTCCAGGCTTTCCCCACACACTGGGCAGACCATAAGCCCATTATGCCACCCCGCCGCCAAAGGCTTTGGCGGCGGGGTAGGGAGGCCAAGGGTTTACCAGATGTAGAAGAGGACCACGATGAAAAGCCAGACCGCGTCCACTAGGTGCCAGTACATGCTGGCGGCCTCGAGGGTCCCGTGGGTGTTGTGGTTCAGGGTGAGCTTCCCCCTTAGGGCCTGGAGATAGGCCAGCACCAGGCCAAACCCCCCGATGACCACATGAAGGCCGTGGAGGCCCACGATGGTGAAGAAGGTCGCAGTCCAGAGGTTCTCGGACCAACTGGAGTGGTGGTGGAACTGGTAGAACTCCCAAGCCTGAAAGAGGAAGAAGAGCACACCCAGGATGATGGTAATGAGGAGGCCAAACCGGAAGGGGTTAAACCGGCCCCGGCGCAGGTCGTGGTGGGCGAAGTGGACGGTAAAGGAGGAGGAGACCAGGAAAACCGTGTTCAGAAGGGCAAGCCATAGGGCGGGCCGCTCCTCAGGGGGGGTGGCGGCCCCAGAAAGGCGGAGGTAGAGGTACCCCGCGATGAGGATGGCGAAAAGCCCCACCTCCGAGACGATGAACCAAGCCATCCCCATCCAGGCGTTGGACTTGCCGGAGAGGGTGTGGTGCTCCACAGGGTGGTCGTACTCGTCCTCCAGGGCCCAGCGGATGAGGCCATAGGCGAAGAGGGCCAGGAAGACCCACATCCAGAGGTTAGGCCAAGGAAGAATGGCAAGGCTTAAGAAGAAGGCGAAAAGGGTGGCGGCGGAGTAGAAGGGCCAGAAGGAGTTCCTGGGGAGGTGGATATGGTGGGGGTCCTCGGGCTTAAGCTCCACCCCCTTCTTGGCCCAGTCGTAAAGGGGGCGCTCCGAGGGGAAGTCCTTGGGCAGGACCACGTCAAAGTTATGGGCCTTAGGGGGGGAGTCGGTGAGCCACTCCAGGGTGTACCCACCCCAGGGGTTCTTGGGGGCCTTAGGGCCGTAGCGGAGGCTATGCCACATGGTGTAAATCCAGACCAGCCCCCCCAGGCCCAGGATGAAGGCCCCAACGGTGGAGATGAGGTTGAGCTCCGGCCAACCGGCGATATCCGCGTTGTAGGTGTAGTACCGCCTCGGCATCCCCAGGAAGCCCAGGGCGTACTGAGGCAGGAAAACGAGGAGGTAGCCCACCAGGAAAAGCCAAAAGTGGAGCTTACCCAGCCGGTCGTCGAACATCCGGCCGGTCATCTTGGGCCACCAGTAGTAAAGCCCGGCAAAGGCCCCGAAGCCGGAACCGGCCATGAGGACGTTATGGAAGTGGGCCACCACGAAGTAGGAGTCGTGGAACTGGTAGTCCAAGGGGACCATGGAGAGCATCACCCCGCTGATCCCCCCAAGGAGGAAGTTAAAAATGAAGCCCAGGACCCAGTAGAGGGGGGTCTGCATCTGGAGATGGCCGCCCCAGAGGGTCCCAATGAGGTTGAAGATCTTCACCCCCGTAGGCACGGCGATCAGGGCGGTGAAGAAGGCAAAGGCCAGCTGGAAGATCTTGGACTCCCCCACGGTGAAGGCGTGGTGGGCCCAGACCATCGTCCCCAGGACCACGATCCCCATCTGGGCCCAGACCATCTGCCGGTAGCCGAAGAGGGGCTTGCGGGCAAAGGTGGAGGCCACCTCGGCCAGGATGCCGAGGTAAGGGAGGAGCATCACGTAGACCGTGGGGTGGGAGTAGAACCAGAAGAACTGTTGGAAGAGAACGGGGTCGCCGCCAACGGCGGGGTTGAACCAGCTTAGGCCAATCTTCCGCTCCAGGAAGACGAGCAGGGTAGCCGAGGTCAGGCCAGCCAGGCTGAAAAGGTTGAGGATGCTGGCGGCGAAGACGCTCCAGACGTACATGGGCATCTTCCAGAGGCTCATACCCTGGGCCCTAAGGTTATAGATGGTGGCCACGAAGTTGGCGTTGCCCAGGAGGCTGGAGAAGCCCAGGAGGAGGATGGCCGCCATGTAGAAATCCACTCCGCTTTGGGACTGGGCAGAGAAGGGGTAGTAGAAGGTCCAGCCCACCGCCGGAGGACCCCCGGGGGAGAGGAAGCTCAGGAGGGCCAGCAGGACCGCCCCCAGGAAGGCCCAGTAGCTGAAGGCGTTGACCCGGGGCAGGGCCACGTCCCGGGCCCCGAGCATCAGGGGAACTACGAAGTTCCCGAAGCCCGTAAGCCCAGCCTGGATGATGAAGAAAAAGAGCATCGCGGCCCCATGCATGGTGAGGACCTGGTTGTACTGCTCCCCGGTGAGGAGGGTGTTGTTGGGGACCGCGAGCTGGGCCCGGATGAGGAGGGAGAAGACCCCACCCAGGGCAAAGGCGAAGAAGGCCGTGACCGTGTAGAGAATCCCAATCTTCTTATGGTCCACCGTGGTCAGGAGGTCCCAAAGGACCGCCCAGGCGCTGGTTTTAGGCTTAGCTTCTAAGGCCACCTTCCACCTCCTTAGAACCTAGGCAAGGCCTGGAGGTCCAGGCCCTCTACCTTGAGGCCATCCAGGTACCGGACCAGGGCCTCGAGGTCCTCTTCTGGAAGCTGGGCAAACCCCGGCATCTTAACCCCAGGTTTGAAGGCCTGAGGGTCCTTGATCCAGGCCTTGAGGTTTTCTGGGGTGTAGTCCATAATCCCCGCCCCCAAGGAAACCCGGTTCCCCACAAAGCCGAGCTCCGGCCCCAAAACGGCCGGGGGCTTCTGGCCCTGGACCCCGTGGCAGGCGGCGCAGTTCTGTTGGAAAACCTCCTGCCCCCGGGCGTCAGCCACAGGCGGGGTGTGGGCTTGGGCCGTCGCCACGAACCGGTCAAAGGCTTCCTTAGGCAGGACCACCACCCGGAAGAGCATCCGGGCATGGCTCGGCCCGCAGAGCTCAGCGCAGAAACCGTAGTAAACGCCGGGCTTTTCTGCTTCAAAAGGAATCAGGGTCTTTTGTCCCGGAATGGCGTCCCGCTTGCCGAAAAGCCCCGGGGCCCAGAAGGCGTGGATCACGTCCTGGGAGGTCACTTCCAGGAGGATTGGGACCCCCGTGGGAAGGATGAGCTCGTTGGAGGTGCGGAAGCCGAGCTCCGGGTAGTTAAAGTCCCACCAGAACTGATACCCCACCACCTCCACCTTAAGGGCCCCCGGCTTGGTCTGGTTCAGGGCCAGGATACCCCGGGCGGCAAAGCCAAAGAGGATGAAGACGATGACCAAAGGGGCGATGGTGAGGACCACCTCGAGGCGGTCATTCCCATGGAACTGGGGAGGCTCTCCCGTCTTTTCCGGACGACTCCGGTACTTGTAGACCACATAGGCCAGGGCCCCTGCCACCGAGCCAAAGACCAAGACCGAGAAGACCGCCACCCAGGCCAGGATGAAGTTGGTCTCCCGGTTGACCGGGTTGTCCAGAGTGATGGCCACCCGGTGAGCCTCCTGGGCCAGGGTGAGCCCGCCTAAAAGAGAGGCCGCTAGAACTCTTCTCATCCCCTACCCTCCTACCAAAGCCCGGTCCACCGCCATGGCCACGAAGAGGAGCGCCAGGTAGAGCATGGAGTATTTATACAGGGAAACCGCCGTCCTCCGCTCGGGCTGGCGGTAGAGGGCCAAGGCTTTAAGGGCCAGTAGGCCGTTCAGGAAAAGGCCCGCCGTAAGGTAAACGAGCCCTGCCTCCCCCATCAAAAGAGGCAGGATAGAGACCAAGGCCGTGAGGGCGGCGTAAAGCCCAATCTGGGCCACGGTCACCCGCTCCCCCTTGACCACAGGGAGCATGGGGACCCCCACGGCCCGGTATTCCTCTTGAATCAGCAGGGCCAGGGCCCAGAAGTGGACTGGGGTCCAGAAAAAGATGAGGGCGAAGAGGATCCAGGCCAAGGACCCAAGCTCCCCCGTAACCGCGGTCCAGCCCACCAAAGGGGGGAAGGCCCCGGCTGCCCCTCCGATTACGATGTTCTGCCAGGTCCGGCGCTTAAGGTAGAGGGTATAGACCAGGACGTACCAAAAGAGGCCCATAAGGGCCAGGGTGGCGGAAAGGAGGTTCGCCCCCCACCAGAGGAGGAAAAAGGCCAAAAGGGCCAGGACTAAGGCGAAAAGAAGAGCGTCCCGGCTGGAAACCCTTTGGGTCACCGTGGGGCGCTTTCGGGTCCTGGGCATCCGGGCGTCTATATCCCGGTCTATCACCATATTGATGGCGTTGGCCGCCCCGGCCATGGCGTACCCCCCCAGGAGGACGACCAGAAAGACCTTAAGCCCCGGCCACCCGCCCTGGGCCACCAAGGCCCCCATGAGGGCAGTAAAGAGAAGAAGGCTAACCACCCGGGGCTTGGTCAGGGCCAGGTAGTCCCGCCAGGTCGCCCCTCCCGTACCCCGGTGAACCTCATCCAGGGCTTCTGCAGGCCGGGCCTTCTGGCTTAAGAGCTGGGCAGCCAGGAGGAGGTAGGCCAGCCAGACCAGATAGGCCAGCAGGAGGTGAAGGATCTGCATGTAAACCGGAGCCTTGAGGGCCACGTTGACCAGGCCCATAAGGAGCTGGACCCCGTAGAGGTAGGTGAGGCGGTGGGCCCAGACCTCAGCATGGGCCTCGGGGCGGAGCCGGAGCAAAAGGTGGGCCAGGAAGACCACATAAAGGCCCACGCTCACCGCAATCAGGGGATGGAGGACCCTAAGCCGGACCAGGAAATGCTCCCCTGGGGTAAGGGAGCGCTCCAGGGCCTCAAGGGTCCCCGAGACGGGGAAGAGGAGATCCCCCAGGGCCGTGACCGCCCCGCTCATCCCCAAAAAGAGGAGGGCGAAAAAGCCCAGGGCCAAACCCCAAAGGACCGCCCCCTGGCCCCTAAGCCGCAAGGCCTCCCCCCCAGAGGCCCACCAGGCCGTGAGGACCAGGGCAGCTAGGAGGAAATAGGTGTTGGCCAGGTGGACCATCTGGACCACAGCCCGCTCAGGGCTTACGTTGTCCGCCACCCAGCCAAAGAGGACCAAGGAGGCCCCAAGAAGGCTTTCCGTCAGCATGAAAAATAGGCTAAGGAAAGCCCCAAAGCGTGCGGGATGCCCCTTGGGGTAGGCGCGGAAGGCCCAGTAAGCCAGTAGGGCCACGCTAAGGAAGGCCAGGCCCGAGGTGGCCCGGTGGGTGAACTCGATCAGGGTCTCGGCCTCTGGGCTTCTGGGGATGACCTGCCCATTGCAGGTGGGCCAGTGGGCCCCACACCCCGCCCCTGAGCCCGTGGCCCGGACATAGGCCCCCCAGAGGGCCACCAGGATGTTCCAGGCCAGGACGCCCCAGGCGTAGGGGACCAGACGTGGGTCTCTCATCCTTCTAGGCATTTTCCCACCAGGCCGGGCAGGGTGTCAAAGTACAAACGTCCCTATACCCAGGGATAGCTTAGTACCCCCAGGGGCTATGGGCAAGCCCCCTGGGGCGCGGCCTGGGGCCTAGTCCGCCCTGGGCCCTGCGGCCCGGACCTCGGGGTCTACCCCGGCCTCGTACCGCTTAAAGTTCTCCCGGAAGAGCCGGGCGAGCCTCTTGGCCTGCTCGTCGTAGGCCATTGGGTCGGGCCAGGTGGCCCGGGGGTCCAGGAGCTCCCTGGGCACGCCGGGAACCTCGAGGGGCACCTCAAACCCAAACAGGGGGTCCACCCGGTAAGGGACCCCATCCAGGGCCCCAGAGAGGGCGGCCTGGAGAAGGGCCCGGGTTACCGGGAGGGGAAAGCGCCGCCCCACCCCATAAGGCCCCCCGGTCCAGCCCGTGTTCACCAGGTAAACCCGGGGGGCATGCTCCTTGAGCTTCTCCCCCAGCATCCGGGCGTAGACCCCGGGGTGGAGGGGGAGGAAGGGAGCCCCGAAGCAGGCGGAGAAGGTGGCCTTGGGCTCAGTCACCCCCCTTTCCGTCCCCGCCACCCGGGCGGTGTACCCGGAGATAAAGTAGTACATGGCCTGGGCTGGGCTAAGCCGGGCGATGGGGGGAAGGACCCCATAGGCGTCGGCGGAGAGGAAGAAAATCGCCCGGGGATGCCCCCCTATCCCCGCCTCCACCACGTTCCCCAGATGGGCCAGGGGGTAGGAGGCCCGGGTGTTCTCCGTCTTGGAATCGTCGTCCCACTCCACCCGGCGGGTCTCGGGGTTATAGACCACGTTTTCCAGGATGCTCTCAAACCGGTTGCTGGCCTGCCAGATTAAAGGCTCGTGCTCCGGGGAAAGCCGGATGACCTTGGCGTAGCAGCCGCCTTCGAAGTTAAAGACCCCCCTATCGCTCCAGCCGTGCTCATCGTCCCCAATGAGGGGGCGGTTTGGATCGGTGGAGAGGGTGGTCTTCCCCGTGCCCGAAAGCCCAAAGAAGAGGGCCGTATCCCCCTCGGGGCCCAGGTTGGCCGAGGCGTGCATGGGGAAAACCCCCTGCTTGGAGAGGAGGTAGTTCATCACGGTAAAGATGCTCTTTTTGATCTCCCCGGCGTACTTGGTGCCCAGGATGAGGACCAGGCGCCTTTGGAAGCTAATCCCCACGAAAACCTCGCTCCGGGTCCCATCCCGGCTGGGGTCGGCCTGGAAATGGGGGGCGTGGAGGACGGTAAACCCCGGGGCAAAGACCTCGGCCTCATCCTCCTGGGCAAACCGCCGGGGGAGGATGAACATATTCCGGGCGAAGAGGGCGTGCCAGGGGCTTTCCGTAACCACCCGGACCCCCAGGCGGTACCGGGGGTCGGCCCCGGCGTAGAGGTCCTGGACGTAGAGGTCCCGCTCGGAAAGGTAGGCCACCGCCCGTTCCAAAAGGGCCTGGAAGGCCTCCGGGGGGAAGGGCTGGTTCACCTCCCCCCACCAGATCTCCCCCTCTACCTCGGCCTCCCGGACGATGAATTTATCCCGGGGGCTCCGGCCGGTGTAGGGGGTGGTGTCCACGGCCAGGGCCCCCCCTTGAACCAAAACCCCCTCCCCCCGGGCCAGGGTGTGCTCCACCAGTATGGGCGAGGCGGTGTTCCAGAAAACCTGTTTCTTGGGGCGGATGCCAAGGGCCTCGAGTCGGTCCATAGGCCACCTCTTTGTTCAGGCTATCACAAATCCACTTCCACGCTTCCATCCAAAAGGGCCCGGGCCAGGGCCTTACCCCGCTCCACCCCGGGCTGGTCAAAGGGGTTCACGCCCATAAGGGCCCCAAGGTAAGCCGTCTGCCACATGAGGTGTTGCAGGAGCCAGCCCACGGTATAGGCCTCCACCCGGGAGAGGTAAAGGGCATAGACCCTCTGCCCGGCCTCGGCCAGGGCCCGGTAGGTGGCCTCGGCCTCGGCCCTAAGGAGCTGGAAAAGAGTCTTGCCAAAGAGATACCCCGCCTCCCCTAGGCCCTCCGCTTTGGGGATGGGGAGGTCCTCCCCTGGGGCCTCGGGGATGACCAGGGCGATGAGTTTGTCCTTGGGGCCATCCCGGAAGAGCTGGACCTGGGCGTGCTGGTCCTGGGGGCCCAGGGCGGGCACGGCGGTGCTGCCTTTGCCCTCCTTGCCCAAGGATTCATCGTGAAGCTGGACGAACCAGGCGGGAAGGCCAGTAAGCCGCGCTGAGTAGACCATAAAGACATGGACGGGTAAGGGGTTTTGGTGGTGCAAAAGGGCGGTCTGGAAAGGGAGGTTGGCCTCCAAGGGGGCCAAGGCGGTCTCGTTGGCCTTCCGGGCCCCCATGAGGAGGGCCTCGAGGTCCACCCCGGCAAAGGCCAGGGGCAGAAGGCCCACTGGGGAAAGGACGGAGTACCGCCCCCCCACCTCCCGGGGTATGGCGAAGGCCAGGACCCCTTCCCGCCCCGCCCAGGCCCTTAAAGCCCCCTTCTCTGGGTCGGTGGTGACCACCAGGTGCTCCCGCCACCCCTCCCCCAGGTGGGCCTTAAGCCAGTCCAGAAGGAGGAGGAAGCCCGCCAGGGTCTCCGCAGTGCTCCCAGATTTGGAGACCACGTGGACCAGGGTCCTCTGGGGGTTCAGGCTTTGAAGCAGGGCCCTTAGGGGCTCGGGCTCCACATGGTCCACCCAGTGGAGCCGGACCCGCCCCTCCCCCAGGGGCTCCAGGGCCTTGGGGCCTAGGGCGCTTCCCCCAATCCCCACGTGGACGAAGTCCTCCGCCCAGGGCCTCGCCCTCTGGTAGCGGCGGATGGCCCTTAAGGTTTCGGTATCCTCGGGGAGGTCCACCCAGCCCATCATCCCATGGGCCTTAAGCCGGTCCCGGGCCTCCTCCGGGGTAAGGGGAGGGGTTAGGTCCAGGCCCAGGTACCTTAGGTCCAGGCGCAGCATGCCCCAATCCTACAATGGGGGTATGGGCTACGTCCCCGCCCCCACCCCCCAGTGGGCCCTGGAGGAAGGCCCGGTCCTCCTTAAGGACGGCCGGACCGCCCTCCTTCGGCGGGCCACCCCTAAGGACCGGCCCCTTTTCGTGGAGTTCCTGATCCGGCTTTCCCCGGAAAGCCTAAGGATGCGCTTCTTCTCCCCTATCTCCCCGGAAAAGGCCGCGGACCTGCTCTTAAGCCAGAAGCCCGATGAGGAAAAGGTCACCCTCATCGTCCTCCTGGGGGAACCCCCAAGGATTATAGCCACCGGGGAGTACGTCCGGGTCAAGGGGGAGGACCGGGCCGAGGTGGCCTTTCTGGTGGACGACCATTACCAGGGCCTGGGGCTTGGGACCCTCCTTCTAGAGAGGCTCGCCCTCATCGCGGCCAAGCGGGGGATAAGGCTTTTCCAGGCCTTTACCCTGGCTGAGAACCGGAAGATGCTCTCTGTATTTCAGGAAAGCGGGTTCCGGGTGGAGGCCGAAAGGGAAGGAGGGGAGGTGGAGGTCCGGTTTGAGATCCTCATGGAGGAGGAGGCGGCCCGCCGGTTTGAGTGGCGGGAAAAGGTCTCCACCATCGCAAGCCTCCACCCCTTCTTTTTCCCTAGGGGGGTGGCGGTGGTGGGGGCGAGCCGGGACCCGGAGAGCATCGGGTATAGGGTCTTGGAAAACCTCATCTTCGGCCGGTTCCAGGGCCCGGTCTTCCCCGTGAACGAGGCCATTGGGGAGGCAGGGGGAACGGTGGGGCCCCTCCTCGCCTACCCCAGCCTCGAGGCCATCCCGAGGCCCGTGGACCTGGTGATCCTCGCCGTGCCCAAGGAGCGGGTGGCCGAGGCCCTAGAAAGGGCAGGCCGGAGGGGGGTTAGAGGGGCCATCATCCTCACCACGGGGTTCAGCCCGGGGGAAGCCCGCGCCCTAGCGGACAAGGCCCGGCGCTACGGGATGCGCCTCATAGGCCCAGGCTCCTTAGGCCTAGTCCACACCCATCCTGAGGTGCGCCTGGCCGCGGGGCTCACCCCCCTCCCCAGGCCCGGCCCCCTGGCCCTCTCCAGCCAGTCCGGAACCCTGGCCCAGGCTATTGTGGCCTACGCCCAGGGGATGGGGCTTGGCCTTTCCAGCTTCGTCTCCTTGGGGGCCAAGGCCGACCTAAGCTCCAACGACCTCCTCCAGTTCTGGGAGGAGGACGAGCGCACCGGTATCATCCTCCTCTACCTGGAGCACTTCGGGAACCCCCGGCGCTTCTCCCGCCTGGCTCGGAGGATCGGGAAGAAAAAACCCATCCTGGCCGTCCACCCCTCCCGGGACCCCCTGGTCCGAGCCCTTTTCGCCCAGGCGGGGGTGATCCGGGCCAATAGCCTAGAGGAGGCCTTTGACGCCGCGGCCCTCCTCAGCACCGGCCGGCTACCCCAAACCCCCAAGGTCCTCCTCATCTCCAACGCCTCCGGCCCCTCCAACCTGGCCATGGCAGCCCTGGAAGAGGCCGGGATGGAGGTGGAGCACTGGGACCTGGGCTCGGAGGCCCGGGTCCAGGATTTCCAAAAAGCCCTGGAGGAGGCCAAAGGGGTGGAAGCAGGCAGCCTTTTCCTCCTCTTCGTCCCCATGGGATTCGCCCCGGCGGAAGGGGTCCTAGGCCTCCTGCGGGAGACCCCAAAGGACCGGGTGGTCCTGGCTTGCTTCCTGGGGGAAGCCCCGGAAGGGCCCAGGGCCCGGGTCCAGGAGGGGGTGGTCCTCTTCCGCTTCCCCGAGTCCGCGGCCATCGCCCTGGCCCGGGCCTGGAGGTACGCCTGCTGGCGGGCAAGACCCCTCCGCTTCCCCGACCCCAAAGGGATGGACCTCGAGGCCGCCCGCAGACTCCTAGAGGGGAAGAAAGCCCTCTCCCCAGAGGAGACCCAGGCCCTCCTCCAGGCCCTGGGCCTCCCCGTGGGGACGGGGGAGGGGCTAGAGCTTAGCCTTGAGGCCTACCTCCATCCCCTTTTTGGCCCAGTCCTCCGCCTCCTCCTCCCCACCCCCTTGGGGGACCAGGTCCTAGGGGAGAGGCTATCCCCCCTTACGGAGGAGGACGCCCAAAACCTCCTGGAACCCCTAAGGGAGCGGGTGGAGGACCTTAAGGCCTACGAGGAAATCCTCCACCGGGTAAGCCGCCTCCTGGAGGAGGTGGAAGGGGTGGAGGGGCTTGGCCTCCGCCTCCAAGGCCCCCAGGTAGCCCAGGCTGAGGTGAGGCTCCGTGGAAATCCAAAGCCCTAAAAACCCTAGGGTCAAGGCCTGGGCCGCCCTTAAGGAGGCCCGGGCCCGGCGGGAGCTGGGGCTTTTCCTGGTGGAGGGCCCTAGGGAGGTCCAGAGGGCCCTGGAGGCGGGGCTCGAACCGGAGGCCCTCCTCCTCGGCCCTAAGGCCGACCTCGAGGCCCTAGGCCCCCTCCCCCCCGAGCGGCTTTACCGGCTCTCGGAGGAGGCCTTGGCCCGGGTCTCGGCCCGGGAAAACCCCGCCCCCCTCCTTGGGGTCTTCCGCATCCCCCACCGGCCCTGGCCCCCCAAGCTCCCCCAGGACCCCCTGGTCCTAGCCCTAATCGGGGTGGAAAAGCCTGGGAACCTGGGGGCCATCCTGCGCACGGCCTTGGCCGCGGGGGTGAGCCTCGTGCTGGTGGGGGAAGGCACGGACCCCTATGCCCCCCAGGCGGTGCGGAACTCCACGGGGGCGGTCTTCCGGCTTCCCGTCTACCCCCTTAAAGAGGAGGAGATGGCGGCCTACCTCGAGGGCCTGGGCCTCCCCCTGGTGGCCGCCACCCCTAGGGGGGAGGCCCTCTACTGGGAGGGGGGGTACCGGAAGGGCACGGTCTTCCTCCTGGGGGCCGAGGACCAGGGCCTTCCCGAAGCCTGGCTCAGGCGGGCCCACCTCCGGGTGCGGATCCCCATGGGGGAAGGGGTGGATAGCCTGAATGTCTCCGTCTCGGCCGCCCTCCTCCTCTACGAGGCTTTGAAGCAGAGATACCAAGGAAAAAGCTAAATATATCTAGCCGCAATAATGATGACTTTGGGAATGGGTTTTGTGGCCCTAGCTGCAAAAACTACCCCGCAAGGCTGCGGTATGGACGTCAAGGATTGCCCTTATATGTCCATGTAAGGGCATGACTCCATCCATCGGGCTAGCTTCGCTTCTGGTATTCCTAGCCTTTCCCCAGCAGATTGCCTCTCTCCTGCTGGGGGTAGGTCTTCTTTTAGGGGGGCAGCGATTCTATTCGGGAGGGTTCCTATGGCTCGCCTTCCTCCCGGGCCTCCTCCTCGCCCCCGGGCCCGACTGGCCCCAGGCCTGGGCCCTGACCTCCTCCGCCCTCCTCCTCTACGGCCTCTTCCTCTCCAAGAAGGAACGCCCTTGGGCGAGCCTCCCCCTTCTGCCCCTGGCCCTCCTGGCCGGGCCTTTCGGCCTCTTCCTCCTGGGGGCGGTTCACGCCTTAAGCCTCCTGGAGGAGGCGAAAAAGGAGGCCCAGGCCCGGGGGGAGGCCTTCCGCCTCCCCCCTTGGACCCCCCTCTGGCCCCTCCTCCTCGGGGCCCTGGCCCTGGGCCTGGGCTTCCTCCCCCTGGCCTGGCCCCACCTCCCCTGGCCCCAGGGCCCGAGCTTGGGCTTTAGGGCCACTCCGGAAGGGGCCCCGGGGCCGGAGGGGGAAAGGGTGGCCTACGCCGAGCCCGAGGGGGGCTTCCCCCTCTGGGTGAGGCTTCTGGACCAGGCCCTGGGCTACGCCCTTCCCTTAAGCCTTGGGCTTCTCCTCCTGGCCCTTCTCCCCCTCCTGGGCCGGGGGGGAAGGCTTCCCCATCGGGGGGCCCACCTCCTCCCCCTCCTCCTGGCCTTGACGGCGGGCCTGGCCCTCCTCCTTTTCCTGGGGAGCCTGGGAGGCGGGACGAGCGGAGGCGGGGGGATGGGGACCGCCCCAGGCCCCGCCCCGAGCCCAGAGGAAGCCCCCCTTACCCTCCGGCCTGGGCCGAGGCGGCTTGGGGAGGTGGGGGTAGCCCTGGCCGGGGGAATGGCCCTCCTAAGCCTCCTCCTCTTCCTGAGCCTGGCCCTCTGGACCTGGCGGGGCCGCGGGGGAGGAGGGGAGGAAGTGGAAGCCCAGGGGACTAGGGAAAGCCCCCGGAGGCTTTGGGCCACCCTCCCCCAGAACCGGATCCGCCGGGCCTACGCCCGGGCCCTTAAGGCCCTGGCCGGGGCGGGGCTTGGCCGCTACCCCTTTGAGGGGCCCCTGGAGTACCGGGACCGGGTCCAGACCGCCCTCCCCGAGGCCGGCCCCCCCCTCGTGGCCCTGACCCGGCTCTACCTCCCGGTGCGCTACGGAGGGGAGGCGGGGGAGGCCGAGGCCGAAAGGGCCGAGGAAGCCCTCCGGAGTATTTTGGAGCTATGCTCTACCCCAAAGTCCAAGCCGCCCTCCAAGACCGGGTCCTCCTGAGGGAGGAGACCCTGAAGCTCGCCCTGGCCACCCTCCTCGCCGGGGGGCACCTCCTCCTGGAGGACGTCCCGGGGACGGGGAAGACCACCCTGGCCAAGGCCCTGGCCCGGGCCTTAGGTCTCTCCTTCAGCCGGATCCAGATGACCCCGGACCTCCTGCCCCAGGACCTGACCGGGGTCTACCTCTTCCGCGAGGGCAGCCTGGTCTGGGAGAAGGGGCCCATCTTCGCCCAGGTCCTCCTGGTGGACGAGCTCAACCGGGCCACCCCGAGGACCCAGTCCGCCCTCCTCGAGGCCATGGGGGAGGGCCAGGTGAGCCTGGAGGGGAGGACCCATCCCCTGCCCGAGCCCTTCTTCGTCCTGGCCACCCAGAACCCGGTGGAGGAGGAGGGGACCTACCCCCTGCCCGTGGCCCAGCTGGACCGGTTCGCGGCCCGGCTGGCCCTGGGCTACCCCGACGAGAAGGCCCTCCTGAGGGCCTTAAGGGGGAAAGACCCCCTCTTGGGCCTGGAACCCGTCACGGACGGGGAGGAGATCCTGGCCCTGCGGAAGGAGGTGACCCGGGTGCGGGTGGACGGGGTCTTAGAGGACTACCTCCTGGAGGTTTTCCGCTGGCTCAGGGCCCGGCCCGAGCTCCGGCTCGGGCCTTCCCCCCGGGCCCTCCTCCAGGCCGAGCGGCTGGCCCAGGCCCTGGCCCTCCTGGAGGGCCGGGGCTTTTTGGTCCCCGAGGACTTAAAGCGCGCCCTGCGGGCGGCCCTGCCCCACCGCCTCCTCCTCCGCCTCGAGGCCGAGCTTGCGGGCGCCACCCCCCTGGGCCTGGTGGAGGAGGCCCTAAGGGCCGTCCCCGCCCCGGTGGAAGGCTAGCCGTGGAAGGACTCTTTGGGGTCCTGGCCCCCCTCGCCCTCCTCCTCCTGGCCTTAGGTCCCCGCTGGGCCCGGGTCTGGGTGAGGCTAGAGGGCCTGGAGGACGGGTTCCCCGATCAGGAAGGGAAAGGCCGGGTCTGGGCCGAGCTCTTCACCCCCCTCCCCGTCCTCTACCGCCTCGAGGCCCTCCCCCAGGCCGCCCTGGGCCTCGAGGCCCGGGGGACGGGAGGGCTGGCCTGGGGACGGGTCCGGGTGGACCTCCCCCTGGCCTACCGGTACCGGGCCCGGGGGGAGCACCAGGTCTTCCTCCGTCTCCACCTGAGGGGCGCCCTGGGCCTAGGGGCCCGGACCCTTAGGCTAAAGGCGGGCTCCATCCTGGTCTACCCCGCCCTCAAGCCCCTTCCCCCCTTCCGCCCGGCCCCGGCCTACTTCCTGGAGGGGGCCCCCAGGGCCTTCGGCCTCCCCGACCCCCTGGAGGCCCGCGGCCTCAGGCTCTACCGCCCGGGGGACCCCCTGCGCCTTCTCGCCCCCAAGGCCAGCCTCCGGCTGGGGGAGCCCCTGGTGCGGGAGGTGGAGAGGACCCTCCTGGGAAGCCTCTTCCTCCACATTGACGCCCAAAGCCTCCACCCGGCCTACCTGGACCACGCCGCAAGCCTTGCGGCCTGGCTCCTCCTCCTGGCCGAACGCCGGGGGGAGAGGTTCGGCCTCTCCCTGGGGGAGGTCCTCCCCCTGGGCCGGGGCCTGACCCACCTGCGGCGGGCCCTGGCCCTCCTGGCCCGGCTCGCCCCCTCCCCCACCCCCCTCCTCCC
>FWWM01007254.1_pt1 | contig 22453 bp, 21 predicted proteins | sample 2228351 | NCBI WGS metagenome assembly FWWM01 (sample SAMEA103939774, study PRJEB20133) | metagenome
TCCCCGATCCCCGCGAGCACCTCGCGGGCGGCCGCCGCGGCCTGCTCGCGGACCCGGGCCGCCCCCCGGGCGGCCTCCTCGAGGATCGCCGCGACCTCGCGCTCGACGCGCCCGGCGAGCTCGCGTGGGTCGAGCGCGGACACCTCCCGGACCCCGGGCTGCTGGAGCGGCCGTTCCGGCGTGCGAGGGGCCGGGCCCCAGGATCCGTTCCCGTCGGTGGCGACGTCGTGCAGGTCCATCGCTCTCCTCCTGCTCCTCGGGGAGATGGTGCGCCGCGGGTGGGGGACCGCGCATCCGCCGGTCGGGCGGAACCGCGGCCCGCCCCCGGCTAGGTCGCGGGTCCCGGTCCCGGGGCCGAGGGCCTAGTTCCGGCGCCGGACCCGGGTCAGCGCTGCGGGCGGCGGGCCGGGGGCCGCTCGACGAGCGGCCCGTCGATCCGGACCAGGCGGCCCGGACGGGGCAGCAGCAGGACGTCCGGGTGGCGACCGACCCGGGCGAGGCGCGGGACCAGCGCGACCACGGCGACGGCCGAGCCGACCACGAGGAGCCCGAGGGGGGCGCCGGCGGGGCCGACCGTGCGCACCCACGCCCAGGCGAGGGCGGCGGCCGGCCCGACGAGCGCCAGGGCGAGGAGGGCGAGCCACGGCCGCCGGATCCCCCGGTGGGGCGAGGGCAGGACCTCGGCGTCGGGCACGCGCACCAGGAGCGGGGCCAGGCACCTCCAGCACCAGTCGGCGCCGGGGCCCAGCGCGGCCCCGCAGGCCCGGCAGTCTGGCCCGACCGGGCGGGGGACGTCCATCGGCCCATCCTCGCCCCCCGGCCGGGGGGCCGGCATCGGCCGAAGGTCTCGTTCTCCCCGGCGCCGCCGCCGGTAGACTGGCGGGCACGCCAGCGGCCGCCGCCAGCGGCCGGGAAAGGAGGATGCGCTGTGGCCGACCTCATGGAGGCCATCACCGCCCTGGCCAAGCGCCGGGGGATCGTCTTCCCGTCGAGCGAGATCTACGGCGGCCTGCGCTCGTTCTGGGACTACGGCCCGCTCGGCGTGGAGCTCAAGCGGAACGTGAAGAACGCCTGGTGGCGTTCGATGGTCCAGCTCCGCGACGACGTCGTGGGCCTCGAGAGCTCGATCATCATGTCGCCCAGGGTCTGGGAGGCGAGCGGGCACCTGGAGTCCTTCACCGATCCCCTGGTCGAGTGCCTCCAGTGCCACCAGCGGTTCCGCGCCGACCACGTCCCCGGCTGGCACGCCCCCCAGTCGGGGCACGAGGAGGACGAGTCCACGATCGACATGGCCGCCCGCCCCCGCTGCCCGAACTGCGGGCACGACCGGTTCACCGACCCCAGGAACTTCAACCTGATGTTCAAGACGTTCATGGGGCCGGTGGAGGACGAGGCGGCCACGGTCTACCTCCGGCCGGAGACGGCGCAGGGGATGTTCGTGGACTTCGTCACGGTCCAGGCCGCGAGCCGGAAGAAGCTGCCGTTCGGGATCGCCCAGATCGGGAAGTCGTTCCGGAACGAGATCACCCCCGGGAACTTCGTCTACCGCACCCGGGAGTTCGAACAGATGGAGATGGAGTTCTTCGTGGTCCCGGGGACCGACGAGGAGTGGCACGAGTACTGGATCAACGAGCGGCTCCAGTGGTACGTGGACCTCGGGATCCGCAAGGAGAACCTCCGGACCCGGGAGCACACGAAGGAGGAGCTCTCCCACTACTCGAAGCGCACGGTCGACATCGAGTACCGGTTCCCGTTCACGGACTGGGGGGAGCTCGAGGGGATCGCGAACCGCACCGACTACGACCTGCGGGCGCACGCCGCGAAGAGCGGGGAGGACCTCAGGTACTACGACCCCGAGCGCGACGAGCGCTACTTCCCGTACGTGATCGAGCCGGCCGCGGGGGTCGACCGGGCGCTCCTCGCCTTCCTCCTCGACGCCTACCGCGTGGAGGAGGCGCCCACGGCCTCGGGGGGCACCGAGAAGCGGACCGTCCTCGGCCTGCACAAGGACCTCGCGCCGATCAAGGTCGCGGTGCTCCCGCTCTCCCGCAACGAGGCGCTGGTGCCGGAGGCGAAGCGGGTCTTCGACCTGCTCAAGCCGCACTGGGCCTGCGACTACGACGACGCCGGGTCGATCGGGCGCCGCTACCGGCGCCAGGACGAGGTCGGGACCCCCTACTGCGTGACGATCGACTTCGACACGCTCGAGGACCGCCAGGTGACCGTGCGGGAGCGGGACTCGATGCGGCAGGACCGGCTCCCGATCGACGCCCTGGTCGCCTACCTCCGGGAGCGGCTCTGAGGCGGCCCGGACCGGTGCGCGGGGCGGCGTGCGCGACGGGCGGGGCGACGATCGGCGAGGGGCGATGAGCGGGGCGGCGACGGGGCGGCCGCGGGGGAGCCTCGGGCTGTACGCGCTCGCGTTCGCGCTGACCGTGGCCTCGGCGGTCGCGCTGGGGGCGGCCGTCCTGAGGCTCCTCGCCTCGGTCGGCTTGCTCTGGGTCTCGATCGGGCTGTCGGCGCTGGCGCTCCTCGCGGCCGTCGCGAGCGTCGTGGTGCGGCGGTGAGGCGCGGCCGGAGGGTCCGGGGAGCCCCGCTCGTCGCGGGTCTCGCGCTCGCCCTCCTCGCGGCCGCCTGCTCGCCCGGGGGCCCGCCGACCCCGACCGAGGCCCCGGTGCCGTCGTCGCCCGAACCGCTCCCGTCGCCCCCCGGCGGACGCGGGAGCGCCTACGCGGCGCTCCGCGAGCTCTGCGACCGACCGGGCGTCCCGAAGGAGGAGGAGGTCCGGGTGGAGGGCGAGGTCCCCCCGGTGGTCGCCGACGTCCAGCGGGCGATCCAAGAGGTCAGGGGGCTCCGCTTCCGCGAGCCCGTGGCGGCCGATGCCGTCTCGCAGGAGGAGCTCGTGCGGCGGCTCCGCCGCTCGTTCGAGCACTCGTTCCCATCCTCGCTCTACCGCCGGCGGAGCGCGGCCTGGGCGACGATCGGCGTGATCTCCCCCCGGGCGAGCATCAAGCGCGAGGTGCGGGAGTTCGCCGCCGGCCAGGTCGTGGGGTTCTACGTCCCCACCTCCGGCGAGCTCGTGTTCATCGGGAGCGAGCGCCCCACGCCGTTCGAGCGGGTCGTGCTGGCCCACGAGCTCACCCACGCCCTGGACGACCAGCACTTCGACCTGGACCGGCTGGACCGGCTCGAGGCCAGGTGCCGGGACGAGGCGCTCCAGGCGGCCCTGGGGGCGGTCGAGGGGAGCGCGCAGTACTTCTCGGTCCTCTACGCCCAGCGGTTCCTCAGCCTCGAGGAGCAGCTCGGGCTGGGCGCGGTCGACGTCCCCCCGGTCCCCGACGTGGAACCCTTCATCGTCCGCCTCCAGCTCTGGCCCTACACGGCGGGAGCGGCGTTCGTGGCGGCCCGGGCGACGGCCGGCGGCCGGCCGGCGGTGGACGAGGCGCTCGAGCGCCTGCCGGTCTCGACCGAGCAGGTGATCCACCCCGAGCGCTACCCGAACGACGCACCGACCCTGGTCGACGTGGCGGACCTGGCGGACGCCCTGGGGCCGGGCTGGCGGGACCTCGACGTGATGGAGGTGGGGGAGGCCTGGCTCCAGACGATGCTCGGCCTCCGCCTGGACGGGGCCACCGCCCGGGCCGCGGCCGCCGGGTGGGACGGCGGGCTCTACCGGGCCTGGTCGCACGGCCGGGACGTGGCGGTGGTGCTCGAGACGGCCTGGGACCGGGGGGCGGACGCGGCGGAGTTCGCCGAGGCCCTGCGGTCCTGGATCGGGCCGGGCCGGCCGGGGACCGTCCGCGTGTCCGGGGACCGGGTCACGGCGCTGTTCGGCTCCGACCGGGCGACCCTGGAGGCGCTCGAGGCGGCGCTGGGCTGAGACGGCGGGTCTGGGAGGGCGTCCGGCCGAGACGGGGGCGCGGCCGCGGAGGCCGCCCCGCGGGGACGGGGGCGCGGCCGCGGAGGCCGCCCCGCCCCGGGACCCGGGCCGGTCGTCGTTAGACTGGGGCCACGGATCTTCCGGAGGGGAGCATGCCGAAGTACGTCTACGACTTCCACGAGGGCAACAAGGACATGAAGGACCTCCTCGGCGGGAAGGGGGCCAACCTCGCCGAGATGACGAACCTCGGGCTGCCCGTCCCGCCGGGGTTCACGATCACGACCGAGGCCTGCATCGCCTACCTGGCACGGGGCGACTTCCCGGAGGGCCTCGAGGCGGAGGTCGAGGAGCACCTCCGCCGCCTCGAGGAGGCCATGGGCAAGCGCCTCGGCGACCCCGACGACCCGCTCCTCGTCTCGGTCCGCTCCGGGGCCAAGTTCTCGATGCCGGGGATGATGGACACGGTCCTCAACCTCGGGCTCAACGACGCCTCGGTCCAGGGCCTGGCGAAGCAGTCCGAGGGCGACTGGCGGTTCGCCTACGACGCCTACCGCCGGTTCATCCAGATGTTCGGGAAGATCGTGATGGGCGTGCCCGGCGAGCGGTTCGAGCAGGCCCTCGAGGAGGCGAAGCGGCGCAAGGGGCCGGACGCCCAGGACACCGACCTCGACGCCGACGACCTGCGGGAGCTCGTCGAGCGGTTCCGCGCCATCTACCGGGAGCACGTGGGCGAGGACTTCCCGCAGGACCCGCGGATCCAGCTCCGCCTGGCGATCGAGGCCGTGTTCAAGAGCTGGAACGGCAAGCGCGCCCGGGACTACCGCCGCCAGAACAAGATCCCCGACGACCTCGGCACCGCGGTGAACGTCGTCGCGATGGTGTTCGGGAACCGGGGGATGGATTCCGGGACCGGCGTGGCCTTCACCCGCGACCCCGCCACCGGCGAGAAGGTCCCCTATGGCGACTACCTCCCCAACGCCCAGGGCGAGGACGTGGTGGCGGGGATCCGGAACACGCTCCCGCTCGCGAAGCTCGAGGAGCTCGACCCCGTCTCCTACCGGCAGCTGCTCGAGGTCATGGACACGCTCGAGCGGCACTACCGGGACATGTGCGACATCGAGTTCACGATCGAGAAAGGGAAGCTCTGGATCCTCCAGACCCGGGTCGGGAAGCGGACCGCGTTCGCCGAGTGGGTGATGGCCTACGACATGCTCGAGGAGGGCCTGATCGACGAGGACACCGCGCTCCTGCGGGTCGACGCGAACCGGCTGGAGGAGCTGTTCAAGCGGGTGATCGCCCGGGACGCCGTCCAGCGGGCCCGGCCCATCGCCCAGGGCCTGAACGCCTCGCCCGGCGCGGCGTCCGGGAAGGTCGTGTTCTCCGCGGACGAGGCCGAGGAGTGGGCGCGGCGGGGGGAGCGCGTGATCCTGGTCCGGACCGAGACGACCCCCGACGACTACCACGGGATGATCGCCTCGCAGGGGATCCTCACCTCGCGGGGCGGGACGAACTCCCACGCGGCGGTCGTGGCCCGCGGCGAGGGGATCCCCGCGGTGTGCGGGGCGGCCGCGATCGCGATCGACCCCGCGGCCCGCGCGTTCTCCGTCGACGGGACCCGGGTGGCCGAGGGCGAGGTGATCACGATCGACGGGTTCACCGGGAACGTGTACCTCGGCGAGCTGCCGCTCGAGGAGTCGGTCCTCGAGCGGGCCCGGACCGGGGACCCCGCGGCGCGGGCGGAGAAGATCTGGCGGGCGTTCGAGCGGATCATGGCCCACGCCGACCGCCGCCGCCGGCTCCGGGTGCGGGCCAACGCCGACACCCCCGAGCAGGCCCGGAACGCCCGGGACCGGGGGGCGGAGGGGATCGGACTCGCCCGCACCGAGCACATGTTCCTCGGCGAGGAGCGGGTCGCGGCGGTCCGGCGGATGATCTTCGCCTCGACCCGCGAGGAGGAGGAGGCCGCCTACGCCGAGCTCCTCCCGCTCCAGACCGAGGACTTCGTGGGGATCCTCCGGGAGATGGACGGCCTCCCGGTCACGATCCGCCTCCTCGACCCGCCGCTCCACGAGTTCCTCCCCAACCTCGAGGAGCTCGCGGTGGCCGTGACCACGGCCGAGGCCCGCGGCGAGGGTGAGGTGGAGGTCCGGGGCGAGCGGATGCCGCTCGAGGAGGCCCGACGCACCCTGGCGAAGGTCCGGGAGCTCCACGAGGCGAACCCGATGCTCGGGCTGCGCGGCGTGCGCCTGGGGATCGTGAAGCCCGGGCTGTACGCGATGCAGGTCCGGGCGATCGTGGAGGCGGCCTGCCGGGTGAAGGCGGAGGGCGGCGACCCGAAGGTCGAGATCATGATCCCGCTCGTGGCCACCCGGGCGGAGCTCGAGCAGATGCGGGCCGAGGTCGAGCCCGTCGCCCGGGAGGTGATGGAGCGGACCGGGCAGGCCCTCGACCACCTCGAGTGGGGGACGATGATCGAGGTCCCGCGGGCCGCGCTCACCGCCGGCGAGATCGCGGAGGTCGCCGACTTCTTCTCGTTCGGGACCAACGACCTCACCCAGATGGGGTTCGGGTTCAGCCGCGACGACATCGGGAAGTTCGTCGGGCTCTACGAGGAGCGGCGGCTCGTCCCCGCCAACCCCTTCGTCACGATCGACCGGGCGGGGATCGGCCGGCTGATGCGGCTGGCGACCGAGGAGGGCCGCGCCGCCAACCCCCGCCTGCACCTCGGGATCTGCGGCGAGCACGGCGGGGACCCCGCCTCGGTGGTCTTCTGCCACGAGATCGGGCTCGACCACGTGTCCTGCTCGCCGTTCCGGGTCGAGACCGCCCGCCTGGCGGCCGGGCAGGCCGCCGTCGGGACCGCCGAGGTCGCCTCGAAGTAAGCCGGGCGTCCGCCCCGGCGCCGGGGGCCGCGACCCGCGAGCCGTCGGCGGGCGGGGCCGTGATGCGGGACACGGCCGAGGGCGGGGGACGTGACCCCGGCCACGGCGGGCGGCCGGAGGCGTGACCCGGCCCACGCGGAATCCACCGCGGAGGGCGCGGGCCTCCCCCGGTCCGGCGATGCGCCCCGCGCGGGCCTCCGCTAGCATCGGTGACCCTCCCCACCTCCCCCACGGACCTCGAAGGAGGTGGCGCATGTCCCTTTCTCCGTGGCTCGCCCGGCGGCGACGATCGGGCGCGGCCGGGCTCCTGGCGGGTGTGCTCGCGGGCTCGCTGGCAGGGGCGATCGCGGGGCCCCAGGCCCCGCCCCTGCCGTTCCGTGCGCGGATCCTGCACGCTGCGCCGACCCTGGCAGAGCCCGGCGAGCCGGTGCAGCTCCGTTTCGCACCCGTCTGCGAGCAGGCCGCACCGGCCTGTGATCTGGCCGCGGGCACGCTGCACGTCCGAACCGGAGGTGCATGGACCTCCATCCCCGGGTCCGTCGAGGGCGGGGAGGCGGCGTTCGAGGTCCCCGGCGAGCTGGTCGCCGAGGACGGGTTCGCCTACTACGCCGAGCTCGTCTCGGCGAGCGGGGCCTCGGTCGCCTATCCGCCGAGCGGGCCCCGGCATCCGATCGAGGTGGGCAGCACGGCTGGGTTCGCCTCGGTCGCCCTCCCGGAGGATCTCTCGCTCGATGACCTGCGGTCGCCGACCGCCACGGAACTCTTCCTCCCGTGGGGGTCCGGTCCAGGCCAGGTCGGTCGCACCGGTGGCCGGCCCGGCGAGGACGTCCTCGGGCCATCGAGCTTCGCGGTCGGGCCGGCCGGGGAGACGTTCGTCGTGGACTGGGTGAACGACAGGGTCGCCGTGTTCGGCCCCGACGGGTACCGCGAGGTGCCCCTCCCCGTGCGGCGGACGTTCGATCTGGGCGTGCGGCCCGACGGGGGGATCGCGTTGGTGGGTCTCGGGATGGGTGCCCCCGCCTACGAGATCGCACCGGACGGCACCACGCGCGGCCCGTATCGGATGGCGCTCGGTGCACCCGCCCGGGTCGGAGTGGGGCCCGCGGGGCCCGCGGTGATGGTGGGTCCCGGGCAGTGGGTCCCGCTCGGCCCTGCCGGCGAGTCGCGGCAGGACCTGGCCCGTCGGGGGACCCTCGACGGCACCTCCTCCCAGGAGCTCGGCGAGGACCGGTTCGCGGTGGCGTGGACCACGGCCGACGGCGCCCGGGCCGGCGCCGTGGTCTCCCTCCCCCCCGGGATCCGGGTCGGACCGGCCTACTTCGTCCAGCCCCTCGACGACGGCGGGGCGCTCGTTGCGAGGGGGCTCTGGGACGACAGCCGGACGGCCGTCGCCGTCCTGCGCCTCTCGGCGGCCGGCGAGCTGCTCGAGCTCTCCCTCCTGCCCGAGCCGTCGACCTCGATGGACGCGAGGTTCTCCACCGTGCGGTTCCGGCCGCCGGACGAGGTGCTGGTCGCCTACGACCGGCTGGACGGGGTCGCCATCGAACGATTCGAGGTGTCCCGATGATCGCTCGCATCCGGAACTCCGTGGGCTTCCCCGCCGTCTGCTTCGTGGCAGGGGTCGTGAGCGTGCAGCTGCTGCTCGGCGGGGCGCGCGCCGTGGCCGGCACGTGGTCGGACGCCAACTGCAGCGGTTCGGGGTACGCGATCTCGACCTGGAAGCGGTCGCAGGCCAAGTCCTACGCGCAGCAGGCGAACTACGAGGGCTACGAGTGGGGTGGAGGTTGCTACAAGCTGAACGACAGGGACGACACCCCCGGGGCGCCCGACAGCGGCGGAGAGGGTGCGGACTGCTCGGGCTTCACCTTCAAGACCTGGGCGTTGAAGCCGACCCTCGGCGCCTCCGGCTTCGTCTACCACCCCCACCCGCAGAACATCCACGGCCCGTACAGCACGGGCCACTTCTACTCGCCCTGCAGCACGTGCCCGTTCAAGGCCCTGTCGAGCAAGTCGTACTCGGCGACCACCTACATGGACGCGTTCGTCTACCGGACGAGCGGTGGCGGGCACATCGGCATGATCTACTCCGAGGGGTCGGGCGGCACCGACCTGATCGTGGAGGCCAAGAGCGACGACCTGGGGACCAGGATCGCGTGGACCGACTACCGCAGCCAGTCCGCCTACAAGGCCATCGCGAGGACGTCGTGGACCCCCGAGTGCTACCCGCGGTGCACCTGAGCGGGGTGCGGCGCGCGTGGGCCGCGGCGTTGTGCCTCGTGGTCACGCTCGCCGCCTGCCGCTCGGAGCCCTCCGCCCGCCCTCGCGGTGCGGAAGGCTCCCAGGCGCCCACGGCGGGGTTCGCGATCTGGCCGGAGGAGACCCCCGGCGAGGCCGTCGCCGCCGCCGAACGTCTCGCGGCGGGGGAGGACCCTTGGCGGGCCGACGCGGTGGAGACCGCGCTGGTCTTCGCCCGCGAGGTCCTGGGATGGGAGGATCCCGTGGTGGGCCCGGTCGAGGAACAGCCGGCCGGGCTCACCCTGGTCCAGGTCCGGCGGGACCCAGGGGGCCCGGTCGTCAGCGTCCGCGTCGCGAGGCTCGTCGACGACAGGTGGTGGAGCGTGTACAACGCGTGGGGAACGGTCGAGCACGACCCCACGGTCTCGGTGGTGGACGGCCGGTTCCGGATCGCGTTCGACCTGGAGGACGCGGCGAGGGCGACGCTGGTCGTGGAGTACGGGGACCTCCGGATCGAGCGGGAGGTCGAGCGTCCCGGCCCCCTCCAGCTCGACCTGGGCGGGCCTCCCCGCGTCCCCGGGTACTTCCTGGTCCTGCTGCGGGACGGCTCGGGCCGGGTGTTCGACGTGGTCTCCTCGCCGCTCCCGGCGGGGGACTTCGCCGCCGGCTAGGCGGGGAGGCCCCGCCGCCTGAGGCGGCTCGGGCGAGCGGGGAGCGGCCCCGGGGGGCGTCGGAGCCCGTTGCTAGGATCGGCGCGTGGGCGGGCTCCGACGCCACCCCCTCCTCGCCGTGCTCGGGGGCGCGGCCCTCCTGGCCGCCGGGCTCCTGGCCGTCACCGGCGTCGCGGTGTGGCGGGCGGCCCACGAGGACGACGCGGCGCGGGTGGCCCGGGTCGACGCCATCCTGGTCCTGGGGGCGGCCCAGTACGACGGCCGGCCCTCCCCGGTGTTCGCGGGGCGCCTCGACCACGCGCTCCTCCTCTACCGGCAGGGGCGCGCGGATCGGGTCGTCGTGCTGGGCGGCGGGCGGCCCGGGGACCGCACCACCGAGGCCGAGGCCGGCCGCGCCTACCTGATCGCCCACGGGGTCCCGGCCGGGGCGGTCGTGGCGGAGCCGGTCGGGCGGAGCACGCTCGAGAGCCTCCGCGCGGCCGCCCGCTACATGCGGCGGGAGGGGCTCGAGACCGCCTTCCTCGTCTCGGACCCATGGCACAACCTGCGGGTCGAGCGGATGGCCCACGACCTGGGGATCCGGGGCTACGCCTCGGCCACGTGGCACTCCGCCGCCCGCACCGAGTGGACACGCCTCGAGGGCTACCTGCGGGAGACCCTGGCCTACCTCTCCTACCGGCTCCTCGGGCGTTGAACGAACCCCGGTCCGGGCGTTGACGCGCCGGCGCCGAGCGCGCCCCTGGGGCGGGCGCCGCCGGGCACCGGGGCCGGGCTCGGACCGGCCGGCCGGCGGCCGGACGCCGTAGGCCTGACGGCCGGCAGCCCGTCCCCCGTCCGGGCCGCGGCCTGGTACGTGCTCGTACCCGGGAACGGGTACCCCGGGCGATGCGCGAGCGAGGGCCGGCCGCCGAAGATGGGAAGAGGGAAGAGGGTGCCCGGCGTCGCCGGGAGGAGGTTCCGATGACGGAACTGCTCGCACCGCTCTCCAGCCAGTGGCAGCTCGCGCTGTTCGTCCTGCTGCTCGTGATGGGGGCCATGCTCTGGCGGGGCCACCGGCAGGTCTCGCTCCTCGGCCAGACCGCCCACGAGATGCGGGAGCAGCTGACCCGGCTCGCCGCCACGGTCCAGGAGATCGAGGGACGGACCACGAACACGGAGCACACGCTCATCGCCAACCTCTCCGAGTACCGCATGGCCATGGGCAACACGAGCTCCTACCGGGAGTACCTCCAGAAGCTCGGGGTGGCGCCGGCCTCCGACGTGGAGCCGATCCTCGAGGCCGTCCCGGACGGCGCGCTGGCCGTCTCGAAGGAGGGGAGGGTCCTCTACGTCAACCGGGTGCTGCACCACCTGCTCGGGATCTCCTCGGGCGTGACCCTGGGCGAGATCGCGCGCCGCTTCGCCGTCCGCACCTTGGGCGGCGAGCCCCTCGCCGAGGCCGACCTTCCCGAGTCCCGGGTCCTGCGGGGCGAGGAGCTCCGACAGGAGCTGGTTCGGCTCCGCCCCGACGAGGCGGACCGGGACGTGATCCTCGCGGTGAACGGCTGCCCGGTCCGGGACGTCCTCGGCCGGGTGGTGGCCGCGGTGATGGTGGCCCGGCCGATCTCGGAGGAGGTGGCCCTGGCGATCGAGGTCCGCAAGGCGGCCGAGCGCGAGCAGGTGGCGGGGGCGGCCCGGTAGCCCGGGTCAGGTCACGACCAGCGTCCCCTCCATCCCCTGGGCGGCGTGGAACCGGCAGACGACCCGGTACCGTCCCGGCGGCAGGTCGATCGCGACCTCGGCCGAGGCCAGGGGCGCGACCTCGACGTCGATCGCGGTGCCGGCCACCGTGAACGTGTGGGCGGTGGCGGCGTTCCCGTTCCGCACCTCGACGACCGAGCCGCGGGGGACCGCGACGCGGGCGGGCGCGTAGGAGAAGTTGTTCATCTGGACGGTGGGGGCATCGGCGCCTCCCGCGGCGGGCGGGGCGACGCCCGAGCCCTCGTCGGCGCCGCACGCCGCGGCGAGCACGGCGCAGGCCACGAGCATCCCGAGCCGCCTCCTGACCGCTCCGCCCACTCCTTCCCCTCGACCGTGGTGGGCCCACGGTAGTACGGGGAGGCCGGGCCCGCCCCGCGGGCGGGTCGGTGGCGGGCGCTACCATGGGCCCATGCCGAGCCCGCGGGAGCGCACGGAGGAGATCGAGCGGGCCACGCTCTCCCCCCGGGCGACCCGCTCGGAGGCCTCCAAGGGGCGGGAACGGGAGGAGCCCCCCGACCCGCTCCGCACCTGCTTCCAGCGCGACCGGGACCGGATCGTCCACTCCAAGGCCTTCCGCCGGCTCAAGCACAAGACCCAGGTGTTCCTGGCGCCCGAGGGCGACCACTACCGCGTGCGGCTCACCCACACCCTCGAGGTCGCCCAGATCGCCCGGACCGCGGCCCGCGCCCTCCGGCTGAACGAGGACCTGGTGGAGGCCATCGCGCTCGGCCACGACCTCGGCCACACCCCCTTCGGCCACCTCGGAGAGCAGGCCCTCACCCCGCTCCTGGGGAGGCCGTTCCGGCACTCCGAGCAGAGCCTCCGGGTCGTGGACCACCTGGAGCGCGAGGGGCGGGGCCTGAACCTCTCCTGGGAGGTCCGGGACGGGATCGTGAACCACCCGTGGTCCATGCCGCCCCCGGCCACCCTCGAGGGCCAGGTCGTGCGGTTCGCCGACCGGATCGCCTACGTGAACCACGACATCGACGACGCGATCCGGGCCGGGGTGCTCACCGAGGACGACCTCCCGCCCGCCCCCCTCGCGGTCCTGGGGCGGACCCACGGCCAGCGGATCGCCACGCTCGTGGAGGACCTCGTGGAGGCGTCCTGGGACGCCCCGGACGTGCAGCTCTCGGAGGAGGTGGGCCGCGCGCTCGACGAGCTCCGGGCGTTCCTGTTCGACCGCGTCTACCTCCGCGAGGAGGTCCGCTCGGAGCAGGAGAAGGCGGTGGGGATGCTCCGGGCCCTGTTCCGCCACTACCTCGAGCACCCCGAGGAGATCCCGGAGGAGTACCATCGGGCGCCGGGCGATCTGCCCACCCGGGTGGCGGACCACGTGGCCGGGATGACCGACCGGTACGCGCTCCGGGTCTACGAGCAGCTCTTCCTTCCCCGGGGCTGGCTCCTGTAGCGGCTCTCGGGAGGGAGCGAGGTCCGTGGCGGGGAGGATCAGGCAGGAGGACCTGGAGGCGGTCCGCGAGCGGACCGACATCGTGAAGCTCGTCTCCGGCTACCTCACGCTCCGGAAGGCCGGGCACGACACGATGGTCGGGCTCTGCCCCTTCCACGCCGAGAAGACCCCGTCGTTCTCCGTCTCCCCCTCGAAGGGGCTCTACCACTGCTTCGGCTGCGGCGCCGGGGGCGACGCGGTCCGGTTCCTCCAGGCCGTGGAGCACCTCACGTTCGTCGAGGCCGTGGAGCGCCTGGCCAAGGAGGCCGGCGTCACGCTCCGCTACGAGGGCGACACCCCGGCCGCCCGGCGGGCCGCCTCCCGCCGCCAGGCCCTCCACCGGGCCAACGAGGAGGCGGCCCTCCTCTACCACCGGGTGCTGCTCGAGGGGCGGGAGGCGGCGGGGGCCCGCGCCTACCTCGAGGAGCGGGGGATCGGGCGGGGGGCCGTCGAGGAGTTCCAGCTCGGCTACGCGCCCGGCTACCCCGACTTCCTCCTCCGCCGCCTGGCGCGGCGGTACTCCACCGAGGTCCTCCTCGAGGCGGGGCTCGCCACGAAGGACGCGGAGGGCGGGGTCCGGGACCGGTTCCGGGCCCGCATCACGTTCCCCGTCCACGACCTCGCCGGCCGCGCGGTGGGCTTCGGGGCCCGGGTCCTCCCGGGGGCCGAGGGCCAGGCCAAGTACCTGAACACCGCGGAGAGCCCCGTCTACCGCAAGCAGGAGCTCCTCTACAACCTCCACCGGGCGCGGGGCGAGATCGCCCGGGCGGGGGAGGCGATCGTGGTGGAGGGCTACACCGACGTGATCGCGCTCTGGCAGGCCGGGATCCGCAACGCCGTGGCGACCTGCGGGGCCGCCCTCGGGGAGGAGCACTTCAAGCTGCTCTCGCGGTTCGCCCAGCGGGCGGTGCTCTCGTTCGACTCCGACGAGGCGGGGATGCGGGCGGCCGAGCGCGCCTACGCCTTCCACGAGCGGTTCCCGGTCACGCCGGTGGTCCTGATCCTCCCCGAGGGGCTGGACCCCGCGGACCACGTCCGGCGGCACGGGCCGGAGGCGTTCCTCGAGGCCGCGGCGGCGGCCCGGCCCCTCGTGGAGTACATGCTCGGGCGGATCGTGGGCCGCCACGACCTCTCGACCGTGGAGGGGCAGACCGCGGCGGTCGCCGCCGCGCTCCCCGTGCTCGAGGGGCTCACGGACCCCGTCCGCCAGGCCGAGTACGCGCACCTCCTGGCCGAGCTCGCGGGGGTCACCGAGGCCTCGGTCGTGATCGCCCTGGAACGGCGGCTCGCCGGCCGGCCGGCCGAGGCGGCGAAGGTGGCCAAGCGGGCGTCGGCCCAGGAGCGGGTGGAGCGGGAGATGCTCCGGCTCCTGGCCCGGGACGCCGGGCTCCACCGGGCCTACGCCCCCCGCCTGTCCGAGGAGCACTTCCGCACCCCCCACCACCGGAAGCTCTTCGGGCTGCTCCGGGAGCGCGAGGACGTGGGGGCGCTCGTGGCCGCGGCCCAGGACGAGCGGCTGGCCGGCCAGCTCGCCGGGCTCGCGCTCGAGCCGCTCGAGGGCGAGCCGTCCGAGGAGTACGCCGAGCGGGTCTGGCTGCGGCTCCAGGAGCTGCGGCTCCGGCGGCGGGCCGAGGAGGTGCGGGCCCGCCTGCAGAAGCTGAACCCCCGGACCGACCCCGCCTACGACGGGCTGTTCCAGGAGCTCGTCCGCCTCGACGGCGAGCTCCGGCGGATCCGGGAGCTGGCCGAGGAGGTCCCGGCCGGCTAGGTCGCGGGACGGGTGGCGGGGTGGGCGGTCACCGGCCCCTCCGTCTCGTACACTTCCCCCCAGCCCACCGACCCCAGCCGAGGAGAGCCGTTTGACCGACGTGGCCAGGGACCTGGGTTTCCTGGAGGAGGCGAAGGAGGCGATCACCGCCCGGGGCCGGGAGCGCGGGTTCGTCACCTCCGACGACCTCCTGGAGTCGGTCCCGGTCGAGGACTTCTCCCCCGAGCAGGTCGAGGAGTTCCTCACCGCGGTCGAGGAGCACCTCCGCACCGAGGGGATCGAGGTGATCGAGGTCCCGGGGGAGGACCTCACCGAGCCCGGGGCGGCCCGGATCGACGTCGACCTCCTCAAGGCCCCGACCAACGACCCGGTCCGGATGTACCTCAAGGAGATCGGGAAGGTCCCGCTCCTGAACGCGGCGCAGGAGGTCGACCTGGCCCGCAGGATCGAGGCCGGCGAGTTCGCCGCCGAGCTCACCCGGGACCTCGAGGCCGCCGAGAAACCCGACCCGAAGAAGCTCCGCCGGGTGATCGACCGGGTGGTCGCGATCCGGGAGCACCAGCTCGAGAAGTTCGGGAAGGTGGAGGGGATCGGCCGGGACCCGGTGCGGAAGGGCTGGCGGCCGAAGGGCCGGGAGCAGCTCCTCGAGTTCCTCCGCCGGGTGGAGCGGGACGGGCAGCTCGCGAAGAAGCGGCTGATCGAGGCGAACCTCCGGCTCGTGGTCTCGATCGCGAAGCGCTACGTGGGCCGGGGGATGCTGTTCCTGGACCTGATCCAGGAGGGGAACCTCGGGCTGATCCGGGCGGTCGAGAAGTTCGACTACTCGAAGGGGTACAAGTTCTCGACCTACGCGACCTGGTGGATCCGCCAGGCCATCACCCGGGCCATCGCCGACCAGGCCCGCACGATCCGGATCCCCGTGCACATGGTGGAGACCATCAACAAGCTGGTCCGGGTCCAACGCCAGCTCCTCCAGGGCCTCGGGCGGGAGCCGACGCCCGAGGAGATCGGGCGCGAGATGGGGATCGGCGCCGACAAGGTGCGCGAGATCCTCAAGGTCTCCCAGGAGCCGGTCTCGCTCGAGACGCCGATCGGGGAGGAGGAGGACTCCCACCTCGGGGACTTCATCGAGGACTCGGAGGCCGTGGTCCCGGTGGACGCGGCCTCCTTCATCCTCCTCCAGGAGCAGCTCGAGGCGGTGCTCCACACGCTCTCCGAGCGGGAGAAGAAGGTGATCCAGCTGCGGTTCGGGCTCCTCGACGGCCACCCCCGGACGCTCGAGGAGGTGGGGCGGGAGTTCGGCGTGACCCGCGAGCGGATCCGCCAGATCGAGTCGAAGACGCTCTCCAAGCTCCGCCACCCGAGCCGCAGCCAGAAGCTCCGCGACTACCTCGAGTAGGCCGCCGCGGCGGCCCCCGGGCTGGCCGGAGGTTCGCCTGCCGGGAAGGGGCGGCCGCCCGCCTGCCGGGGAGGGGCGGCGGCTGCGTGCCGGGGAGGGGCGGCGGCTGCGTGCGGCTCAGTCCGGCTCCCCCAGGCGGTCGCGGATCCCCTCACGGGCCCGACCGAGGGCGTCGGCAGCGAGGCGGGCCGCCTCGTCCACGAGCCGCCTCCCCCGCTCGGCGAGGTCGCCGCCCGGCCCGGCCGGAGCCGCTCGCTCCCCTCGCTCCGCCGCCCTCGAGCCGAGCACGTACCCGATCGCCACCCCGAGCAGGAGCCCCGTCCGGAACCTCATCCGCACCCTCCGTCGATCGATGGGACCGCCCGAGCCTACCCGACCAGGGGGGCGGAGGGGGCCTTGGTAGACTTGCCTCGGCGCCGTCCGGCGCGCGTTCCGGGGTAGCTCAACAGGTAGAGCGGCGGACTGTTAATCCGATGGTTGGGAGTTCGAGTCTCCCCCCCGGAGCCGGTAGAGGCGGGACCGACGGCCCCCCGCCGATGGGGACCTCCGTCCCTGACACCCTGGCCCCCAGGGACCAACATGGTGGGTGGGGGTGAGGACGATGATCGGCGTCGGCTGGCCGCTCGAGCCGTCCGCGTACCCGGCGGGTCCCGAAGGGCTGATCCTCGGGGCCGTCGTGCTGGTCGTGGGCGCGGCCGTGGTCGGGTACCTGTGGTGGGCCGAGCGGGCCCGGCCGCGGCCCCGGGAGCGCCGCGAGGAGCTCCGCAAGGCCGCGTGAGGCCGCGGACGGCGGGGCGGGCGGCCCGGGGCTGAGGGGCCGCCCGCCCTAGGTACTCGGCCGGTGGGGAGACCGACCACCGGATCCCTGAGGAGCGACGGTCGTCCGATGTGGGGCCCTGCCCCGGCGGCTACCCTACGCCCCGTGATGAGCTGGGACCGGAACGCGATCGACCAGCGGTCGGTGCGGACGGAGCCCTGGGACAACACCGGCCTCCGGCTGCGGCTCCGCGGCGTGACGCTCGGTGAGCGCCGCGTGGACGAGGAGCTCAGACGCGTCGTCCGTGAGCGGGCCGAGGCGGTCCGGCTGCGCGGCCGCCGCCGGTAGAGCCCTCCCGCCCGGGCCCCGGGCCTCGTAGCATGAGGGCGGGGCGGTAGCTCAGTGGGTCAGAGCAGCGGACTCATAATCCGCCGGCCGGAGGTTCGAGTCCTCCCCGCCCCACGGGCAAAGGAGCAGGTCAGGCGGCCCATCCGGTTCTCGCGCAGAGGCCTGCCAGCATGATGTGTCCCGTGTGGGTCCCGCGTGCATTCGTGAACGAATCGCGGCGTTGCTCTCTCGGCGGTGCTGGCCGATCCCCTCCTATGGCCAGGCGGGGCCGAAGAAGCGGAACTCCTCACGCAGTCGCTCGTACCCGTGGCGTGCCTGGTCCTCGGGGAGAAGGCCCGTGCTCACCGCTCGCTTCACAAGGTCAAGCGTCGACAGGCACTCCGGCCCTCCCAGGGCCTGGTACGCGACCCGCCCATCCTCATCGTCACAGCCGAGCGTCTCGGCCCTGGCCACGGCGATGGCGACCGAGACGGCTTCGCCCGCGTCCAGCCTCCGGGCCTTCATCCCCAGGCTCCGCCTCCAGGCCCGGGCCTCGGGATCCTGCAGCCGGATCGCGGTGTCCAGCTCCGCGGGGTCCGGGACGACCACCTCGAGGTCGCGGGACCGCCTCGCGATGAGCTCGCTCAGCCCCCTCTCGGCGACCAGGGCCCGGGTGTAGTCGGGCGAGCCGGCCGGGTGGAGCCTCATCTGCCGCTCGAAGAACTCCCTGGCCCGGTCGAGCTCCCCGGGCTCGTCGGGGCCCACCCCGAGGACGCCCTGAGCCACCCGGATGACTCCGCCGCCCAGGTCGCGGAGGTGGTCCGTCCACCCGGCGATGGCGAAGTTCCGGGCCACCGAGGTATCGACGATCAACGCGCCCGACTCACTCCAGGTGGGCGACGTCCTCCAGGTCCCTGAGCGCCCGGCGCTCCGGGGCCCGGGCCCGGGGCCGCTCCAGGAGGAGCAGGACGTCCTCCACGCTCACCCCCAGGGTCTCGGCCGCATCCCCCCGGGTGATCCTCCGCTGCAGGATGGCCGCCCGCACCAGCCGGAGCATCCGGTCGGGGAACCGGTCCAGGGGCGGGAGCTCGTAGTCGCCGAGGTCGGCGGGGTTCACCGGGTACCCCAGGCGCCGGGCCAGGGTGCTGGGGGAGACCCGCCCCAGGGCCTCGTAGTCCCGCTCGGAGATGAATCCCTCCTGGCGGAGCCGGACCAGGAGGGCGGCGTAGCTCACCCCGAAGTGCCGCTGGAGGTGGACCACCACGATCGGGTCGGCGACCTCCTCCCAGGCCTCGAGCTCCTCGATCACCCGGGCCAGGGCGTCGGCGGGCACCAGCAGCTCTCCGGCGAACAGGTCGGCGAACCGCTCCCGGTCCACCGGGGCCCCCGGCATGGAGATCCAGGCGTCGGCCCGCTGGGAGTGGAAGAAGGCGTGGGCCAGCTCGTGAGCCAGGGTGAACACCTGCCGGCCCAGGGTCATGTCGGAGTTCACCACGATGCAGAAGCCCGCCCGGGGATGGTTGTAGAACAGGCCGGAGGGGGCCGTGGAGAGGTCGCTCCCCAGGGCGAGGCGGAACACCAGGACGTGCTCGTCCACCAGGCGGAACAGGTCGCCGATCGGCCCCGAGCCCAGGCCCAGGAAGTCCCGAACCTCCCTGGCCAGGCGGGCGGCGTCCCGCCGACCGGCCCTGGGCTTCGCCTCCGGGAAGGGGCTCGTCCCCCGGCCCGGCGGCTCCCCGCCCAGTTCCTCGAGGAGCTCCAGGTAGGCCTGCACAAGCTCCGAGAACCGCCGCATCCCCACGGCCGCCCGCTCCGAGAGGGTCCGGGGAGCCGCCCGGTAGAGGACCTCCGAGGCTGGCGGAGCCGCCGGCAGCTCCTCGGTCCCCTCGAGGAGGGCCGGGAGGGGGATGCCGTACAGCCGGGCCAGGGCGACGAGGACGGCCAGGGGGGGCTGGCGCCTCCCCGTCTCGTAGTAGCTGAGGACCACCCGGTTCAGGCCCACAGCCTGGGCTGCGGCCTCCTGGGACAGTCCGGTCCTCTCTCGGGCCTTGGCCAGCGCCCTGCCGACGTCGTCCACCACCAATATCACCCCCTGGCCTCGCATGTTACACTCTCTCCGAGATTCGAGCCCATGGTAACAGACTACGACGAGCTGATTTCGGAGCTCCTGAACGATCCCGAGGGGGGGTTCCGGGCCGCCCTGGGTACTCAGGACCCCATCGCGCTGGCTCTGGCCGGTGTCCTCGATCCCGACATGGGAGGCCCCAGAGCCGCTGCACGCTTCGGTGCTTTCGCGGACTCCAGGGGGCCCGATCAAGTAACCAGCGCTCTGGCCCTTGGCATCCTGGCTAACGCCAGGCAGCTGAGCGACGAGCTGGTCGAGGGTGCCCGAGCGTTCGTCGGGGCTCGCTGGAAGGATCTCGCCTTGAGCGAGGTGCAGGGGGAACGCGTCGCGGCAATGGTTCGAGACAGACAAGTGCCCGATGCACGGCGGATGAGTCTTCTCCTCTGGCTATGGGGAGCGAGGCCGCGCGGGGCCTGCGAGGTCGCCGGCGAGATCTTGAGCGATGAGGCGGAGCCGTACGGGGCAACCGTCCGCCAGGCCATCACTATCCTGGCCAGCAACCTCTCGGAAAAGACCCGGGCCCTCCTCCGGCAGTATGCAGCGCGTCAGTTCGGTTCATCCCCGGCCCCTCCACCCGCCCCCCAGCCGAATCCCGAGGCCAGTCTCTACGTCCTCAACCACCTAGGCCAAGTTGGGGAGGCAGAGATGGAGCTGGTCCTAGAGGTCTTGGGAGGTGCGGCCGAACGGGCGCTCTCCGTCGCCGATCAACTCGATCACTTGTGTTCTCGGCTCACGCTTGCGCAGGTCCGGGGCATCGTGGAGTTCCTCAGCGAGCAGGGCCAGGCCGACTGGCTGTCGGAGGCACTCCTCCCCGCGTTACTCAGGCTCCGGGGGCGAGACTTGGCCGAGACGGCGGATGAGGAGTGGTGGCCCGAGGAGTGCCTGCCCGTCATCGCAGAGTTCGAGTGGCGGACAGTGGACGACAGCCTGTATGTCACCGTGCTCAAGCGTATCCATCGAACGACCCATGAGGCGTCCCGCGCGAAGATCAGAGCGGCGGTGCGGGCTCGATGCGAGGCAACCACCCCCAACGGGGCGGGTCGCATGCCTCGTCTGGGCGTGAGAGGTCTGCTTGAGCTGTGCTTGCAGGGCCAGATTGGAGCCTCTGATGCGGACCTGGTGGCTGCCCTGAGCCACCTCGGCTCCGACGGTCTCATCGATGAGATTCGCAGGGTGGGATGGAAGAAGCCCGACCGGAGCCAGCGGCTGGCAGCCGTGATTGGAAGCGTCGATCCTCAGCTTGTTCCTCGGGTCTTCGCTATGGCTCTCGATGCCGGAAGCGCCACCGCCATCGCTTTCCTTGAGGGTGTCCCGGGATCGGCCCTCGATGAACACGCCGCCGAGCTCGCTGGCTTGAGCGAGGGAAAGGAGGCGGTCCTCACCCGGTTGTGTTCCCTCTCGGAGGAGGCGGCCAGTTTGACTATGGAGCGCTGGGCGGAGCACCACACGATGGTGGATTTCCGTGCCCTCGCCCAGAGTTCCCGCAGCGAGGCTCGCTTGGAGGCCATACCGGAGGCTGTCCGCTCGTACGCTGAGGTCAGCTCCGAGGACCGGGCCGAGCTCCTCCGGACCCTCAACCCAACCGAGGAACGCTTGGACCTCCTGCTGGCCGTGCTGGCCGACCGAAGGAATCCGCCGGGATCAGCTCCTTCTCAGGTGGACCTCATCGGTGCCATCGGCCTCCTCGCTGAACACCTCCGGGAGGGCGGGGACGGACGGACCCTTGAGGCGCTTCAGGGTATCTGCCGAGAGGTGACGCAGGCTTCGGTCCGTCGCGCTGCCTACGCTGCCCTGGCGGAGGCTGTTCCCACTGCGGAGCTCGTCGATCTGCTCCTTGAGCGCCGGGACGGCGAGGTTCCCGCCCTGCGGCCGGCGGTGAAGGAGGCGCTCTCCCGACTTGCGGACAAGCTTGAGGTTGAGGCCCAGGACGAGGCCAGCACCGACCGTGCCGTCGCGATCGCCCAGTTGGCCAGGATCGAGCCCGGCCGGGCTGCCGCCTATGCCCGAGATCTGCTTCAGGCGCCAGATGCGCACGATCGGCGAGTCGCCGCGGAGATCCTCGGTGAGACCGGAAAGGATGAAGACGCCGCCCTGCTGGAAGCGGCCGTCGAGCATGAGCCCGACCCCGACGTCCGCAAGGAGTTCCACCGAGCGATGAGGCGCCTCCGGATCGGGGACCTGGCCGCCGCCCACGAGCGCATCGGCGAGCTGGCCGGAATCGATGCTCCCGCCTGGGCGGCTGCCGATCCGAAAGAGCTGTTCGAACAGTGGACCGATCCGCTTGTTACCGGCTTGAACCGTATCGCCCAGGCCGAGACCAACGAGGACTGGGGAACCGCGATAGACCAGCTCAATGAGGTGGCGAAGGCCTTGTTGTTCAGGGCCATCGAACTGGCTGGCGGCGACATCGGCATCAAGCAGCCGGACATCGTGGCGGCCGCGACCAATAGCCTGGACTACGGTTCGGTGGTGGGGCGCCAGCACCTCCAGGACAACTGGCGGTGGGTTAGGCATCTCGCCGCTCTCTATGAGCTTCGGACGGAACACATCGCGAAGAAGGGAAGAGTCGAGGCGCCAGCCGAGCGTACTCCCCAGGACTGGATCGTCGCCCAGAGGCTGTTCAAACTGGCGGCTGGCGAGTGCTGCAGGGTAATCCTCGAGAGTGAGAGGGTCAGTCCGTGAGTACGATTTACACGAAGAACGGTCGGCCGCTTCGGGTGAGTGGGGACGACCTGTTCAGCAAGAGCGGTAAGCATGTCGCCAAAGTCAGAGGCAACAAGGCGTACGGGCCGGATGGGCGCTACGTCGGAACCCTCGTGGGTAATCGGCTGGTCTATCGGTCGACTGATTCCTCCGCCATCGGTTCCCCCTTTGCCCCCCGAGCTGGCTCAGGGTCGGCCACCGCGGACGCGGCCGGATCCGCCCTCTGGGGCGATGAACCTCCGATACCCGATTGAAGGGTGTGACCAGCCTGCGGAGAGTAGCTACCACGGAGTAGGTTGTGTCCCGTCTGTGTCCCGTGACCGACCGCAAAACAACGGCAAACGTCGATCACTGATGAGCACTCAAACGGCCTGCTCACGGGCCCTTTCGACGCATCCCCGCAGGTCAGGGCCCTGCCCGGGAACGGACTCATAATCCGCCGGTCGGAGGTTCGAGCCCTCCCCGCCCCACCAGCGGCCGGCGGTATCCCGCGGCCAGACGCCCTCCGGCCGGGCG
>FWWM01004515.1_pt1 | contig 22443 bp, 18 predicted proteins | sample 2228351 | NCBI WGS metagenome assembly FWWM01 (sample SAMEA103939774, study PRJEB20133) | metagenome
TGCCAAACGTCCACCACCGCTCGTTTAATTCCTAACCACCCAACTCCCTAACAACCCAACCATCCAACCACCGAAAGGAGGGGGCGATTTGCTTCGCTTCATTTTCGGGATGGGATTGTGCCTGTGGTGGACAACGGCGGAAGCGGCGCAAAAAGTGGAGTCGCCGCACCTCTCTCTTCATCAAGCTCTGCAACTTGCCCTGCAACACCATCCACGTATCGCGGCGGCGCAGGGCAGACTCGGCAGCGCACGGTCTCATCCCAACCCAGAACTTCAACTCATTCCTGCTGGAAGAATTGACGACGCGCAGTTGGTTCTCTTCCAGCCAACGGAGTTTTTGAGCGGCAAGCGGACGTTTCGCAGTCGCGCCGCAAGTGCCGAAGGGCAAGCGGCAGAAGCCGACTTGCGCGCGGCGATATTGTCGTTGACGTTTGACGTGACGACGGCTTACGTTGAATGGCAGGAAGCCGTCAAGGTGCAGCAGTTGACGGAGGAATCCGTCGCACTGGCGCGGCGGCTGCACGAGACGGCGCAGAAGCAGTTTGACGCAGGTGACGTGCCGCGCGCTCACGTCGTCCGCACGCGCATCGAACTCACCCGCGCCGAGCAGGAGTTGACGGCAGCGCGGGCGACGACGGACGTGCGCCGCGCCGCATTGAACACGCTCTTGGCGCGTCCGCCCGATACGCCCGCTGTGCCCGCTGACGATTTGACCTACACGCCCCGCGACGTGGACGCGGCGCTGTTGCAGCGCGTCGCTCTGTCGCAGCGCCCTGAAATTCAGGTGGCGCGGTTTGGCGTGCAGAGCGGCGAGTTTACTGTGAAGTTCGCGCAGGCGCAGAGGCGTCCTGACCTGATTTTTGAGTTGCGCAGCGTCAGCCTCCAACGCAACGAAGGCAGACCCATCGGCGTCGGGCTATCGCTCCCGCTGTTTGACTTTGGGCGGATTCGCGGCGAGGTGCGAACGGCAAAGGCGGAAGTCGCTGAACGCCACGCGCTGTTGACGCAGGCGCAGCAGACGGTTGCGCTGGAAGTGGAAACCGCTCTGCGTCGTCTGCACGCGGCGCGGGAGCAGGTGGAGGCTTACGCAAGCCGCATCCTGCCCGACGCGGAAGAACTGATGAAAATGATTCAGGCGGGCTATCCCGAAGGGGTGACGCTGCTGGAGGTCATTGACGCGCAGCACACGCTCACCGCCACGCGCATCGGCTACGCTCAGGCGGTTGCGGACTATCAACGCGCATTAGCAGAATTGGAACGCGCGGTGGGCGGGAAGTTGCCAGTGCGTGATGCGGCGGCGAGGAGGTGAACGGTCATGCCGTCCTTACCATTGCAGCATCGTCTCACGCTGCGCAAAGTTGAGGGCGACAGTCGGTTGCAGTTGCAGGCAAAGGTCACGCCCGACCAGAGCGGCGCGCGTTGGATTGACGGCGACAAAGGGGCTTTGCGTCCAATCACGAATACACAAGATGCGATGAACTGCACTGCGCCGAGAGCCGTCGGTAGCGGTCAGGCTGATTTCAACGCCCATACGGGTATACCAAAAGTCCCGCCCCAGATGAGTGGCACGACGCCAGGGAGTAAAAGGTGGGATTTGAATAATCCCTTGACCTTGCAGCACGTCGGCATCCACGCAAACATCGGAAGAACCCGTGTCGAAGTCAGCCACCACGTCCGCACTTTGATTGTTGCCCGTGAAGGTGATTGGCAGCGTCGGGTAGGAGTCAGCGGGGTAGATGGTTGGATGCCAGGCAGACCTTTCTTCGATGAGCAGAGGCGCTTCGTGCAGAAGAAGCATCTTGCCTGTTTTCTCGCACATTTCGTACAACTCCTGTTGCGATGGATAATTCGCCAGCGTTGGTCCGTGCGCCAGCACTTCCCCGTCTACCACCAGCATCCAGCGGGCGCCCAGTTCGACCCGCTTGCGCTCCAGCCAGTCATTATTAATGTCCGCGAGTTCATCCATGATGCGGAGGCGCTCCTCTTCGGACAGTTTCACCATCTCCGCAAACGGCGGGTTCTCGCCCTGAAACGTAAGCGGTGGAACAGACGGCGCATCGTCGTCAGGCTGTCCCACCAGTTCCAGAGTGACATCTACCACCTGCTTGGCGGTTTCATCCAGAGGTCCCATGCGCCTTTCCAGTTCAGCAAAAATTTCTGTCTTGGTCATTCTGTTTCACTCCCACACGGCATTATAGCAGAACGGAGGAGCAGGGTCAAACAGAGTTGAGGGTCGAAAGTTGAAGGAGGGTTCACGTTGAAAAAAACATCCACATTGTTGGTTGTCCTTTTACTTGCTGTCGTCGGCGTCGGCGGCTACTACGCGGGCAAGCGCAGCGGTCCTGTCACAGGGGCAGAGGAAAAGCATGAAGCACATGGCGCAGAGGGGCATGGCAAAGAAGGCGAAATCAAACTCAGCCCCGACAGTCAGCAGATAGCGGGCATCAAAACCGTGCCCGTCTCGACAGCCTCCATTGCCGAAACGCTCCAAGCCACCGGAGAAGTGGTGGCGAACGCCAATCGCCTCGTCAAGGTCGGTTCGTTCGTTGCGGGACGCATTGCGCGGTTGAACGTGAACATTGGTGACCCGGTGAGAACGGGGCAGACGCTCGCGCTGGTGGACAGCACCGAAGTCGCGCAGGCGCGCGCCGCCTACCAGCAGGCGCAGGCGGAGTTGCGCATCGCAGAGCAGAAGTTGGCAAACGTGAAACGACTTGCGCAAGCGGGTGTGTTCACGCAGAAGTCGGTGGACGAGGTGAAGAAGGAACGGAACGAAGTCGCCAGCCAGTTGGCAACGTTGCGGGTGGACTACGACAGCGAACTGGCAAACGCCGAAGCCGCCCTGAAAACGGCTGCCGCCGCGCTCGACCGCGCCGAAAACGCGCGCAAGTTAGCCGAGCAGGAGTTGCAGCGGCGCAAGTCACTGGTCGCAGCGGGCGCGGTGCAATACAAGCCGCTTGAAGACGCGCGGCGCGAGATGGCGGAAGCGGAGAAGTCGGAGCGGCAATCGCGCACGGCATTGCGTTTTGCGGACATCAACCTCACGCGCACGAAGAAACTGTTTGACATCGGCGTGCGCTCACAGCGCGAACTGGACGAAGCGCAAGCCGCCCGCGACGCTGCCGACGCGGATTTGAAGAAATCGGAGGAGCAGGTCAAAATCGCCAAACAGGTGCTTGAACGCGAGCAGAAGATTTTCAGCGAGCGCATCTACGCCAACCGCGAGGTTCAGCAAGCCGAAACTGATTTGGCGCAGGCGGAAAAGGTCAAGGCGGAAGCCGACGCCGCGCTCAACCAAGCCAGGCAGCGTCTCACCCTCGCGCAGTCGGCGCAGAAGAAAAAAGCCATCGAAGAGATGGAAAACCGCCTCGCGGCGTTGGAGTCGCTGCTGCGACGTGAAGCCAGTGTCGCAGGACAAAACCTCTACGCCCAAAAGGAGGTGCAAGCCGCCGAAGCCGACGTCGCGCAGGCGAGGGTGAAACTTCTCGCCGCACAGAACACGCTGCGCATCCTTCGCGCCAGTGCAAGCGGCTCTGCCAGCGTCCCCATTGTTGCTCCCATCAGCGGACGCATTTTAGAACGGTCTGTCAATCGCGGGCAGGTGATTCATCCTGACGAGACTTTGTTCACCATCCTCGACCTGTCCACTGTTTGGGTCGACGCGAAGGTGTATGAAAAGGACGTGAGCAAGGTTAAGGGGGGGCAGCCCGTCACCATCGTTGCCGCTGCCTTCCCCAATGAGAAGTTCTCCGGCAAGGTCTCCTAAGTCAGTGACGTGGTGGACGAAAAGACCCGCACCCTCGTCGTCCGCTGTGAAATCGCCAACCCTCAGCGCAAACTCAAACCAGAGATGTTTGTAACGGTCGCCTTCACCACAAGCCGTGTTGCGAGCGCGCTGGTAGTGCCTGACGAGGCGGTGCAGACTGAAGCAGGCAAGGCTTTCGTCTTTGTCGCCGCCACTTCGTTAAAGGGCGAGGGCAGGTTTGAGCGACGCGAGGTAAGCGTGGGCAAAGAAACCGACGGATTCTATGAGGTTCTCTCAGGACTGAAGGCAGGTGAGAAGGTCGTCACTGAAGGCGCGTTCCTGGTCAAGTCCGAGTCGAAGAAGGGAGAACTCGGAGGACACGAGCATTAGGAGAGAAGAGCGCCAGATCAAAATGGAGGTTTCAGAATGGTCAACCGTCTCATTGCTTTCGCCATTGAACAACGCTATCTCATCATCCTCCTCGCCGCGCTGATGGTGGGGCTGGGATTACGCTCGGCGGCAAATCTGCCGATTGACGCGGTGCCGGACGTGACCAACGTGCAGGTGCAAATCAACACCGAGGCGTCCGCGCTCGCGCCGTTTGAGATGGAGAAACTCATCACCTTCCCCATCGAACTTGCCATGACCGGGCTGCCGGACGTGACCGAGATTCGCTCCCTGTCCAAGTTCGGGCTGTCGCAGGTGACGGTGGTGTTCAAGGACGGCGTGGACACCTACTTCGCCCGCCAGTTGGTGCTGGAGCGACTGCAGGACGCTTCCCAGCACCTGCCCGAAGGGTTGGGCACGCACCCAGAGATGGGACCCATCAGCACCGGCTTGGGCGAAATCTACCAGTTCGTGCTGGAGAAGACCGATGCGCAGGACAAAGGCGCGCAGGCGATGTTCGCCGTCCATCGTTCGGAGGCTCCGCACACGACGACGGACAGCCACCACCTTTACCTGGCGCCCTGCGGCTGACCGTGCGGGTTGTGCGTGTCGCGGGACGGCACGGTTCAACCCCCCCTTGCTCCCCCCCTTGTGAAGGGGGGGAGCAAGGGGGGGTGGCTGACGCCTTTCGACCCGAACGCGATGGAGTTGCGGACGGTGTTGGACTGGTTCGTCAAGCCGCAGTTGCGCACGGTGCCGGGCGTGGTGGAGGTCAACAGTTTCGGCGGCTACGTCAAGCAGTATCAGGTGCTGCTGGACCCCGCCAAACTGGTCAGTCACGACCTCACCCTGCGCGAGGTGTTTGAGGCGCTGACGAAGAACAACCGCAACGCGGGCGGGGCTTACATCGAACATCAGGCGGAGCAGTATATCGTGCGCGGCGTGGGGTTGGTCAACTCCGTTGAGGACATTCAGAACGTCATCGTCACGGAGGAGCACGGCACGCCGCTGCGCGTCAAGGACGTGGCGGAGGTGACCATCGGTCCCGAGGTGCGGCAGGGCGCGGTCACCAAAGACGGCAAGGGCGAGGTGGTGGCGGGCATCACGATGATGCTCAAGGGCGCCAACAGCCGCACGGTGGTGCAGGGCGTCAAACAGAAGATTGCGGAACTTAACAAAGCCCTGCCCAAAGGCGTGCGCATCGTCCCTTTTTACGACCGCACGGAGTTGGTGGAAAAGACCATCCACACCGTCGAGAAGAACCTGCTGGAGGGCGGGTTGCTGGTCATCGCCATCCTCTTCCTGCTGCTCGGCAACGTCCGCGCCGCGCTCATCGTGGCATCGGCAATTCCGCTGTCCATGTTGTTTGCCTTCATCGGGATGGAGCGGTTCGGCATCTCAGGCAACCTGATGAGTTTGGGCGCGATTGACTTCGGTCTCATCGTGGATGGGGCAGTGGTGATGATCGAGAACACTATGCGGGAAGTCTCCGAGCAGCGGGGGCATCTGGGCAGACCGCTCACCCGCTCGGAAGTGATGCGCTTGGTGTTGGAGTCCAGCCAGAGCCTGTCGCGCCCCATCGTGTTCGGGGTGGGCATCATCATCATCGTCTATCTGCCCATCATGACATTAGAAGGGTTTGAGGGCAAGATGTTCAAACCGATGGCGTTCACCGTCGCGCTGGCGCTGACCGGCTCGCTGCTGCTCACACTCACATTAGTTCCCGTCCTTGCCGCGTTGTTCGTTCGCGGCGACGTGTCAGAGCGCGAGAACCCCATCATTGCCCGCCTCAAGCGCGTTTACGTTCCCGCCTTGCGCTGGGCGATGAACCGTCGCGGCGTCGTGTTGAGCGTCGCTGCCGCGCTGTTTGCGGCTGCCGCCGTGTTGTTTCCACGGTTAGGCGCAGAGTTCATTCCGCGTCTGGACGAAGGTTCGATTGCCATCAGCGCCCTGCGGCTGCCCAGCGTGAGTTTGCGCGAGTCCATGCGCCAGTCGCAAATCACCGAGGCTTACCTGCGGGAGAAGTTCCCGGAGATAGAAACCATCGTCACCAAAATCGGGCGCGCCGAACTCGCCACCGACCCGGCGGGTCCTGAGCATCACGACATGCTCATCATGCTCAAGCCGCGTTCGGAGTGGAAGACGGCGACAACAAAAGAGGGACTGGTGGATAAAATCGCCACCGCGCTCAACAAGTTCCCCGGCATCTCCCCCGTGTTCTCCCAGCCCATTGAGTTGCGCGTCAACGAGTTGATTTCGGGCGTGCGCGCTGACGTGGCGGTGAAGATATGGGGCGACGATATGGACGTTCTGCAGCAGAAAGCGCAGGAGATCGCCGCCGTGCTAGGCGACATTCGCGGGTCGGCGGAGGTGCGCGCCGAGCAGGTGACGGGTTTGCCCATGCTGCAAATCACCGTCAACCGTCAGGCGATTCAACGCTACGGCATCAACGTGAACGACGTGCAGGAGGTGATTGAAACCGCCATCGGCGGCAAAGAGGCGAGCGAGGTGATTGAAGGCGAGCGTCGCTTTGACCTCGTAGTGCGCTTCCCCAAAGCCATCCGCGAAGACGTGGAGGCGGTGAAGAACACGCTGGTCAGCGCGCCCAATGGACAGCGCGTTCCGCTGTCACAGTTAGCGGAGGTGCACATTGTGGAGGGTCCCGCGCAGGTGAGCCGCGAGTTCGCCAAGCGGCGAGTGGTGGTGGAGTGCAACGTGCGCTTCCGCGACATCGGCAGTTTCGTGGCGGAGGCGGAGCAGAAAATCGCGCAGCGGGTGAAGTTGCCCGCTGGCTACTACATTACGTGGGGCGGCACGTTTGAGAACTTGCAGCGGGCGCGGGCGCGGCTGATGGTGGTGGTGCCGCTCAGTTTGTTCCTGATTTTCATGCTCCTGTTCACCACCTTCAACTCGCTCAAGCAAGCCGCCCTTGTGTTTACGGGTGTGCCGCTGGCGGTCACGGGCGGCGTGTTCTCATTGTGGTTGCGCGGGATGACCTTCTCCATCTCGGCGGGCGTGGGGTTCATCGCCCTCTTCGGCGTCGCTGTGCTCAACGGCGTGGTGATGGTCTCCTACGTCAACCAGTTGCGGCAGGAAGGAGTGGACTTAGCGGAGGCGGTCATTCAGGGCGCGACGGTGCGGCTGCGTCCCGTGCTGATGACCGCGCTGGTGGCATCGCTGGGTTTTGTGCCAATGGCGTTGGCAACTGGCACGGGTGCGGAAGTTCAACGTCCACTGGCAACCGTCGTCATCGGCGGACTCATCACCGCGACGCTCCTGACCCTGTTCGTCCTGCCTATTCTCTACCGCTGGTTTGAGGAGCGGCGGGCGGAGGTGGAGGTGTAGGAGGATTGCAGATTGCAGATTGCGGATTGCGGATTGAATGACCCAAATCCGCAATCCAAAATATGAAGGGGTGTGACATGAAAGAAGTGAAAGCGATTATTCAGCCGTTCATGCTCAACAAAGTGGTGGACGCCCTCATGCGGATTGAGGGGCTGCCCGGTCTGACCGTCTCCGAGGTGCGTGGCTTCGGCAAAAGCAGAGCCGACCAAGCCCCGCAGAGGATCGTGGACAGCGGCATCGCCTACGCGGTCAAGACCAAGTTGGAAATCATGGTGCCTGACGCGATGGTGGAAACGGTAGTAGACACAATTCAGAAAGCCGCGCACACGGGACGGGCGGGCGATGGGAAGATTTTCGTCATTGACATTCAGGAGACGATCAAGATTCGGACGGGGGAGCGCGGGGAGGCGGCGGTGTGAGGGGTTGTCGACTCTGAAACCCGTAATCCGCTCCCCGCTGCCTGTTTAGGTTAGCAGGTCTCCTCATGCTTAAAAGAAAGGAGGTTGATAGCCATGAAGCATGTGGGTCAAACGTCACGTAGACGAGCAGAGGCGTGGTTGTCACAGGCGAAAGCAAAGTAAGGTGATTGAGATGAGAAGTAAGTTCTTTATGCTGGTGACCGCCTTCTCTGTGGCGGTCTCTATGGCATTGAGTTCCGCGCCGTCTTACGGCGGGCGCGGTGGGCGCGGCGGGCATGGAGGCGGACACTTCGGTGGAGGGCACGCCGGTGGAGGACACATCGGCGGGCCTGGAGGCAGCGTAGGGCACGTCGGCAGCGTGGGACGTGTCGGCGGCGTTACCCATGTTGGCGGCGTGGGGCGCGTCAGCAGCGTCACGCACGTCGGCGGCATCGGACGCGTCGGGTGCGTCGGCACTGTCACGCATGTCGGCGGCGTGGGGCATTTTGACCCCTTCTACGTTCACCACGGGTTGCACGTTGGGGTGATCATCGGGCGACCTTATTACCCCGTCATCTACACTGCTCCCATTTACGTGCCTTACCCGCCGGTCGTGGTGGTGAACCGCCCGCCCGTTTACACGCCGCCGCCCGTCGCGGCGGGAGACCATGGACTGACCGTAGAGCGCGTCAACGGCAACACGCTCCGCCTCACGTGGCAGGCGGACGGCAGAGCTGTGCAGGAAGTGGGGCTGTTCTTAGCCGACGCGGAGCAGAAGGTTCTGGCGGTGCAGACGTTGCGCGCCGCGCCGTTCACGGCGCTGTTCAACATCCCGCCAGGAGTGGCGTTCGTGGGCGTGTCCGTCGTCTACGCCGACGGCGTGCAGTCTACGACGACGATTCCCTACAGGTAGCAAAGAGGGGAAAAGTATGGGCGTATGGGGGTGTGGGAGTGTGGGCGCATCAAAGCAGTTTCGCCCGTGCGCCCATACGCCCCTACCTCCATGCGCTCTGGACGGAGGTGTTTCCCATGAGACGGATAACATTTCTTCTTTGTGCATTGCTGGCGGCGACTTTCGCCATCAGCCCCGTCCGCGCCGACCACTTCGCGGCGCGGCGCATTTTCCGAGACGGGAGTGAGCGCGGCATCGTCGTCGCGCACAACGTTGACCTGTTTGAAATCACCGCCAGCGCCGGCGGCTACACCCCGACGACATCCGGGTTACATGGACGGGCAACCCCGAAGGGGTGTTCTGGGTGCGGTTCATTCTGCTGGACGAACAGGGGCAATATCTTGAGGGGAGGATGGCGCTCCACGCGCCGTTTCAGGTGACGCTGACGGTCACTCCCGCCGCTCACTTTCTCGCCGTCATCGTTGACTACGCCGACAGCGTAGAGGAGAGGATGACGATGCCACTGGCGGCGCTGGCGCATTGAGCGTAAAAAGGAGGCGAACAAGATGAAACCCAAGAGGCTGACAACCATTGCATTGTGGGCGCTACTTGGATGGTGTCTTTCGTCGTTGAGTCCATGGGCGCAAGCCGACGACACCGACGCCACCCGCAAAGCCCGTGAAAGAATGGTGCAGCGGCACATCATTGAGCGCGACATCAAGGACAAGCGCGTGATTGAAGCCATGCGCGCCGTGCCGCGCCATGAGTTTGTCCCCGCTGCCCAGCGGGCGCGAGCGTATGAAGACATCTCGCTGCCCATTGGCAACAAGCAGACCATTACCTCACCTTACGAGGTCGCCTTCATGACCGAGAAACTCCGCCCCAGCCGACCGACCGGGTACTGGAAATCGGCACCGGTTCAGGCTACCAAGCCGCCATCCTCTCCCGCTTGGTCAAGGAGGTCTATACCATCGAAATCGTAGAGCCGCTGGGCAAGCGGGCGGAGGAGACGCTCAAGCGATTAGGCTACACGAACGTCTTCACCAGAATCGGCGACGGTTATCAAGGCTGGAAGGAGCACGCGCCCTTCGACCGCATCATCGTCACCTGCTCACCCAACCACGTGCCGCAGCCGCTCGCTGACCAACTCAAAGAGGGCGGCACAATGGTCACTCCCGTCGGCGAACGCCATACGCAGAAACTTTACCTGTTGGAGAAGAAGGACGGCAAGTTGGTGCAGACCGCGCTCATCCCGACGTTGTTCGTGCCCATGACAGGAGAGGCGCAGGAGAAGAAGGGAGGGCGCGATTGAAATGCGCCCCGCACAACCGCTATGCGGATTGTGCGATGATTTGAAAGGAAAGAAATGAGAGCCGCACTCTGGCTCCTCACAATCCTCCTGATGGTGGGTGGATCGGTCTCTGATGGACGCCCACAAGGGGCGCTCCGGGACTTGCTCGCCAACGGCAGTTTTGAGAAGGACGCGGACGGCGACGGACTGCCTGACGGCTGGTATGACTTCCGTGGGGCGACGCTGACAGCGGGCGGCGTGCGCGGGCAACGCTCCTTGCGCTTCACCAACAACAAGGTCGGTCGCCCCGCTCGCGCCGTTCAAGGTTTCGCTCTGGACGGTTCGCAGGTGAAAACGGTCATCGTCTCGCTTTGGGTGAGGCTGGACGGCGTGCTCGCGGGGGACGCTCTGAGCGAACAGCCGCAACTGTTCATCAACTTTCTTAACGAGAACTACGTATCGGCAGGATTTGTACGGTTGGGACCGTGGGCGGGCACATTCGACTGGCGGAAGATGAGCCAGCGCGTGGAAGTGCCAGCAGGCACGCGGGAGGCGTTTCTGACGCTGGGGATGGCAGGCGCGACAGGACAGGCTGATTTTGATGACGTGCAGGTGACGCCTGAACTGAGTCCTGCCGTTCTGGAAAATCTTGTGGACAACGGCGACTTTGAACTGGGCACACCGGACCCCGAAGCGTGGCAGACGGAAGGTTCAGTGAGCCGCATCTCTATGGGCGTGCGCAGCGACTCGTGTCTGCGACTGGAAGGGGCGAAGGCAACAGCCACGCAGCCTGTCGCCGTGTCGCTGGAGGGTGCCGCGACGCTCACGGTCTCTTTCGACGTGAGCGGTCAATCCCTGCCACGCGAGGGCGCAGGGTGTCTGCTCATTTTCCTCACTGCCGACGGTGAATCGCTTCCTTCCCCCCTCTCCCGTCCCGATATATCGGGAGGAGAGGGGTCGGGGGTGAGGGTTGTCGCTCAGTGGCAGGGCACGTTCGGTTGGCGAACCGAGAGCCAGCGTGTGCGCGTGCCCTCTGAGGCTTACATGGCAGTGCTGCGCTTTGTGAAACCGGCGGCGGGAGTCCTCTGGGTTGACAACGTGACGGTCCGAGCCGCGACGGTCACGGAGCGCAACCTGTCTCGTCCGCGCTTCGTACAAACCGACACGACGGGTTGGTTCCCCTACGAGCCAGTGGAACGTATCCGGGAGGGGAGCGCGCTGGACGTGAGTTTTCTGCTGGATGCGCCAGCGGGCAAACATGGTTTCGTCACCGTGCGGAACGGCAAACTGTTCTTTGCGGACGGCACACGCGCCCGTTTCTTTGGGGTCAGCCTGCTGCCGCCCACGGCTTTCGTCGAACATGCAGAAGCCGAACGCATCGCCGACCGCCTCTCAAAGAGCAGCGTCAACATGGTGCGCTTCGCCTACTTGGACGCGCCCCTGGAACCGTTCGGCTGTCTCTTCGACGACAACGAAGACGACACCCTGCACCTGTCGGCGGAGAACCTTGACAAGTTGGACTACTTCATCGCGCAACTCAAGCGGCGCGGCATCTACGCCTCGCTGGAACTGTTGAGCGCGCGTCGCTTCCGCGCCGGGGACGGCGTTGCCGCCTACCGCGAACTGCCGCCCGCTGCCAAACCTGCCTGCTTCTTCGACGACAAACTCATTGCTCTGCAAAAGCAGACCGCGACCTTACTCTTCAACCACGTCAACCCCTACACGCAGACCGCCTACAAGGACGAATCTGCCATCGCTCTGTTGACGTTGGTGAACGAAAGTTCCCTATTTGATTTGATGAACGACACCCTCACCCCCAACCCCTCTCCCGCAGGGTGGGAGAGGAGAGCGGACCCGCTGCCCAAATACTATCGTGATGAGTTAGAGACTCTATGGAGCCAGTGGAAAGCCGCTACCTACGGACGAGTCACCCGACGCTCTGCGGTCGTTCCTGATCGTCGCCAGTTCTACGCCGATTTGGAGAGAGTATATTTCCAGCAGATGTCCGAGCACCTGTCCCGATTTATCGGGATTCCCATCGCGGGCAGCAATGACTGGCACCGAACGCCCGAAGAACTTCAGTCGCAAATCGTGTGGGACTACCTGGACGACCACCTCTACTGGCAGCCGCCCAGAGTGGGCGCGCCGGAGACTGCCGCGATGGGCAAATCGGGTTCAACCGACCTCATCGCAGGCGTGGCGATGAAGCACCGCTCCGACAAGCCCTACCTCCTGAGCGAATGGGGCGAGCGCGGCAACGGCTGGTGCAACCCTTACGAGGCGGCGGACGTGATGCTGACGACCTTCTACGCTCGCTGGCAGGATTGGGACGGCATCCTTCACAACGGCGTCTTTCGCCTGCCGCGACAGTGGGGCGACCACATCGTGGGCACTGTCGGGAGCGACGAATGGGAGACCATTCCTTTTGTGGTCAACTCCATGCCGCAGATTTTCAGCCAGTGGCAGAACGCCGCGCTGCTGTTCCATCGCGAGCCGCTGGCTACAGCGCCCACTAACGCGCCGACGTCAGCAGCGAACGTTCCTCTCATTTCGTCGTGGCATCAGTGGGACAAGGCGCGCGGCGTGTTCGTGCTGAACACGCCGTTCACCCAAGGCGCGACCGGTTTCATCGGCGGCAAGCGCATTGACCTCAAGGACATCCGCATTGAAGCACAGACGCCCTTTGCCGCCGTGACCGTTTCCTCGCTGACGGCGCAGCCCATCGCGCAAAGTCAGCGGTTGCTCATTACGACTGTGGCACAGGCGGAACAGCGAGGCATGGCCTACCGCAACTTTCTGAAACGCGAAGTTCTCTCCTACGGTCAGCCGCCCATTCTCACGGAGCCTGTGACAGTGACGCTCACGCTTCCGCGCACCTTGACATTGGACGCCCATGAGATGAAAGTCTTCAGTCTCACCGCTGACGGGGCGCGAAAGGAACTTGTTCCCGTCCGCGCAGAGAGCAAAGGTTCGCTAACCGTCACATTGGAGGGCGAGTATCGAACATTGCACTACGAGGTCATCCATGCAAACTCCGCTGGATGACTTCCGCGAAGTGCGGGTGAACGCCAAAGGCAAGGAGGTTCGTTCTATGCGAATAAGAATTGTCGTGTTGATGTTGGTTGCTGCGATGGCAAGCCGTGTGGCGGCGCAGCAGGTGGACAAGGAAAAATTGCGCAAGGCAGCGAAGATGCCCACGATGTCTTTCGAGGTCGCCCTCTATTTTTCTCCGACACGCGGCTTTGTCCTGTCGGAGGACAAAGCCGAACTGACGGCGGAAGTCGCCGCGATTCAGAAGGCGATGAAGGGGGACGCGAGCGATGCGGAACGCTACCACCGTCTGGGCGAACTCTACAAGGAGTTGAAAGACCATGACCGTAAGGAGAAAGCCCGCGACAAGGCAGTGGATCTCTACCGCCAACTGGTGAAATCACAACCCAACGACGGACGGGTGCTGGCGCAGTTCGGCGCGGCATTGAGCGATGTCGGCAAGGACGAGGAATCCGAAACCGTATTGCGGCAAGCCGTCAAACTCGCGCCCCAGGAGTGGAGGTGCTGGACGGCATTAGGGGAGTTCTTGCAGAACAAGTCGCTGTCGGTGCTGTGGGCTGCGAGTGGGAAGGGCAAGGACATCACCTCCTTCGAGCAACTACTCGCGGAGATCGAGAAGAACAAGCCCTCGCCTGAATCCATCGCCCAGATGAAGAAGTCGTTAGATGAAGCGCGCGATTGCTATGACAAAGCCGTCGCCGCTGCGCCGCAGGAACCGCAGCCCTACGTTGCGCGCGGGGGATTTCGCATGATTCAGAGTTTCTTGGAGGGCATGGTCAGCCCGGAGCGCGAGGGGGTGAAACGGTGGGGGGAGATGTTATCGCCTGAATCTCTGTCCGACCTCAAGCAGGCAGTCAAGTTGAGTCCCAATGATTTCCGCGCTCTCGCACTTGTAACGATATTTGATGCCGTCCTCGTTTGGTTCTATCGCGCGCTGGTGCTACTGGTCATCGCCTGTCCCTGCGCGCTGGTCATTTCAACGCCCGTCGCCATCGTCTCGGGCTTGGCGAGCGCAGCGCGGCAAGGCGTGCTCATCAAGGGCGGCGTTTACCTGGAGCAGGCAGGCAACCTGAAAGTCATCGCCTTCGACAAAACCGGCACGCTGACGAAGGGCGCAGCCGAGGTGACCGACGTGATTCCGCTCAACGACCATACCTCCGCCGATGTGCTGGGCGTCGCCGCCGCATTGGAGTCGCGCAGTGAACACCCCCCGGCTGCCGCGGTGCTGCGCAAGGCAGAAGCGGAAGGTGTATCGCCGCCTGTCGTCGTGGACTTTCGCTCCATTGCAGGCAAAGGCGCGCGCGGGCAAGTGGACGGGCGCACGTTCACCATCGGCAGTCTGCGGCTGTTTCAGGAGTTGAACCTGATGACGGACTCGGCGCACGCGGTCATCGAACGGCTGCAAGGGGAAGGCAAAACGACGATCCTGCTGGGCGCCAGTCATCCTGACTTTACAGGCGGTCACGTCTGCGGTGTGATTGCGGTTGCTGACCAGGTCCGCGCCGCTGCTGCCGAAGTCGTCGCGCACCTGCACCCGCACTGAGTTGAGAGGACAGTCATGCTCACGGGCGACAACGAAGGCACGGCGCGGGCGATTGCCGAATCCGTTGGGGTGGACGAATACCGCGCCGAACTGCTGCCAGAAGACAAGGTGACCGCCGTGCGCGAGTTGCTCAACCAGTACGGCAGCGTGGCGATGGTCGGCGACGGCGTGAACGATGCGCCTGCGCTGGCTGCGGCGACGGTTGGGATTGCGATGGGCACGGCGGGCAGCGACACCGCCTTAGAAACCGCTGACATTGCGCTCATAGCAGACGACTTAACCAAGTTGCCCTTCGCCATTCACCTCAGCCGCCGCGCGCTGCGCATCATCCAGTTCAACATCGCTTTCTCTCTCGGTATCAAAGCGCTCTTCCTGCTTCTCGCGCTTGTCGGCAAAGCGACGCTCTGGATGGCAGTCGCCGCTGACATGGGAGCGAGTTTGCTGGTGATTACTAACAGTTTACGCTTACTGAGTGTGCGAGGTGATTCCGTATGATTAACCGCATCGCAGATGTGACACGAGCAGGGCGAATAACGAAAACACGGCTCAGGAAAAACGAAATTCCAGATAGGCGTCGCGTCGCTCGTAATCGCAGTGGAGGACAGCAATGGTGAGGAAATCTTCAAAACCGAGCAGCAGAGGTTCGGAATCGTCGGGAAGGAGAAAGGCGCGGACGGTTAAAGGCGGAGAGATGATATCGTCATCTTCTACCACAAGTGTGACTGCGCCAAAGGGAGCATGGGTTGTGCCGCCGCCGATGCCGCCCAGAGGAAGCGCGCCGGCCACAAAGACGCGATGCTCGACGACGTTCCAGATGGCGTGGGGGATGATAGAGTATGGCGAGCCAGTATCAATGATAGCGGCGTGTGCCTCCGACCAGCCATTCGGTGTGCGAAAGCGCACCTTCGCCATGACCTGCACGACATGGCTTTCTACACCTTCCAAGAGAAACCTGACGTTTAGTTTAGTCGCGAAGAATGCGCCAAGGCGAATAGAATTTGATTCCCGACTCGACGAGCCGCGTGGCGATATCTCGCTCGCCCGTTTTCTCGTGAGCCACTTTTTCAACCTCTCCCAGATTCTTGCCAGCGGCAATCACCTCCCCATTGAACACCGCGACCCATTGGTCAGGATATTTCTCAGCCAGTTCGTGGTGATGTTCCGAAATCCATTTTTGGTCTTCAGACCACCGCTTTGGTATCGGTGGTGGAATGGGCACGTCTTTAGGCCAATTCGGCGGGACACGCATCATTCTTCACCTCATCCATCATTATACGTTAAAACGGAGGTCGTTCACAAATGATTAACTGCATTTTAGATTTCAGCATCGCCAACCGCTTTCTCATGGTATGCGCCGCGTTGCTTATCGTTGGGTTAGGCATTGCCTCTGCGCTGCGCTTGCCGATTGACGCCGTGCCTGACGTGACCACGAATCAGGTGCAAATCAACACCTTGGCTCCCGCGCTGGCTCCCGAAGAGATAGAACGACTCATCACCTTCCCGATTGAAGTGGCGATGAGCAGCCTGCCCAAAAAGGAGGAAATCCGCTCTCTCTCCAAGTTCGGTCTGTCACAGGTCACGGTCATTTTTGAGGACAGCGCCGACCTCTACTGGGCGCGGCAGCAGGTGCTGGAACGCTTGTTAGAGGCAAAAGAGGAACTGCCGCCCGGCGTGCAACCGGAGATGGCTCCCATCAGCACGGGGTTAGGCGAAGTATTTCAGTTCACGGTGGAACCCGACGAGCACCCTCACGGACCCACGACGGACACGCTTCACCCGCTGCGCGAACTGACGGAGATGCGCACGATTCTGGACTGGGTCATCAAACCCGCGCTGCGCACCGTGCCCGGCGTGATTGAGGTCAACAGTTCCGGCGGGTTTGAAAAGCAGTATGAGGTGCAGGTGGACCCCGTCCTGCTGCAAACGCACAACCTCACGCTCAATCAGGTGCTGGAAGCGTTGGAGCGCAACAATGCCAACGTGGGCGGCGCCTACATTGTGCATGGCGGCGAGCAACACCTGCTGCGCGGCGTGGGCACGATTCGCTCGGTTGAGGACATCGGCAATATCGTCGTGGCGGCGCGTCACGACGTTCCGCTCACCATTAAGGACATCGGGAAAGTCACGACGGGCGCGCAGATTCGTCAGGGCGCGGTCACGAAGAATGGGCAGGGCGAAGTCGTGGCGGGCATTACGATGCTGCTCAAAGGCGAGAACGGACGCGTCGTGGTGGAGGAGGTCAAAAAGCGCATCACGCAGATTCAAAAGTCGCTGCCGCCAGGCGTGCGCATCAAACCGTTTTACGACCGCTCTAAACTCATCAACGAAACCATTCACACCGCCACGAAGAACCTCACGGAAGGCGGCGTGCTGGTCATCGTCGTCCTCTTTTTGTTCCTGCTGCAACTGCGGGCGGGACTCATCGTGTCGTCGGCGATTCCGATGTCCATGTTGATTGCCATTATCGGCATGAATTACTTCGGCGTGTCGGCGAACCTGATGAGTTTGGGCGCGATTGACTTCGGGCTAATTGTGGACGGCGCAGTGATCATCGTGGAGAACTCTGTGCGGCGGCTCGCGGAGCGGCGGCATGAATTAGGGCGACCGTTGAAACGCGAGGAACGTCTGCGCACGGTCTGGGAGAGCAGCGTTGAAGTGCTGCGCGTCAGTCTGTTTGGCGTCATTATCATCATTGCTGCCTACCTGCCGATTCTCTCATTAGGCGGTATCGAGGGCAGGATGTTCAAACCGATGGGCTTGACCGTTGTGTTCGCGCTGGTCGGCGCGCTGGTGTTGAGCCTCACAGTGATTCCTGCCTTGTGCGCCCAGTTCCTGCGGGAACAAAAAGAGGAGCGCGAGAACCCCCTCATCACCCTTCTCAAGCGATGGTATGAACCGTTGCTGCGCTGGGCGATACGCCACCGCGTTGTCACGGTGGGTGGCGCGGCTATTTTCTTCATAGCTTGTATTGCCCTCTTTCCGCTGTTGGGTTCGGAGTTTCTGCCCGAACTGGACGAAGGAGACCTCATCGTTAGCAGCGTACGCCTGCCCAGCGCGTCGCTGGACGAATCGGTGCGCGAAGCCCACTTGATTGAGGCAACGCTCAAGCGGTTCCCCGAGGTCGAAAACGTCATCACGAAAACGGGTCGCCCCGAAATCGCCACCGACCCGATGGGCACGGAAATGGCGGCCGTGTTCGTGATGCTCAAACCGAAATCGGCATGGAAAACCGCGCAAACGAAGGAAGAACTCGTCGAAAAGATGGAAGCCGCGTTGAGCAAGTTTCCCGGGGTGGTCTTCTCGTTCTCGCAGCCCGTGAAGTTCCGCATGATGGAACTGATTGAAGGGATCGGCGTGCGCAGCGACGTCGGGATTAAAATTTACGGCGAGGACATTGACACCTTGAAGCAAACCGCGGGCGCGGCTGATGGTGGTGGTGCCGCTCAGTTTGTTCCTGATTTTCATGCTCCTGTTCACCACCTTCAACTCGCTCAAGCAAGCCGCCCTTGTGTTTACGGGTGTGCCGCTGGCGGTCACGGGCGGCGTGTTCTCGCTGTGGCTGCGCGGGATGCCGTTCAGCATCTCGGCGGGCGTGGGGTTCATCGCCCTCTTCGGCGTCGCGGTATTGAACGGCGTAGTGATGGTGACGTTCATCAACCAACTGAGAGATGAAGGGATGCCTTTGTCAGATGCCGTGATGCAAGGATGCAAAGTACGATTGCGTCCTGTGCTGATGACCGCGCTGGTGGCAAGTCTGGGGTTCATTCCGATGGCGCTGTCGCACGGGACGGGCGCAGAGGCGCAGCGACCACTGGCGACGGTAGTGATTGGTGGGTTGGTCACGTCCACGATTCTCACGCTGTTCGTGCTGCCGGCACTGTACGCTTGGTTTGAACGGGAGGAAGGGACATAACCTCTCGCCTCACTGCGCAATCCGTCGCACAATCGCGTTCAGGCGGTCGTAGTCGCGGGGCAGCAGGCGGGAGAGTTCTTTGCCGATGCCGATGAGGTATTCGGGGTCGTTGTCATGCGCGCTGAGGGCGGCGCGGCAGGCGGCGATGATGAGTTCGTCGGAGACGGTCTGGCGGCTCGCGCTGAGGAGGATGCGGAGGTAGTCACACTGCGAGGTGAAGGCGCGCACTTCGTCTTTGTCGCAGACGTAGACGAAACTGTGCAAACGCGGCGGCTGCGGGGGGAGAGTTTGACGCAGGACACCGGCTTCCGCGAAGCCGACGAGCAGGGCGTGAAACTCCGTGCGCAGGAGTTCAAAAATCTGCGGTTGTTCCAGGCGCAGTTCTTCTTCGGTTTTGCCGTAAGCCGTCGGACGGCGGGTCGGGTCGAGGCTGCGCGTGGCGATGTTGAACACAATTCCCAACGACACCGGCTCGGACACAATCCGCACGAACGCCCCAAACGGCGGCGAGACGTTCAGTTCGCGGCACTCGGCGATGATTTCGGTGGTGCTGCTTTCGACGACTTCGGCGATGTAGTCCATAAGTCAGTTTTGAGTTTCAAGTTTTGAGTTCTGAGTGTTCTCGCACCACAACTCACAACTCACAACTCACAACTCAAAACTCAAAACTATTTCTTCAAGTCTTTCACGTCCACCCGCAACTCGTCCAGCAAATCGCCTTTGGCGCGATAGACGGCTGGCTCGTAGGGGCGGCGGAGGACGTAAACCTCGCGCTGGGCGTTCTTGCGGCTGACGTAGATTTGCGTGCCCTGTCTCTTCTTAGTTTCCTTGTTACGCAAGAAGATGACGACCTTGAGGGCGGGGTCGTCCAGTGTGTATTTCTTCAGTCGGGCGTCCGACGCGAGGTCGGCGTCTCCGGGAATGGACTCCACAAACTCTTCGCCGCGCAGGTTGCTGAGAATGTTGAGGAAGGCGTTGACTTTGGCGATGTCGCCTTCTTCGCGCTGCGGCTGGACAATTTGCCAGTGGTTGACGTCCTTGCGTTCGGCGACGATGTTTTTGATGCCGTAGTTCACGGAGAACCCCTCGGCCTCCGTCACGTCAAAGCTGATGATTTGCTTGTCGCGCAGTTGCCCCAGCGGCACGGCGACTTTGTCGACCCACTGCGAGCCAGCGACTTTGTAAACCGTGTCCTCGCCCTTGATTTGCACATACACACCTTCGCCTTTGGCATCCTTTATTTTCTTGCCGATGCGAACGACGTGCGTTGGGTTTTTGGCTTCCTTCACGTACACCCCCACTTCCACCTGCGGCGGCTCCAAGCCGTAGGGGGCGAGCGAGGCGGGTTTGTCAATGAAATCATCGGCGGTCTGCCCGTTCAGAGAGAACAAAACGTATTCCACCGTTTGACGGTCGGCGGGGGCTTCGACGGGTTTCTTCAACTCCCAGGTTGGCGTGGTTTCCGTGCTGGTCTGCTCCATCTCAATCGTCGGCTGCCCCGGATAGGTCAGCGTCAGTCGCTTGACGTCGTTGGGGATGAACGTCAGCACCGACTTGGAACGGAGCGTCTTCACGTCCTGCTTGAGGTCTTTCACTAAATAAGACGCTAATGTGACCACCGGCTTGGCGCGGCTGCTTCTCGCGTAGAAGTTGTTCGCATCCGCGTCCTTGCCCTCCTTGCCGACGAACAGGGTGTGAGGGGTCTTGCGCCCTTTAACCCACAAGTCCACGCGCAGCTGCGGCTGGTCGAGACCATATTTATCGAGGGCTTTGGGGTCCTCCTCCACGAAGCGGGTCGCTTGCAGCATCTCCAGTTTGCCGATGAGCGATTCTACGGCGTTATTCTCTGCCGCCGTGACGAGCGGCTGGGTGAGTTTCCAGTCAAAATCCCCTTTGCGTTCAATTTCAATGGCTCGGTCGGGATAAGTCAGGGTGATTCTGTCCAGGCGGTTGCGATCGAACACGAGCAGCTTCTTGTCACGGAATCCGTCCACGTCGCGCCCGTTAAGGTCGTCAAAGAGAGCCGATGACACCAGCACGATGTTGCCGCTTTCCAACTGGGTGTAAACCGACTGGCTGCTGTCTATCGTCTTGTCGCCGAAGCGCAGCACGCGCTCTTCGCCCGACTTGAGCCGCACCGTCAGCAGCACGCGGGGGGAGTCCTTGAGGTGATACTCGCTGAGGTCTCTGCCTTTCAGCGCCTCCGTCACGTCCTGCGTGGCGGTCAGGTCTTTGAGTTTATCCAGCGTGGTTTTGATAAAATCCTGGTCGGCGCGCGCTCGCCGCGGCTTGTCCATCCACCACGTATCTTTCTCTTTTTTCAGAACGATGGGGTCCTTGCTGCGTTCGTTCTTGATGGTCAGTGCGCTCACGTCGTCGGGGCTTACCGCAAGGAGTGTGAACCCTTCCTTGAGGGGACCCCATTCTTTCCGAAAGAAAATCCATCCTCCCAAAAGCAGCACAAACACCAACAGCGCAAGCGTTGTGCGGAATTCCTTCACTGACAACTACCTCCTCTGCCACCATACCATCGTGCCAAACACGAGAACGCCCAGCGGCACGGCAACGACCACCACCAGCACGGTGCGCATGATTTTGTTCATGTCCGCCTCCGCGCCGGTGCCGAACGTGTTCGTGACCGGCGGCTTGGCAGGGATGTCAATAATGGCTTCCTCCTCCGACAGCCAGTTGATGATGCTGGTGAACAGGGCTTGGTTGGCGTCGCTCAGGATGAAGCGATTAGAGGCCCAGTCGGAATCGCCCACCACGACCATCCGCCAGCGGGGTTTGCGGGTCTCTTCAACCACGTTTTGCTCGGCGACGAACGCGGCGTCAAACGGTCCATGCGGCTCCTTGTTGGTAATTTTCACTGCGCCGCCCGCCGTGATGGGCACGGCGAGCATCCGCTCGGTGGTTTGAAACAAGGGGGTGTAAGTCTGCCCCGGCTCCGTCGACACCTTGCGTTTCATCGGCAGCACGCCGTAGAAGGCGCAGGCGGCAGGCACGCCCTTCAAGATGAAGTGGGTCGAAGGTTCGTTGGGCTGGAGACGGAAACCGTATTGGGGAACCGTCTGGAGTCCCTCGTTGGTCAGCGCGAGCGCGGTCGTTGCCATCATGCCCGGCAGAATCTCCCCGCCATGGTCGGCGATGAGTTTCTGGAAACGCGGCATGGCTTGGTGCAATTTTGTCTCCGGCGGGTCGAGCAGCAGGAGCAGTTTGCCCCGCTCGTCCAAGTAGTCACGCACGGCTCTGTCCTCGTCCTCGTTCAAGTCGGTGTGCGGTCCGGCGATGACGAGCACGTCCACGCCTTGCGTCACGTTCGACGGCGGCTCATTTTTCTTCTCGCCATGATGCTCGTCTTTTTTCTCTTCTTTCTTCTCTTCAATCTCCTTTGTGATGCGGCTGCCTTTTTCGAGGAGCGGCAGGGACTCGACCATGTAGTTGAGTTTTTCCAGCGCGGACTTGGCATTGCTCAGAGCGTCTTCATCAAAACCAGTCAGGCTGCGTTCGCCGTGTCCTTGCATGAAATAGATGCGCTTCTTGCGGCTGGAGGTCAACTTGAGAATGGAGCCGGTGATGGCGGATTCGTCGGGAATCGCCGTTAGGCGGTCCACCGCATTGGGAATCTCGGGATACTTGAGGATGGTCGTCACGCCGCCGAACACGCCGTCCGTTCTGGCTCGCTGCAAGTTAGCGATGACGTCGACAAACTCCACGCGAATATGGCGCGAGTTGCCCTCGTAGTTGCGCAGCAGCCGCTGCACGGTATAAGCCGCCTCAGCCATGCCGGGCAGGGCCTCGCGGGGCACGCCCAGCGCCGACATGCGTTCCGGGATGCCCACGTCGGCGCCGAGCCGTTTCAGCGCCTCTATGCCGTT
>FWWM01007264.1_pt1 | contig 22437 bp, 23 predicted proteins | sample 2228351 | NCBI WGS metagenome assembly FWWM01 (sample SAMEA103939774, study PRJEB20133) | metagenome
TGTATCCAAACGTTTACGAAGCCGCCGAATGCGCCGGGCTGAGCGTCAACAGCGACTGGAAGAATCCGCAAATGCAAACCACCGACCTGGCGCTGGTGGGCGTGAATCCCTGGCGTCCGGCGGGCGGCACCGATGGCACGGACTTCACTCTCTTCACCCAGCATGACCCGAACGGCGCGATTATCTTCCTGCCCGAAGGACAATACGACAAGAACAACTTCGCCTCCATGCGCCGCAGTCAGGATGCCGGCGGCGACGAAGCCTACTTCGATTATCTCGCGCAAAGCCTGTATGCCTCGCTCGAAGCCGCCCAGCCCGGCAAGGTGAACGTCTTCCACTTCACCATCCACCCCGGCGAATTTCGCGGCAGCCCGCAAGCCCCCTTCGCCGTCATCGAAAACTTCCTGACCGAAGTGGTGGACCCGCTCGTCGCCAGCGGACAGGTGCAATGGATGACCCTCTCCGAGATGGCGGAGGCGTATGCGGCATCGGAGCGGTAGACAGGTACACAGGTAGACAGGTACACAGGTACACAGGTAGACAAGGAGATTAGCGATGAAACGATTGCTGCACTTGACGCTTTTTCTGACTTTCGTGATGACGGCTTGTAATTGGACGGCTTCGCCTCCGACTCCGCCCGCGCCTGATTCTGTTTCCCCAACCGAATCCCCCGCCGCACCTCCCCCCTCTCCCAGTGGGAGAGGGGCTGGGGGTGAGGGAACTCCCCCCTCTCCCACCGGGAACGGGTCTGCGAACGCCGAAACCGCTCAACCGCCTGCCGGTCAGCCGCCTGCTGGGAAGCCTTGCGGAGACGGCATCTGCCAGGGACCAGAAAACGCCCAAAACTGCCCGGCGGATTGCGCTCTCACGCCCGGCGCGCCCCGTTCCCCGCTCCCCTCTCAATCAGGGAGAGGAGAGTCGCATACCGTTACCAACCCTTCCAGCGGCGCGGCGCTTGCAGTGCAGGTCTTCTATCCCCAAACCTGGAATGGACAGACGCTGCTGCCCGCCCTCGTCCTCGTCCCCGGCGGCAGCGGCAACAGCGGCAGTTTTCTCAAACAAACGCCCGCCGGCTCCACCGTGGATGTCATCAATCAGGCGGGCTATGTCGCTGTTATCTTTGACCCTGATGGACGCGGGCAAAGCGGCGGGACGGAAGACTACAACGGCTTCATTCACCAGGACGGACTCGCTGAAGTCATCCGCTTCGCCGCCGCGCAGCCCGGAGTTGACCCGGCCCGCATCGGGCTGGTGACGTACTCTTACGGCATCACCATGGGCGCGGGCGCGCTGGCGCGTCACCCCGACCTGCCCGTCAAATTCCTGATTGACTGGGAAGGTCCTGCCAACCGGGACGACACCGGCGGCTGCGACAGCGCCGGACTGGGTCACCTGAAACAGGTCGCCTCCTGCAGCGATGAGTCTTTCTGGGCACAGCGCGAAGCCAGCGCGTTCATCGGTCAGATTCGCGTGCCGTATCAGCGCATCCAATCCGAAAAAGACCACGTCCAGCCCGATAACACCCACGCGATTCTGATGGTCAACAACGCCGTCAACGGCGGCGTCCCCTGGGTGCGGTTAAATGACGAAGCCCCAAACCAGACCTACGACCCCGCCAACCCGCCCGCCATGCTGCCCGATAACGTTCTCGACCGCCAGCAAGACCGCTGGATTTTGGACTATGCAGCGGAATTGTTTGGGCAGTGATACGGTAATGCGTAATCCGTAATTGATAATCAATCAACAGCAAACCGCACAAGGAGAAAAAATTATGAAACGCGCATTCGCCTTCTTATCTTTGCTTGTCCTGACGGCGCTGGCTTGCAGCCTGACGCCCCCCGCCGCGCCTCCCCCCACCGAAACACCTGCCACCGTACCACCTGACACCGTACCACCTGACACCGTACCACCTGACACTGGAACACCTGACACTGGAACACCTGACACCTTAACACCCTACATCACCTTCGCCATCAACGTCCACGACTGGACTCACCCAGCCGAAAGCGCGGACATTCTGCTCAAACTGGTGGACCTCTTCGAGAAATACGGCGTGCGCGGCGACTTTTACTTCACCGCCGAAATCACCCGCCAACTGGCGGAGACGCGCCCCGATGTGATAGAGCGTTTCAAAAACTCGAACATGACCATCAGTTACCACGTCCGCCCGCCGCACCCGCTCTACGCCGGCTTCGACTCGCGCCTGAAAGGCTTGAGCGATGACGCGCTGTACCAAACCCTGCTCGATTACGAGACCTACGCCCTGAACCTCGAAACCGGCGACCTCGACCGTTCCCAGCCCGGCGGCTATACCTACGTGGCGCAAGTGTTTGGCAGAAACCCCGTGGTTGCCTCCGCGCCCACCAATGACCGGCGCATCAAAGACGCCGCCCAGCGCGCCTATGCCAGCCTCGGCGCGCAGATGACCGTGCTGTACCACGAAGAAGGGACGAAACTCGAACAGCCCTTCGAGTACGTCAACGGTCTGCTCGTGCGTCCCAGCGACTTCAGCGTGACGCGCACTACCATCGTGGACGGCGCAGATAACTTCTGGTGGAACAAGATGAGCGCGCCAAACGCCGCCGACTATCACCCCCTACGCATTTTGGACCTTTACATGACCGAATGGGCGGGTCGAATTTCCAATTCGCCTTACAAGCGCGCGCCCTTCATCACCGCCCTCATCCACGAAAACAACTTTTATCGCAGCGGCGCGGAAGGCTGGTCGAGCATCTACTTCCAAATGAACGGCGGCAGGCGGGGCGACCCGCTCCCCGCGCCGTGGAACCTCGCCGCGCCCGACCCCTCCCGCCCGCGCGGCGAAGCGGAGCAAGCCGCCATCTGGCAGGCTTACGAAGAACTGGTCGCCTACGCCGCGGCGAATCTCACAGTGGTCACTTCGGAAGAGATTGTGGAGATGGCGAAAGGGCAATGACACAGTGTTATACTGCGTCTCGAACGCGGCTTATAAACCCCAATTCCTCCGCCGTCATGGAACAAGCAAAACGATTTCTCTTTTTCCATCTTCCCATCCTGGTGTCCATCCTCACCAACGCCGCCCTTCTCGAATGGGCAATGCGGGCAGGCGGAAAGCCGCTCTTCGTTGTCGTTTCGCCCTTTTCCGTCTTCGTCTCGTTCTCCATTCTGATGACCGGGCTGATTCCTGCCCTGCTGCGCCCGCAGACCAGCCATACCCTGGTGGCTTGCTTCTCCACTTTCTTCGCTTTCTTTCTGCTCCTCCCATTCGATATGGATGCCCTGCCTGTTCTGCAACCGGGCTTGCCTTTGGCATCTCTGCTCGACCCATACCTGACTTTGCGCATTGTTCAGGGCGCAATCCTCCTGCCGCTGGCGCTGCACGTCAGCGCGCACTTTCCGCGTCCGACCGAGATTTCTGGGCGCAGGATATTCTCCGCTTACCTTTTTTCCGCTATGCTCCTGGCTGCATTTTTATCCAGCGCCTTCGCCTGGCAGAAAATCGCCACAACCGTCTTTTCGTTTCTATGGTTCACATTCGTCCTTTTCTTCTTTTTGCGCAACCTGCTTCGCGCCGCGCAGGATGCCAATCTGCAGAACGCACAGCACGCGCGCGTGGCGCTCTTTAGCGTGGCGTTTGCCGAACTTCCGCTGTGGCTGCGCCCATTGGGGTTAGCGCTGGGGCTGGATGTACCCTATAACCTCATGCTCTTCTTCCAACTGTTTTTGCCATTAGGAATTGTTTACGCCGTGCTGCGGCACGACCTCTTCGGCATTGACCGCGCCCTGCGGCGGACTCTGGTCTATGGCACCGCCTCGCTTCTTCTCCTGACCCTCTACCTGTTCCTCACCACCAGCCTTACCTCCCTTTTTGCGAATTCGCTCACTTCGAGACCGCTCGCGCCGTTGATTAGCGTATTTATAGCCGCCGTTCTCTTCGAACCAACCCGCAAGTTCGTCCAAGCCCGGCTCGACAAATGGCTTTACCCCGACCGGCTCAAGTTCGAATCTGCGATTCAATCCATGCAGTATCTGCTTGCCCGCGCAAACCGAAGAGATGAGATTGTTCACCTGCTGAATGATGTCTTTCCCCGCCAAATCGGCGCAGAGTGGGGCATGGTGAAACTCTTCCCCGAGCCGGATGTCCCGCCGCCGCACATGCCGCCCCCTGCATGGAATACGCGCCTCGTAGCGGGCAGCGTCACCGTAGGCGGTTACTGGCTGGGAGCGCGCCGCGCCGGTCCGCAATATGATGGGGAGGAAGTGAAACGCCTGAACGCGCTAGCAGGGCAGGCGGCATTGGCGCTGGCGTATGCGAACGCGTATGAGTCGCTATGTGAGTTGAACAAAAATCTCGAAGCGCGGGTGAAAGAACAGACCGAGCAATCTATCGCGGATCAAAAGTCCATTGCCGCGTATGAGGAGCGTCAGCGCATTGCGCGCAATTTGCACGACTCGGTCACACAGCAAATATTCGGGCTGCACCTGATGGCGCGCGGATTGAAAGCCTCTGCGCCGGAGGGGTTCAAGGAGAAACTGGCGGAGTTGGAAAACCTCGCAAGCGAGACGCTCAAGGAAATGCGCCTGATGCTCGATCAACTGCGCGATTCTTCCGGCGAGGAAAAGGTGGATTTCACAGAAGCGGTTCGGGCGGAGTGCGAGGCGTTTTCCAATCGAAGCGGACCCGAAGGCGGGACGCTCCTCTCTATCACCCTGGAGATGCCACAGGTGGTCATTCTTCCCAAAAATATTTCCAACGAAGCGGCATGGATTCTGCGCGAGGCGCTGCAAAACGCGGTGAAACATAGCGGCGCGCGGACGGCAACGGTGCGCGTGAACGCCGATGCGTTTTTGCATGTGAGCGTGTCGGACGATGGCTCCGGCTTCGATATTCACGCTGTGCCAGCCGGGCGTTATGGTTTACGCGGCATGCGCGAGCGCGCGCTGGCATTGGGCGGCGAGTTGACGATTGATTCTGAAACTGGGCGCGGAACGATTTTGCATTATAAAATTCCTCTCCCCATCCCGGAGTCCAAAAATTCTTCTTCACAATAAACAGCGAGGCGCGCGTGTTGAAAATCATCATTGCGGATGACCATCCAGTTGTGCGGCGGGGGCTGACCCTGACCATCAATGCCGAAAAGGATATGCTCGTGGCGGGCGAGGCGCAGAATGGCGCAGAGGCGCTGGCGTTGCTCAAACAACACAAACCCGATGTGGTGTTGATGGATTTGCAAATGCCCGAAATGAACGGCGTGGAGGCGCTGAAGCGCATCCGCGCCGAATACCCCGATTTGCCGGTTTTGATATTAACCTCGTTTGGCGATGACGCCCATGTTTACCCGGCGTTACGCGCCGGCGCAAGCGGATTTTTGTTGAAAGAAATGAGCGGCGACGATTTGGTGGCTGCCATTCGCGGAGCGGCGCAGGGCAAACCGCAATTACACCCGGATATTGCCAAACGTCTCATGGCGCGCGCGCCCATGCCCGACGACCCCTTCGAGTCACTCACCGAACGCGAACGCGGCATCTTGAAATTGCTGGCAAAAGGGAAGAGCAATAAAGAAATTGCGGGTGAGTTGTCGCTGACGGAGATGACAGTGAAAGGCTACGTCAGCGACCTGTTCGCAAAGTTAGGTGTCAACGACAGAACGCAGGCAGCGCTGATGGCAGTGCGCTATGGGCTGGTGATGGTGGAAGAGTTGTAAAGCGCGGTCTGTAGTCTTCCGTCTGCAAGGTATCGAAAGTGATTCTTTTCCACCCGTTTCCTTGAGCGCCTGACTTTACAAAACGTACCCACCAAATAGGGTGCGATATTCCCCACCTTTGCGGGCAGACATTTTCAAGCGGGGAGAGTATCCTTTGGTTGTCGATAGTCGACAGGAGACAGCCAATGGAAACAAATCTAATTCTCAAACAACCTGTTTACAAAACATCCACCATCGGATTTTTGTGGAAGGTCTTTCGCAACCCGCTCGACGCGCTGACGAACCTTGCCCGTGAGCAGGGCGATATTGCCCATGTAAAACTTCGCCAGCGCAGTCTCTTTCTGCTGAGTCATCCGTCATTTATCGAAGAAGTTCTCGTCAAGCAGGCGGATAACTTTGTGAAGGGTCCCAGTTTGCAGCGGGCGCGCATGATATTAGGCGAAGGTTTGCTCACCAGCGAAGGGGAAGAACATCTTGCCCACCGCCGCGCCCTGCAGCCTGCCTTTCACCGTCACAAGATGGAAGAGTACCTCCCTTTGATGAATGAAAATACGCTGGCGCACCTTGCCGCCTGGAAGGACGGGCAGACGGTGGATATGTCGGAAGGCATGATGGAATTGACCCTTAAGATTGCCCTGTGGTCGTTCTTTGGCAGCGCGCCTGAAGGCGCGGTGGAAAAGGTTCGGGATGCGATGAAGATTCTCATCCGTCTCTTTCCGCTTGCGCAGCTGCCTTTGCCGGAATCCGCCCGCCTCCTCTTCCCAGATTTCGCCAAAGCCAAAGCACGCCTGAGCGAAGTCGTCGAGGCGCTGCTCCACAATCCGCAAAACGAGCAGGCATTGATACACATCTTAAAGCAGAACCACGCCAATCAATTCACCGGCGCGCAGATTCACGCCCACGCGCTCACGTTCCTGCTCGCCGGTCATGAGACCACCGCCCTGCTGCTCGCCTGGTGCTGGGATATGCTTGCGCATCATCCAATGGCGCAGTCTATTTTGCAAGCCGAAGTTGATTCTGTTTTGGGCGACCGTCTTCCTGTCCCCGAAGATATTCAAAAACTCCCCTACACCCGCGCGGTGGTGAAAGAGACGCTGCGCATGCGCCCGCCTGCCTGGGCGATGGGACGCGAAGCCGTGCATGATTGCGAAATCGGCGGGCAGCGCATCCCAGCCGGGTCAGCCGTGGTCCTGAGTCAGTGGGTGACCCATCACGACCCGCGCTTCTATGACATGCCGCTTCACTTCCGCCCCGAACGCTGGTGCGACCTCGAAACGGCTGCGCATCCCCGTTACAGTTTCTTCCCGTTTGGCGGCGGCAATCGCGTGTGCATTGGCGAGCATTTTGCCATCACCGAAGCCGTTGCCATTCTGGCTGTCGCTGCGCGGCGTTGGCAGGTCGCACCGGTTGAATCTGAACCTGCCAAACCCAAACCAAGCGTCACCTTGCGCCCTGAAAAAAATCTAAACGTCCTTGTAACCAAACGCGAAAGACGCGCCTGACAGTTGAGCAGATTGAGACAATAACCCAAAGCGCATCAACCCCATCCAAAAAATCATTTAGGAGATAAAAGAATGGAAACCTTGTTTCGCCCCCTTGTCCTTTTCATGGTTGTCGCTGCCTTGCTTACTGCCTGCACCATGGGCGCAGCGCCAACGCCCACGATGTCATCGCAAGATGCCGTCAACACCGCTGTCGCCGGAACACAGCAGGCGCAGGCGTTGGCTCAAGCCACAGTCAACGCTTATACGTTGACCGCCATGCCCGCCACTCCCACGCCGGGTCCCACGATTGAATACGTGACGCTGACCGAAGAAGAGTTGGCGGCATTGATTGACGAAGCCGTTGCCGAGGCAATTGCGGCAACGGAGCAGACCACCAACGCTGTCTATACCACCACCACCGACGACACGGTCACGACGGAGGAGGTAGAGTACGTCTATGATTATTATTACTATGCTGATTACTACGTGGAATACGCCGAAGACCTGATTGCCGAGTACTATGAGCTGTATTCCGACCTCGCCTACGAAATGATTGCGGAATTGAACGCTATCGAATCGGAACTAAGCCAGATGAACGACACGCTCAGTTCCATTGACCAATCGCTCCAACAGATTTCCTCCACGCTCGAACAGGGCTTGGCATTGGCGGAAGAGACGATTACCCAGCTCGAAACCGCCGCGCAGACCGCTCAGACCAATGCACAGGAATTGAAATTGCAGGCGCAGGATATGATGTCCACCCTGCAAACCGACCAGCAGGGGCGTTTGAATCAGATTTCGCAAATTCAGCCGAACAACATCCCCACCGATAGAATCTCGGCGCTGCAATCCGCTTTCGCCTTCATAGATTTTGCCAACGGCGCGCTTGCCGATAACAAACTCTCGCGCGATGAGTTGAACAGTCTGATGCAGCTTGGCAGGAACGCACAGGCGGGTTTGCAGCAGTTCGGCGGCGCGAGCGCGCTCGGACCGGATTTGACTCAATTTGCAGGCAAGTTCGACGAAATTGGTCAGCAGTTTGCTCGCGGAGAAATCAACCGCGGGCGCGAAAACCTGCGCGGTTTTGAGACATCGCTTGGCGCCCGCCCCGATTTCGGCGGCAGTGGACCGAGTGGCGGCGGACCTGGCGGCGACGGGCCTGGCGGTGGACCGGGTGGCGGTGGTCCAGGCGGCGGACCTGGCGATGGACCGGGCGGCGGCGGACCAGGCCGACCATAAGTCGTAATCCGTTGATGCAGAACGTCCCAAAGGTGAGTTTACAAACCTTTGGGACGACACATGTTCTATGATGAACGGCGGCAGGCGGGGCGACCCGCTCCCCGCGCCGTGGAACCTCGCCGCGCCCGACCCCTCCCGTCCGCGCGGCGAAGCGGAGCAAGCCGCCATCTGGCAGGCATACGAAGAATTGGTCGCCTACGCCGCCGCGAATCTGACGGTGGTAACTTCGGAAGATATTGTGGAGATGGCAAAGTAAAAAGTGAAATGAAAGTGCGACGACCCCCGCAATCAAGGAGAACAACTATGAAACGATTATCTCTTCGTCACCCTTTTGGCGGTCCTCGCGCTGGCGTGCAATGCGACTCAGAGTCAACCCTCAGCGACGGTTCCAGCCGTCGAAACGGCAACCAGCCTCCCCGTCCCGACCGAAGCGGCGGGGGAGACGCCTTCAGCCTCGACAACGCCGGGCGGTCCTCCATTCCCCAAACCGAGTCTTCCACCACAAACGAAGCCCCGTCCGCCGCAAAACCTGCCCGGCAACTCCGCCACGCCCACTCTGGCAGACGTTACCTACTGCACGGGGGAGGGAGTGGAACTCAAGATGGATTTGTATTACCCTGCCAACGGCGCAGGTCCCTTTGCTGTGACGATGTATGTACATGGCGGCGGCTGGAGTTCGGGCGATAAAGCGCAGGGCGCGGGAGCGATTGAAATTCCTGAATTGCAGAGAGTGGGCTTTTTGGTAGTGTCGGTCAATTATCGCCTCGCGCCTGAACATGTTTTTCCCGCCATGATTGAAGATGTGAAGTGCGCCGTGCGTTCGCTGCGCGCCCATGCGAGCGAGTACAACCTCGACCCGAATCGCATCGGCGTATGGGGCGGCAGCGCCGGCGGACATTTGGCAGCCTTGCTTGGCACGGCGGATGAAAGCGCAGGGTTCGATGTGGGCGAATATCTGGAGTATTCCAGCCGTGTGCAAGCCGTGGTGGATATGTTCGGTCCTGCCGACTTGACAGTGCCTTTCCCCGGTGGGTATGAATCTGCCCGCCCCGTGTTCGGCAACTTCGACGCCGCGCTCGCCAGCCCGGTGACCTATGTGACGGCGGACGACCCGCCGTTCCTGATTCTGCACGGCGAAAAGGACGCGCTCGTTCCCATGGAGCAATCAGAAATCCTGCTGGCGGCTTTGCAATCTGTGGGCGTGCGGGCCCAACTCGTGCGGGTGGTCAATGCCAATCACTCCTTCAAACCCGATGGTGGACCAATCAACCCGTCACGGAAGGAGATCGCTCAACTGGTTGTGGCGTTTTTCGAGCAGATGCTGAAGGGAGGCGCGCCGTGAGGCGGGCAATGCCATATCTCCAGCAAACCTGTCTCTGTCGGCCTCAGGCACAGCGAAATGCGATGATAACAGGCAATATGGCTTATTCTGCTCTGCGTCAAATTGCGCTGGAGGAAAGCGAGGGATTTCTGTATATTCCACCCCTACTTTACAACGCATGGAGAACTCCTATGAAGAAGGTTCTGTTGTTTACACTCACCGCGCTGGCATTCATCGTATCTGCCTGCGCGCCTGCCACACCCTCCAGCGGGAATATGCCCATGTTCGAGAGGCCAGATGCCACTCCCACCCCAGGCAGCATGATGATGGAGAACCCTGAAGCGGCACACATGATGGCGCCGATCACGGCTCCGAACGTCGCGCCTGCCGCCGCCTCCGAGGGCGGGCAGCCGCTGGAATACCGCCTGGAGGATGGGGTGAAGGTGTTCCAGTTGACGACCAGAGCGGTCACCTGGGAAATCCTGGACGGGGTGACGGTCACCGCATACACATATAACGGCACCGTGCCCGGGCCGATGATTCGCGTCGTGGAGGGCGACCAGGTTCGGGTGGTGGTCAGAAACGAGTTACCCGTTCCGACCACGATCCACTGGCACGGGTTGGAGGTCCCCAATGCGATGGACGGCGTACCAGGCGTCACCCAGGAGCCGATCCAGCCGGGCGAGACGTTCACCTACGAGTTCATCGCCAAACCCGCCGGGACGTTCATGTACCATTCCCACTACGAGGGCGATATTCAGGTGATGGCTGGGCTATATGCGCCGTTTATCATTGACCCCAGAGAGCCGGAAGCCAACCCGCCAGCCGTGGATGAAGTGCTGATGATTTCCGAATGGCTGGTGCGCGATGGGCAGACCTTCGCCGCTATGCCGATGAGCGGCATGGAGCCGAATTATTTCACCCTCAACGGCAAAGCCTTCCCCGATACCAAAACCATTACCGTGAAGAAAGGAGAACGGGTCCGGCTGCGCCTGATAAGCATTGGTCAGTTCATCCACCCCATGCACCTGCACGGTTTCCCGTTCGAGATTGTGGCAACCGATGGACATCCTGTGCCGGAAGAGGCGCGATTAATCAAGGACACGGTCAGCGTTGCGCCCGGCGAGCGGTATGATATCGAGTTCGTCGCCACCGAGACGGGTCAATGGATGCTGCACTGTCACATCCTGCACCACACCACCAATGACAACGTCGAGCCGGGCGGCTTGATGTTGATGATCCATGTCGTTGAATAACCCCACCCAAGGAGAGAGACCATGCGCAAGTGTATCGTGATCCCCCTGTTCGTGCTTCTATCCATTCTGCTGGCGGCATGTGGAGCAAACGCCGCTACGCCCATCACGGCTTCTTATGTCGTCACATCCAACCCCGTGAACATCACGCTTAGCACGAATCCGAATCCCCCCGCTAGGGGAGAGGTGGAACTCGTGTTCACCCTCACCGATGCAGATGGCAACCCCATCGAGGGCGCGAGCGTGGAGGTCTCCGCCGACCATACGGATATGAGCGGTATGACCATGAGCGGTCGCGCCACCGAACAGGGCGGCGGCAGGTACGCCATCACTGCCAACTTCAGCATGAGCGGCAATTGGAAGCTCACGGTCTATATTCGCAAGGAAGGGCTGGAATATTCGGAAGAGATTGACCTGAACATTCGGTGAGCGACGAGGCGAGGGAGGATTTGCCTCCCTCGCTCCCATCTCGTGATATAAGGTGTGTATGACCATCGCCAAAACCACCCGCCGCGCTTCTTCGGCTGCGTCGTTGGTAGCATGGGCGGCGCGCCGCTGGTTCGAGATTTTCCTCGTCGCTTACGGCGTGTGGGTGTTCCTGCCGTTTCTGGCACCCGTGTTTATGCGGCTTGGCTGGGAGACGGCTGGAAGAGCAACGTATTTCTTCTACTCGTTCTTCTGTCATCAACTGCCGCAGCGTTCGTTCTTCCTGTTTGGCGAAAAGGCGATGTATTCCTTGAAGGAAATTCAGGCCGCCTGGCAGGATACGAGCAATCCGCTGATGCTGCGTCAGTTCATCGGGAACGAAGCGATGGGCTGGAAAGTGGCATGGTCAGACCGCATGATCTCGTTCTACACCAGCATATGGTTCTTTGCGCTGCTTTGGTATCCGTTTCGCCAAAGGATCAGACCCCTCTCGTGGTGGGGGTTCGCGCTTCTCCTGCTGCCGATGGCGATAGATGGGGCTACTCACCTGATCAGTGATTTTGCGGGCCTCGGGCAGGGATTTCGCGATACAAATGCCTGGCTGGCCGCGTTGACGAGGTATTCCCTGTCCCCAACCTTCTACGCGGGCGATGCTCTCGGCTCGTTCAATTCCCTGATGCGGTTGATCACTGGCCCTTTGGCTGCCTTCGGTATTGTCTGGTTTGTTTTCCCGCTCCTGTTTCAATCAGGTGTGTATAATCAGCAACTGGATACGTTAAGCTATGCCAAGATTATCGCGCAGTTTGCAAACCAAGATTCGCGTCCTCCTGGCGGATGACCACCACATCGTCCGTGCCGGGATTCGTCAACTGCTCGAAAGCGCAGCCGATCTGCAGGTTATCGCCGAAGCCGGGGATGGGGAAGAGGCGCGAATTCTGATCCAGGAGCATAAACCCGATGTCGCCGTCCTCGACATTCAGATGCCCAAAGCCAGCGGCATCGAAGTCACGCGCTGGGTACGTTCACACGTCCCCGAAGTAGGGGTGTTGATTCTCACCGCTTACGATGACGATCCCTACGTGATGGCAGTCTTGCAGGCCGGCGCGAATGGCTACGTTCTCAAGACGGCTCAGGCGGAGGAACTGATTCAAGCGGTGCGCGACGTGTATGAAGGCAAGTCCGCACTCGACCCGAACATCACCCGCAAGTTAATGTCCAATCTCTTCCGGGGGAGGGAGAAGAAAATCATCGAGCCGCTGACCGACCGCGAGCTGGAAGTGCTACGGCTCGCCGCCAAAGGATTCACCAATAAAGCCATCGGGGTACACCTAAACATCAGCGACCGCACCGTGCAGGGGCATCTGGCGCACATCTTCGCCAAATTGCAAGCCGGCAGCCGTACCGAAGCCGTCATGCGCGCCGTAGCCCTGGGGTTGATTCCCCAGGATGTGGGCACCCTGGTCAATGAGTAAGCGCGGATGAAGAACACCAAAAAGCCGATTCGAACGTTTTGGCGCAGTCTGACCTTGCGGATGATTCTCACGCTCATCCTCCCTTTGACCCTGCTTTCGACGGGTATCGCCATTGGGAGCGTGGTCGCTCACCGTGAGGAAATGCGCCGACATCTATCCGAGGAGGCCTGGAGGATTGCTACCGATCCCATATTGGAATTCACGCTTCTTGCGCCGTTGATCTTGATCCCTCCTCTCTTGTTCGCTGTAGCCGCCTTGTGGTTCGCCGCCAGGCAGATCGTCCAGCCTTTGCAGGAACTCGAGTCCAGGGCAGCGGCGCTGGCATGGGGAGATTTCGAGACCATTAAGGAGCCGGTCGGCGGCATTGCGGAGGTACAGCACCTGCAAAGGGAACTGGCCGAAATGGCCCGCAGAGTGCAGGCCGCCCAGGAGGTGCTACACGATTACATCGGCGCCATCACCTCGGCGCAGGAAGAGGAACGCGCCAGGCTGGCGCGGGAACTGCATGATGATACGATTCAGGCCATCATTGCGCTAAAGCAACGCCTGTATCTGGCACAGAGGGAAGTAAGAGATCGGCGAGGAAAGCAATCGCTCAAAGAACTCGAAACCCTGGCGGAGCAAACCATCGAAAATCTCCGCCGTCTGACGCGGGCGCTGCGCCCTATCTATCTCGAAGACCTGGGGCTGGTTCCCGCTCTGGAGATGTTGGCGCGGGAAATCAGCCAGAGCAACGCGATGATCGTGGAATTTCAGAAAACCGGTCAAGAACGCCGCCTGCCACGCGAAGTGGAGTTGTCGCTGTATCGCATTGCACAGGAGGCGCTCAACAATGTGGTCAAACATTCCAGAGCGACTCGCGCCAGTCTGTCCATTGATTATTCGGAGTCAGAAACCGTTCTGGTGATCTCCGATAACGGTCAGGGCTTTGTTGTTCCCGCCAGCCCGACGGAATTTGCCCGCAACGGGCATTTTGGGCTGCTGGGCATTCACGAGCGCGCGGCGTTGATTGGGGCCAGGCTTGAGATTGAATCCGCTTTGGGAAAGGGAACCAGCCTGAAAGTCAGGTTGTGAAGCGATAAAACGCATACGCTATTTTGCCTATCCATCTCCCCGCCATCCTGCGCTTATGCAGAGGCGGGGAGTCTGGTTATGATGCCATCGTTCGCCAACCCGCTCAAATGGATCGCGGCAGGTAAACGCCGCTACAGGTACAGGAGTTCACGATGAAATCGTTCTTCCAATGGACAGGATTGATTCTGCTTGCCATCGTCGTGGGAGCAACCCTGGCGCTGACATATACTACCCTTGCCAGGGGGAGTGATCCCTATTCATTCGTCTGGTCAGGGGGTTCTTGCGGCAAAGGGATGGGTCCGAGAATGATGAACCCTTACGGCTATCCGCGCGATGTTGCTCCAGGAAATCCATCGTCCCTCTCTCTCGACGATGCGGTCGAGGCGGCCGAACGCTACCTGGCGGCTTATGGGAATCCCGATCTCACCCTGACAGAAGTGATGGAATTCTCCAATCATTTCTATGCCGAGGTGGCAGAACAAAGCACGGGCAGGCACGCCTTCGAAATTCTGATTGACCGCTATACAGGCTACGTCTCTCCCGAGCCTGGACCGAACATGATGTGGAACACGAAATACGGTCACATGGGCGGAATGATGGGCAGTTGGCCAAGGTCGCAGTCTGGATCAATGTCTGTAAGCCCTGAGCAGGCGCAGGAAATTGCTCAACAATGGCTGGACCAATATTTGCCTGGAACTTCCATCGCCGGGGAGGCCGACGCGTTCTACGGCTACTATACGATCCACGTCATGCAAGGCGAGCAAATCTATGGCATGTTAAGCGTACATGGCTACACAGGCCAGGTGTGGTATCACACCTGGCACGGAGATTTCGTCAATATGAGAGAACTGGAGGCAGAAGAATGAAAAAAGTCAATTGGATCGCTATCGCTGTTTTTACCCTGGTGGCGTTGCTTGTCTTCCAACTGGTCACCTTTTTGCTGGGTGGATGGGGCTATGGCTACAGGGGCTATGGCGGATGGGGCATGATGGGACCGGGGATGATGGGTGGGGGCTACTCTCCCTTCGGCTGGATCGGCATGGGATTGGGAATGATCTTGATGTGGCTCATCCCTATCGGCATCTTGGCGCTCATCATCTATGGTGTTGTTGCCCTGGCGAAAGGCGCGGGGAATAATCCCCCTGCTGCCTCTTCCACCACACCCTGCCCCCATTGTGGAAAAGGCGTGCAAGCCGATTGGAAGAACTGTCCCTACTGTGGCGCGGCCCTGAAAGAATGAGTTCGCCTGGTTTTCGAATCGCTGACATGGCTGCCACATCCCTGTCTGAATATAAGACCGCCTGCGGAGGGGCGATCAAAAACCCTTCCAGTTACCCCAGCGCCGAATATCGCGGCGAACGGGTCTATTTCTGTACCCGCGCCTGCCTACGCGCCTTCGAGCAGAATCCAGAGGCATTCATGGCTGGCGAAGTGGAGCATCCCCGAGTCGATGAAGATCCGTCCCTGCCGGGAGATTCATCATAAGCCATTTGGCGCATATTCCCTCCCGTCATACGGCGCTGGAGAGAACAGCGCGCTCAGGTTACCATACGGTCATCCAACACACGGAGGACCCTTTATGTTTTCAAAGACCGGCAAACTCCCGCTCCTCGCCCTCATTGCAGCACTTTTGACCACTGCCATTTCTGCTTGTTCGACGGCGGGCAAATCCAGCGACCTGCACATGATGCCGCTCGACCAGATGCCTGCCGAAGTGCGCTCCGCGCCCATGATTGTGCAAACCGCCTATCAATTCAGCGCGGCCAATCCCGACATCATGAAAGACATCCCCTGCTATTGCGGCTGTGAGAACATCGGTCACATATCCAATTACGATTGCTACGTTGCGGATGTAGATACCCGCGGGAAGATCACCTTCGACAATCACGCCCTCGGCTGCTCCATCTGCGTGGACATCACCCAGGATGTGATGCGTATGTTGCGGGATGGGAAAAGTCCGCAGGATGCCAGGGCGTACATTGACGCAACCTATTCTAAATACAGACCATCGAACATGCCGTGAGGGACGCAGGCAGGTACAGGTACACATGATGGCGAAACGGATGAGGTGGATTTTGCTGGTTCTGACGGCTGCTGTCATTGCGTTCACGCCGTTGCCTCAACGATGGAGAACGCCCCGCACGCAAAACAACAAGGAGTCTCCATGAGCAAAAAGTATAAGCGACAAAAGCAGAAGTTTCCGTGGTTGCCGGCGATGATTGGCGGTATCCTGCTGGTGATCGCCACGTTCCTGCTCGCCAATCAGGACGGCGGCGGAACCCCGTCCATCACTGTGGACCAGCAAAGGATTGACTTTGGCGATGTGAAATTCAATGTCCCCAAGACCTTTGCCATTCGGGTCACCAACACAGGCGACGGGACCCTCCGCTTCACAGAGAAACCCTACATCCAGGTGCTGGAGGGCTGCTGACCGCCCGAACTGACCATCGGTTCGATGGTACTCCAACCCGGCGAAAGCACGATCATCCAATCCACTCCCTTCACCATGCACGCCGGCATGGACGGTCCACACCACTTCGCGGTTCATCTGAAAACAAACGACCCAAATAATTCTGAGTTGGTCGTGAACGTACTGTCCAATTGGATACCGTGACTCGGGCGAATCGCGACCCAATGGGGTTGAGCGGGCGGTTGAGCCTGTCGAAACCCTGTCGAAATGGCGATATTTGCCCGTATCCATGTACTGTTGACCCACCTGTGCCATGAAATGGTATGAAGTCAAAGGGTCACCGCACAAAAATTCGGCAAAGACCTCGCCCCGCGCCGTGTAAACTTCCTTCCCATCCCGTGGACAGCGGGGCCGAGAACGAAGTGCTGGCGCAAGGTAAGTTTGGGAAAAATGCCAATCCGTATGGGGTAAAATTGTGGAAGAGACAAGACGATTCGTCATTCCGAGCCTGAGGCGGCAGGCAAAGCATTCTCCTGGCTTGCGGCGGGTTGCTGCTTGAAACGCTCAGTTCTGGCGGCCGTTGCCTGCCCTGGCGTTTGTCCAGGATACTGCCGCCCCCCAGCAGTGCAATAGAATCCCCTTTGGGGACTGCTGGGAGAACAATCGAAAGGTCAATCCATGAAAAAATTCTTCACTGCACTTGGCAAAATCCTGGGCATTTTCCTGCTTGGAACGCTGCTGCTCCTTGCCTACTGGTATTTCCGCCCCAATCGGGCGCAAGTGAATACGGACATTGTTCTTGAATCCTGGGCGGTTACGAACGATGATTTTCACAACTCCAACACCGATATGATCGAATGGAATGGCGCCTATTAACTGGCCTACGTCTCTTCGCCCTGGCATTTTGGCAACGACCAATCGGTCATGCACGTCAGGCGCACCGTCGATCAAGGGCGCACCTGGGAAGAGGTAGCAACGTTCAACCCGCCGGGCGAGGATATTCGCGACCCCAAGTTCGTCCTCATTGGCGAAAGGCTGTTCCTTTACGCGCTGAAAAATATCAGTTTCATTGCCGAGCCGTATATTTCTGTCTATTCCATCACCGCTGATGGCGTCAACTGGACTCCGTTCGAACTTATTCGGGGGCTGGATGGCTGGCTGTTCTGGCGTCCCAAAACGCAGGACGGCGTAACTTTCTGCCTACTGGTATGAGCATGGAGAATCCATCCTGCTCGAATCCACGGACGGCATTCATTGGGACATTGTGTCCACCATCAACCGGGGCGAGCGGAACGATGAAACCGAAATCGAGTTCATGTCGGATGGCCGTCTGCTTGCCATTGCCCGCCTCGAATACGACGAAAGAATGGATGCCATCTTTGGGGACACTCGCGGCGCTACATTGGTCGCGGTCTCCGAGCCGCCCTATACCGCCTGGACGGAACTCACCCAAAGCCTGGCGACCCGTCTCGACGGCCCGTACCTGTTCACCTACAATGACCGCATCTACGCTGCCGGGCGCCGCCAGCCCGACCTGGGAAAAAGCGGCCCGCTGACCGCCCAGGGCAGTTGTCTCGCCCGTAAGCGGACGGCCCTGTATGAGGTCCGCGAGAGCGGGTTGGTTTACCTGACAGATCTTCCCTCCAGCGGCGATACCTCTTACGTGGGCCTTGTCATAGATGGCGACATCGCTTATCTCACCTATTACACCAGCCCGGTGAGCTATGATTATGCCTGGATCATGGGCATGTTCCTGCCTTCCGAAATCCGCATGGCAAAGGTGGACTTGAGCGCCCTCGAATCTCTTGCAAATCAGGTAAGGTAGGCGAGGAGCCTGCTCAGACGCTGAAACAGTATTGCTAAATTGACTTCTCCCAAAAGTCGGCGGCAGGGGCTTGCCGCGCTATGCTACAATCTCATGAGCCAATCGGAAGTTCTCCAAAGGCTTCCATGAGAGAATACCGCAAGTTAGAGTCTCGAAGCCACATCGAAAGGTAACTGCTCAGCCACTTTTGAAAACGCCCTAAATACAGACCCTAAAGGTCTTTTCCGCACATCGAAAGGCTGAATTCACGGGAAGGTCAGACTTGAAACACATTTTCGATTGCAAAGGAGACCTTTAGGGTCTTGATCTGAACAGTTACATCGAAAGAAGGCTACCTGACGGTGGATGGCCTGCTCGAAACCGATTCCGAAGGTGCGCTGGAGATGATCGAGAACATCGCCGGCGGCGGCACACATTACCACCTGGCTGCTAACCTGCCCAACGTGGGCCAAATTGCCAATCTGCCCCTGGGCGCTACCGTGGAGACCCCTGTGCTGGTCAATGGAACGGGCGTGCACCCGGTTCATGTAGGGGCTTTGCCCGAAGGTGTAGCCGAACTGTGCCGCCGCGAGATCGCCGTAGATCAATTGTGTGTGGATGCGGCAGTGGAGGGTAACCGCGGAAAAGCGTTACAGTGCTTGCTGCTCGACCCCATGGTGAGGGACATACGTATGGCGCACAAAATTTTGGATGACTATCTGGTGACGTACCGAGAGTATTTACCCCAGTTTTGGAGATAAGGCGGAAACGACCTCTAACAGGATGTGAAGAATGTCCTTCGTTTCTCTAACGTACAAATCATTGCAAACGCAGGTCGAGTAACGAAGCGTACCGAGACCTGCGCTCACAATGACATCAATTTAGTAGGGAAACTATCCGATTTCCCTCTACGGAATTTGCAGAACTTGATTGGCGGTCAACAAGGGAGAAGTTAGCCCGTTTTGCTGCATGATGGCCTGTGGGTCTACATCCCCAAAATAGCAGGCCACTTTATACACAGTCGTCTGGCTATCCGGCACAGTGTAAGTGGTGGGATGCGTGTGCAGCGCCCCGGCAGAGGGAAAGGGGCGACCCGTTTGTGGAATTTGCAACACCAGGCCAGGGTGATAAATTTGCCCTGCCGCACTGCTCAAGTGATTCAGAGCAAGCAAGTCTTGGGGATGGACATTGTACCGTCGAGCAATGCAATTAAGGAAATTCTCCCTTTTGCAGCGTGTATGAAGCAGGCCGGGTCAATGTTCCGGTCGGCAGGGACGTGACCGTAGGCGTGGGCGTTTCGGTTTCGGTCGGTGTAAGGGTGGTATTTGGATCAACGGTGGGGGAAAGCAGGGTAGAGTCGAGGGTAGGCGTCGGTGTAAGTTCGATGGTAGGCGTCTCGGCCACGGCTAGCAGGGCGGCAAATTCGTTGGCAATGGCAATCTGCGTAGCGCCCAGGTCTGGTTGCGGCGCGCCCATTGTGCAGGAAGAGATAGAAACCAGCATGGCGGCCACAAACATGACCGACAGTCCAAAAAACAGGGCGCGATTGTGCTTTTTCATGCAATCTACTCCCTTGGCCGGGTCAGACTCGTACTTACCTCGGAACGACTGTGAACACGTCCGCTCGGGCAGGCCCACTGGTTTTCGTTCTGAGCGGCAAAGCAGCCTCTATCCTGTCATATTGTGGCCTGTCTCGCAACTACGCACACGATAGTACCAGGGCTTTTCAAAGAATTAATCTGTTGAGACTCGAACATTGTTTCAGGGCTTTGCAAGGAGCAAAAATGTACCGCCGACCTGGGGTCGGCCTTGCCATACCACTTCGTGGCACGTGGCAGAGCCTGGCGGTACGTGTGCCCGGGGTGGCGATCCGGCCGGTGAGGGCCTCAGCCAGCCGCGGGTTCAGGAAGAGGAGGCGCCAGGACGGACCGGTCCGGGGTGGAAGAGAGAGGAGGGAGGTGCCGGCCTCATCCCGGCCGTTCCCACACCGGATTCTGTCCCCACAAAGACGGTACAGACGACCTGACGTCGTGCAGGCGGATTATAATCGTCCCAATGTTCCCGCCCGAACTGGTGTTCTCCCAGAGCGCCCTGCAGGATTATCTGGATTGTCCCCGCCGCTTTGACCTGCGCTATCGGCAGCGGTTGACCTGGCCGGCTGAGCAGGCCGAGCCGGCCCAGGAATTTGAACGGCGTCAACGCCAGGGGGAGAGGTTCCATCGCCTGGCTCATCAATGGATGTTGGGACTGCCCGCCGACCGCCTGGCCCGCATGGCGGCTGCCCTGGAGATACAGGAGTGGTGGCAGGCGTTCGTGCAGACATTCGGCGATCTGGCGCAACAGCCGGGGGTGTTCCCCGAGGTGGTGTTGAGCGCACCCCTGGCAGGGTATCGGCTGATGGCGCGCTTTGACCTGATCGTGGTGCGAGACGGCCGGGCGCGCATTTATGACTGGAAGACTTATCACCGTCGCCCCAAGGATGAATGGATGGCGATGCGCATGCAGACGCGGGTGTACCGCTATCTGCTGGCCGTGGCCGGGCAATCCCTGAACGACGAGCGCCCTCTGTCGCCTGAGCAGATTGAAATGGTATACTGGTACGTGGAGTTCCCCCACGAGCCGGCGGTCTTCCGCTACGATCGGCAGCGTTTCAGCCAGGACCGGGACCTGTTGGAACGACTGGTTGAGGAGATCGCCATCCGCCAGGTATTTGACCCGACCGACGACGAACAACTATGCCTGTTTTGCCCCTATCGCTCGTATTGCCAGCGCGGCACCTCGGCCGGCGACTGGCGCCAGGCGGAACTGGAAGCCGAAGGATATACCCTGTTCGATATCCATTTCGAGCAGATCGGCGAAGTGGAGTTTTAGCCGCCTTCACGGAGTGAACCATGACCGGAAAACGCTCCGTCACCATCCAGGGGGATGCCCATCAGACCGTCATCATCACCGGCGATCACAATCAAGTGTGCCTGCCGCACGCCCCCGGCATCGCCTTCCGCCTGCTCGACCAAGCCTTTCGAGAAAGCCAGCGCAGCCGCACGCCTGCCGACTTTTACAACGGCACCCGCCCCAACTGGGCCAACATTGCCCTGGAGCAGGACGGGCGCCGCAAGTTGATGGATGCGCTGCAAGCATTCGCTGCCAACCCTACCCTTCCCGCCCAGCGCATCGGCGTAATCACCGGACTCTCCGGCGAGGGCAAGACCACCCTGCTGATGCGCCTGGCCTGGGAACTTTCCCACAGGGGATTCATTGTCTTGTGGTCTCATCACGGCTCGGTCAGCGCGCCCTACCGCTGCGATTTCGAGCAAGGCGGCCCCGTGATTCTGGGCGTGGACGAACTGGTGTGGTGGGAAAACCTGGAACCCCTGGTGAGCGACCTGCACGAGAGCGGCCTGCCGTTTGTCCTGCTGGGCACCGCCCGCCTGCACGAGTGGGAGAACAGCGGACTGGAAAGCGCCCTTTGCCGCCTGGCGCACCTGGAGCGCTTCCCCCTGGGGCAGCCCGATGGCCCTGGCCTGACCGAAGAGGAGGTGCGCGACCTGCTGCAACGACTGGAAAAGCATGGCGCCCTGGGCGTGCTGGAGTCGCTCTCTCCGCAAGCGCGCCTGGACTATTTCGTAAAGCAGGCGCAGGGGCAGCTCCTGCCCGCGTTGCTCCAAGCCCGGCGTGGACAGAAGTTCGAAGCCATCGTGGACGATGTGTTCGAACGCCTGCGCCGCAGGCACGGCGCCACCGACGCAGAACGCATCCTGCTCGGCTACGCCGGCATTGCCCTGCTGCACCGCTTTGGCTTTTGGACCTCGCGCCGTTTGCTGGCCCGCTTCACCGACCTGCCCGAAGCAGATATTCCCCACCGCGTGCTGCATCCCTTGCAGGGCGAACTGCTCGAAGCCTCTGAAACCGAAGACCAGCGCCTGTACACCCGCCATCCCTGGGTGGCGGAACATGCCCTGAACCGGCTGGTTGGCCGCTACCTGCCCCGCCAGGAAGACCTGTACGCCCGCCTGTTTGCAGCGCTGAGCAGTCTGCTGCAACAGAGGCCGCAGGCCCTGGAACGCAAACTCCTGACTCTCCTGCCGCTGGCGTTCCAGCGTCAGGGCAAGGTAGACGAAGCCCGGCGCCTGTTTGCCCGCGCCGCCGAAGCCGACCCGAAGAACGCACCCACCTGGCAGGCCTGGGCGCTGTTGGAGAAGGAGCAGGGCCAAATCGCCGAAGCCCGGCGCCTGTTTGCCCGCGCCGCCGAAGCCGACCCGAAGAACGCACC
>FWWM01003574.1_pt1 | contig 22435 bp, 21 predicted proteins | sample 2228351 | NCBI WGS metagenome assembly FWWM01 (sample SAMEA103939774, study PRJEB20133) | metagenome
TTGGTTTTATAATCCTGAGGAATTCACAGTAGTTTTTATCTTTCATAAAGGCTACAGAGAAAACAAATTTTATATCCTCAGGTAGCGAATTTACAATGGCTCTTGCTGATACGGGGTTATGTCCTCCGTCGTAAATTAAATTTCTTCCCTTCTTTATTTCAAAGCGTCCGCTTATATCTCTGATGTCGCATGTGAATTCTTGAACATCTTTATTGAAGAATTGTTTTGATATTATATGAGAGGCAAAAGATGCAAGCGCCGCATTTTCAAAGACCGGTAAAGGACCGAGAAATTTGACCCTTATTTTTTGAGTTTCAGGATGTGATACTTCCGCTTCAACGAAATTATATATAATGTTCTCATTTCTGCTGACTAAAACATTAACTTTGAATTCATTGAATATTTTCCCCTTTGAGAACATTTTTATACCCTCAAACTGCTCCTCATTTTCTCTGTGAATTGTTATTCTTGTAGATTCAGGGGGCACAGCAAGTGATTTTTCTACAGCAATACCTTTTAGATTTGAACCAAGAAAATTTTCGTGATCAAAATCAACTCGTGAGATAACTCCCAATTTTGATTTTGCGAGCGCAACTGCGTCAAGGCGTCCGCCAAGCCCAACTTCAAGACATCCAAAATCAACCCCTTTTTGTGCGAACCATATGAAAGCGATAGCGGTTGCATGCTCAAAATAAGTCAGTTCAACCCCAATTTTCTGCTCAGCCCGAAAGATTTCCTCTGATATCTCATAAAGTTCATCCGGCGGTATCTCTGTAGTTATAGTAGAATCTCCTTCTGAACTTATTATCTTTATTCTTTCGGAAAATCTGAGGAGATGAGGTGAAGTATAAAGTCCTATCTTCCCGTATTTTGAAAGATTTTTAGCTATCCATGTTGTTACCTGACCCTTCCCAACCGTTCCTGCAACTGTGCAGGATTCGAATTTTTGCTGAGGATTTCCGAAGTATTCAAGAACCCTGTTCAATCTTTCAAGTCCAAGCAATATTTTGCTTTCTTTTTTGAGGAAAAGAGGTGGTATTGACGCATGACTTGTCGTCATAATTATCAAAAGATATTCTATCACTTTGCTGGCGCAATTATACTTTCTTCTCTTTTTTTCTTTTCGTTTTATCTTTGTTTTATCATTGAACTTTCAGCGTTTTGTTATTGACCTTTCCATACATCTTCAAGTTTTTGTTTAAGTGTTGCGGGTTTGAATGGCTTGACTATGTAGTCGGTTGCACCTTGTTTTATTGCCTCTATAACTTTATCCTTTTCCGACTCCGCTGTGACCATTATTACCACAGTATCTTTATATACTGGCATTTTCCTTAACTCCTTGAGCACATCTATGCCCTGTATAACTGGCATATTCCAGTCAAGGAATACAATGTCAAATTTTTCCACCCTCAATTTTTCAATTGCCTGCATACCATTTTCCGCATCTTTTATGTTTGAGTATCCCATCTTCATAAGCAAGTCCTTTATTATATTTCTTATCATCGGCTGATCATCAACTACAAGTATTTTCACATCTTTTGGTGGCAAAGGCATATGCTTCTCTACCCCTTATATAAAATTTATTACTTCTGAAACACGACTTTTATCAATTCAAAAAACATTGAAAAATAAATCGTCTTTTGTATTTGAATTTTTCAGAGTTTTTTAAATATTTTAAAAACATTTTTTAAATTTCTTTAAATTTCTACTGATTTGCAATCTCTCTTCCTTTTTAACTTATAGGAGAAAAGCAATGGATAATTTGGAGGAAACAAGAATAGCAAAAACAAGGAGGACAAAGGAAAAGGGGGGGAAAAAGGGAATAAGAAAGGAAACGAGAGGGGAAAGGGGAACAAGGACGATGAAAACAAAAACGATGAAAAGGAAGTATGGAAAAAATAAAAAAATCTATGGAGAAAATAAAAAAATCTTACGTAATTATCTTGCTATTAAAAAGAATATTGATTTTGAAAAAAGGTTCAAAAAATCTGTTCTTATTCTCAAAGGTGATAAGCTTTATAGGATAAATGAGACTGGCAAGCTTATATGGGATTTTCTCGGCAAAATACATCCTGATGAGATGGCTAAAACTATTTCAGAAGTGAAAAAAATACCAATTGAAAGGGTAAAGGAAAAAATTTATGATTTCATAAATCAGCTTCAAAAGCATGGAATAGTTGAGTTCTCACGCAAAAAACAATGAACACAAGACAATGATTTATGGTGATATGGATGATGTAATAAATATTGGATTAACAAGGGAATTTGCGAACAGCACGATTTTATTTTTTATATTTTTATCTTTCGTTTTGGGGGTTGCAAAGATGGACATAATTGTTCAGAAATTCGGCGGGACCTCGGTTGCGACTTTGGAGAGGATGAGACAGGCGGCACGGCACGTTATAAGAGAATACAGGAATGGGAATGGTGTTGTGGTTGTTGTTTCTGCTATGGCTGGTGAAACAGATAGATTGATTCAACTTGGTAGGTCAGCATCACGTGAAGTTTATGATGATGAACTTGCTGTTTTAGTATCAACCGGGGAGCAGGTATCAGTTGCTCTCTTTTCAATGATTTTGAGGGATATGGGTGTGCCTGCTGTTTCATTTTTGGGATTTCAGGTGAAGATATTAACGGATGAGAACCACACCAACGCGAGGATAATCTCCGTAGATAGTGATAAGCTCTTGCAAGCCATAAGGAAAGAGTTTGTGCCCGTGGTTGCAGGCTTTCAAGGGATAAGCCGTGAATTTAGGATAACGACTCTCGGAAGAGGTGGTTCAGATACTACGGCGGTAGCGATCGCAGCTGCGCTTCAAGCAAAAATATGCGAAATATATACAGATGTTCTCGGTGTCTTTACTGCAGACCCTAACCTTGTCCCCTCAGCAAAAAAAATAAGTTTCATATCTTACGAGGAGATGCTGGAACTTGCGTCTTTGGGTGCAAAGGTTTTGCAGATAAGGAGCGTTGAAATAGCAGCAAGATTTGGTGTGAAAATACATGTCAGAAGCACGTTTTCGGATGAACCAGGAACGATAGTCGGCTAAGTTAATCAAAATACAGAATAAGAAAAGAATAAGAAATCAGACATAAAAATCAACGGATTTGTTCAGGAGATAAAATATTTAATTTAAATTTTTTTGGATAAATTTTTATTGAGGAGGTTTTCTTATGAATAAGTTGGAAGAGGAAAAAGGTAGGATAGTTGCCGATATTGATAAAAAAAGTGCACAAGATAAAAAAAAGGATGATCTGATAGGAAAGGATAGGTATGGAGGCAGCGGGGGCAAGCATTTGGAGTATGATTATAAAATATATTACGGTCCTGAAGACCTTGGCGACATATATCAATATTACAAAGAAAAGTTAGGAGACCCGGGGCAATTCCCGTTCACCCGTGGTCCATACAAAACTATGTATAGAGATAAGATCTGGACAATGCGGCAGTATGCTGGCTTTGGCACAGCACGTGAGACGAACGAGAGGTTTAAGTTCCTTCTGAAGCAGGGGAACACAGGACTTTCTGTAGCTTTTGACCTTCCAACACAGATGGGGTATGATTCTGATGACGAGGTCGCACTGCCTGAGGTAGGTAAGGTGGGAGTTGCGGTTGATAACGTGGAAGATATGATGGAGATTTTTGACGGAATACCAATAGATAAGATATCTGTTTCATTCACCATAAATGCGACCGCTCCTCAAATTATGGCGCTTTACCTCATTGTTGCGAAAAAGAAGGGGATACCTTTTGATAAAATAACCGGCACTCTTCAAAATGATATACTCAAAGAAATAATAGCAAGGGGGACATGGATATATCCAGTTGAACCTTCGGTGAAACTTGCGTGCGATGTTATTGAGTTCTGTTCAAAGTATGTTCCGCGTTTCAATCCTATTTCTGTTTGTGGTTATCATATAAGGGAGGCTGGTTCCACTGCGTCGCAGGAAGTTGCTTTTGCCTTTGAGAACGCAAAGGTTTATATAAATGAGGTTCTCTCACGTGGACTTGATCCCGACTCCTTTTTGGGGAGAGTTACATTTTTTTTCTGCACCTATCACAATCTTTTTGAGGAGGTTGCGAAATACAGGACTGCAAGGCGCATGTGGGCTCATATATCAAAGGAATTTGGGGTGAAGGATGAGAAGAATATGGCGATGAAATTTGCGGTTGCATGTGGGGGTGCTTCGCTCACACGTGCCGAACCTCTTTTAAATATATCGCGCATTACACTTGGTGCCCTCGCAACGGTTCTTGGCGGAGGACAGTCTATATTCACAGAAGCCTACGATGAAGCGTACTCAATACCAACAGAACACTCAACAAAAATCGCACTAAGAGTGCAGCAAATACTCGCTTTTGAAACAGATATACCCGAGGTCGCAGACCCTCTCGGTGGTTCTTTCTTCATCGAGAAACTCACAGACCAGATAGAAGAAAAGATAAAAGCAGAAATGAAAAGAATCGAAGAATACGGTGGAATGATAAAAGCAATAAAAGATGGATTTGTTCAATCTATCATACTCAATGAGGCTTACAAACAACAGATGATGATAGAGAAAGGGTTGAAGAAGGTGATAGGTGTCAATATATTTTGCGATGATGATAAAGATGGGCAAAAATTTGAGATTTTCAGACCTCGCGAAGCTCACGAGAAAGCGAAAAAATTGAGTGAGTTCAAAAGCAAAAGAGATATGAGAAAAATACAAAAACTTCTCGATAATATATCTCGCGCTGCGGAAAAAAATGAGAATGTCATGCCATACCTTATTGAAGCTCTTGAAGAGGGTGCAACATTGGGAGAAACAACCGAAGCCCTCAAAAAGGTGTATGGTTATTTTGAAGAACCAATAGTTTTGTAGATTATGGAAGAAGAGAGAAGTCAGATATTTGAGGTTCTTGCAGTAGATATAGATTGGAGCATGGATTGTGAGAACCTCATACTTGGATGTAGAGCCAAGGTGAAGGTGAGGATTGGCAACAGGATAAAACTTGGATTTGCAACTTCAAGGGATGGTCAGATAAATGCCTTTGACCTTGCGCTCAGGCGCGTGGTAGGTGAATTTTTCCCAGAAATAAACGAGATAAGACTAACCGATTACAGAGTTGAACTTGCTGAAGGAAGCAAGGGAACGGAAGCATATGTGAAGGTGAAAATCAGGATTGAGTATGGCGAGGGTGCGAGCAAAGAAAGCACAGAAATGGAAGCTATAGGTTCCGACCTTGTCGCAACAACAATAGAGGCTATATCAAGCGCATATCAGTATGCTATACAACAGATAATATCCCAAAGGGAAAGCATCATAGCTTGATGTAGCGATGGAAAGCATTATAGCTTGATACAGTTGAAATTTAGCAGGAAAAATTTTCCTTGGCACATATCTTTCATTCACTTATATATGGGACTTGCCCATCAGGCTCTGTACCTTGCCACAGCAGGTGCATATGCCAATCAGAGAAAACTCGAAGTCGTTGCAAATAACCTTGCAAACGTCTCAACTTTCGGATATAAGAGAGATTTTGCGGTCCTCATGGCGCTTGAGAAGCCCAAATCTCCCATAACACCGCTCTCCCCAAAACTGTATTTTGACCTGCACATAGAGCAGGTAAGTCAAAGACCCGTTATGCTTGATGAGGTATATCACGATTTTGAGCAGGGAAACCTTATTGAGACAGGTAATAAACTTGACATTGCAATATCAGGAAATGGATTTTTTGCGGTGAAAAATCATGACGGTAAGATATTTTTTACAAGAGCTGGAAACTTCAAAATCTCACAAGAAGGATATATAATTACTCCACAGGGATACCTGCTACTTGGAGATAAGGGAGAACCTATCAGAATACCTCTTGATGCAACTGCGGGAGTGCCTGAAAATATAGTGATAACCCCAGAGGGAGGATTATTCGTTGATGTCAGAGCAACGGGCTGGGAAAAAGAGGGCGAAGGAGAAAGAAATATTTTTGTCGATAAGATAGCTATATACGATATTCCAGCCGATGTCAGAATAACTCGGAAAGTTGGCGAAAATCTTTTTGAAGTTGAAGATCCAGCTTTCGTGATGCGTGCTGAAAATTACGAGATCTTGCAGGGGTTTATCGAATCGTCAAATGTCAATCCAATAAATGAGATGGTGGCACTGATTGAGGTGCAGAGGGTATATGAGGCAAACACGAGAATCATAAGCGCTGTTGATGCAACGCTCTCAACCTCTGTGCGTGAACTGGGAAGAGTATAAAAATGGTGAGGGTATAAATATACAATCGGAATGAGGTAAATTGGAGGATAAAATGGAGATAAAAAGCGAAATTAAGAAAAGCTCAGGGGGAGTGACAGAAGAAATTGTGCGCAGAAGAAATAGGAGTAACAGAAGAAATGGAGTGACAGAAGAAATGGAGTGAACAAGAAAAATTTGGAAGAAAAATTTGGAAGAAAGGAGGTGAAAAGATATGTTTCGGGCACTTTGGACTGCAGCAACCGGAATGATAGCACAGCAGATAAACCTTGATACAATATCAAACAACTTAGCAAACGTATCGACTCCGGGGTTCAAAAAGTCAAGAGCAGAATTTGAGGACCTCACATATCAGGAACTTCTTATCCCCGGCGCAGAAACATCGCTTCAGGCGACGGTTCATCCGACCGGCGCACAAATAGGTGCCGGAACCAGACTCTCAGGAGTTACGAAAATTGTGTCCCCAGGCCAACTCCTTGAAACCGGCAGAGAGCTTGACCTTGCGGTAGATAGCGAAGGATTCTTTCAGGTGCTATTGCCCACAGGACAGATCGCATACACACGCGCAGGAAACTTCCAGAAAAATGAAGATGGGGTCATAGTCACGCCGCAGGGATATCCCCTCTTCCCCGAGATCGTTGTGCCTCAGGAGATTGTTCAAATACAGGTCAGCCAAGATGGTGTGGTCATGGGAATAGTCCCCGGACAGGAAGAGTCACCAGTCGTACTTGGTCAGATAGAGCTCGCAAGATTTATAAATCCATCAGGTCTCAAAGCAATTGGGAAAAACCTTTTTGTGCAGACATTCGCATCAGGCGACCCAATAATAGGGATACCCGGTGAAGAGGGCTTCGGTCAAATATTGCAGGGATTCGTTGAAATCTCAAATGTTAACGCAGTGCAAGAGATGATAGCTATACTAATCGCACAGCGAGTATATGAGATGAATTCCCGCGCAGTCATAGCAGTAGATAACATGACAACATCAACAATAAATATAGTGAGATGATTTTTTAGAAAGTAAAAAGGAAAGGTAGGAGTAGTTAGTTGTAGGAGTAGTTAGTTAAGGTAAAGAGAAATTTGAAACGACGCAATTTGAACGTATAAGGAAAAACAGAATTTGAATTTATAAGGAAAATGGAGTGAACTTCATATGCTTTCTGGCATAAAAATTCTTTTTGCTGTTCTTCTCACTCGTGAAGCGATAGCAGAAAAGATAAAACAATACATAAGCTGTGCTGACTGTGAAGTGAAAGTCTTATCTATTCACATACCATTTAGATATGATATATCCGATTTTACCTCTGTTGAACTTACTCCCCGCGACTCCAAAGCTTTTGGCAGAAAACTATTTACCGCTTATTTCTCAAATAATGAGGGAAAAAATTTCATAGGAACAGTTTTTGCATATGTTGATAAGAATGTTATGGTTCTGGTCGCAAAAGAGAGATTGCCAAGAGGAGCTATTATATCTCCTGAAAATTTCGATGTAAGATGGATGTCAATCACTCTCGTGCCCCAAGATTTTATACCAGCCCAAGAGTTGGAGAACGAAGAATTCGGAAAACCAATGAAGTTAAAAGTTCCTGTCGGAAGCGGTGAGATACTCAGAAGAACTCATATTGAGGAAAATTATGCGGTGAAAAAAGGAGACAAGATAAAACTTGTTCTTAGCAATGGAAATATATATCTTGAATTCCCAGCCATTGCACTTTCAAATGCGAAAGAAGGTGAGATAGTAAAGGTCAGAAACCTGAGCTCAAACAAAGTTGTCTATGGAATAGCACATGAGGGAAAGGTTGTAAGGATAGATAATGGAAGAAATTCATCGACGGTGACAAGAAGGAGCGAGCTCAAAGGCAAGGAGGAATAAAGCTATGATAGGGAGAAAAAAAATTTCATGTTTTCTGGAATTGCTATCTTCTATTTTCATTTTCGTTTTTTTGGGTTGTTCCGCCAGAAGCGGAGCCCTTGATAATTTCCCTGAAGTTGATGAAGATATAGAATCACCGCAGGTTCCGGAGCGTCTTGAAGGTTCTCTTTTTGATGAAACATCACCTTTTGCGAGTATGTATTCCGACCTCAAGGCAAAGCGCGTTGGAGATATCGTAATTGTCCATATAATTGAGAACGTCCAGGCTTTGAATGAGCAGAGGAAGGATATGTTGAGGCATTCGGAGTTTGGAAATGAGCTTGGCGCTGGAATTACTAAATCACCAAAAATTCCAGGGGTTGGAAATGAAGGGATATCCTTAGGTTTTAGTTCTTCTGGGAAAGATGATCTGAGGTCACGGGGGATCCAAAAAAGCCAGAATAAATTTGTTGCTACCGTTGCCGCGAGGGTTATTCGCGTTCTTCCTTCCGGCAATCTCCTGATAGAGGGAGCTAAAACGATAAGGCACAACGAAGAGTTGCAGAAGATATATGTTAGGGGGATTGTTCGTCCCGAAGATATTATGCATGATAACTCTGTCCCATCAACTGCGCTCGCGAACGCCAAAATAGAATATGTGTCGGACGGTGATTTCGCATCAAAGATGAGACAAGGATGGCTCCGGAAAATCTTTGATTTTATAAATCCGTTCTGATGGCGAAGATGATGGAGGATAAGATGATAGGAGGTAAGGTAATGGATGGTAAGATAATGGATGTTAAGATGATAGTGAAGAAAATATCGATGGAGGCAGGACTGATATATAAAAATGGGCTGATATATAAAAATGGCTGATATAAAAAAGCTGATATATAAAAAATGGCAATATAAAAAAGGAATGAAAAAATAGGGGATGATAAAAGGGGTAGAAGCAATGGTGTCTGACGTGATAAAACCGATGGTGTCTGCCGTGATAAGAACGACGGTATTCACCGGGATAAAGATGGGATGCCTTGTGCTCTCACTCCTTGTATCTTATAGTTTGGGGTTTGGAGCTCGCATAAAAGATATAGCTATAGTTGAGGGTGGTAGGTCAAACTTTCTTGTCGGTTTTGGAGTTGTTGTGGGTTTAAGAGGAACAGGAGATATAATATCACCTAATTTGACAGTTCAGAGCCTTATAAATTTTCTCCAGAAGATGGGTATAAGACCTGACCCGACAGCTCTTCGGAGTTTCGGTATAATGGCACCTCGCACAGTAAGACCTCGAGATTCAGCAATATGTATGGTCACAGCTGAGCTCCCACCATACGCAAAACCGGGTATGAGAATCGATGTTCAAGTTGCAGCAGTGGGCGACGCAAGAAGTCTGAGGGGAGGACAGCTCACATTAACTCCGCTTTTTGGTCCAGATGGTAAAATATGGGCTCTTGCTCAGGGACAGGTCATCACCGGTGGGAAACAAGTTGGAAGCTCCTCCGCTTTGATTGAAGGTGGATTTCCTAATGCGGGAAGGATACCTTCAGGTGCTATAGTTGAGGGCGAAATAAAGACGAACATCAATGAAAAAAGATATGTGAGGATATTTCTTAACAATGCAGATTTCACAACAGCAAAGCTCGTCTCTGATGCAATAAATAATTTTGCTGGTGTCGGGCTTGCGTATGTGCAAGATGCAAGAACTGTATTTGTCGTTATACCTGAGGAGTTCACAGGTAGAGCTGCTGAGTTTATATCTGTTATAGAAAATCTTGATGTAAATCCTGATTCTCCTGCTCGTGTTGTTATAAACGAGAGAACCGGCACAGTCGTTGTAGGTAGAAACGTGGGAATTTCAGAGGTAGCGGTATCGCACGGAGATATAATAGTTAAAATAAGGAGGGAGCCTTCACCCCTGCCCCCTGAACTTGCACCCGCTACCTCACAATTTGAAGAAAGAGGAATAAATAAGCTCTCACCAGCTACAACTGTTGATGAGTTAGTCAGAGAACTCAATGAAATCGGAGCGTCTCCGCAGGATATAATAGCTATTTTACAAGCACTAAAAAATGCGGGAGCTCTGCACGCACATATAACAACAGAATAAGATGAAAAAGATGGAAATCAAAGATAGAACAAAGATGGAAATCGCATTGAATATGAGCAGTTTCAACTCCATGTGTATTGATTGTGTTCCATCTTATAAAGATAAGGATGCAGTTCTGACAGAGGCCGCAAAGGAATTTGAGGCTTTTTTCATCAGGGAGTTTTTGAATCTATCTTTTGAGATGTCGGGAGAGCTTGGGGAAAGATATGGTTACTTCTACAAAGAAATAATTTTTGATGTCCTATCACGCCATATATCTTTTGGGCTTTCTGACTTTATAAAAAAGGCTCTTGAGAACCAGTTTCAAGTCATTGAAAAAGGATATATTAAAGGAACACAATTACATTCTTTCTGGAGCGGACACACCAAGAATGGAGAGCCCTCTCCTCACAGTATCTCTAACTACGTCTGAGACAAAAAGTCTTACAAATCTCACATCCTCATCATCAACAAGAACCCTTTTTCTCTGGTAGAAGGAATGATATTTTGAGGCAAGTGTGAGAAGAAATGATGTTATTTTACTCGGTTCATAAAGTTTGCAAGATGTTATGACCTGGTCAGAAAATGCAGCACAAAGCCCCAAAATAGACCGCTCCTGTTCGTCTACTTTTATTCCACCTCCATCTTCAATCAATTTCCTTTTCCATCTCTCGTATCCTTCTATCTTCCCTTTTTGGGCTTCTCTGAAAAGAGAACATATGCGCGCGTGTGTGTACTGCACATAATAGACCGGGTTATCCATACTTTTTTTTCTCGCAAGGTCTAAATCAAAGTCAAGATGAGAATCACAGTTTCTCGTAAGATATATAAACTTTGCTGCGTCCGGACCGACCTCATCTATTAGCTCGTCAAGGGAGATGAAAATCCCCTCCCTTTTTGACATTTGAACTGGTTTTCCGTCCTTTATCAGGTTTACCATTTGCGTAAGCTTAACTTTGAACTCGCCTTTGAATCCTACTGCTTTCAAGAATGCCTCAATTCTCTTTACGTAACCGTGGTGGTCTGCCCCCCACACCTCAACGAGAATGTCATACCCCCTTTTCACTTTGTGAAGGTGATAAGCACAATCATTCCCAAAATACGTAGGTTTACCATCTGACTTTATGAAAACTCTGTCTTTTTCATCGCCGAAATCCGTTGTTCTCATAAATATTGCCCCTTCTTTCTCGTAGAGAAAATCAGCTACTGCATTTTTTGCCTCCTGAAGATATTTCTGCGATATCTCCCTCTCTGATACGAATCTATCAAAACTTATCCCAAATCTCCTCAGAGTTTCCTTTATATCTTCAAGTATGATGAGCGATGCTCTGAACCCTATTTCATAAAATGAAAATGCGTCACCTTTAAGTTTCAAACCTTCCAACCCCTTGCTTTCCAAGATCTTTCTTATCTTATCTGTGTATTCTCCTTTATACTCTTCCCCGTATCCCAAGATTGAAATTCCGAGTTTTTCTATCTGTTCGCCTGCGTCATTTATGTAAAACTCCCTCTCAACTTCTCCACCGCAGAACTCAATTATATTTGCTATTGCATTTCCTACCGCGGCTATCCTGCCGTGCCCTATATGCAGTGGACCTGTAGGATTAGCTGAGACAAACTCACACAAAACCCTTTTCCCCCGCATTATATTAGGTCCCCTATATTTTAGGAGTATGGGTATTGACCTTTCTACCGGTATTTTGTAGTTCACAAATCCTTTCGTTGGCTCAGCTCCGAAATCTTCAGTATATTTTGCAAGTTCCTCCGCTACCTCCTCCGGTTTTTTTTTAAGATACGGAGCAAGCTTAAATGGAATATCTGTGAAAAGTTCTCCAAATGAAGCATCACGCGGAACCTCAGGCATATTTAAAGTAAAATCCAAAGGAATACCGCTGAATTCCCTTTTTTTCTCATCTACAAACTCTTTTATTCTGTTGAAAAGCTCTTCTCCTATGGTATTTTCCAAACCCATTTTTTCACCCATGTTTCTCACCCATGTTTTTAATCCATGTTTTTAATCCGTGTTCCCAATACCCAATTTCTCAATCACGATTTTCACAAGATCATCAATTTCCAATATTTTTCCAATTGGAAATTTATGTCGCCTCTGATATTTTTCCAATATTTCACCTCCGACCTTTACTTCACCCCCAACCTTCCAATCATAATTTTGCATTCCCAAATCTTTTATCCCTAAATTTTAATTCCGACCTTTCTTCGGTTTTCAGCTCAGATTTTTTCATTTTTCAGCCCAGTTTTCCTCAGTTCTCATTTTCAATCTTATTTTTCAATGACTATTACTTACTTCTATAAATATATAAAAATAATAATAAAATAACTACTATAGTTTGATTTCATTTCGTTTTATATTTTTGAGATTTTACTTTGAGTGTTTTAAGCAAGCGGGGACAATATAGTTTATTTTCAAAGATAAAAAATAATTCAAGGAAATAAAAAATTTTAAATTTTTATTGATGAAGAGTTGGCTACTGATATCTATCATAAGATACATCTGTAAGACTCTGGTTCTTCTATGCGTGTCCTCTTTCTCTCCTCAGAATAATATTTACCTTTTTTTCATACTTTTTCTGGCAGGTGTAACTGAAATGTTCTTTTCCTCAAGGTTTTCAAAAAATTATGAGATATTATGGCTTTATATAACCACATCTTTGGTAACTCTTATTCCAACCCTTTTTACTAATATATTACTTTTTTTACTCTTTTCTGTCATAGATGTATTTGTACTTCTTTCCATAGGATACTGGGCTTTTGTCATTGGTGCTATGCTTACTTCGTTCTCTTTCTTCATCGCTTCATTTTCCAGTTACATAATATTGAGAGATGTTATTGATAAAAAGGGACTTATCCCCCCGCACAGGAACAGTGTTATGATAGATATGGTTAAGGTCGGAGGTGGCGGGATTGGGGCAAAAAATATCGGAGCCACCAGAACTCAAAATATTCAATTTTCAAAAGGAGTTTTTTCCGCAGGCGTTCAAATAGGTGAAGGTGATTTTCTTGTTATCGTCAAGACCATTGAGGGATACAGGGAGGTGATATTTATGGTTTTTCCTGCATCTGCTATCCCATTGTTTTTCTTTTTTGTACAGATGCTTTCAAAAAGGATACGGGCTCAGGGCAAGGATCACGAAGCGGTGGATAGAACAAAAGAGGATGTTTGGTCACCCACTGTAGGTGGGGAGGTTGAGCATCCGGAGGATATGAAGGGAACTCTCAGCTATTTTCTCAAAGGAATATCATCCTTAGAAGATGCTGTTAAAAAAGATAAGCTAAAATTAAAAGCAGTTGGTGATGAGATAGAATCGTTTGAAAGGAATTTGAGCGAAAAATTACTACGCATAGATAAAATCACAAGGGAGATGAAAGAGCTTATATCAAATATGGATAAGGAATTTTCAGAAAAGCTTTCGCTTGAAGATTTCCACAACAGGATTACAGAACTTAAGAATTTAATGCTCAAAGCACAAAACTTTATATCTGGCATATCCATTGATTTGTCGCTTCTGAAGGATGGCTTCGCTACGTATGAAAGAAATCTTCTCAAAAACTTCAGAGAATTTGAACATCTTTTTCACGAGATTTTTTCACCCCTCGGTGGGCTTGAAAATGAATATGGAAAGATGTCCCAATCCTTATATCTTCATAAAGGTCCCAACATACTACTTGGCACAAAAGAGAAAATTCCCTCATTATTATCTACGCTTCAGGGCTTTACAGGAGACATGAAGGAAATAATTGAGAGTATAGATGTGATCTATCTCAATTCACAGGTTATAGCGCACAAAATAAGAGATAAGTTATTAAGTTTTGGTGTTCTCACATCAGCAGTTGCAATAATACTTGATAGAATAAACGAAATACTCAGTAGTGTAAAACAGAATGTAAAAAAGCTTGATGAAATATATGAAAAGATTCAAAATATAACTTTGGAAGAAATAGAAGAAAATGGACTCAAAAAACTCGATGATTTGATATCAACTGCTAAATCTACTGTTGAGAATATGGTAGTAGGAGTCAACTCCGTCATATCATCACAGCGAGAAACGATAAGAGAATCTCAAACAAAAATAAGTGAATTTCTCATTCTCCTTGATTCTTTTATGAAAATTACATCTCATATTCTCCGGGATATTGAATTTCCTATCTCATATTTGTTTGATATATCAAGAATATCATTCTCAAATATATACGCTTTTGCGGAGAAGGATTTGAAAAAATTTCATGAAAAGCTTGAAGAGAACTTACCTCATAACCACAGAGAAAAAGTCGGTATAGATCAAAAAAAGAAAGGGAGGACGTAAAGATATGGTTGCAGAAAGAAATATGGAAAGAAAAAAGAATGTAAAAACCGCATTGGGATTTTCTGTGCTTTCTTTTATCTTCCTTTCTTCATTCTTCATTTTGTTTGATGGGAGTTTAAAAATTCCATTTTATTTGTGGATTATATCTTTTTTTCTGTCCTTTGCTGTATTCCTGACATTTGCTAAATTTCCCGAAAGAGTTGAGCTTTTTATTTTTTCTTTCTTTATCTCATATGGATTAGGATTTTTGGCGCTTATTTTCAAAAGTGTCCAATTTGACATCTCCTCCCTCTGGATATCAATATCTTCCATATCTTGTATCATCATTTCAGCTACTTTTGCGGTAACTTTCGGAGCATTGATGAGAGCAAAAAGCAAGAAAGAAGAGACAGGTGAGATAGAGAGAAGAGAGGAAGATAAGAGAATAGAGAGAAGAGAGGAAGATAAGAGAAAGGAAGGAGACAGAACGAAAGATTCCATGAGCACCTCTGAAGATAGTAAAGTTATGCTCTCCGGAAGCGAACCTATGAAAAATGATGTAAGAAATTATATTGATGATAAGCACACGATGGAATATGTGAGTAGCAGATTAAACTTTTTTTCTGAGGAAATAAAGATAGATATACTTGGTGAGTTCGAAAAATTTAGAGACAAGATAAATTTCATCAGTTCTACAATAGATTCAGAGTTAGAAAAGATGAGAAAAATATCTTCGTCTTTATCTGAGCTTCATATAAGTTTGTCTGTAATGAAAGATAGGATAAGCGGCGTATCGTTTCTCTTCGGTGATTTTCAAGAAAATATGGAACTTCACATAAAAAATTTTATATCTCTCGTAGAGAAACTCGTCTCTCAGAATTTTGATCTACCAAACTTCTCACTCGAAACTCCCTATTCAAAAATATATTCCCAGAAGCCAACCGAGCTTAAGGATACTTTGGAGAAACTTGGAGACGAATTGATGAGAATGGAAAAGAAATTGTCCTCCTCAAATTTATCTTTGCTTAAAGATAGTATAAACGAAATCAAGGATATTATTTCATCTTTCAGAAGTTCCATTCATGATTTCCTCAGAATATCCTATAGTTTCTTCATGATATCATTGAAAACAGCACAACTTATCAGCACAACCGACGATGTTACGATAAGGCGAGTGCTTTCAGCAATAATTCAAGATATAGATAGCCTCTCGTTCAAAATTAATGTTCATATAAAAGATATATCTGATGTTTTTTCATCTTTTGAAAATGAAACAGCAAAGTTTGAGTCATACATGTATGTGATATTAGGCAAACTTTCGGATATTAAAAATTCTTTTGGGAGGATAAAAAGTCTTTATGAGAACTCAGTCAAAAAAAGAGTTGACCCTTTCTTTCTCAGGTTCTCTGCCTTCTTTGACACGACAGATCTAAAAGAACTTAATAATAGCACGCATAAATTGCAAGATGAGCTCAAAAAAACACGCACAGAGGGAGAAGCTATAATGAAGACCATGTCAGACGTCTTTCAAATCACAAAAGATATCAACTCATACGTTAAAAAATTATCTGAACGCATAGAAATCTACAAGGAAAAAATAAATGAATTAAGAAGGTTGGTTGATGAAATTTACACAGAACTGAGCCAACTCAGGAAACAACTACCAAAAATATCAGAATATGATTTTTATTCTACAAGGGTTATAGAGAACTACATAAGGCTCTTCCGCGATATCAGTGGTAAACATATAGGGAAAGGAGAAGAAGAAAAGGCAGAAGAACATCATTAGAAATTAACTTAATTTTGTCTAAACTCAGCGCTTAGGCTTATTATAAAAGAACTATGAAGTTTGATATAAGCAAGTATTATAAGGATAGGAGCAATAGGATAAAGGGAGGAATTGAGAGAGCCCCTCACCGCGCTTTTATGCGGGCTATGGGATATAAAGATGAAGATTTTGAGAAACCATTTATCTCTGTGGGGAGCGCATGGAATGAAATAACTCCTTGCAACTTCAATCTTAATGAACAGGCAAAATATGTAAAGGAGGGAATAAAAGACGCAGGTGGCGTTCCTATAGAATTCACAACAATATCTGTAAGTGACGGAATAGGAATGGGACACGAAGGTATGAGATATTCCCTTGTTTCAAGGGAAATAATCGCAGATTCTGTTGAGGCAGTTATGAATGCACACTTTTATGATGCACTCGTTGGAATAGGAGGATGCGATAAAACAATCCCGGGCTTCATCATGGCCATGGCTCGTGTCAATGTCCCCTCCATATTCCTGTATGGCGGAACCATAATGCCGGGAGAGATAGAATATGGTAGCGATGATGAAAAAGAAAGAGAAAATGAAGACAAAAAATGGAACGAAAAGAAAAATAAGAAAAGAATAAGGCTCACGATTCAGGATGTTTATGAAGCAGTGGGACAGTATCAGTCTGGCGTGATAACAGCTGATCAATTATACATGATAGAGTGTCACGCATGCCCTACCATCGGAGCGTGTGGTGGACAATTTACAGCAAATACAATGGCTTGTGCCGCTGAGGCGCTTGGTATATCATTGCCCGGCTCAGCTTCATACCCAGCAACTGACCCCCAGAGAAAAAGAATATGCTACGAGGTAGGATTAGCTATAAAAAAACTACTTGAAAAGAATATAGGACCTTCGGACATTCTCACAAAAAAAGCATTTGAGAATGCTATTGCGGTTGTTGCAGCAACCGGTGGGTCAACAAATGCTGTCCTCCACCTTATAGCAATAGCTCACGAGGTTGGTCTGGAGCTCACCCTTGATGACTTCGCAAGAATAAGCAAAAGAACTCCCCTTATAGCTGACCTCAAACCCGGGGGAAGATTTGTGATGTATGACCTACACATGGCCGGCGGAGTGCCACAAGTTATGAAAATACTCCTTGAAGAAGGTTTGATACATGGCGATGCTCTTACAGTCACAGGTAAAACGGTCGAGGAAAACCTCAGAGATATAGAGGTGAGATACTCAGAAGTGATAAGACCGGTTTCAAACCCTCTTAAACCAGACGGGGGAATAATAATACTGAGGGGGACGCTGGCCCCCGAAGGTGCGGTCACGAAAATCTCAGGAATTTTGAAAAAGCGATATCACAGTGGACCCGCCCGAGTATTTGAGAGCGAGCTTGAATGTTTTGAGGCAGTCAAACAAAGAGGTGTCAAACCCGGTGATGTTGTCGTCATAAGAAATGAGGGACCAAAAGGAGCACCCGGAATGCCTGAGATGCTTCAGGTCACAGCAGCTCTTGTCGGACAGGGCTTAATTGACGACGTCGCACTCGTGACAGATGGACGCTTCTCAGGAGCAACTCGGGGACTTATGGTCGGACACGTATCACCCGAGGCGTATGATAGAGGACCTATCGCAGCTGTCAAAGACGGTGATATAATATACATAAACCTTGATACCCATGAGATAAATCTTGAAGTCCATGAAGATGAGATAAAAAGACGTTTATCAGAACTTCCGCCACCCAAACCAAAGTATACAAGAGGAGTTCTCGCAAAGTATATAAAACTTGTCAGCTCAGCATCTCAAGGAGCTGTAACACACTAAAACCGAAGTACCTGCAGGATACTAGACTTACGGCTTCATTGGTCGGGCCTTTCATCCCGTACTAGTTCCGGCAAAATAAAAAGATTTCTCATTTTGTAATTAATTTAAAATATGTTTGAGAAGCTTGAGGAGGCAACTTTTGCAGGCGGTTGTTTTTGGTGTGTTCAAGAAGCTTTTGACGAACTTGAAGGGGTCGTTGAAACTCAGGTTGGATATACCGGTGGATGGAAAATAAATCCAAATTATGAGGAAGTATGTAGCGGAGGAACGGGACACGTTGAAGCGGTCAAAATAAAATTTGATCCATCCCGCATATCCTATGATAAACTTGTTCAAATATATTTTGTGATAATAGACCCGCGTGACGGGAGCGGACAATTCGCAGATAGAGGCGAACAGTATAAGCCTGTGATATTTTATCATAACGAAAGTCAGAAAGAAATTGCACACAGATACATAGATGAAATGAAAGCAATTTTTGGTGATATCATGGTTGAACTGAGACAAGCTTCAGATTTTTATCCTGCCGAGGAATATCATCAGAAGTATTACAAAAAAAATCCAATAAGGTATTGCATCTATAAATTTGCATCAGGGAGAGAAACTTTTATACAGAATGTATGGGAAGATAAATACAAAAAATTAGCAGTAAAAAAACATGAAAGATGGAGAAGACCATCTGATGATGAGATAAAAAATAGGCTGACACCCTTGCAGTATTACGTGACACAGGAACAGGGCACTGAACCCCCATTCAAAAATGAATACTGGAGGAACGAGAAAGAGGGGATATATGTTGATGTCGTATCCGGAGAACCACTTTTTTCTACCCTTGACCAATTCGATTCAGGCTGTGGCTGGCCATCTTTCACAAAACCTCTTGACCCAGAAAATATTGTATATAAAGTTGATACAAGTCATGGCATGTTGAGAGTTGAGGTGAGGAGCAAATATGCAGATAGTCTCCTCGGACATGTCTTTGATGATGGACCCCAACCTACAGGACTTAGATATTGTATAAATTCCGCTGCACTCCGATTCATTCCAAAAGAAAAACTTGAAGAGGAAGGATATGGAGAATACAAAAAACTCTTTGAATAGAGAATTTTGAAAGCCATACGAGATCACAGATTCTCCAAAGATCCTTGGGCAGATCGCTTCACTTTTTTCGGTTATTAAGTTTCTGTAAGAATTCTTTTAGAGTTTTTGCCTTAGCAACAGATTTTTTCAGTTCTTTGAATTTTTGAATATCTTTTATCTTGCTCAGCTCTTCCATAAAGGATAGCGCCTTTTTACCGAATTTGAGCTCAAGGTCAAGAGCAATTGCCTCATACAAACCAAGCCTCAAACCCTCTTGCCTTCCCTTCTCTATCCCCTCCTCAAAACCCTCCCTCCTTCCTTCTCTCCTACCTTCCCTCCTACCCTCTCTCCTTCCCTCTCTCCTACCCTCCCTCCTTCCTTCCTGATAGCTCCAAAGTTTTCTTATATCTACTTTCAAGTCCATTCCCATACCCCTTATCACCTCCCTAAAATCAATCCTCAATCCCCTAAGCCCACCCAAAACCTCTAAATTCAAAAAATAATTTAATAAATCCCTCTCAGGAATCCTCATTTTGAGCAACTTTGTTATGATTTTTCTCGCAAGAACGTTTTTATCATCTGTTTTGCAGAGGATGGAGAGAAGTATGACCTCTGGTTTATTGGCTCTGAGAAATATTTCAGAAGAAATTTGTTTCATGTCAATGATTTTGAATTCGTGGTGAACCCTTGTGAAAAATGATGAAACCTCAAAATAACTCGGTATCCTGCATCTCCCTCCCCCTATCCAGAGAACAAACTGTTCAACTGGTAGTCTATACTTCATACTGAGCAATGAGAATGTGAGAAACATGCGTTCAGGTATTGTCATATCATTCTGAGCTTGAAACTCAATTTGAACAATGAATTTCCCTTCATCTGAGTTGATTATAGCTAAAAAATCTGGCCTTATCTGCTTGACAACTTGTATCTCTTGTGGTAATTTTTGCATTTTTTTGATTTCCTTTTTCAAAAGTATTTGTATAAGATGATATCCCGCACTCTCAAAAATGTCCTTTATGTTTATGTCATATCTCATCCAAGATGATTTTACTTTTTTGATTCAATTTAAGGTTTAGCCAAGGACGATTTAAATATAGCCTCAGTCTGATCATATTCGGTAATTTGAGACCTTTACTCATGCTCTAATCCAAGCCCTGTCAAAAAATCCGAGGCTTCTTTCAAGCACAAGTAAAAGAATGTTGAATTTGATGTAAAAATATCTATTCGTAAGTGAATATAAAGGTAGTGTTTCACAGTGGCAAATCAAAATATCGTTAAAGAATAGAGAGAAAATTCAATTTGCAAGCTCCGATTGCAAGCTCTGAGGAAATTTTTGAGAAAAGGTTTTTGTGCAAGGTATACTATAAATTTATGGGATATGTCTATTTTTGCCACCGTTGATGAGGCGATAGAAAACCTGAAACAAGGTGAGATAATCATACTTGTTGATGATGAAAGCAGGGAGAATGAGGGCGATATGGTTCTTGCTGCCGAGTTTGTAACTCCTGAGAAGATAAATTTCATAACGAAATACGCGAGGGGGCTACTGTGTATTGCTGTTTCACCGGATATAGCAAGACGCCTCAATTTTTATCCCATGGTGTGGGAAAACACAGCACTACATGGGACCGCTTTCACCGTCTCCGTCGACGCACGAGATGGTGTGACAACAGGCATATCCGCACATGACAGAGCAACGACAATAAAGAAAATAGCAGACCCAAATTCCAAGCCGGAAGATTTTGTCCGTCCTGGACATGTTTTCCCGATAGAAGCTCGTGAAGGAGGAGTTCTTGTGAGAGCTGGACATACCGAAGGTTCCACCGACTTGTGCAAACTTGCGGGATTACATCCCGCAGCAGTGATATGCGAGATAATGAACGATGATGGCTCTATGTCCAGATTACCAGACCTTATTAAACTTGCTCAAAAATTCAACATGAAAATAGTCAAAATAGAGGATATAATCAGATACAGGTTGAGAAGTGAAACTCTCGTGAGAAAGGTTGTAGAATCTCGCCTTCCCACGGAATTTGGAACATTTAAAATTCAAGTTTGGGAGAGCAAGATCGATAAGTCTCAAAATGTCGCACTTGTTATGGGAGATATAAACCCTGATGAACCAACATTGGTTAGAGTGCATTCTGAATGCTTAACAGGAGATGTCTTCCTCTCTCACAGGTGTGATTGCGGAATTCAACTTAAAAAGGCAATGAAGAAAATAGCAGAGGAAGGAAAGGGTGTTCTCGTATACATAAGGCGTGAGAGTATGGAAAAAACCCATGAGGGCAGAGGAATAGGACTTGTCAAAAAACTTGAAGCATATAATTTGCAGGATTCTGGTCTTGACACTGTTGATGCTAATCTGAAACTTGGATATCCACCCGACCTCCGAGACTACGGTATAGGAGCGCAAATACTCAGAGGAATAGGCATAGGAAAAATAAGACTCTTGACAAATAATCCAAGAAAAATCGTCGGTTTAAAAGGATATGGACTTGAAATTGTTGAAATTCTCCCTATAACCGTCAAACCTAACCCAGAAAACGAGAAATATCTCAAAGCAAAAAAAGAGAAGCTCGGACATCTCATCTGAACTAATCCCATTTTATTTAATATCATTATGAAAATGAACCCTGATTTTTTGAACTTTCTTGCGCGCCTTAAAATTACTATACGAAAAAGAGCCTCCATAAAATTAATAGATTTGACAATGCATTTAGATAAAATATTTTCAGTGTGTAAGCGTTGGTAAATCAATATATATCAATAATATATCAAAAAATATATCTATATTTTTCCTCTCAGGATCGGGAAAGATCTTGAGACTGGGAGATGGAGTTGAGACCGGAAGATAGGGTTGAGACCGGGGGATGGGGTTGAGACCCGGAGGATGGGGTTGAGACCCGGAGGATGGGATTTGAAAGTTGTTTGAGAGTTGGGGACAAGATGCAGAGTCCAAGTTTTGGAACCAAAAGATCTTGATATGGAAACTTAGGTTTATGGGAACTTATGTTCTGGACTGAAAAAAAAGGTTTGAGAAATGGGGGGTACCGAATCTGTAAGATGGCTTCTGGGAGATGGCTTCGGAAAATGAGTTTGAGGTGAGAGACGAGACTGAGAGAACTGGATTAAGAGATTGGACTAAGAGATTGGACTAAGAGAACTAGACCAAGGGAACTGGATTGAGAGATTTGAACTTGTGTCTTTTGAAAATTTGAAAACTCAAAGATTGAAAACGGGCATAATGAAAACATAAGATAGAAAAAGATAAATAAATTA
>FWWM01007270.1_pt1 | contig 22431 bp, 16 predicted proteins | sample 2228351 | NCBI WGS metagenome assembly FWWM01 (sample SAMEA103939774, study PRJEB20133) | metagenome
ATAGCTTCGAGGATTGGGTGGGCGTGATCTACCCGCCCGACCTTCCCCAGAAGGCTTGGCTCTCCTACTACGCCCGGGAGTTCGACACGGTGGAGATCAACTCCACCTACTACCGCATCCCCTCCCCATACATGATGGCCGCCTTGGTGAAGAAAGTCGATCCCAAGAAATTCATCTTCACCGTAAAGGTCCCGAAAGAAATGACCCACGAGCGGGGGAAGTTCGAGGAGACGGTGGGCCCCTTCCTCGAAGCCATCGAGCCCCTTCGCGCCGCGGGCTGCCTGGGAAGCGTCCTTGCTCAATTCCCCTACTCCTTCAAGCGCTGGGCGGAGGGAAGTTCAGACCACCTCCTCAAGCTCCGCGAGGCCATCCCCAAGGACATCCCGGTCCACGTGGAGTTCCGCAACGTCGGGTGGTACCGGCCAGAGGTCTTCGACTTCCTGGCCGCCCATGATCTTGGATTTGTAAACGTGGATCTTCCTCCTCTGGAGGGCCTTCCCCAGCAGAAGACCTCGATCGTCACCAACGGCATCGCCTACTTCCGGTTCCACGGAAGGAACGCCGCCAAGTGGTGGGAGCCCGAGTCCTCAGGGGAGCGCTACGATTATCTCTACAGCGAGGAGGAGCTGGAGGAGTGGATCCCCGCCATCCTCGAGGCCGCCCGCCGCGCCAAAATGACCTTCATCTTTATGAACAACTGTCACCGAGGCAAATCCGCAATCAACGCTGTTCAGCTCCAGCGCCGTCTGGAGGTGCGGAGCCCCGAAGATCGAGCGGCCTGGGAGGGGCTTGAGCGCCGCCTCTTTGGGTAGTTCCAGCCGGACGCGGTCCAGGGAGCACGGCCTTGCCGTCCAGGACGTTGGCAGGAGTCCTCACCCAAGCCGAAAATGGGGTTATAGGGTGGGGTCGTTGGGCCGAGAGGCAGGGGAAGCGGCGCATTCCCAATAAGCGCGGATAGTTCGGAGCTTTTCCAAAAATTTTGTGTGCTCAAGGGGTTTGGTGAAGTACCCCGCCGCCCCCAAAGCATAGGCCCTTTGCGCGTCCTCTTCCGATAAACTCACTGTCCAAATCACCACCGGGATCCTTGCCCAATCGGGATGCTTTTTGATCTTGTCCAAAAGCTGTAGCCCCGTAAGCCGGGGTAGACGAAGGTCGGTGATGATCAGCTCGGGTTGTTGGCCCTGGGCTTGCTCGCCCTGTCGTTTAAGGTAATCCAAGGCTGCTAGGCCGTCCTGCACCCAAACGGTCTCCCAAGCCGGAGGCTCTTGGAAAACTTCCAACGCCATCTTGGCCTCCAACGGCTCGTCCGCCACAATGAGCACTGAACTTGACCCCTTGAGCATTTCGTCCCTCCTTGGCTTAAGCCATCCCTAAAATCCCGCCCTACGCTGCACGGGTTGATGTACAGCCGAGCGGGCCTTGCTGTCCATCCCGCATGTCCGTCCCCGGCTGCAAACCCTCTTGTCGTGTTCAAGCATGCTGCCTTGGGCTTCCCACGATGGGTAGCTGAGGACTTGCTTCCTGATGGAGGTGCAACGGCTGCCCAGGGGCGCCGTGGATTACGTAGGCATCGTGGGCGACCGTGGCTTGGGCGGGGGTCCGGTGCCATCACGTTGTGCCCTGCGGTGTCCGTAGCTAGAATTTTTGCTTTGAAGGAGGCAAGCATGGAAATCCTCAAAGTCGCAGCCAGTTCTGATCCAAACGCTGTGGCCGGGGCCATTGTGGGAGCCCTGGAGTCCCACGGCATCGTTGAGGCCCACGCCATCGGCGCCGGAGCTGTCAATCAAGCCGTGAAAGCCATCGCTATCGCCCGTCGCCTCGTCGAGCGCGAAGGCGAACCGGAGATCAAGGTCGTCCCCGGGTTCATCGACGTGGAAATCGGGGGCGAAATGAAGACCGGAATGCGGTTCGTGATTCAACGGTAATGCGCCTGGAAGCCCTCGTCCAGGCCGCCCTCCGCCACGCCTTGGAGGAGCTCGGCTGGGATTTTGCTTCTGCCCTCCCGGTCGACCGGCCGCGTCGGCCCGAGCACGGCGACTTGGCCACCCGTCTGGCCTTTCTCCTCGCCCCCGCGCTGCGCAGGCCCCCCCAGGAGCTGGCGCAGGTCCTGGCCCAAAAGCTGGCCGGCCATCCTTCGTTCGCCGCGGTATCGGCCGAAGCCGGGTTTGTGAACTTTCGCTTCCGACCGGAGGTGCTGCACGACGTGCTGCGGGCGATTCTCGCCGATGGGGCAACTTACGGCCGGGCCCAGGACGGCCAAGGGCGGCTGTTGCAGGTGGAGTTTGTGTCCTCCAACCCCACGGGGCCGCTCACCATCGGTCATCTCCGTCAGGCGGCCTTGGGCGACGTGCTGGCCTCTTTGTATGAACAGCTGGGCTGGCGGGTGGTGCGGGAGTACTACCTCAACGACGAAGGCCGACAAATCGAACTTCTGGCCCAATCCCTTTGGGCGCGGTATCGCCAAGCCCTGGGCCACGACGAACCCGTGCCCGAAGACGGCTACAAGGGCGCCTACCTTGCGCCCATTGGCGAAGAGCTGGCTCAAGCCTGGGGTGAGCGCTACCCCGTATGGAACGAAGAAGCACGCCAAGTGTTCCGCACCGAGGCCGTGGCGCGGATGATGGCCATGATCCACGAAGACCTCAACGCCATCGGCGTGCGGTTTGACGTGTGGACACGGGAGGGCGACCTGCACCGCCGCGGCCTGGTGACAGAAACCCTGGACGCCCTCAAAGCCGCGGGCGCGGTGTATGAAAAAGACGGGGCCCTTTGGCTGCGCAGCACAGCCTACGGACTGGCCCGGGACATTGTCCTTGTGCGCTCCGACGGCACCCCCACCTACACCATGGTGGACATCGCCTACCACATCGACAAACTCCGCCGGGGGTTTGACTGTGTCATCGACGTCCAAGGTGCAGACCACATCGACGAGCAGCGCCAAGTCCTTTTGGCCCTGCGCATTTTGGGCGTGCGCGAGGGATTCCTGCGTTACTGTCTCCACCAATTTGTGACGCTTAAGGGCGAAGAAGGCATCCAGCGCATGTCCACCCGGGCCGGGCGGTTTTTGCGCCTTATCGATCTCGTGGAGGCGGTAGGCCGCGACGTGGCCCGCTACTTCATGGTCATGCGCAAACCGGAAAGCCACCTGGTGTTCGATTTTCAAGAGGCAAAGAAAACCAGCATGGAAAACCCCGTGTACTACGTGCAGTACGCCCACACGCGCATCGCCGCGGTGTTCCGCGAGGGGGAGAAGGCGGGGGCGTGGCCGGTGGACCCGGCTTTGGTTGACCTTTCCCCCCTCACCGATCCGGACGAGCTGGCCATGATCAAGGAGCTGGACCGGTTTCCCGACGTGGTGCGGCTGGCTGCACTGGAATTGGCCCCGCACCTTGTGTGCGAGTACCTGGAAGGACTGGCCGGGCGGTTTCACCTCTACTACACGCGCGTGCGCATTTTAGGGCAGGGGGCAGCCACACCGGCGCGGCTGTGCCTCCTTTCAGGCGTCAAGCTTGTGCTCGCCCGCGGCCTGGGGATCCTAGGTGTGTCGGCACCGGAGGAGATGTAGATGGGGTTGTTGGACCGGTTGAAGCAGGGGCTGGCCCGCACCCGGGAAAGCATTTTGGGGTCCCTAGAGGCGGTGGTCAAAGGGAAAACCCGCCTGGACGAGGACGCGTTGGCCCAGCTGGAGGAAGTGCTGCTGGCGGCCGATGTAGGCCCGGAGGCCACGGAGAGGATCGTGCGCACGGTGGCGGAGCGGCTGGGGGGCAAGGCCATGGATGGGGAGGCCGTGCAGGCTGTGCTCGAGGAGACGCTCGTGCAAGCCCTCAACGGGGCCGAGCGACCCTTGGTCTTGCCCGAAGCCAAGCCGGCCGTGCTCATGTTTGTGGGGGTGAACGGGTCGGGGAAGACGACCACGGTGGCCAAGGTGGCGCGCCTGTTGCGCGCGGAAGGGCACCAACCCCTCCTTGTGGCCGCGGACACGTTTCGGGCGGCGGCCATCGATCAGCTGGAAGTTTTAGGTGAGCAACTGGGGCTCAAGGTGATCTCCCACCAGCCGGGGGCGGACCCCGGGGCCGTGGTGCACGACGGTCTGGCGCATGCACGCACTGCGGGTTATGATGTAGTTTTGGTTGACACCGCAGGGCGTTTGCAAACCAAGCGGCCGCTGATGGAAGAACTGGGCAAGGTGCGCCGCGTGGTGGAAAAAATCCAAGGCCGCCCGCCCGACGAGCGGATCCTCGTCATCGACGCCACCGTGGGGCAAAACGCCGTGTCCCAGGCCCAGCTCTTCCACGAAGCCGTGGGGTTGACCGCTCTTGTGGTGACCAAACTGGACGGAACGGCCCGGGGTGGGGCGGTGATCCCCATTGCCCGGAGCTTGAGCTTGCCCATTTTGTGGATCGGTGTGGGCGAAGGACTAGAAGATTTGGAGCCCTTCCGCACGCGGGAGTTTGTGCGGGCGCTGATAAGGGGGTAACGATGAGCAAATACGTGTACAGCTTTGGCGAGGGCCGGGCCGAGGGTACCGGCGCGATGCGGGAGCTGTTGGGCGGCAAAGGGGCCAACCTGGCGGAAATGGCCGGCCACCCCGACCTCAGGCTCCCTGTGCCGCCGGGGTTCACGATTACCACCGAGGTGTGCACCTACTACTACGCCCACGGGCGCACCTACCCCGACGGGCTCAAAGAACAGGTGGAGGCGGCCCTGCGGGAAGTGGAGCGCCTCACCGGCCGCCAGTTCGGCGATCCCCGCAATCCGCTTCTTGTCTCCGTGCGCTCGGGCGCGCGGGAGTCCATGCCCGGGATGATGGAGACCGTGCTCAACATCGGGCTTACCGAGAAGACGCTCCCCGGCTTGGTGGCGCAGACCGGCGATGAGCGCTTTGCCTGGGACTGTTACCGGCGGCTGATCATGATGTACGCCGACGTGGTGATGGAGAAGGCCGCCGGCCGCGAACCCTACAAAGGCGAAGGCATCCGCAAGTTCCTGGACAACATCCTCGAAGCGTACAAGAAGGACAAGGGCTACCAGTTCGACGTGGACCTCACCACGGCCGACCTCCAAGCCCTGGTGCAGATGTTTAAAGACGCGGTGCACCGGGCCTTGGGCGAGCCGTTTCCCGAAGACCCCTGGCAGCAGCTGTGGGCCGGTATTGGCGCAGTGTTCGCCAGCTGGATGGGCAAGCGCGCCGTGGAGTACCGCCGCATCGAAGGCATCCCCGACACGTGGGGCACAGCGGTCACGGTGCAGGCCATGGTGTTCGGCAACATGGGCAACGACAGCGCCACCGGCGTGGCCTTCACCCGCAACCCCGCCACCGGGGAGAACTTCTTCTACGGCGAGTACCTGGTGAACGCGCAAGGGGAGGACGTCGTGGCGGGGATCCGCACGCCAGCGCCCATCAACAAGCCGTCGGCCCGAGCTCAAGGCCGTAACCTCCCCACGTTGGAAGAGCTCATGCCCGCGGTCTACGCCCAGCTCGAGGACATCCGCAACCGCCTGGAGCGGCACTACCGGGACATGCAGGACATCGAGTTCACCATCGAGCGGGGGAAGCTGTACATCCTGCAGTGCCGCACGGGAAAGCGGACGGGTGTGGCCGCCGTGCGCATGGCCCTCGACATGCTCAAGGAGGGCCTCATCGACGAGAAGGAGGCCCTGGCCCGCATCGCCCCAAGCCACGTCTTGGAACTGCTCTTACCCCGTCTGGATCCGGAAACGGAGGCCAAACACAAGCCCATTGCCAAGGGCCTTCCTGCCGGTCCCGGTGGGGCGGTGGGTCAGGTGGTGTTCACCGCCGAAGATGCCGTGGCCTGGACCGCCCAAGGCAAGAAAGTGGTGCTCGTGCGCGAGGAGACCTCGCCCGAAGATGTGGACGGCATGCACAAGGCCGTGGCCATCCTCACGGGCAAAGGCGGTATGACGTCTCATGCCGCGTTGGTGGCCCGCGGCTGGGGCAAGTGCTGCATCGTGGGCAGCCCCGACATCGAGTTCTCCCCCGATGGGAAGTCGTTCCGCACCCCAAGCGGCCATGTGGTGAAGGAAGGGGACTGGATTAGCCTCAATGGGACGAAGGGGTACGTGTACCTGGGGCAACTGCCGTTGGTCAACGCGGATCCCAAGCACGACGCCTATTTCCAGGAGCTCATGCGCCTGGTGGACAAGTACCGGAGGTTGGGCGTGCGGGCCAACGCCGACACCCCCAAGGATGCGGCCCAGGCCCTCGCCTTCGGCGCCGAGGGCATCGGGCTTTTCCGCACTGAGCACATGTTCTACGGCGAGGGAAGCGAAAAGCCGCTGTTCCTGTTGCGCAAGATGATCATGAGTCGCACGGCCGAGGAGCGGCGCCAGGCCCTGGACGAGCTCTTCCCCTACGTCAAAGCCGATGTCAAAGCCACGCTGGAAGTTATGGAGGGCAAGCCCGTCACGATCCGCCTCCTCGATCCGCCGCTGCATGAGTTCGTGCCCCAGGGCGAGGACAAGATCGAGGAGCTCGCGCAAGCCCTGGGGGTGGATCCGGAGGAGGTGCGCCAGCGGGGCGAAGCCCTGCGCGAAGCCAACCCCATGCTCGGCCACCGCGGGGTGCGGCTGGGCATCACCTACCCTGAAATCACGGAAATGCAGATCCGGGCCATTTTGGAGGCCGCAGCGGAGCTCCTCGTGGCCGGGAAGAAGGTGGACCCCGAGATCATGATCCCTGTGACCTGCACCGCTGCGGAGCTCGTGCACCAGAAGGTGTTGTTCGACCGCATCCGCGCGGAAGTGGCGGCCAAGTTTGGCCTGGCTGAGCTTCCGTGTTTGTACGGGACGATGATCGAGATCCCGCGGGCCGCGCTGCGGGCGGGGGACCTGGCCCAAGTGGCCGAGTTCTTCAGCTTTGGCACCAACGACCTCACCCAGATGACCTTTGGTTTCAGCCGCGACGACATCGGCTCTTTCCTGCCCCATTACCTGGAGAAGATCTCCGTCGACGGGCAGAAACCGATGTCCATTCTGCCGGCTGATCCGTTCCAAACGTTGGATCAAGAAGGCGTGGGCGAGCTGGTGAGGATCGGGATCGAGCGGGGGCGGAGGACGCGGCCCAACCTCAAGGTGGGCATCTGCGGCGAGCACGGTGGCGACCCGGAAAGCGTGAAGTTCTGTCATCGGGTGGGCATGGACTACGTAAGCTGCTCGCCGTTCCGCGTGCCCATTGCCCGGTTGGCGGCGGCCCACGCTGTGCTGGAGGAGATGGGGGTTAAGGTCAAGAAGGCCTAACCCCAAACGATGCTCCGCTTTCTGGTCCGGCGGGCGTTTATGCTCGTCCTGACCGTTTTTCTCTTGGCCCTGGCCGTGTTCGTATTGCTCACGGTGGTCCCGGGCGACGCGGCCCGCCTCATGGTGGGCCCCGAGGCCACCGAGGAAGCCTACCAGGCCGCCCGGACTGCCCTGGGACTGGACGAGCCATGGCCCAGCCGGTTCGTGCACTGGCTGGGAAGGGCGGTCCGGGGAGACCTGGGCTGGTCCTGGGCGTACGAGGGCTGGCCGGTGGGGGAACTTTTGGTCCGTGCCCTGGAGGTGACGGTGCCGTTGGCCTTGCTGGCCGCGGTGCTGGCGGCCGGGCTGGGGCTGGGGGTAGGTCTTCTGGCCGCAGCCCAACCGGGAAGGGCCTTGGACCTTGTGCTCATGGGCTTGACCCAGTTGGGGGCAGCCATCCCCGAATTCTGGCTGGGCGTGCTCCTTGTGGGCACGTTGGCCGTGGGGTTGAGGCTTTTTCCGGCGGGAGGGTTCCCCGGATGGGACAGCCCCCGGGCCCTGGGGCATTTGATCTTGCCGGCTTTGGCGTTGGCCCTGCCCCGTGGGGCGTATCTGGCCCGCTTGGTGCGGGGGACCATGGTGGACGTGTTGTCCGCTCGGTACGTGGATGCCGCGCGGGCCCGTGGGGCTTCGGAGGCCCGCGTGTATTTGCGCCACGCCCTGCGCAACGCCCTTGTGCCGGTGGTGGCGGCCTTGGGGCTGGTGTTTGCTCGGCTCCTGGCCGGGGCGTTGGTGGTGGAGAACGTGTTTGCCCTTCCTGGGATGGGGTGGTACGCGCTGCGGGCGATGGGGGCTCGGGACCTGCCGTTGCTGCTGGGGTTGGCCGTGGTGGCGGGCAGTTGGGCCGTGCTCATCAGCACGTTGGCCGACCTCAGCTTTGTGCTTCTGGACCCGCGCATTCGTCACCGATGAGGCAGGTGTACGGGGGGTTGGGTTTGGTGGCGGTGGGGTTGGTCCTGGTGTTGGTGGGGGCGGTCTGGACGCCGGCCGATCCCACGGAGCTGGGGGACCGGCCCCATCTGCCTCCCAGTCTGCGGCACCCCATGGGCACGGACTGGTTTGGCCGGGATGTGTTGGCACGGGTGATGGTGGGAGGCCGGGCCAGCTGGGCTGTGGCCGCGGCGGCGGTGGGGCTCGGCGGGGCGTTGGGGGTGGTATTGGGGGCGCTGGCCGGCTATGCGGGCGGAGTCGGTGGAGAATTGTTGGCGCGCCTGGGCGATTTTTTCCTCGCTTTTCCCGCCACCCTGTTGGCCGTGTTGCTGGCCACCCTGCTGGGGCCGGGGCTGTGGGGCGTGGCCCTGGCCATCGCCCTCTTTACCGTGCCGTTTTTCTTGCGGCTGACCTTCGCTGGGGTCTTGGCCCTGCGCGAGCAGGAGTTCGTGCTGGCTGCGCGGGCCTGTGGGGCGCGTGGGCCGCGCATCGTGCTCCGCCACATGCTGCCCAACCTGGCTTCGCCCTTGCTCGTTCAGTTCACCGTGAGCTTGGGGGCGGCGCTGATGGCCGAGGCCGGCCTTGCCTACTTGGGCTTGGGCGTGCAACCTCCCTATCCCTCGTGGGGCCGCATGCTGCGCGAGGCCCAGACATACTTCGCCTTCTCGCCGTGGCCGGCGGTGTTCCCCGGCCTGGTGCTGGCCCTGTCCGTCCTTGGGCTCAACGTGTTAGGCGATGGATTGCGCGATCTGGCCGATCCGTTGACGCGCCAGCTCACCCCTTGGCGGCGGTCGTGAAGTCCAGCACGTATTGCGGCAGGATCTTGATCCCATCCACGTAGGCCCGCGTGGCGACAACTTGGTGCAGGGCCTGGATGAACACGTTGACCGCCTCCACGGCGATGATGTACTGGGCCCGGGCGTAGATTTCCCGCCGAAGCTCGGGGTCCACCGTATGGGCTCCCCGCCTGAGGAGTTCGTCCAGTTCGGGGTTGGACCAGCCGCGGCGGAAGTAGTAATCCGTCCGGTCCGGCCCGTACGAGGAAAGCATGGGCGCGGGGTCCAGCCGCCCCACGTGGGCGATCACCGTTAAATCGTAATCAGCCTGCGCAAACACGCGCTCAAGCCACGTCCCCCAGTCCACCAAACGGATCTCCACCTTGATGCCCACGGCGCGCAACTGGGCGGCAATGAGCTCGCCGGTGCGCACGTGAATGGGGTAGTTGCTGGGCAAGGTCAGGGTCGTTGTAAACCCGTTGCTCAAGCCCGCTTCGGCCAAAAGCTCCCGCGCCCGGCCAGGGTCGTAAGGCCACACCCAGGTCATGTCCGCATAGTACAGGGCTGAGGGGGCCAAATGGCTCCCGATGGGGGAGGCAAATCCGTAGGAAGCCAGTTGGACGATCTGCTGGCGGTCAATGGCCAGGGCGAGGGCCTGGCGCACGCGCACATCGGTAAACGGTGGTCGCGCGGTGTTGATGGCCAGAATCTGCACCAGGTCCTGAGGTTTGGAGATCAGGCGAAGGTCCGGGTCCCCGCGCAAGGTGGCGGCCAACTCGGCCGGCATTTCAGCTACAACATCCACATCGCCCGTGCGCAGCGCGGCCAGCTGCGCCGAGGGATCAGGGATGAACCGAAACACAAGGGCGTCGAGCTTGGGCACACCGGGGATGTAGTAGTCGGGGTTGCGCACCAGGCGCAAGCTATAGCCGGGTCGCCGCTCGGCAAAGCGGAACGGGCCAGTTCCCACCGGTTGCCGAGCCAGCTCAGGGCCCAAGTGCGCGGGCACCACCACCGCCTCCCCCAGGGCCAGAATGGCCAGAAACCCCGCATCAGGCTGTTTGAGCACGAACTGCACCACCGTGGCCTCAGGGACCTCGATGCGGGCGATGTTGCGGAAGTATTCGGGCCGTACGTACTTGGTGGCCGGGTCCATGGCCCGCAGGAAGCTTTGGCGCACCGCTTCCCCATCGCAGGGCGTCCCGTCGTGGAACCGCACCCCTTCCCGCAGGTAGAAGGTGTAGGTAAGGCCGTCTACGGAAATTTCCCAAGCGTGCGCCAGTTGGCCGTAGAACGTCCCCTCCTCAGAAAACTGCACCAACCCCTCGTACAGGTTGTGGTGGAGAAGGAGCTTGATCACGCCGGCGGCGTTGGTGGTGGGGTCGAGGCTGGGGGGTTCGGTGGAGAGGGCCACAACCAGCTCTTTGCTCTGGGCGAAGCCCGCCAAGGACCACAGAGAGACCAAAAAGACAAGAAGACGCTTCACGGAGTGTCACCTCCTTGGTTTTGGAGTGTCACCTCCGTTGGCTAAGCCTAGCGGGGCGGGGCCCCCCGCTCAAGCCCCGCGGGCGTTCCGATCGGCGATGAGGCGCAGCCCGTCCAAGGTGAGCCAGGGCTCTACCCGCTCGATTTCAGGAACCCAGGGGGCCACAACCGAGGCCAGCTCGCCGGTGGCCAGGACGTGGACGGGTTCTCCAAGTTCGGCTCTCATCCGCTTGAGGACGCCCTCGACCAGGCCGGCATGACCCCACACAAGCCCCGCTTGCATGGCGTGCACCGTGTTTTTCGGGAGGGCGGTGGGGGGAGGAGCAAGGGGCACCTTGGGCAGCTGCGCGGCCCGCTCCGACAGCGCTTCCGCTGCGGTGCGCAGGCCTGGGGCAATGACCACACCCACCAGGGCGCCGGGTCCAGTCACCGCGGTGAACGTTGTAGCCGTGCCGAAATCCACCACGATGCAGTCTTCTTGAAACAACGCGTGGGCCGCCACCGCTCCGGCCACGAGGTCGGCCCCCACCTCGGAAGGATGGTCCACGCGCAAGTTGAGCCCGGTGCGCACACCGGGACCCACCACAAGCAGTGAACAGCGCAGCCAATCCTGGGCCAGCTCTTGGAACACCGGTGTTAGGGGCGGCACAACGTTGGCGAGCACCACGCGGTCGATGTCCAAGGGCAGCCCTTGGAGGGCCAGCACCTCGCGGAGGAGCACGGCGTACTCCGCCGCGGTTTTGGTGGGCACAGTGCGGATGCGCCAGCGGGCCCGCCACGAAGTTCCGTCGTGTACCCCCCACGCCATGTGGCTGTTGCCGATGTCCACCGCCAGAAGCACGGGACAATTGTAGGGCCAAGTCGCAGCGAAAGCAGGGCTTGGCCAAGCGAAGGAAGGCCCAAAGTGGTTCGCCGCCAGCTTCGATGGACGCCTTCAGCGTGAGCAAGGCCTCAGGCGGGCGGTGCTTATTGTCCAGGTAGTACGCGAGGGTGAGGGGCTTCAGAGTGCCGTCCGGTTTGAGCACCACGAGGGCCAACGCGGACGACGGCAGGCTGAGGGAGAAAGCTTTGCGTGGTGTCCACACGTCCGGGGCGTCTTTCCGAACCAGAAGGGCTTTCTGCACGTTTTTTGTGAGGGCACTTGCGGCTGCTCTTCCACCGAAGGCGGCTTACACCAATGGGCCCATTGACCGCAGGGGCAGGTTCGGCCCACGGAGGGCGGCGGCCTAAGGGGAGACGACTTGAACCCTGTGATGTCTACGAAGGAACTAGTTGACAAGCTGCCTCCTCGGCCCTACAATCAATCAACGAATTCTTTAGGAGGTTGCGATGGCCCGAAAAAAGTCGCCCTTCTTGACCGAGGCCGAGCTGGAGATCATGGAGGTCCTGTGGACCCACGGCCCGTGCCGCGTCCGCGACGTGGTCCAACACCTGGCGCCCCGTCGCCCCAAGGCCTATACCACTGTCCTCACCCTTCTCCAGATCCTCGAGGAGAAAGGCTACGTCCGTCACCAGGAGGACGAGCGGGCGCACGTGTTCTACCCCGTGGTGGACCGGCGCGAAGCCCGCCGCCAAGCCGTCTCCTATCTCCTCCACCGCTTCTTTGCCGGCTCCCCCGAGCTCCTCGCCGCCCACCTGTTCGAAGAGCACGACCTGGCCCAGGCTTTCGAGAAGGCGGCACGAGCCCGGAAGAAAGGGAAACTCCCTCGGGAGGGACCATGAACTGCGCCGAGATCTTGGGCGTGGTGCTGGCCGCTCATACCCTGCTTTCGGGCGTCCTCACTTCGCTTGTGGCGCTGGTCCTTCGGCCTTGGATACGCCAAGCGCGGCCAACCCATCAAGCGGTTGTGTGGGCGCTTATGTTTGCCCTCGCCGCTGGAGCCCCATTCGCCCTGCATGTGGTCGTTCCTTCCGCGTCCGTCCCCTCCGCGGTGGAGCGGCCCCCTTCCGCAGACGCCCTCCCGCAAGTTGGCAGGGCATCTTCAACCGCGGAACCCACCCCCAGCTCATCGCCGTCGGTTCCAGATCCTGCGTCGGCAACGCCCGGGGCAAAACCCTCCGCGGTTCCCAAGGAGCCACGCGCCTCTCTTCCCTCAGCCCCAGCGCTCCCCTTCCAACTGCCTACGGGGCCTTGGGCCTGGGGTGTTGTGCTTGTATGGCTGGGCGGGGCGGGAATGGGCCTGGTGCGCGTAGGTCGGGGGGTGGTGCGGTGGTGGGGAATCAAACAGCGTAGCTCCTCGTGTGAGCGGCCGGTGGTGCATCAGGCGTTGGCCTTGGCGGGGGGAGTGCGGAAGGCGCGGGTGCTTGTTTCCGAAGAGCTGGGCGTGCCGGTGGCTGTGGGCTGGCTCCGGCCAGCTGTGATCGTACCGAAGTTCTTGGCTGCGCAGGCCCGCGACGCGGACCTGCTGTTCCTGCTCCTCCATGAACTGGCTCATCTGCGTCGAGGAGACGACTGGGCCAAGCTCGTTCAGCAAGTGGTCCGCGCCGTGCTCTTTTTCAGCCCCGCGCTTTACGTGATCGGGCGGGAGTGGGAGAAGAGCCGGGAGTTGGCTTGCGATGCGTGGGTGGTGGCTCGCGTGAAAGGTGCTGCCGCTTACGCGGAGGCTCTTGTTCGCTTGGGGCGAATGGCATGGCAAGCAGGCCCGGTGCACTTGGCGCGCCTGACGCTTCCTAGTTCGCTTTGGCAAAGGAGGGTCGAGATGCTGCGCAGCTGGAACAACATCCGTTGGAAGCCGGTCTGGCTGGTGGGGCCCATCTTGGCCGCGTTTGCGGTCGGGCTGTGGGCCTTGCCGCCGTTGTGGGTCGTGGGCCCCGTTCCGTGGGAGGGGAGGATCGCCCAAGCGGCCGAAGCTTGGGTGCAAGTGCCCTATCCGCCCGAGCAGCCGTTCACGTGGGCCGCGTTGGGCGGGCACAGCAGCTACCCCCAGCGCGTGACCTTCAGCCCCGATGGACGGCTGTTGGCGGTGGCTGAGCAAGGAAACTTCGTGCAATTGTGGGACACGGCGACGTGGAAGGTGGTCCGCACCCTGCTTGCAGAGTCCCCAAGCCTTGCCCCATCGGTTGCATATCCCGCCCGTCGGGGAGCATTGGCGTTCTCCCCCGACGGCCGCTGGCTGGCTGCCCCAATGAGCGAGTTCCACGAAGAACGCGCCCTTCAGGGCTCTTATCCGCAGCAAAGGGACGTCATCGCCGTCTGGGACGTGGAAAGTGGGGAGCGGGTGGCCACGCTGGACTCCGATGCGATCTCCTTGGCGTTTAGCCCCGACGGAAGGCACCTGGCGTCCATGGCCTGGCCACCGCAAGAAGTGCGCATTTGGGATGTGTCCACCTGGCAATGGGTGCGGGCGGTCCGCCTGGAAATCCTCCCGCCAGAAACCGTTGTGCCGCTTCCTTCCCTCGGCATGGAGCTTCATTTCAGCCCGGACGGTCGGTGGCTGGTGGTGGGGGCGCTGGGCTTTGAAGAACCGTTGACGTTCATTGAGGTGGGTTCTTGGCAGGTGGGGCGGATGTTCCCTGTAGGTGTGCCGGTCCATGACTTCGCCCTGAGCCCTGACGGGGCTTACGTGGCCGTTGTTTCTCCAGGTCGGGTGCGGGTTTTCGACGTGGAGACGGGGAACGTGTTGTTGGACACCCCTGCGGGTGGCGGGCCGGTGGCGTTCCTCTCTTCGCAGGTGCTGGTGGCGCTGGGGCCGGAGGGCCGTTTGCAAGCGTGGACTGTCCCTTCAGGCGAAGTTTTGTGGACGCTGCCCGCCCGCGCCGTGCAGACTTTGGCTATCCATCCCCATAAGCCCTTCCTGGCCACGGCCACGGGGCTGGACTACAACGTCACGGTCTGGGACTTCACACGACTGGAGCCCGTCGCCACCCTGCATGGGGTGGCTCCCGGTGGGCCGGTGGCTGCGGCGCCCTACGGCCCGTGGATCGCCCTGGGGGCCGGGGCCCGCGTGCTGGTGTGGCGACACCCCGATCACCGTCCGCTTTTCGACCTGCGGTTTCCCGGCTTGGTGGGTAGCCTGGACTTCTCGCCTACAGAGGACCTGTTGGCCGTGGGGCTCAACAGCGCCTCGCGCCCCGAAGTCCATCTTTGGGACCTCAGCACTGGTTACGCGCGTGTGCTCTCCGGGCACACCGCCGAAATCCAGGTGGTGCGTTTCAGCCCAGACGGCACCTTGCTGGCCTCGGGTGATGCGCAGGGTGCTGTGCACGTGTGGGACGTGGCTCAAGGGACAACGCTGCGCCGGGTTGTGCCGTCCGGCCCTCGCGTACTGGACCTCGACTTCAGCCCCGATGGAGCCCTTTTGGCCGTCACCACCCGCGCCGAACCTGTTGTGCAGCTGGAATTGGGCGTTTGGGAAGTGGCCACGGGCAGGTTGGTTGGCCGTTGGCCCAACTGCGGAGGCCAGGTGCGCTTCCTGACCAACGATGTGCTGGTCACGTTGGCGGTTGATACCACCGATGGGGGTGTGGCCACGGTGTTGTGGGACCTCCACACCGGTCAAGCGAGGGAGCGTCTGGGGCCTTACACAGAACTGGCGCTGGACCCGCAGCGGCGGTTTTTGGCGGTGGTCGAGCGCACCGTGTGGCCGCGGAAATGGCTTGTGTGGGATCTCGCTTCGGGTCGGGTGGTGCGGGAATTGCCGTGGACCCCGTACCCGGGGAGCGCGGCATGGGGGTTGCACGGGACAGTTTTGTTCGTGACGTCTTTCGAGTTTGCGTCGCCTGCGCCGTGGGGTTCCTTAGGGGGATTCTACTTGGGTGACCTTCGGTAAGGGGCTACTCCAGCTCCACAATGGTGACGCCGTCCCCTCCTTCCTGGGGCGGGGCGAGGTAGAACGCCTTGACCTGGGGGGTTCGCCGGAGGTAGTCGTGGAGGGCTTGGCGTAAGGCGCCGGTTCCCTTGCCGTGCACGATGCGGCCGGTGCGGAGGCCTGCGCGCATCAGCTTGTCCAACCACAGGGTGACCTCCCGCTCGGCCTCGGCCACCGTGAGGCCGCGGACCGAGATTTCCCACGACACGTGGTCCACCGGGGCCAGGACAACCCCCGCAGGGGAAGAACCAGGCGGCGGAGGGGCAGCCGCCGGCTCCAGGGCCTCCGCCGGGAGCTCCACCCGGCGGCCCTTCACCTCCACCTCCACCCGCTCGCCGGAAACACGGCGGATCGTCCCCACGGCGCCGGTGCTCTTGACCCGCACGAACGCCCCCTCTTCTAAACGCAAGGGTTTCGCCGGCGGTGGCGGCGGTTGGGGCAACTGTTGTATAAGCTCCTCCACCTGGTGCAGGATCTTCTTGCGCTCCTCCACGGTAGCGGCGGCCCGGGCTTGGGCAATCAGGTCCCCCAACTCCTTCCGCGCGGCTTGGATCTCCTTCTCCAGCCGGGCCAGCTCCTTCATCAGCCCTTCGGCCTTCTTTTCCTTGAGGGCGGCCAGCCGGCGCTCGTAGTCCTGCTTCATCTTGGCCAAAAGCTCCCGCTCCAGCTCCAAATTGGCCCGCAGCCTGCGCGCCGCGCTTCGCTCGCGTTCCAGCTCCTCAATGACCTCCTCGGCACGGATCTCGCCTCCCGTGAGCTTGCCTCGCGCCCGCTCCACCAGCTCCTTGGGCAACCCCAGCCGCTCGGCAATCACCAGCGCGTTGGACCGCCCAGGCACGCCCTCCAGCACACGGTACGTGGGCGAAAGGGTCTCCACATCGAACTCCATGGAGCAGGAAAGAACGCGGGGATGAGAAATGGAGAAGAGCTTGAGCGGTGTGAGGTGGGTGGCCACCGCCGCCACACAGCCCAACTCCAGAATTCTCTCCAAAATGGCCAGCCCCAGCGCCGCCCCTTCCTGAGGATCCGTACCTGCGCCCAGCTCGTCCAACAGCACCAGCGTGCCCTCGTCGGCCTCGCCGAGGATGTCCACGATGTTTTTCATGTGCGAGGAGAACGTGGACAAGTTCTGCTCAATGGACTGTTCCTCGCCGATGTCCGAGCGGATCTTGGGGAAGGCGGTGAGCACGGTGCGCGGCGAGGCCGGCACAGGAATCCCGCACTGGGCCATGGCCGTCAGAAGGCCAATGGTTTTGAGGAGCACGGTTTTCCCCCCCGTGTTGGGCCCCGTGATCACCGCCACCGGCTTTTCTTTCCCAAAGGCAATGCTCACGGGGACGGCGCGGTCGCCCAACAGGGGGTGGCGGGCCTCCCGCAACTCCACGCGGCCCTCGTCCACCAGTTGGGGCTGGACCGCGCGGACCGCCAGGGCGTAGCGCGCCCGCGCGTACAAGCCGTCCAAGCGGGCCAGGATCATCAGGTCCTTGCGCAGGGCCCCTTCCTGGTGAAGCACCTTGGCGGTCAGCTCAGCCACAATCCTGTGTTTTTCCCGTTCGATGTCCTCGTCGATTTCCCGCAGGCGGTTGTTGAGGCGCACCACGGGGGCCGGCTCGGCGAACAGGGTGTGCCCGCTGCCCGAGGTTTCGTGGACCACGATGGAGGTGGTGCGGGCTCCGGTCTTGAGGGGAAGCACGAACCGGCCGCTGCGCTGGGTGATGACCGGCTCTTGCACCAGCTCGCGGTGGGCCTCGATAAACCGGCGTAGGGCGTCGGTGATCTCCTCCACGAGCAGGCGGCGTTCGCGGCCGAGCGCGCGCAGCTTGGCGCTGGCGTCCTCGCGGATTTGTCCGTGCTCGTCCACCGCCCGCCAGATCGACCGCAAAAGCTCCGTTTGGTCAGACAAGCGCTCGGCCAAGGCGGCCAGGCCGGGCAGCTTGCTTGTGTTCAGCGCTTGGGCGATTTCCGCCGCAGCGGCGAGGGTCTCCGCCACGGTCAGAAAGGCCGCCGGCTCAAGCGTGCCCCGCTCGCGGGCCTCGTCGAGGATGGGGCGGAGGTCGTGGACGGGCCCCGGCGTAAACCCCTCCCGCACCGCCTGCTCCATTTCCTCCACCAGCCGGAATTCGCGGAGCAAAGCGGCGCGGTCGGCGGTGGGGGTGAGGCCGCGCACCTCTTCCTGCCCCAAAGGGGAGGCAGCGTACCCGGCCACGAGCTCCAAAACCTTCTTCAGCTCCAAATCGCGCTCGGTTCGGGGGTTGAGGACCATCGGGCTCACTATACCGGCTGGGTGCAGGGGGCGCTAGACCCGCTGTGGGGGGCGCTTTACAATGCGCGTGGTGGGAATATGCCGGCCAATTTGACCCCTGCGTTCTTGGCGGCCCGCGACCGCTTCAACCGGGCCAAAACCGACGAAGAACGCTTGGACGCCCTTATGGAAATGCTGGCCACCATTCCCAAGCACAAGGGAACGGAGAAACTCCAGGCGGACATCAAGCGCAGGATTGCCAAGCTCAAAGAAAAGGCCGAACAGCAGCGGCGATCCAAAAAAGGCGGGGGCGTCACGTACCACGTGGAGCGCGAAGGGGCGGCCCAAATCGCCCTTGTGGGCGCGCCCAACACCGGCAAGTCCTCGCTTTTGGCCGCCCTTACCAACGCCACGCCCACCATCGCCGACTACCCCATGTCCACCTTCGAACCCCTGCCGGGCATGATGGAGTACGAGGACATCCAGATCCAGCTGGTGGATCTGCCGCCCATTACGCGGGAGTACACCGAGGGCTGGGTGTATGGGCTGATCCGCCACGCCGATGCCCTAGCCCTTTGCGTGGACCTGGCCTCGCCCACCTGGCCGGAGGAAACGCAGGAGGTGTTGCAACTTCTGGAGGAGCGGCGGATTCGGCCCACCGCCGGCCCCAGCAAACTGGCGGAGTGGGGCCCGGTGGACCGCCACACCTTGGCCTTGGGCCTCAAGCGCGACCTGGCCCCTGCCGAAGTGCCCAAGTTCTTAGCCTGGGCCCGGGACAAGTTCCCCGCTGCGGCGGCCTCCACCACCACCGGCGAGGGCTTGGAAGACGTGCGCCAACTCATCTTCCAAAACGCGGGGATTGTGCGGGTGTACACAAAAAAGCCCGGCCATCCGCCCGACCTCACCCAGCCCTACACCATCCGCCAAGGGGCCACAGTGCTGGATTTGGTCAAGGAGATCCACAAGGAGTTTGTGAACAAACTGCGGTACGTGCGCCTGTGGGGTTCGGGGCGGTTCGACGGACAACACGTGCCCCTCGATCACGTACTCCAGGACAAGGACATCGTGGAGATCCACCTCAGCTGAGGTGCGCCCCTGGCGGGGCTTGGGGAAAATGGGGGCATGACCAGCGACGTCGTTCGATTGGCGCAAGATTTGGTTCGCATCCCCAGCTTGTCGGGCGATGAAGGAACTTTGGCCGACTTCCTGCGCTCCACGTTGAGGGGTTGTTGTGACGTGGAGCTGGGGCCCTTGGGCGCTGTGGTGGGATGGGTGGTCCGTGGGACCGGCCCCACCATTCTTGTCACCGGGCACATGGACCATGTGGCCCCTGGCGATCCCGCGCTGTGGGAGCACCCGCCGTACGAGGGGAAGGTGGTCCAGGGGGTGCTGTACGGCCGGGGCGTGGTGGACATGAAAGGGGCCATCGCGGCCCAGGTGGTGGCAGCCGCCGCCGTGGCCCGCGAGATCGAGGGGACCCTCATTTTGGCTTACGTGCCCCACGAGGAAACCGCAGAAGGGACCGTGCTGGCCCGCGTGTTGGACCAAGTGGACCAACCCGACTTGGTGATCCTGGGTGAGCCCACGGACTTGCGGTTGGGGATCGGGCACCGGGGCCGGGTGGTGATCCGCCTGGAAGCGCGGGGCAAAGCCGCCCACGCGGCCATGCCCGAACTGGGGGAAAACGCGATCGAAAAATTGGTGGAGGCCCTGCCGTTTGCGTGGTCCGCTCCCCCTGTGGAGGATCCTGTGTTGGGCAAGGGCTCCGTGGCGGTCATTGGTATTGGCACCGACGCCTGTGGGCCGGTGGTGCCCGAACGTTGTTGGGCCCTGCTGGACCGGCGGATTGGCCGTGGGGAGACACCGGAGTCCGTGCTGGTGGAGTACGAGGGCCTGGGGGTACAGGCCAAGGTCGAAGAAGGGGAATTGACGGCCTACACCGGGGAGAAATTCGCTGTGCGGTACTTCTTCCCCGCCTGGTGGATGGACCCTGAGCACCCGTGGGTAGCGCGGGCCTGGGAGGCGCTGGGGAACCCGCCGCTGCGCGTGTGGCGCTTTTCCACCGATGGAGTGGAAAGCTGCGGCCGGCGAGGCCTGCCCACCGTGGGGTATGGCCCTGGCGATGAGACGCTGGCGCATCAACCCAACGAACGCGTAGCCACCGCGGACCTGGTGAAGGCGGCCGAGGGCTATAAGCGTCTGCTGCGCGCTTTGTTCCGCGAACAACCGCCGCCGAAGGCGGTCACGCCCGCTACAGAACGGAAGCCTCGCCACCGCCGGCGCAGGTGACCTCCGGTGAACGATCACCCCCTCCCCGAGGAATTCGCAGGGCTGGAAGGCGAAGAGCTTGAGGAGCGACGGCCCCGGCGGTGGTGGATCGCGGCCCTGGCGCTCATGCTGGCCGGGGCGCTCCTGCTTTTGGCCATCCCCGGCCTCCTCCCCGGCCGGTCCCTCTCTTCGGGCACAGCGTTTGCCATCGCGGAGGGCTTGTTGATCACCGCCGCCCACGTCGTGGGAGGAGCCGATACGGTCACGGTGTACGTGGAAGGCCACAGGTTCAAGGGCACCGTTGTGGCACGGAACGCGGATTTGGACGTGGCCTTGATCAGTGCGGCTGTCCCGGTGGTCCCCTTGCCGTTGGGCGATCCCGCGCACCTCACTTGGGGGGAAAGTGTATGGGCCTTGGGTTTCCCCGGTGGGGAGGCATGGCCGACCGCGCTCACCACGCGGGTCCTCGGTGTGGGCTGGCAGGCGGTCGGTGCCGATGGGACCCTCTTATGGGGGCTTGTGGCTGTACAAGCTTCCTTTCGGCCTGGGTTCAGCGGCGCACCGTTGATCAACCCGTCCGGCCAGGTGGTGGGCGTGGTTTCAGGCACGCTCAGAGGTGAGGAAGCGGGCAGCATAGGGTTTGCTACGTCGGCCCGTCGCCTACGGGACTGGCTCACCCGCCGGGGTGTGGTCCTTCCAACGCTGGAAGAGCTGCAAAGCCTAAACGAAGCCAACGTGCGGGAGTTGGCCCGGCGGTCCGTGTTCCGCATCGAGGCCCGCCGCTAGTTTCTTTGGGCTGCTCCCCTTAAGGGAAGAGGCGGCGCAGCTGGGCTTCCACCACAGGGGTGAGATCGAGCACTACCCCCGCGCGCTGGTACATCACCACGTCCTTCGTGCGCAGCACCAAGTCAAAGCCTTGCTCGCGGGCCACCTGTTGGGTGATCTCCAAAATCTTCGCCGCGGCCACTTGGGTCAGCCATTGATCCAGCTCCTGCACAGCGTTGCTGAGCTCGTTCAGGCGATGGGCGAACTCCGCCACGTCCTCAGGGGCTTCTCGAGCTTGGGTGAGCATGTGGGCCACTTCAACCCTCAGCGCAGCAGCCCGAGCGCGCAGACCTTGCAGCTCAGCTCTCAGGTTGACAAAGCCCGGAGAAGCCAGCATTTTCTCGAGCATGGTGGAAATGACTTCCAGCCGGAGTTGGACGAGTTCGGCTTGGAGGCGGGCGTGAAGCTGGGGGTACGCTTCGGCTTCAATCCGGCCAGCGGCGAAATCGGCGTGCAAAGCTTGGATTTCCTCGATCTTGGCTTCCAGGGCGGCCCGCTCGGCGGCCACCTGGGACAAGAAAACACTTTGGAACGCAGCCTCGGCGTCCACGACCCCGATCTTGAGCGGCCGGCTTGCGGCCCACACCTCCACCTGTTCGACCAACTCTTCCACTCGGCTTTGCAGACTTTGCAGCTGTGCTTCGTAGCTGGTGCGCATTTGGTGGATAGCCTGTTCGAGCGCGACGATCCTCTCCTCGCAGGCGCAGGGCGGAACCGCGGGTTGCTCGGGCGCAGGAGGGCAGGGGGCCACCGAGCTCAGAATGCCCATCACCGCGGAATCGGGAAGCGCGGGCGTGGCGGGCTGCAGCAAAATAAGGACCAAATAGCGTCCGTCGATAAGCGGAGACTGTGTCCATACGATCCAACCTTGACCCGGAGGTTCCTCGGAGGGGTGGATTTCCCATACGCCCGGTACCCCGGCTACGGGCGCTTCCCAACGTTTGAGTGGGGGCTCTTCTTGTGGCCCGAGCGGGAGGTCCTCTACCCCGGTCAGCGTGGCCATCATAAAGAAGGCCATTGCGTCAGGCGGTTCAAGGAAAAACTTTGCGAACAGGGCCAGCGTTTCCACATGGGCTCCTTCCCACTCCTGCATAAGCTCGGACTCAAAGAGTTCGGCCATGGAGGTCAGATCCACCCAATCCCCAGGGATTTGGAAGCAAAGCTCCTTGACCTGCACCTGGCGCCACGGCACGGGCATTTCTTGGGCGCTGGCCAAGGCCAGGCTGGCCAGTACAAGCGGGCCAATTCCCCAAAACCAGCGGATCATAAACCACCTCCGCTCGGAAGTATCTTGAGGAAGTGTTTTCCCGCAAGGTCCTCGTTGCAAGCGTGCATCCCCCAAACGGCCGGGATTCCCGCTCTATTTGCCCTCGAAATTTTCTTGGACAGGAGAGGGTAAATAGCTCCAGCCCACTCGGGGGAGGGAGCAGAAGTCTTTCCTGTGTGAAGAGCGGGGATAAGATCAGCCTCCTTCGGTGAGCATGGCAAGAGGCCTGTGGACGGTGTGCCCGCCTTGCAAACTCTTGCCCGGGAGGGCCCAGGGCCTGCGGGAGATCAAGATATTCAAGGCGTGCTGCAAACTGGGGGAGGTGTGGATTGGGGCATAGGATTTTGGATTCTTGCACACGGGCAGGAGGGGAGTGCGCTGTCCTTTGAAGCCTGGCTATATCTGCACCATTTCAGCTACGGGGTTGCACTTCCCAATAGGATAGGGAACCGGGGATACACCCCCTATTTTTGTTCAATCCCTCATAGGCTACAAACATCCATACGAGCCGTCAACATAAACTACTGACCTTCG
>FWWM01007278.1_pt1 | contig 22407 bp, 22 predicted proteins | sample 2228351 | NCBI WGS metagenome assembly FWWM01 (sample SAMEA103939774, study PRJEB20133) | metagenome
AATAACTGGTCATGGTGCTGGCAGAAAAGAGGGGAGATCTGCCCGGTGCCACTCTAATATAAATTGAGGGACTAAGGCCATGGGCAGGTCTCCAGGACTCCCATGGCCTTTTTCTTTTCTTTTTTTACTGAAAATCAAATTCAAAAAAGGCTATGGGAATCACCCATAGCCTTTTTATTTTTGGGAGAGGAGCAAAAATGCCAATTCCATCTTTTTATGATTTTCAGAAAATAGCCAGGGTGAGAAGTGTTATTCCCGTTTTTGAAGAAATTCCATTGGGTCAGGAGACTCCTATCTCTGCCTTTCAGAAGATCGAAGGTGGGCAGTACTCTTTCTTGCTGGAAAGTCTGGGAGGAAATCAGAAATGGGGTCGCTTTAGCTTCATGGGCACTCTTCCCCACTATATTTTCAGAAGTAAGGGAGAGGAATTTGAGATCATAAAAAATGGAAAGCCTTTTTACAGAGGGAGAATTAGGGACCCTCTTCAGGGGCTCGAAGGCCTTTTAAAAACTTTTCATCCTATTGAGCCTGATTTCCATTCCCTTCCCTTCTGGGGTGGGGCAGTAGGCTATATCAACTATGACATGATCAGGTTATTCGAAAGCCTTCCAGACCTTCGTAAGGAGGAGATCGAGATTGATGGATGTTGTTTCATCATCCCCGAGGTCATGATTGTCTTTGATTCCATGGAACGGAAGGTAAAGATTATTTCAAATATATTTCTGAATGGGATTGAATCCTTTGGAGAGGCTTACCGGAGGGGAGAAGATAAAATCCAGGACATAATAAACCAGCTTCAAAATCCTCTTCCAGGCTCTGTTCCTTACAAATCTCCTTTTCCATCTTCCATTAGGTCAAATTTCACGAAGGCGGAATTTATAAAGGCGGTAAAAAGGGCGAAGGAGTATATTCGGGCGGGCGATGTGATTCAGGTTGTTCTTTCCCAAAGGTTTTCAACGGATCTTTACACTGACCCATTGGATATCTATCGTGCCTTAAGAAGGATAAATCCCTCTCCATACCTCTTTTACCTGAAGATGGGGGACACAGTGCTTTTAGGTTCTTCACCGGAGGTGATGGTCCGGCTCCAGGGAAGAAAGATTGAACTTCGACCTCTTGCTGGAACTCGAAAGAGGGGAAACACCCATGAGGAGGACCTCCAGATGGAAAGGGATCTCCTCTCTGATGAAAAGGAAAGGGCTGAGCATATTATGTTGGTTGACCTTGGGAGGAATGATGTTGGCCGAGTGGCTGAGATTGGGTCAGTGAGAGTAAAAGAGCTGATGGGGGTGGAAAGATATTCTCATGTGATGCACATAGTATCCCATATTGAGGGTACCCTTGCTAAAGGGAAGAATGCCTTTGATGTGTTTCGGGCGACTTTTCCTGCAGGCACCGTAACAGGTGCTCCAAAGATTCGGGCCATGGAGATCATTGAAGAACTTGAACCTGTTCGCCGGGGCTCCTATGGAGGAGCGGTTGGTTACTTTAGTTTTTCTGGAAATATGGATACATGTATTACCATTCGTTCCATTCTCATCAAGGATGGAAAGGCATATATCCAGGCAGGTGCAGGGATTGTGGCTGATTCAGATCCGGAAAAGGAATATGAAGAAACATTGAATAAAGCCCAAGCCATATTCAGGGCCATCAAAATGGCAGAGGAGGAAGTAAGATGATCCTTCTAATCGATAATTATGATTCATTTACCTATAACCTTTTTCAGTATTTAGGAGAAATCGGAGAGTTCTGTGAGGTATATCGAAACGACAAGATCGATCTTCAGGGCATTGAAGAAAAAAAGCCTGACTATCTTGTTATTTCTCCAGGCCCTTGTACTCCAAAGGAGGCCGGAATCTCTGTTTCCGCAATCCTTAAGATGGCTGGAAGGATTCCGATCCTTGGCGTCTGCCTGGGACACCAATGCATTGGGGTTGCATTCGGGGGAAGAATCGTCCAAGCAAAACGTCTGATGCACGGGAAATCTTCTCTCATCTTTCATGATGGAAAGACCATTTACAAAGGCCTTCCCAATCCTTTTAAGGCTATTCGTTATCATTCCCTTCTCATCGAGAGGGAGAGCTTGCCTCCATGCCTGGAGATAAGTGCAGAGACAGAAGAAGGGGAGATTATGGGGATAAGACATAAGGGGTTTGCCATCGAAGGAGTCCAGTTTCATCCAGAATCTATTATGACAAAAGGAGGAAAACTCTTACTTAGAAATTTTTTAAAAAGGAGGTAAAAGACCATGCTTAAGAAATTCATTGAAAAGGTTGTAGAGGGAATCCCTCTCAGTGAAGAAGAATCCAAGGAGGCAATGGAGATTATCATGGAGGGGAATGCCACCCTTTCTCAGATTTCCTCCTTTCTCACGGCCCTGAGGATGAAGGGAGAGGAAATCCAGGAGATTACTGGATTTGCCAGGATCATGAGGGCAAAAGCAGTCCGAATCCAGGCAAGAAATGGAGAATCGGTAGTTGATACCTGTGGGACAGGAGGGGATGGGAAGGGGACTTTTAATATCTCAACGGCTGTGGCCTTTGTAGCGGCAGGCAGTGGGTGCACTGTTGCCAAACATCATAATCGATCAGTATCGAGTCAATGTGGAAGTGCTGATGTCCTTGATGCACTGGGCATAAACTACAATCTAACTCCGAAAAAAACGGAGCGATGCCTCAATGAGTTTGGATTGGCCTTCCTCTTTGCTCCAAATTTTCATCCTGCAACAAGACATGCCCTGATCCCACGGAAAGAGATTGGAATTCGAACAGTATTTAATCTTCTCGGTCCATTGACCAATCCTGCGGGAGCAACTGTTCATCTGACCGGGATATACCGGGAGGATCTCCTTCATCCGATTGCTGAGGTTCTGAAAAATCTTGGGAGCAGGTCAGCCTTTGTGGTTCATAGTGAAGACCACTTAGATGAGATAAGCATTGGGGGAAAAACAACCGTTTGCCAGTTAAAGGATGGAGAGATTAAAACCTACACCATTGAGCCAGAGATGGTGGGCCTAAAAAGAGCCGATATAAAAGAAATCCAGGGAGGAACACCTGAGAGGAATGCCAAAATCTTGCTCGAGGTACTAAGAGGGGAGCCAGGTCCCCCACGGGATGTTGTGCTTCTTAACTCAGCGGCTGTCTTTTTGGCTTCAGAAAAGGTTTCAAATCTCAAAGAGGGGATTGAGATGGCAAGGGAATCAATCGATTCTAAAAGTGCCTTAAAAAAACTCCAGGAACTTATTCGCTTTACAAATGATGGGGTTTAACCATGTTTCTAAAAAAAATCATCGAGATGAAAAAGGAAGAGGTTCAGAGGAGGAAGCCCCAGTTATGGCTTAAGGAGTTTGAAAACATTATGTCTTCGGTCCCTCCACCAAGAGACTTTTTGAGTGCAATCTCAAACCCTGCTCCAGTTGCAATTATTGCTGAGATAAAGCAGGCCTCACCCTCTCTTGGAGTGATTAAAGAAGGGGTAGATATCCCTTTAATTGCACGTCAATACCAATCAGGAGGAGCCTCTGCAATTTCTGTCTTGACGGAAAAAAATTTTTTCAAAGGAGATCTATTCCATCTTAAAGTGGTAAAGGAAGAAACTTCAATTCCGATCCTTCAAAAGGATTTTATCATCGATCCCTTCCAGATTTATGAGGGGCGGATCCTGGGAGCTGATGCCATTCTTCTTATTTCATCAATTCTTAGTAAAGAAGAACTACGAGATTTTGTCACCCTGGCTCAAGAGTTAAAGATGGTTCCCCTTGTCGAAATCCATGATGAAGGGGATCTCAAAAAAATCTCTTCACTCCATCTTTCTCTTATCGGGATAAATAATCGGAACTTAGAAACATTTGAGGTTGATCTCGGAACCACCCTCCGCTTGAGAAGAAAGATTCCAGAGGGGACAAAGGTGATCAGTGAAAGCGGAATAAGGGGTTTAGATGAGGTAAGGCTTCTCAAAGAGGCAGGGGTGGATGGGATTCTTGTAGGAGAAATGCTTATGCGTGCTAAAGACCCTTTGGCAAAGATCAAGGAGATTCTTTCGATATGACCTGGGTAAAGATCTGTGGAATAACAAATCTTGAAGATGGCCTAAAGGCCTCTTATCTTGGCATAGATGCACTGGGCTTTATATTTGCCCCGAGTCCGAGAAGGGTGGATCCTGAAGTGGCAAAAAAGATTATAAAGGCCCTTCCCACCCTTCCTTTAAAAATTGGGGTATTTGTGGATGAAGATCCTAAGGAGGTTTTAAGGATGGCCCGATACTGTGGACTCAACGGCCTCCAATTTCATGGGAAGGAATCTATGGGATATTGTTCCCAGTTTGATTATTTTATCATCAAGGCTATTCGAATCAATGATGTTAAAAGCTTAAAAGAGATCGAGATGTATCCTGATGCTATGATCTTACTTGATACATTTAGTCCCGCTCGAGCAGGTGGAACAGGAACTCCTTTCCCGTGGGATATTGCCTTAGAGCTGAAAGGGAAAAAGGATTTTATCCTTTCAGGAGGGTTGAATCCTGAGAATGTAAGAGAGGCCATCAGAATGTTGAGGCCATGGGGGGTGGATGTTTGCTCAGGGGTGGAGGCCTATTCAGGTAAAAAGGATCCCGTTAAAATGGAAAATTTCTTAAAGGAGGTTAAAAAAGCGGATGAAGAGACCGGATAAAAAGGGACATTTTGGGGTCTTTGGAGGAAGATATGTCCCTGAAATACTCATTTCACCCCTTAAGGAATTGGAGAAGTCATATTTTTCATTAAAGAAGAATCCTCTATTCAGGAAGGAGTTAGATTCTTATTTAAGATATTATGCAGGGAGACCCACACCTCTCTATTTTGCAAAGAGATTGACTGAGGAGTTAAAAGGGCCCAAGATTTACCTGAAGCGAGAGGATCTTGCCCATACAGGGGCCCATAAGATTAATAATACTTTGGGCCAGGCACTTCTGGCAAAGAAAATGGGGAAGAAAAGGATTATTGCAGAGACAGGTGCAGGCCAGCACGGGGTCGCCACAGCCACATCCTCAGCACTCATGGGGTTGAGATGCGTGGTCTATATGGGAGAGGAGGACATTAAGCGCCAATCCCTAAATGTATTGAGAATGAAGATACTTGGAGCTGAAGTCATCCCTGTTACTTCAGGTAGTAAAACCCTGAAAGATGCTATCAACGAAGCGATCAGGGATTGGGTGACCAATGTGCGGGATACCTTTTATCTCATTGGCTCTGTGGTTGGTCCACATCCTTACCCCATGATGGTAAGGGATTTTCAATCCGTGATTGGAAAAGAGGTAAAAAAGCAGGTCTTGAAGATGGAGGGACGTCTCCCAGATTTTCTTGTAGCCTGCGTAGGAGGTGGGAGTAATGCCATTGGCCTCTTTTATCCATTCTTTAAAGATAATGTCCGCTTCATCGGGGTAGAGGCAGGAGGTTTAGGGCTTAACAGTGGAAGGCACGGAGCCTCTCTCAATGCAGGCTCTATTGGGACCCTTCATGGAACTATGAGTTACATCTTACAAAATGATTCTGGAAATATCCTCGAAACGCATTCCTTTGCCCCTGGCCTTGATTACCCAGGCGTTGGGCCGGAACATGCCTTTTACAAAGAAATTGGAAGGGCTCAGTATGTTTCAGTCACAGATGATGAGGCAATTGAGGCCTTTTATCTACTCTCACAAACCGAGGGAATCCTTCCTGCCCTTGAGAGTGCCCATGCCATTGCCTATACAAAGAAGATAGCTTCGTCTTTAATTAAGGAGCATATCGTGGTGATAAACCTCTCAGGCCGTGGAGATAAGGATGTTCAAGCATTGGCCTTAAGGAAAGGAGTTTAACCTATGAGCAGGATTGATAAAAAGTTTAAGACTCTAAGACGTATGGATGAGGTAGCCCTTATCCCTTTTATTGTAGCAGGGGATCCTGATCTTGCAACCACAGAAGCTCTTGCCATAAAAATCGCCGAAAGCGGGGCAGATATCCTTGAACTTGATCTTCCCTTTTCAGATCCGATTGCAGATGGCCCAACCATCCAATCTGCATCCCAGAGGGCTTTGAGAAATGGTGTTAAACTTGATGATCTCTTTTCTCTAACAGGAAGATTGAAGGGAATTGATACTCCTTTGGTTCTAATGACTTACTATAATCCTGTTTTAAGGTTTGGTTTAAGGAATTTCGCAGAGGGATGCAGGGAGAATAGAATTGATGGAGTAATAATCCCTGATCTTCCTCCTGAGGAGGCACACCCCTGGATTTCAGAAGCTCGAAGAACAAATTTAGATACTATCTTTCTTTTAACCCCAAAAAGTTCGAAGGAGAGGATAAGAAAAGTAAACCGATTGAGTCGTGGTTTCATCTATTATGTTTCGATTGAAGGGGTAACCGGAACAAGAGAAAGACTACCGATCGATCTTGAGTCAGAAGTAAGAAGAATAAAAGGGCTTACAGAAAGACCAGTTTCAGTTGGTTTTGGTATTTCCACCCCGCAACAGGCTAAGGAGATCAGTCGCTATGCCGATGGGGTTATTATTGGAAGTGCCATTGTAAAAATCATCGAAAAGAATTTAAATGAAAACAGATTAATTCAAAGAGTGGGGGATTTCATCTCCTCTATCAAGAAGGAATTAAAAACCTCCTTCCCTTCTCATGAGACTGTGTCGTAATAGTGTAAATTGTCATTTCGAGCAGTTTTGCGACGAGAAATCTTATGATAAACCAGATGATTAAAGATTTCTCACTTCGTTAGAAATGACACAGCCTCCAAGGGGAGGGGTTACCCTTCTAAGACATTTTCTTCTTTTTCAAAAAGTCAGGATATCTCTGCTGCTAAAAAGTCTCTTCCTCTTAAAAATCTCTTTTCCGAGTTGGTGAACTGGATAACCCTTTCAAGTGTCTCAAAGGCCTTCCCGGAATCGATTGTAATCCTTCCCAATTCAATCCCTTCAAGAAAATCCTTAACCTTTCCTGAAATCATAAAGACCGAGGCAGCATTAAGGAGTACTATATCACGTCTTGCCCCTTGAGAGCCTTTTAAAATCTCCAAAATGATTTTTGCATTCTCCTCCTTTGTGCCTCCTCTAATCTCTGAAAGGTCAGACCTCTCGAGTCCAAAATCTTCCGGCTGGATAAAATATGTTCTAAACTCCCCTGTCCTGAATTCTGTAATCTTTGTCTCTCCTGTGATGCTGATTTCATCAATTGTGTCTTTCCCATAAATTACAAGCCCTCTTTCGACCCCAAGGTTCATTAAAACCTTGGCCATCTTCTCCGTTAGATTGGAATCATAGACACCCAGGACCTGAACTTTTGCTCCAGTAGGGTTAATTAGGGGATCTAAAAGATTGAAGAGTGTTCGGATACCTATCTTTTTCCGGACAGAAATCACATTCTCAAGACCATTATGAACTAAGGATTCATGTAGAAAACATATTCCAATGTCTTTTAGACATCTTTCAATCTGAGTGGAGGTCATATCGAGATTTATCCCCAGGGCTTCAATCACATCAGCACATCCACAGAGCGGAGGAAGAGACTTTCTCACATATTTTGCAACCCTTTGCCCCCCACCTGCAACTACAAGCGCTGTTGCTGTAGAAACATTAAAGATGGTGGTCCCAATTGAAGAACCTTTTTGTGTGCTAAGTATTGTCTCCCTTTCCACCGTAATCTCTTCCCGATCCAAACAGACTGAATCCTCTCCTAAGTCCATTTTTAATGAGTGATCTTTAAGAACCCTTGCTGATGCTGTAATCTCCTGAGGTGTTTCACCCTTCATCCTTAATGCGGTTAGTAAAGAGGCTATCTCCGGTTGGGAGGCCTTTTTCATTAAGATCTCTTCCATCACCTCCTTCATTTCCTTTTCTGTTAAATCCTCCTTTAAAACCACCTTACCAATTGCTTCTTTAATCATCTTTCTCCTCCTTTTATTTGGATTTGTAAAATAAAAAAGGCTATGGTTGATTTCCATAGCCTTTTTTGTTTTAGTTAAAAAGCAATAAAAAAGGCCATGGACGATAGGAGTGTCGCCCATGGCCTTTATTCTCAATTTAAATGATTAAGATGGCACTGAGCAGACCTCCCTCCTCTCTTTTTCCCAGCACCATCCATTGAACCTTCTCATCTGAACACCCTCGACAATTTTTTAAAAATTTAACAGATTAATAAAAACTTGTCAATACCCTATCTCACCTTTTCAATAAAGAGCCTTGCCGCCTCCAAGGCATCTTTGACAATAACAATAGAGGCCTTTTTTAGAATTTCATTAGCATTGTTCAGGTATCTCAAGGGTTCTCTTATCCCAATCCTTTTCCAATGGATTATCTTAATAAAATATTCTGAAGTTTATCAAAAATTTATAACTTATTGAAATATAAAATATTTTTAAACCCACACTTGGTCATTCCTGCGGAAGCGTGAATCTAGTAAAAATCATTTCCGCCAGAGGCGGATCCGATTCTGTCGGATAAAATCAATAAATTCTGGATGCCTGCTTTCGCAGGAATGACAAAAATTTGCTACACTACAGTAAAATATTATTACAGGAAGGGTAGGAAATCAATTCTAATAATTTTCCATTGAGGATTATTTTTGATTCTCAACCATTGTTGATTCTGGCTTATTAAAATACTGGACTGTTCCATCTGGATAGATAGCGACCCTTGCTCGATCTCCCCATTCTGTCTTTAATAACTCCAGAACCTCTTTCCATGTTTTGACCCATTGGATGGATGAAACCTTTCCGAAGAAGCAGGCTCCCACATGGTCTTTAAAGGGTGAAAGGATGATGAAACGTTTCACCTTGGTGGGAAGGGGTTGAGGAAGTTGAAGCCTTCCCTCTCCGCATTTTCCAAATTCCCCGAAAAGATAGTGGACGACCTGACCTGCAGGCTCATTGGCAATGATGACCAGATCTCCCCCTTCCTCTTTCAAAGAGGGGATCCCGATAAATGGGGCAATGGCCGCCTCGTTCGATTTTGAGAAGGTATTGACAATAACCACATCCATATCCTTCACTGGAGTGGTGAGGTAGACCTCTTTAGCCAACTTCATCCCCTCGTGATGCTCCAGGATTGGGTCCCCAACAAAAAGACCTGTGATTTCTCCCCGAAGATTGACAATGGCATCGATCTTCACATCAAGACCCACCATTCTCGTTGCCTCTTCGATATCGAGACGAGGAATGTTGCCTTCAATCTTCCCCATGCCAATACATTCTGGATGTGTTTGAATGAGCCCATGATTGTGGGCGATGGATTCGATATGGGCTACTCCTGGAAGGATGATTTTTCCCCCTCCTCCAAATCCTGTGAAGGAATGGGGGACAATACACCCAATTCCAATCTTCAAATCACAGGCCATCACTTCCTGATTGATCAAAACCGGAGTGCCATAGGAGGTTTTTCCGAGATATTGACAATGGTCAAAAGGATGATGATTATAGACTGGAAATCGATCCAAAACCTCCTCTCCAAGTTTCCTCCTGAACTCATTTGCAGTCTGCGCCCCATGAGCCCCTAAGGCAGCCATCAAACGAATCTGACGATCTGAAATCCCAGCCTCTTCCAACTCCTTCAAGACGTAAGGGATGATTTCATAAACAGGGGTAGGCCTGGCCAGGTCATCGAAGAGGATGACTACCTCTTTCTTTCCCCTCGCCAACTCATCAATGGGTTTTGAACCAATGGGATGGCTAAAGGCATGCTCCATCTCCTTCCTCCCAAACTTTTTCCTTTCACCTCCTTTCATCGGACAGAAGAAGATGGACCAGGAATTAGGAAAATCCAATTCCATTTCTATATTTCCATACCAAAGAAGTTGTGGAATTTTAATCCTCATGGTTTCATGTTTCAGGTCTCATGTTTAAATTTCTTTGCGACCTGAAACTTCAAACTTGTAACTTAAAAAGAGATCATACTTTACAAGCCAAGGTAACTCTGGAGGGTGTGCTAATTATGCAGGAGCTTCGTAGAGTTAGTAAAGGATACAACCAAAAAATCTTTATTAAAGTAGATCTCAACCTATACCAGAAGATACTTCTTCCTCACTTCCTCATTTTCTCTTAGTTCCTCGATGCTTCCATGATAACGGATTTGTCCGTTATCGATGATATAGCCACGGTCGCTTAACCTCAGAGTTGATCTAACATTCTGCTCAGCAATAAGGACAGTTAACCCTGCTTCTCTTAACTTTCTAATCTGATCCTCTAAGGCATGGACCAGCACAGGTGCCAACCCTTCAAACGGTTCGTCAAGAAGTAAAAACTCCGGATTCCCCATCAAGGCCCGGGCGATGGCTAACATCTTCTGTTCCCCGCCGCTTAGGCAACCGCCTCTGCGAGAATCTATATTCTTCAGGACAGGGAAGAGCTCATAAATTTTCTCCCTACTCCATCCTTCGCCCTCCTTCGGTTTTCTCTCTGCTATCTCTAAATTTTCCCCCACTGTAAGATCAGCAAAGATCCTTCTATCATCAGGAATATAGCCAATGCCTTTTCGATTAAGCAAATAAGGCTCCATGCCAATAATCTCTTCTCCTTTAAATCGGATGCTCCCTTGCTTTGGAGGAGTGATGCCCATGATGCTCTTCATGGTAGTGGTTTTTCCTGCACCGTTTCGACCCAAAAGACAGACTATTTCTTTTGGATTAACCTTTAAAGAAACACCGAATAGGATATGGCTCAAACCATAGAAGGTGTGAATTCCTTCTACCTCCAGCATCACTCACCTCCGAGGTAGGCTTCCTGCACCTCTTTATTACTTCTCACCTCTTCTGGATTTCCTTGGATAATCGTTCGTCCCTGATGCATTACCATTATACTTTGAGCAATCGCGAATACAATATCCATGTCGTGTTCACAGAATAAAATAGTTAATTTCCTCATGTGGGCCAACTGTTTGATGAGGTCCAGCGCCGCCAAGGTCTCTTCAGGAGACATACCAGCGGTGGGTTCATCTAAAATCAGTAGTTCTGGTTCATTCCCCAAAGCGATAGCAATCTCAAGTATTTTCTGGTCCCCATGGGACAATGAACCGGCAACCCTATCCGCTTTATCCAGAAGTCCCACACCCTCTAAGATGTTATTTGTCTCCTCTACAACCATATTCTCAGCTGACTCGAAGAGTTTGAGACTCTTCCTTTGCCGGGAAAGCACTGCTACCTGTACATTTTTGAAGACGCTCAGTCGAGGAAAGATGTTGACAATCTGATAGGACCGAGCAATCCCTTTCCTACAGATCACATAGGGAGGGAGTTCACCAATATCCTCACCTTTAAAAATGATTTTCCCCCTATCCCTCTTCAACGCCCCGGTGATAAGGTTAAATAACGTCGTTTTCCCCGCACCGTTGGGACCAATCACGGCAACAATCTCTCCTTTCCCAACGGTGAGGTTCGCTCCATTAACTGCCATGAAGTCTTCAAATGATTTATAGACTCCCTCTACTTTAAGCATTTATCCTTAAACCCTTTCGGCCATTTTCTTTGTTTTGGGCTTAAATAAATCCTGTAAAAAGCCCATCACCCCTTCTGGGAGATAGAAAATTATTAAGATCAGCATAATCCCCAAAATCAGGGTCCAGTATTCGGTGAAAATACCTACAAACGTTCTCAAAGCGACGATAATGGCTGCCCCCAGAACAGGACCAGCAAACGTGAATAAACCTCCCAAAAGACACATGATGAAGATTTCGAGGGACAATACCCAAAATAATAACTCTGCCGAAACAGACCGTTCTAATACCACAAACAGAACACCTGCAACCCCAGCAAAAAAAGTGGCGATCACTATAGCGATGAGTTGATAAAGCCGAACGTTTATACCTATTGCTTCACATCGTTGTGGATTATCTCGAATTGCCTGAAGTGTATTTCCAAAAGGTGATTTCAAGATTAGATACATGAGGATCAAACAGATAATAAGAAGGATTAGGATGAAATAATAAGTATTTTTTAGAGGAGCAAAGATTTCGGGCACGGGGATCCCAGGAAGGCCATCATCCCCTCCCGTAAAACTATACCATCTGAAAACAATTACCCAAATTAACGAACCCAAAGAAATTTGCAACATCGCGAAATAGAGTCGAGTGAGCCTGACACATAACCAACCAATGATAAGGCCTACGAGAGCAGCGACGATGGGTCCTGCAATAAAACCTGTCCACATGGGCAGGGAACTTTTCTTAAGCATCAAGGCCATGGTGTAGGCTGCCACCCCATAAAAAACACCATGATGAAACTGAAACAAACCACCATGCCCGACCACCAGATTGAGACTCATCGCCAGAAGGGAGTTGACAAAGATCAAGGCAAGGATATAGACATAAAATCTGGGAATGAAGTGTGGTAGAAGGATCAAAACGAGGATAAGGCCGATTAAAAATCCAATCCATTTTGAACGAGTAATTTCCCGAGCCAAATTTCTTCTCCTCGCTACCAAACCGATTTAAGCAATCCTTTAGGCCGAATCAGTAAGACAATCACTACTGCCGTATAAGGGAACACAATGGCAAATTGAGGCCAAATCAATACTCCCAGAGATTGAGTGACGCCAAAGATAAGGGATCCTACCAGAGCGCCCCATATGTTCCCCAGTCCTCCAATCGTCACGATTAAAAAAGCCTCAATGATAAGCCAATGATCCATTCCAATGATGATACTCGCTGTAGGAGCAACCAGGGCACCCCCTAAACCCGCAAGGTAACATCCAATTACAAAGGCCAACGCAAAAACCCAGCTCACATTAATTCCCAGAACCCCGACCATCTCTCTATCTACTGCTGCGGCCCGGGAGATCTTTCCTATTTTCGTTTTGTTGGTAAATAGCCAGAGCGCAATGGCCACCAGGGGACCGATGATCAGAAGGAACAGATTGTAACGGGGAACCGAGAGCCCAAAGATGGAAAGCGTTCCTTTAAGGAAAGGAGGAGGGGAGACCGATCTGTATTCCGCACCCCAAACAATTTTAACCAGATCCCCGAGAATGAGCGAAAGAGCAAAAGTAAATAAAATAAGGATCAAGTGCTCTCTCTGATAAAGATACTGGAAAAGTGCTCGCTCAGCGACCAAGCTCATCAGGGCTACCAGGAGGGGAGCCAGAGCCAATGCAATCCAAAAGCCAAAAGAGCCGGAAATCAGTTTTGTCATGGTAAAGGTGGCAAAGGCCCCGATCATGTAAAGCGAACCATGGGCAATATTGGGAACCCTCAGTACCCCGAGAACAAAGCTCAACCCAGCACAAACAACAAACAAGATCATTGCCCGGCTTAAACCCACCAGAAATTGACCCCCAAATGCTGAAAGATCCACCTTGAGTACTTCCCCTCTAAGAATATAGGGCAGAGGTGGCAATTTTTTTATCCCCTCTGCCCTACTGAAAGGTATTATTTACCCCTGGCCTTCATGATCTCTTCACAACTGGGCATAACGTCTTTCCCTTTCAGGGTGACGATATCGCCTGAAATCAAGTGAGGATATTGAGGAACCTTTTTCGTGACACCCAGATACATGGGCAGGACGGCTTGATGGTCGCACTTTCGCATCTCTATCTTACCCACAGGGCTATCGATCACCAGTCCTTCAAGGGCATCGATAAATTTCTCTTTATTCACAACCCCTGCTTTCTTATAAGCCTCAGCGATGAAGTGAGCAGTAATATATCCATGGAAGGCAGGGAATCCAGGAGGTGCACCATAAGCATCTTGAAAGGCCTTGACAAAGGCTCGATTTGCTGGCGTGTCGGGATAGTAGAAATGGTAATCCATGGTTCCCATCACACCTTCGGGGGCATCTAGACCAAGGGGCTTCAGAACTGCATGGTCTGTGGCTGTATGCATGAAGACTGGAATCTTTTCATGAATACCGGTTGTCTTACACGTCTTGAGGGAATTGGTCATCGTAGCGCCTCCCCCACACACAATAAAGGCATCCGGTTTGGCTGCCATGACAGATGTGAAATAGGGAACCAGGTCAGGCTCACCTGTTTTCCACCATGTCTCACCCATCTTTACCACATTAGGCTTTAAGGCTTTCAGATTTCGCCAAATCGCATCTGCAATGGCATGACCATATTCGTAATCATCTCCAGCAATCCAGTACTTAACCCATGGTTTTTTAGCCAACGCACTCCCTCCAGCCTTTCCAGCCATAGCCGTATTCTCACCCGTTGAGAAGACATATCGATGTCCCTTCGACCCCGTAATGTGTTCACTCTTCGAAATCCAAACAATAAAAGGTACTTTCTCCCCTTTCAGGTAATCCGATATAGCCAGCGTTACAGAGCTATTAATGGTCCCCACAATCACATCGACCTCTTCCCTCATGACCAGTTCCTTTGCCACACTCATCCCAATATCGACTTTCCATTTGTCATCACGGGTCGTAAACTCAATCTTTCTTCCCAGGACCCCCTTCTTATTGATCTCATTTAATGCGAGTTTAAATCCGTTGAGGGCATCATTCGCAAAGACTGCCGGTGGACCCACGTAGGTGTCAATCACCCCTACTTTAATGGGCTTCTGAGCATTTGCCTCAAGAGGAAAAAGAAATGATAAGGTTGCAAAAAATACTACGATTAATATCAGACTATTAATCTTAACTATTCGCTTCATTTTATTTCACCTCCTGTAATTAATTTTTTTGATAAAACCTTTTTGTCGTCTTTGTAAAATCCCTCCTTTCTTTGATTGATTAACCCACTTCCCCTTTAAAAAGATGCTTTATCTTCTCAAACTCTAAAACGGTTGTCAACCCTCTTTTTTCTTCCTCATCTCAGCAATTAAATCGATGAACCCAACGGGATTGTAACCTATCATCCCTCCATCCGCAACGATTGTTGACCCATTGATATAACTGGAATCCTCCGAGGCGAGAAAAAGGGCAATCCTTACGATCTCCTCTGGGTTGGCCAATCTCTTGAGGGGAACCTGCTCTTTTAGTCTAGAGAAAAGGAAATCATTTTTAAGCACAGGGGCATTCATCCCACCTGCCACAATCCCTGGAGCAATCGCATTAACATAAATGTTGTAACGGCTCCACTCATAGGCCAAAATCCGGGTCAACATGATCACCCCCGCTTTGCTCACACAATAGGGGAGAAACCCCTGTTCCCCTGAGAGCCCTGCGGTAGAGGAGATATTAATAATCTTTCCACCCCCCTGTTCGATCATCTTTCTTCCGACGGCCTGGCAGCAGAGAAAGACCCCCTTTAAATTGATATCGAGTACCTGATCCCAACCTTCCTCCTTAATCTTCTCTGCTTCAAGAATAAATGGATTAACGCCTGCGTTATTGACCAGGAGATCAATTCTTCCAAAGGATTGGACCGCCTCTTCTACCATCCTGGCGACCTCTATTGAAGAAGAGACATCGGCTGCGATAGCAATGGATTTTACGCCAAGCTCCCCGATCTCTTTAGCCACCGCTTCGGCTTTTTCAAGGTTTCTGCCATTGATGATCACATTGGATCCTTCTCTGGCAAACCCCAAGGCCAACTCTCTCCCTATCCCCCTTGTGGATCCAGTGATTAAGGCTACCTTCCCCCTCAGTTTCATGGTTTCACCTCCTGTATGGTAATTAATTTCTACGGATTGGAATGACGGACTCCGGCGTAAAACCTTTGTAGGGGCAATTCATGAATTGCCCCTACCTTATTCATAATCATCCTGGGAAGAATCATATTCCTTCAGACGAATACAAACAAAGTAAATATGGTTACAGTCATTGCGAGTCCGAAGGACGTGGCAATCTTTGTTTTTTATTGGGATTGCTTCGTCGCTCAACTCCTCGCAATGACACACGACTTATTTCGTTTGTAATAATAACTTTCCTGTCTCTTCTCATTTTACAAACTTCCTTATCCTCTCTTTAAATAATTGATTCAGATGGCCACTATTTGATGGCGACCAACCAAAGACCTCTTCCCATACCTCCTGACTCTCCATGCAGAGATAGATAAAAAGAGTCGGGTCCACTTCCCTGAGCCATTCGACCATCTTGTGGTAGATCTCTACCCGAATCCCCTTGAGATAACGGAATTTGGAATCCCTCCCAGGGAATAATTCTCCAAGAAAGATTCGGGTATTTGGAAAACGTTCCTCCACAATTGGTTTCAGTTTTGGGGGATATCGAAATCCTCCAAGGCTCACCCAGATGACCCTTTTAGGATCAACGACCTTAAAAAGAGACCGAATCGTCTCTTGGTACTCCTTCTCCCATCCTTGATCGAATAGAATCGGATCGAAATGAAACCCTAAGGGGAACCCCTTCGCCTGGCATTTTCGGGCCGCCTCCAACCGTTCCTCTAAGGAGGCTGTTCCCCTCTCTTCCTCCTCGATGATTCGGGGAGGGTTAAGAGACCAGGACACCACTGTTCTTTCCTGGTGGTTTAAATGAAGAATGGAATCGACCCTGGAAGATTTCGTTTTGAGTTCGAGAATGGCCTTCTTTCTCTTTGCAAAAAAAGGAACCAGGATCTGGGAGATAGGAAAGATGGATTCCAGGGCTAAGCTATCCGAGAGCTCCCCTGTCCCAAGGCGTAAAGAATTCTCTTCATGGTTTGATAAAAAAAGGTCAATCTCGCCAAAAAGATCATCCAGATTGCTATAGAGGGTTAGGAAAGGATTGTTCATGTATTCCTGAAGCACACAATAAGAGCAATCCATTGGACAATTGGTCATTGGATTGATGACATAATACCCACAACAGATGTGATTGGAAGTTCCTGGACAAGGTTTAAGCCGTCTTCCATAATCATGGGTAATCAATAGATGCTTCTTTCCCACCTTAAAAGGGTCAGGGAAAGAAAGGAATCTTTTTATCAGTTCCCTTTTCCCTCGAACCCTCTCCACTGGAAGATGGGAGAGGCTTTGAAGAATTTTTTCGGTCACCCAATCCTTCTCAGCCTTTTCATCTAAATAGATTCGCTCCAATTGGAAAGGAATCATTTCTTCTATGGCTTCTGCTCGACGCCCTTTTTGACCAGATCCACAAACCTTTTCTCCTCTGCCAGTTTTGAGAGAAAAAGGAGGGCGTGACGATATTGTTCCAACGTTTCAAACCTTAATTCGATCCTCCACTCCCTCCCTTCAAAATAAGGGGAATGGGAAAGGAAGATATTGGGGGGGAGGGTCAAATCCTTCCGTTCTTTCTCAAAGGTTCGCTCAAGCTCTGTGAGCCTTGGATAACGAAGCCCAAGAAGAATCTTTTTAACCCGCTCTGTTTTTTGAGAAGGGGTTAGTTCCTTTCGAGAAAGAGTCGCCTGGAGTTCTGAATGACGAACAATCTCTCCTATCCTGCTCTTATCCCGACGGGCAATTTCATCGAGCAGGTTAAGGATTTCTCTTAAACGATTCTCACCCAACTTCAAAGAAGAAAGAAGGGGGATAAGAATCTTTCGATCCTCTGGTAAAAGGCTTGCTAACTTTCGGATATTAGACCTCGAAACCTCTTCCCTTAACACATATTCCTTTACCTCATCCTCCATCTGAGCAAGGGAGAGATAGGTATTTAATATCTTTTCATTGGGTGAGAGGCGAAGGAGAGGAAGGTAGGTTTGAATCACATGGGGAGGTTCGACCTTAAAAAGGTAGATCAGTTTGTATAAGGAAATGGCTATCTCCACTGAATTGAACCCCCGGGTGGTTAGATTCTCATGGAGGGCAATGGAGAATAATTGAAGGTCCTCCCATCCCTTATCTTCTAAGATCCTTGAGATGACCTCTGGGATCCCCAACTCCTTTAGAACCTTCACCCTTCTGTAACCACTGACAATTTGATATCGTCCCTCCTTTCTCCGTAGTAGAACAGGCTGAACCATTCCAACCGCTTGAATTGAAGACCGAAGGCTCTGTAAGTCAGGCATAAAATTGACAGAGAAAGTCTCATCGGAAAGATCGACTTCTGAAATCGGGATTCTTTCAATCGACTCCATTTTAAATCCCCTATAGTAAATTGGAATACTCCAAGGATCAGGAAGGACTCTATATTTCTATCCCATACCTCCTCATCACCTCCTGATAGTATCTGGCTTCGAGTTCATTTCCCCTTTTTAGGTACCCCTTGGAAAGAATCTGACATTTCTTCTTCATCTCCTTGAGAATTAACCCCCTTTTTTCTTCATCGATATAGGGTTCTGAAAGAAGTTTTTCAAGAGCGATCACCCGGTATCGGTCATTTCCCCAGGAACGTTGAGAGAGTTGGTCGGAATGGCCCCCCCTTTTAATGATCAGTTTCTTATTAATAAACAAGATGGGAAATCTCGCAGAAACCCTGAGCCAGAAGTCATAATCTTCACAAACAGGGAGGGCTTCGTCAAAGAGTCCAACTTTTGTAAAGAGACTCCTCCTCATCACTGCAGAGGAGGGGCTGATGATACAGAGGGGAAGACATTTTTCAAAAATCCAGCCCGAATATTTGGCGTGTTTTTTCATTGGATTGACCCTCTTGCCTCTCCGAATCCATATCTCATCGGTATAGCAGAGAGGATAGTGAGGATTCTCATCCAAAAAGTGGACCTGGATTTTAAGTTTTCCCTTAACCCATAGGTCATCCGAATCTAAGAAGGCAATATATTTTCCTCGGGCGTGAAGGATTCCTCTATTTCTTGCAGCGCTCACCCCCCGATTCTCCAGATGTTGGATCAGTCTTACCCTTCCTCCCATTCCTCTTATCTCATCCGGGGTCCCATCCGTCGAACCATCATCCACCACAATGAGTTCAAAATCCTCAAAATCCTGAAGGAGAACCGAGTGGATGGCTTCCTTTAGCATGGGAAGCCGGTTATAGGTGGGAATGATGACAGAAACCTTTGGCATGTTCAACGATTGCGGATTGCGGAATGCTTAATAAAATTCCGAAATGGGTCAGGCAGCCCGTCGCGTCTTCTTTTTCAGCCGACTGATTCGCTTTCTCAAAATTTCGGCCATTTTATAATTTCTTTGCTTGAGGAGTTCTTCCCGTTTGGCCCTCAACTCTTTAACCTTCTGTTTTAATTCGGAGATGTTTAAAACCACCTTCTCCTTCTTTACCTCTGGTTCTGTGATCCCCCTGGCCTTCCGGATGGCCGAAATCAACTCCTCCTTCTTCATGGCATGTACACCATGGACCCCTGGCAAACCAAGGGCCATCTCTCTCAGTTCCTTCGCGGTCATCTTTTCTAAGGGCTTCTCTTTCTTCTCCATCTCATCTCCTCCTCAACGATTATTCAAAGGTTAGAATTGAGGCCAAGGCACCTTTCTCCTCGACCTTAAACTCACTATTCCCTCGAGAAATCCTCAATCCCTAATTCTATATTCACCTCAAATTGTTTCCCAGGCTCCAACTCCAATGGCCAGTAAAAGAGCAAACATGACCCCTGAAAAACCCTTTCGAACCCACTCTCTGAGAGTGAAACGGTTTCGATTGGAAATCGCCAGAGACCTCCCCTTTTATCTGTTCTTAAAGTCACCTTCATCCTGTTCCATTCATCAATCAGGTGAACTTCACCAATATTCTCTAAGGCCCCTATGCTGGCCAACCTACGATCCTCAATCAAACGACCCGGGATGTGAAAATATCGGTCCGGGGCCTCTCCTGCTAAGAGATTGATGTTCCATTCAATGCCAAAGTTTGTCCTCCTCCTCTCCCCCTGGTAGATCATCTCATAGGTCGCTTTGACACTTCTTTGACCATCCGAAATGTAAAACCGTTTGATGATTTGAATCGGATCCCTCCTATCCCCTGCCCTCAGGCACCCTGAACGAGAGAAAAGAACCTCCTGTCCCCTCCTTCTCCTCTTGGCCTCCATTTCATAAGGCTCCTCAATAAAATCCCCTTCTTCCTGATATTGACCTCTTCGAAACCCTTCCAAATCCATTGGGTCCCCCAGAAAATGGTCAAGAAAAGAGGCTCTCCGATATTGGTCAAAACAGAGCCATTGGTCTAAATCCTTCTCCTTGAGGTCAAAGATTTCGTGGATGGTTTTGGTCTTTCTTGAGGAAGAATTTTCTTCTGGTCTCTCTCGGCTAACCTCTATGATCTTTTGATGATAGCCTTCCTTTCTCCTCGAAAGGGTCCCAAGGATATTGAAGGCCCTTGACCGATCATCCATCTCCAAAAGAGATCCCCCACGTCTGCTGAAAAGTAGAACTATCTGAGGGGTTCTAACAAAAATCTCCTCGTCCCCATCTCCATTGAAATCAAGCCTTTCCAGTTCCACCCATTCTTTCTCCCGATATCTCTTTTGATCATAAAGGGCTTCTGCTTTGATGAGGTTCTCATAGATGGCATGGCGAAGGTGAGGAAGATAGAGCCCTCCAAACACTCCATGCCAATAAGCATCATTACATTGGGCTCGATGGAGATATCTTAAGGTCTCTCGGAAGGTTGTTGCCTTTGCTCTCCCATCCCCGATCTTTCCCCTCAGGTGAAGCACTCTTTTATGTAAGTCATTCGATTCAGGATATTTGGCAAAGAAGTTTCTCCAGAACCCTCCTTTTAAAAATCTTCGGACTCTCTCTCCATCTGGCAACTCCTTCAACCTTTCCACTACCCTTCCATATTCCAGCATGGCTTCGGTGGGAAGGGACCATTCATCCATCTCCATATAAGAGGAACAGGGAAGGTAGACCCTCCCCATCGGTCTCTCCTTTTGGGCATAGGTCCCAAAGGTCATGGGCTCAATCCAATTTAGATTCTCCTCAATCAACTGGAAGAATCGTTCCAGCCAACCTTCTTCATAAACCGAATGATAGGTATAAGGCCAGATCCCAAATTTCTCACCGTCATCCGCAAAAATACCCGCCCCAGAAGAATCCCGAAGCCGGGAGAGGTAGGCTATGGTCTCTTCAGGGGAGTGAAATGGAATGATATACCTTAGGGTTTCGCTTCCTGGAAATACTTTTAAGACCTTTCCCTCTTCCTCTGTAAAATAATATCCATGTAAATCCTCTTCCCGTAATCCTGCCTTCTTGAAGTGATAGTCATCGATGGTAACATACTCCACTCCTGATTCCACCAAATACTTTGGAAGGTGAGGTTCCCATACCCTTTCTGCCAGCCACATTCCTTGGGGGGTCACCCCCATCTTCTCCTTAATCGTTTGAGTGAGTCTCTGGATCTGACCCACCTTATCTTCATCGGGAATGACTGCTAAGATGGGTTCATAATAACCTCCGGTCATCATTTCAAGTTGACCCTTCTTAACCAGTCCCCTTAAGAGATCTAAAAATTCTGGGTGATGCTCCTCAAAAAAATCCCAAAGAACTCCACTATAGTGTATGGAGATCCGCATGAAGGGATATCGTTTGAGGACCTCAATAAATGGCAGGTAGGCCTTTTGATAGGCCTCTTCTAAGACATGATAGAAATTCCCCACCGGCTGATGATTATGAACACAGAAGAGGAAAGCCACTTTCTCCATAGAGGTTAATTTATCTGATTTTCCCTATCAAATCAACCTTCTCATAGAATGTCATTTTAATTCCAAGGGTTCATCAGGGATTCCAGCCAAGAGAAGATCACCCAGATGAAGAAAGACTTATGGATAAGAAAAGGGGTTAACCTTCAAGATTAACCCCTTTTCTGTTGGATGAGGCCACTGGTGGCGTTACATCTGTGCCAGTTTCCATTTCCCATTACAAACGATCGAGACTCTGGTAGTCCGATACTCGCCCTCACCAACCCATTTGCCGACTTTTTTGCATAAGAAGCCTTTAAAAACTGTCCTTTCTCCAGGGAAACCAGGTGAAGGAGGTTTCGACCACCCTCCTGAGATATCGCAGCATCCTCCTCTACCAGGAATGACAGTTCCAGTAAAATCCTGAATCGTGCCGTCAGGGTTCATGATTTTTCCCCAAATTTTTGACCCACACCCCTTATCTTGATAAATGATCATTTTAAAATCCCCTTTTTCCGGTTTGGGGCAACTCTTTGAAGGAATATCTTCATGGTAACCCTTGTACTCTCCAGCGATACAACACTGTTCCAGTGGGGGTCGGGGCAAAGGTTGACTTGGAGCAGTAGCAGTGGTTCCTGTCCCCTGGGAATAGACTATCCCCATCCAAAGACACAATAGAAAGAGGCAAAACCCCATCCATATCATTCTTTTTTTCATAATCTTTTCCTCCTTTCAAAAGAATCCGAATATATCTTAACTATCTTCCCTTTAACCTTAGACTCTCTTTTCACCTCCTTTCCATATATTGAGTGACCCAAAAGGGTCTTTAAGGTTCAAACCATCTTAAGGGACTTTATCTCCCTTGTCAATCAAGTCAATCCATTCACCCACTCATCTATCATTATAGAAAATTCAAGGGATTGAATGAACCGGAAGGAAAGCCAAATTATTTAATTTCACTGAAGTTTAGCAAAAATTTATAACTTATTGAAATATAAAATATTTTTAAACCCACACTTTGTCATTCCCGCAGAAGCGGAAATCA
>FWWM01007282.1_pt1 | contig 22394 bp, 15 predicted proteins | sample 2228351 | NCBI WGS metagenome assembly FWWM01 (sample SAMEA103939774, study PRJEB20133) | metagenome
GCAACGCCCAAGGGTACAAACGCGCCATCAGACGTCTTTCCTTGCCCATTTTGGCTATCATCCTTAGCCAAGGTGCCGCCTCGGTCCGTTCGCTAAAGATTCGGGGGTCCACACAACAACCCGCACTGCGGCTTGCCTGCCACGGAGTTTTGTTCTATGCTCGGTGGGGTTACCGCCGATACCCCCGTAGCTCAGTTGGACAGAGCATCGGATTTCTAATCCGGCGGTCGGGTGTTCGAATCACCCCGGGGGTGCCCTACAGTCTGTGGCACACCGGAAGTTCCTCTGGTCTCTCGCCTATTAGTCGACACACGCGGCTGTTGGCGCGGCAGTCCCCGCTATGCCCCAGAGTGGAGTGGTGGTGTCGGCGTCTGATTGAACGACTGGCAAAACGGCCACAGAACAGCCTTTCGGACGGAAAACGACTCATCCCCTGTCGCCGCCCGCCGGCGTTCGGCCACCGGCAAAGCCAGAAGCGGTAGGGGGATGGAGCGCCACCGTAACCACGGCGTGCGGGATGGGACGGGGGAAAACTTCTATCATGCCGGCTCAACACGCAGACGGTTCCTCCTACGCTTGTCCTCGTGTGGAACGGTAGCGGCTACGGTTACCTTGCTATCAATATGCCTGTGAAGGGATAGTTTATCCATGACTAGATCGTCTTCTTTTCTCCGGACGACTGCTTCGCCGCCTTGCTCCACGCTCCCTGTGTGCGGCGACATGACTTTTTGTTGACGTCGAGATCACACGGGAGGCGTTGCACGATTGTGGAATGCCATCGGAACAACTTTTGGGGGTTACGCCAACATGGGGGAACACGAGCCGAGAGAGAAGACCGCCAGTGAACGTGCAGCCGGAGCCCTGATGAAGGCGGTTCCCACTACACGCTGGGTCACAATCCATTTGGATCGCTCGGGCCCATACACGTGCTGTGCATGACCGATGCAGCACCTTTATAGCCGAGGCGGAGAAACGCCGAGAATCCAACCTTCGACGCGTGCGAACGCGCGTTGTTCGGGGACAAGCAACGGATCCCAAAACGTTTCAAGGCTGCCTGTCTGGTCCGCCTTTTGCAACCAGCGACAAGCCGAATAGGCATCCTGCTGATCCGGTGTCTTCCTCCCCGCGGGATACATGTGTCGCCACAGTGCCGGATAGACCTCGACGATCACATGCCTCTGGCGGGGAGGGTGCCACCCATCAAAGGGCCAAAACCAGACGGCCGACTTCAACGTGTGGCGAATGTGTCGGAGCCACGGTAACCCCGCATGCGTGGAATGAGCCACGGAACCAGGAACGTCGAAATGAAAGGGTGATTTGGCCCCTCGCGCGGCGCGATCCGTCAGTCTTCTCCAATGCGCGCTTCCACACCGCCAGCGGCCCCTGCCCACACGTCCCTCGCGCACGTCATTTACGGCCACATGGCCGTGATCGGTTGGCCAATGGCGGCAGAAATCATCTAAAAACTTTGACCAGTCTCTGGGCATCCGGTAGCGGATGAAAAAAGCCAACGGGAAGGAAAACGCAAAGTCCATTCCCACCAGCGTCGGAGGGCCTTCGGAAAGCGTCTCCAGGAGCCATGTGGCCAACCCACGCCGCGTCCAATGCCGGGAGGAATTGCGCACCAGGCGCACTTCTTTCGGCATGTGATTCCCGTGCGCCGCGTACACGCGTATCCCCGGCAGTGTACTGTCCGGCGTTTTGGCCCCCGAATAATCGATGCCAATGTACCGTCCGAATCGCATGGCGCCGCTTTTCCCGCGTGTTTCTCTGCGTGGCGACATCGGGACACGCGCAGGATGAAGGCATCTCGCCGGTGTGCCTATAGCCACACGCATAACTTCGGCGGACGATCCGAGGATCAGCCTATGCAACACAAACGAAGGGATTTCCTGATGAATATCCTGTGCGGTCGTCTATTCTGTTTCCAGAGTTTTTTCTACAGCCGGTTGTCTTGTGCCGTGCGCGCGGGCGATTGAAGCACTCATAGCCAAGCGAAGCAGAGGACGAGTGCTAATCAACGACTCAGCAACGTCTGACATAGATTCACCGGCATGTGACCGGGATGGCCTCCGGCGGCCCAGATGGTAACCACGCGGCAGACAAGACGGGCATCCGGTGTTCCGGCTGGCTTTTCGCCGACGCGCCGCCGCTTCGCACAAACCGCGTCTATGGGTGACTGTCCGTGCGCTATTCGCCACACCGACCGGCGTGATAGCCGCGTGTGTGTTTTCGACTTTTTCTTCGGCCCCGGCGAGAGGAAGAACAAAATCGAGGAGTGGAGGAATACCCTTGCTATGGAGCACCCATTGCTCCTTGCTCATTTGAGGATTAATTCGTTCAGACAGAATGCAGGAAGACGACGCTGCGCCCAAGGTGCCCAGAGACCAGATGCCGGTGTGTTTTTCGGTCCGACCCATCGGTATCGCAACACGACACGATCACAACGTGATCCTGAGACCTACGGGTCTTTGCCCACTTTTCCGGAGGTTGTGGGAAGCGGCGTGAAAAGGCCAACGGCGTAGACCCGCTCTGCGTTGGCGATCCCCCTCCGCACACCCATCCTCATCAGCAAGACACGCTGGATTTCCCCGCAACGAGGAGGAACAGGAACAAGTTAGAAAAAAGTGGGCGCCCGACCGCGACGTTTTCCCCCCTGTGTCCGCCGAGTGTCCTATCGACAATGGCTTTCGGGGGCAAGACAGGCGTTGGGTATGCCGCTTGGCGGGGAGCACACCAGGGACCTTGTTCCGTCGGTGCCGACACGCTGGATCGGCTATCCCCTTGACTTCATTGTCCTCTTTGCTTCCAATACCGCGTGCCATGCGGTTCTGCGGCAGGCGGGTCTACTCGACCCCCCCTATGCGGCCAGGAAAAGGAAGGAAATAGAAACCATGAACATCCAGAGACTCTTTGCGCAACGCATTGGAGGTGAATCGTTTGGCTGTTCCACCACCCTCTACAAATTTCAGAAGATCAAACTGGCCAAGGCAGAAGCTCGACGCCTCCACCCGCGGATGGAACTTCTCGATTTCGGCGTTGGAGAACCTGATCAGATGGCGCCCCGACCGATTCGCGAGGCACTCAAGCAAGCTGTTGATCGCCCGGAAAACCGTGGCTATGCGGATAATGGTATCATGGAATTCCGAGTCGCTGCGGCCCAGTATCTCCGAACGTTTTTTGGAGTGTCGAACGTGGATCCCGAAACAGAAATTAACCCTAGCATCGGATCCAAGTCCGCACTGGCCATTATCCCTTTGGCGTTCATTGATCCAGGTGATGCCACGCTGGTCACTGTTCCCGGCTATCCCGTTCTGGCTACCCATACCCGCTATCTCGGGGGCGCCGTCATCCCGCTGCCGCTACGACGCGAGAACGGTTTTTTCCCGGAGCTCGACCGGATTCCGACAGACGCCTACAAACGCGTAAAGCTTTTCTATTTGAATTACCCGAATAACCCGACGGGCGCAGCCGCCACAGAGGCGTTCTTCGACGAAGTCATTCGCTGGGCCGATCAGCACAACGTGTTGATCATCCACGATGCGGCCTATGCCACGCTGGTATATGGACGACCGCCCCTCTCCCTCCTCAGCCGCCCCGGGGGAAAAGAGACGGCCCTTGAGCTCCACTCCATGAGCAAAAGCTACAACATGACGGGTTGGCGGTTAGGATTTGTCGCCGGATCCGCCCGTGTGGTCCAAGCGTTCGCGGAAACCAAAGATAACGTGGACTCTGGACAATTCAAGGCGATCCAGCATGCGGCGTGTGTCGGAATCGCCGACCGTTCGCTGGCGGACGCCATCCGGGACCACTACCGTGTGCGTCTGGAGAAGATGGTAACGGCGCTTCGGTCCGTTGGCTTTGATGCCGAAATGCCGGGAGGAACGTTCTACCTCTACGTGCCCGCTCCCACGCGTGCCGGCCGCCTCCGTTTCTCGACAGCGGAGGAAGTGTCCCAATTTCTGATTCGGGAGCATCTCATTTCCACGGTTCCGTGGGATGACGCGGGGGCGTTTCTGCGATTCTCGGCCACGTTTGAATCAGCCGGTGAGGCGGATGACGACCGCGTTATCGGCGAACTGGTGCAGCGTCTCCGGTCCGCGGAACTTGCCTGGGAGTGAGCGGTCATACGCACCCCATGCGGGCGGCCCTCGGAGCGGCGGCAAAGGACATTCGTTCTCCCTTTTTCAGGAACATGTGCAGGAACCCGAAAGGATCACCGGTTCCGTCTTCCCGTTTAACCGGATAACCGTTGCGCGAAATCATCGTGCGGAGGAGGGGAGCAGTCGGCTTCTTCCGAACGGTCAACGAGGATCGGAGCACCCGCTACCCGGTCTCCACATGAAGGAGAAGCGGTTTCTCTGCGCACGGTGTTCGGCAGGCCCAGAAGCTCCCGGAATGTTGGGGCACATTGTTGTCGTGACCCAACGTTCAACTCACCATGGGGGTTTCAACACCAATCAAGATTCAACACCCGGGGCACCTCATGCCACTGACGCTGTCTCCCCATCTCCGCAAGGGCCGCCCGGCAGGAAGCAACGATCTCGTCAGCCAGGCCACGGATAGCGTCCGGAGCCTTTTCTCCCAGGAGCGCATAGGCCGCACCGCAGACGTATTTCAGGCCGAGCGTCCCGCGTCCTCCGGTTTCATCCCAGAGTTCCCCTAGGCTCTGCAGGACGATCTTCAGAGCCGGAAAAAAGCTTAGTTCCAAAAGAACACCCGCATGCCGTGTAAAAGGGCGCAAGTCCAGGGTCCATGTGGCCCCTTGGGGAGCTACCTCCCAGGCAGCGGATTGAACGAGTCCGCTCCCGAAAACGAACAGACGCCGCGCGGTCTGCGCTTCTCCCACCGCCGAAAGAGCCGAGGCGACAAGCCCAACTAAATGCGGTGTCTCCACCCAATGAACATCCTGGTGTCGCAGCCACAGATCCACCGCCACAGCCAGGTCGTCCACGTTTTCGCGGGTCCCCAACACCGCCTGACCGCAGGCCGACCGGATAAACTCGGAAAGGTGCGAAACCCGTGTTGAAAAACTCGGCCGCAAAGAGGACTCCTCTGAAACCCAGATCATGACTTCCGCAGGAGTTCTCCTATCGCTCCCAGGAACTGGTTCACGTCGCGGAATCGGCGATAAACCGAGGCAAACCGGACAAAGGCCACTTCATCCAGGTTTTCCAGCCGATCCATGACCTTCTTGCCGATGTCCTGGCTGGTGACTTCCTGTTCGTATTCGCTTTCCAGCTCCTCGACGATTTCGTCCACCATTTTCTGAATCTGCTCGGTGGTGATGGGGCGCTTTTCGCAGGCCCGTTGAATGCCATTGAACAGTTTTTGCTCGTCGAGGTCTTCGTGACGCCCGTCGCGCTTGACTACACGAAGTTTTGGCTTGACGATCTGCTCATACGTGGTGAACCGATGACCACACCGTAGACAGGACCGACGTCGTCGGATCGCGGAATCATTACGCGCCGACCGGCTGTCGATCACCTTATCTTCACGATGACCGCACTTGGGACACCGCATGGCTATGCGCTCCCTCCGGCGTCCGCTTCCCTTTTGACACCGGTCTCCGTGGAAAACAAGGAGGCGTCCGTCCCGACCCCGCTATGCCATTCCGAGGGCCTCCCGAGCGGCGGCCAGGATCGAAACCGAATTGTTGTCATGCACAACCTGCCGAATCATGGTGTTGGTGCGAGCGGGGTCAAAGTCTGACGCAAGGGAATGGGTTTCGTCATAAAGAACAATGGGGATGGATCGGGTGTTTGGCATTTTCCATAGCATCTCGGCCACCAGGTCGCCGTTCATTTCGGAGAGCACGTACTTCACGACGACCACGTCCGGTTTCTGCACAATAGCCTTCTCCAAGACCTCCGGCCCCGTGGGGACGCTGTCCACAACGAACCCGGCGTCGGAAAAGGCATGGAGGAGATTCTCACGCACGACGGGGTCGTCCTCGCCGATGAGGACCTTTTTCTTTGGTCCTCCGGGTGATACCCGCGCGGGGGGCTCGACGCCGCTGCGGAGAAAGATAATCCGGCCTACTTCCAACAGGAGGTCTTCGGGGTTGCACGGCTTGGCCACAAATCCGTCCACACTCACATTGGCGAAGAATTCAGCCATGTTGGCGCGCGCGGTCAAAACCAGGACAGGATAAGCCAACGACCCATCGGGACGAGAGATGCGCTTGAGGAACCCCACGCCGCCCATTCCCGGCATGCTCATGTCGAGGATGATGAGGTCAGGGCTCATCCGCTCCAGCCGTTTCAGCCCCTGTTCTCCGCTGTCGGCGGTGACCACATCATATCCTTCGAAGCGTAAAAAGTCGCTCAAGGTCACCAGCAGACTGGTGTCGTCATCGATCAAAAGGATTTTGCGTCTTTCCGTGGTAGCCATGCGTTCTCCTTGTTCAGGATTGAGGTTGTACCGATTGCGGTTGTACAGTCCGACTGGCTTCAGGCTCTCCCCGCTCTCGTGTACCGAAAACAGCCGTTCCCAGCAAGCCTTCTTCCAGACTGTCCAGCAAGTCAGACTCTGACCACGGTTTGCGCAGAGCGGGGATGGAAAAATTTTGGAGAATTTCCGCGCTAGACCGGCTCAGATGGGCGCCTGTAATCACAATGGTGGGGATGCCCATCATGCTCTTTTCGCTCTTCATTTTGAGAATGACCTTGGTCCCATCCATCACCGGCATAACAAGATCAAGGAGAACAATGTCGGGGCCCTCGCGCCGAATGCTTTCCAAGGCGTCTACACCGTTGTCTGCGGTGAGCACCCGATAGCCGTGCGCCGTGAGCTGCCGGGTCAAAAGATTGAGTATCCCCTTCTCGTCGTCCACCACGAGAACGCACGGCGGTGCGGCGCGATGAAGGGTCACGTATACGCCGGTGCCTTTTTCCTGTCCCGGCGGAGGGCTTCGCAACTTCAGCGCGCCACCGTGCAGTTCTACAATTTCTTTCGAGATGGAGAGGCCCAGTCCTGTTCCGCTGGCTTCCTCATGAACCGTGAAGTACCGTTCCGTCACCCGATCAATAGCTTCGGAGGGAATGCCGATTCCGGTGTCTTCGACGGCGAGCTGAATCCATTCGGATCCCTCGGGGGACAAGCGCACTTCCACAAGGATGCGGCCTCCTTCGGGCGTGAATTTAATAGCATTGCCGACGATGTTGATGATGACGCGCTCCATCTTATGTGCATCACATTCGACGAAAGCGTCCAGGGCCTGGGACCGGACCTCCAGCACAAGCCCCTTTTGTTCCGCCTGCACCCGGAGCGAATCGGTGCTACGGCGAACAAAACGGGAAAAAGGAATCCGGGCTTTGGAAAGAGTTAGGGTCCGACTCTCAATGCGCCGCATATCAAGGATATCATTCACCGTTGCCAGGAGACGATGGCAATCACTGTTGAGGAGCTGTAGATACCGACGAAGACTATCCGGAACGGGACCCAGCACACCCCGCAGCATATTATCCACCGCATAGATCATAGACGTCAACGGCGTCCGCAATTCATGCGACACATTGGACACGAACTGCGAGCGAGCCTTGTCGTGCTCTTCCAGTCGCGCCACCGCCTCTTCCAGCGCCTCCTGGGCGCGACGACGCACCGTCACATCCCGCACGAAAAAACAGAATTCGCTCTCATCATCCAAATGGATGCGATTGACGGCAATTTCCGCCGGGAACATGGAATGGTCGCGCCGGACACAGTAGGCCTCGATCAGGGTATAGCGATGCTCTTCGAGATTCCTTCGTAATGCATCCAGGAGGTCCTCGCGGGCTCCGGAGATCAGTTCCGTCACACGTCGACCGTAGAATTCGGCCGCGCCACAGAGGAAAAAATCCACCGCCCGCGCGTTAAAATCAATGATCCGACCCTTGGCATCCGTGATCAGAACGCCATCATAGATACTCTGCAACAATCGCTCATAATCGGTTGAACGTTGAGATTTCTCCCACTTGCGAACAAGGATCGTGGTGTCATCCGTCCGTGAGGCAAGGCGAGTTTCTGCTTTCTTCCGCGCCAGAGACTCCCCCAGAAAATCGGGGTGAATGTCGATCCGCATGGTCCTGGCCATCCGATCCTGACTGTCCATCTCGCACTCCTTGTCGGAAATCCGTCGGGCTTTCAGCCCGCCTTTTCTGCCTTGCCATACAAAGAGGCCTGTATGCCGGCATCGGGTGACCGTGTCTCCGGCACGCCGGCAATCGAAATAAGGTAATCAATGAGCACCTTTATTTTCTGCGCGCTCTCCGCCGCCAATTTGAGGATCGCACGTTGCCCCTCTGTGATGGCGCCCAGACTGCCTGCGACCATCATGTCCAACGAGCAGCTGACGACGGCCAGCGGCTGGCAAAGTTCTTGTCCCAGTTCCGCCAGAACGGAAAACAGTTTTTTTCTCGACGCCGTCATGCGGCGTTCCCCTCGTCCGGCCGCCTGTTCGGCCGCTTCCAGGGCGGTCTGGCTTTCCTTTAGCGCCTCGATCAAGTCCTGGATGCGCGTCTTCGCCCGTTGGACAACCGTCTTGACTTCCTCATCGATCCGCGCCACCAGCTTCCCTACATCCGCGGATGCGCCAGCGCTTCCAGCCTGCACCGTTCGACTCACGCTTTCCTGAATGGCGGAAAGGAGATCGGCCAGATGCCCGACGACGGGGACAGTCGCCTCTTCGCCGCCCCGAAGCAATCCGCTCTTCGCCAGCAGCTCCCGCCACCCCTCTGCCGAAAGGCCGCCGGATAACAGTCGCGCCTCCAGCTCCGTATCACTCAGCTTGTCCAGCCCTTTATGCTTTATAAAACGAAGAAGGCGTTCTTCGTTTTTGTCCAACGCCTGGCGTTTTTTCATGTACTCGGCGACCAGCGCGTCCATACGCAGTTCGTCGGTCATGCCTTCCACGGCCTCGGCAATCCTCTGGGCATCCGCTTCGCTCAGCTGGCCGGAAATCTCGGCAATGCGACTTTTGACGGCCTCTTCCAGATGGGCCAACGTCTTTTCTAGTTCCTTTTTCCCTTTCTGGGTCTTCGCCGCAGGGTCCTTCGTCATCTCCCGAAAAACCCGCTGAAGGGAATCCACCACCTTCGCCGTCAGGGATTCGTCGGAGTCCGCTTCCGCCGATCCCTTCCGCTCCTGTGCCGATTCAACAATCAATTGTCCGAGCCGGGCCGGTTCGGCGGCCATCCGTTTCAGGCAGGAGCCTGCTTCGCCCGGTGCCATCGGACCAGGGCTTTTCAGGAAATCGGCCATACGTTTGACATCCTCCGGCGTAATCGTCGTCCACGCGGCCATTTTCTCGCGTGACAGGACCACGTCGTCTTCCGCCATGCGCTTGTAGATCATCCTCCGGGCGCGGACATGCTCCAGGTTCGCAGAGGCAAGAGCCGCGTTGATACCGCCGAGTGGCTGCAGTTCCTCCGGCTTGGCATTTAGAATCTTGAGGAGAACAGCAAAATGATCGGGGGAAAGCCCTTGCTCCAAGGAGAAACTCGGCGCGTCAATCTCGGCCAGGTGCCGAACATACCCTGCGGTCACGGGATTGCGGGTCTCGACCGCGCTCCCGTTTATCATCAAAGCCTCCTCGGCAAGAGAAAAATTCAATTCTCCGAACCGGTCCAGCGCCGCGGTGATTTTCTCGAACGCGTCCTCCATGGAGCGCAGCGTGACTTTGTGTGTCAGCCCATAAAGAAGCGTGTTCGAATAGGCAAGTCCCATCGCGCGGATCAACGCTTCCGCCTCCTCAGCCGTGGGCGCGCAGGGGGACACGGACGGCTGGCCACGCCCCCTCTCGCAACCGGCTTCCTCCATACTCTGTACGTGCCTTTCCATGGGTATACGGCGACCGCCACAGTCATTAGGATAGCGGGTACGATGGTTCAAGACAACCCTCAATCCCGTCGAATGATCCTCCGGGCCATGAGCGTCTTCTCGCCATGTAGCGCGCGTTCGGATCTATGGGCGCTGCCGCCCTACACACGCCGTGTCAATCGGCTGAGGCCGAGTGGACCGCCTGCCGTTTTTACGCAAAAGCCGCATAGGTTCTCCCCCAGTGAGGCGGAAGTATATCAACGGACTCCTGTCTGCGTATCGCTGCCCGGGAGAACCGGGAGGGGACAATCAGGCATCGCGCCGTCTCCGGAATCGTCATGCGTCCGATGGCGGCACGAAACGCCTTTCCTTCCCAGAGCTTGCCAACCCGACAATCGACCGGGTATGGTGATTCGTCATGCTCTATCTGGTCACCCACTTTTACCTTCCTCTTTCCAACCCGCCGGCCAACCGCATGGGGCGCCTCGCCCGCATTCTCGTCGCGCAGGACGGGCATGCAAACGTTCGGGTCATCACCGGCCGGCCCAACTATCCGGACGGCCGTCTTCCCAAGGAATACCGTTGGCGGCTATACCGACACACCGTCGGACCGGCCGGCGAGCCAGTGGTGCACCTTTACGAAATGCCCGCCCCATTCCGCGGCTTCCTGCGGAAAACGCTTGGATATCTATCGTTCGGTGTCAGTGTTTTTCTCTACTTTCTGTTTCGGCCGTTTCATCCCAACGATCTCGTGTTGGTGACCATGGGCCCGGCCTTCCCTGCGTATGCTCTCCTCTTGCTTTGCCGATTCAAACGCCACCTGCGCTACATCGTGGACGTCCGCGACTTGATCCCGCAGTCGTATCCGAGCCTTGGTTTTCTGCGAGCCGGGGGCTTTTCCTACCGCGTGCTGAAGGCACTTTCCGATGCGACCTACCGGCACGCGGTGTGGGGGGTGGGAGTGGTCCCTGGTATCTGCGAGTACATTCGCTGCTTTCAGCCGCCAGACCGTGTTTCCTTCATTCCTAATCCCGTTGATCTTGACCTGTTCCGTCCGCTTTCTCCTGAGGTGATCCAGACGTTCAAGGAGGGGAAACCGGAGTTCTTTGCACAGCGGGAACGAGTTGTCTTCGTCTGCTCTGGCGCCCTCAGTGTGTACCGCGACCTCATGACCCTTATGTCCGCTCTGGATCGCGTTCGAAAGACGTCCACGGCTTTTACGTTTCTGATCATCGGGTACGGCGAAGAAAAACCGCGGCTGGAAGCATATGTGCGGGACCACAATCTGTCCGAGCATGTGTTTTTTCTCCCGTATCTCGCGCAGGGAGAACTCGTCCAGTATATTGCCGCTGCCGACTACGGCTATTTTTCGTCCCAACCGGACCCGATTTTTGACATGGCGATTCCTCTCAAGGCCATCGAGTATCTGGCCTGCGGCAAACCGCTGGTGTGTGCTCATGGTGGCGCATTCGCGCGTGAGCTCCAGGAACGCGGAGTGGCACGCGTGGCACCGCCCGGAGACGAAAAGACGCTCGCCACCACACTCCTCGATGCCATCCGCGTTCGTCCTTCCCCGGACGTCTGTGCCAAAGCCCGCGCATTCGCAGAGGCGGTCTTCTCGCCGGAGCAGTTTTCCCGGCGCTATCTGGAAGTCTTGGCGCAATGCCGGGGGGAAGAATCCCGCCGCCATGCGCTTCCGGAGTCCAGTCGTCACCGACGCCGCGAGACGGCCGTGAACCCAAGACGGCATTGACAAAACCGCCGACCCCGACCAAGCTACCATGGCCTGTTCAATACGTTCTCTTCAGAGATAAGTCGCCCTGGCCACGGCGGCATGGACGCCTGCGTCATCGAAAGGGGGCCAAATTATGGATCGCGTGGCTCGCCGCTTTCTGCAGCAACTTCTTGCCACACCTACACCTACCGGTTCGGAGGAAGCCGGACAGGACATCGTCACCCGCTATCTTCGGGCTTACGCGGACACGGTGGAGCGTGATGTGCATGGCAATGTGCACGCTGTCCTCAATCCCCAGGGCGCGTATCGCGTCATGCTTGCGGGACATTGTGATGAGATCGGCCTGATGGTGCAACACATCGACGAAAAGGGATTCTTGTACGTCTCGATGTTGGGCGGAATCCACGTCCCGCTGCTGCAGGGCGAGCGCATTGTCATCCAGGGACGGCGTGGCCCTGTCCACGGCGTCATCGGGGTGAAACCGATTCACCTCATGAAAGAAAAGGAAGAGAAGGAACCCTCCAAGATTCACGAACTCTGGGTGGATATTGGCGCGCGGAGTCGCAAAGATGCGGAGCGTGTGGTGGCCGTCGGTAACGTGGCGACCGTGAATTCCGGTTGGCTGGACCTTCAAAACGGCCGTATCGCGTGTCGCGGTCTAGATGACCGTCTGGGCGCGTTTGTCATCGCCGATGTCCTGCGCGTGCTGAAAGGAAAACGCCTGGCGGTTGCGGTTCATGCCGTGAGCACGGTACAAGAAGAGGTCGGGTTGCGCGGCGCTAAGACCGCCGCCTTCGGCGTCGATCCGAAAATCGGCCTCGCCGTGGACGTGGGGTTTGCCAGCGACTATCCCGGTGTGGATCCCAAGATCGTCGGTGAAGCGAAGCTCGGCGGCGGACCTATCCTGCACTGCGGGCCAACCTACAACAAGGCGCTCCTCGAACGCCTCCAGCGTGCGGCCCGCAATGCCCGTATTCGAACCCAGTTCCAGCCGGAACCGCGCGGGGCCGGTACGGATGCCTACGCCATGATGTTGACCCGCGCGGGTGTCGCCGTCGGTCTGGTGAGCGTGCCAACCCGTTACCTTCATAGCGCAGTGGAAACAGCGGCACTTCAGGACGCCACCAATGCGGTGCGGCTTATTGCCCAATGCATCCTGGAACTGCGGGGCGACGAACAGTGGTGAGGAAACGCGCGGCGATTTAGCCCGAATTCCGCTTCCGTGTTAGGGCCCTTTCCGACATCGGCGGAAGGCCATCCGGCCGAAAGGCCCGGTACACAGGGAAGAAGGCGATGATTCCTCCCATGGTAAGCAGCGACAGAGAAACGAGCCGCTTAAAGTTGCGTTCCTGAACAACCAGCACCGTACGCGCCTTCGGATCCCGGGGAAGTTTGTCCGGTGGTGTGTTCGGCAATTGGCGTAGAACAACGACGTGCGCGGCACATACCACTGCGGCAATCACCGTGACGCTTGCCCCGACGCTCAACCCGCCGGCTCGTGTTCGTAGTGAGAAGAAATCCGTATGCGCATGGAGAGACGCCAAGATGAGGCAAACGGCAGAAACGAGCATGACCACCCAACCGCCAACTCCAAGGGCCAAAACATAATCCGCCAGAGTGATGTCCGGATGGTAGAGACGGCGGCTGACCAGGATGCCGGCCAAGCCGGCGACCATTCCCACTGTTGCCCCCCCTTGGAGGCCTCTAAGGTGACGGCGCGAAAATGTTGTCACGGGTATCTTCTTCTGTTCCCAGGCGCCACCACTCACCATACTGGTACGTAACCGCTGGACGAAACCAACCACGCTTCCACGCGGCAAAATAGACCCCAGCGTATGGAGTTGGCGCTGTGCGCCTACGATTCATGCCGTCGGTGTGCACCACTATGCTGATTTTTCTGCCCCGAGTCAACCTGCGTCCCTGTCATGGCCGATTGCATTTCGGCGGCTTTCTTCCGACCCAATTTAAACAAAGTCCATCCGTCTGACGGCGCGTGGCTCGTAGATCGCAGTGGGCCTCTCGTCGCGGTTGCTTCCAACGCCCCTCCCGATCTGACCAGTCAGGCCGATGGCACGCTTCTCAGCAATGGAGGGAACGCCAGAACAGGCTCACCGCCGGCAGGAGCCCCACGCGCAGCATGCCGCAGACCCTCGCGTGGCTGCGCCCATACGCGAAAGGGCTCCGCCGTTGAAAACCGATGAACCGCAATATCAACATCTCTAGCACCATCTGACCTGTCTGTGCCACCCTCCTGCCCGATCGCGGGCAGGGGCACGGCAGACAGGTTTCCGCCCCCTTTTCGTCGGCACACGCTCCAGGTGAACAGCGTGCGCCTCGAACGCGTGTGGAAGCCCAGCAGATCCAGGAACGTCACGGAAGCCAACAGTCTGCCGAACGCGGTCCGCCGTTCGACGTGCTCTCCTACGGCGTCTCCGGTGAGGAGATGGCGCGTTCCGGTGCCTGCGGCTCCGAAACATCACGGGGAGCGTGTTCCCGCTGCCGTCCCTCCACTGTGGCAGATGGTTCTTCAACCGGAAATCAAACCCGCCTAGACCATCCGGATCATGACGGAATCTTCCATTTGCGGAATTCATCTGTTGCTCGTTTCCGACGGCCTTTGCTGCTCCGTCTTTTGCTACACGCTTGGGGCAATCAAGCGTGCGTGGTATTCCAAGGTATGAACCCCTCTCAGGAGGGACAAGCCGCCGGAATCAACCGGGCACGCTTCCGGCCGTCTCCGCTATCACTTCGATTCCGGTGGGCCACAGGCTGTCTCTGGGTTTCCTGGGGAAAACCGCTTGCTTGAGAGGTTTTTCCACTGGCGGTTAGTGCTTTGCCATCTTGAATGGCCGCCTGACGTGGGACACCCTTGCATCAAACCCCTTTCACGAAAGCTCACTCGGCTCCGATCCGCACTCGAGCCACCGGTCACACTTTGCAAAGTGTGGCCGGTGGCCGACCGTACCCCTTCTGGATTGTCTGAGGTTTCAACACCGTTTCTACGAAGGAGTCCCATCACCAATCGGATGCGTTCCTCCTGAACGAGACGCTGGTCCGCGCAAAAGCGAAGCACGCCCCCCGTCGGCGGAGCGGTGCGCCGGTGCGCAGAAGTCCGTGTAGCGTATGCCCATAGATCAGTAGGTTGATGCCTCCTCTCCAATCCAAATCCCTAGGGATGAACAGGTACATCATGCTTCCTTCCTGAGAGGGGGATCGTTACGGGTAAAAACCGCGCGCAACAGCCTACGTCATGCGGTTGCCAGGCAGCGAGGGATGTGGGGAGGGAGGAGATCGGTGGCCGTGATAATCGCAAGGGGATTTCGCTTTCTCGTGCGGCGGTTGGGTCTGGCCAATGGTGAAGAAGTACCCGTAGATGGTGACCGTTTTCCGGCACTCCGCGGCGGAGGGAAGCCACACGCGTGGGGACGATCAAGGAACTCGGCTTCGTTTCTCGGCCTAACCGATAACGGTCAAGCCGAGAACGATCGCGCGGACCCTTGACGGGGGAACCCGGACAGGTCTAGACGGTCCCATGTGGGGCCCATCCGGCGGGATGTCGCTGAGATAATGGGGTGTCGGCGGAACGCGTCGTCCGCGTGAGGTGACCTTCCGCCAATCCCGTTTCGTGGTGTGGTGTCGCGCGCGGGGACACACGAGCGGGTGCTGGCGAGCGATGGGTTGGCTGGCGCTCCCAGGGCACGGCAGGACAAACGCGGCCTTCTGTCGGGCCGCGCCGAAGCCGGCTTTCCGCTTCCGACACACTCCGCGCTGTTCGATCGCTGCTGGCGTCGGGTGGGGCAGCGGTGCGGCCGACGAGGGTTGTTCTCCTGGAGAGTGGACGGATCCCCCGGCTGCACGTGCCGCACTCCCTTGCGTTCGGTGTTGCGGGAGTAACCGAACGCCCGTACGGCGGCCTTCAGCCTCTGCTCTCCGTTTCCCTGCAGGGGGAGGCACGATGTGCCTGTCCGTTCTCATTCCGACCCCAAAGAAATTTGACATCTCGCCGTGAGGAGTGGCATAGTTGGTGCCGGAGTTCGATGGGACGGTCATTATGGATAGGCGAAGGGTGTACAAATACAAAGACGGGTGTGGGTGGCTGGCACTTGGGTGCCTCTTGGTGGCCGGGTTGAGTGGATGTGAGCAGGGCAACGGGCTTGACGAGCTCCGCGTGACTCCCTCATCGGTGGTGCTGACGCCGGGCAGCAACACCGTGGATTTTGCGGTTGGAGAGGATACCAATGCCACACCGGATTCGCTTGCTTTGCCCCTGAAGTGGAGTGTGAGCGACCCCTCCCTTGGCACGATTCTTCATCATTCCGGCTGGACGGCCCGCTATCAGCGCAGCGGGCGGGACGGCGAGAACGTTGTTACGGTGGAAGATCAGTTCGGCCAGAAAGGGTACGCGCGGGTCAAACAAACCCGGGACCAGTACACCTTGGCATTGACGGCAAGCCCGAATCCCATTCCCTTCGGAAGCGACACGTGCACGATCGTGGTGTCTGGTGGCGTTTTGCCCTACTCGTGGTGGGTGCAGGATCCCTCGCTTGGCGTGATTGTGCGGAGTGCCGGCGATACGGCTGTGTACCGCAGCCAGGCGCCGGGAGAGAACGTGGTGGAAGTGCGAGACGCCCATCACGTGCACGGCCTGATCGTGATCATCCAGGAAGACTGACGCGCACGTTCGAACCGGCGGCGCCGAACCCGGCGTCCGCGACCGTCTTTTTTTTCCTTCTGTTTCGGTTCCGCCCTATTCAGGCCAAACCGTGTGATTCTCCAATCGTCCTGACACGGGACTGCTTTTTTCGTCCGGCCTGGCCGCCTTGCGCCGTCGGATAGGACGTGCTGCGGGAAGAGGGCTTCATCACACTGCAATGGCGTAGGCTGGGCATCCTCGGGGGCCACACCGTCAGCCGGGTGGGGGATCCGCAATACGTGGGCGCGAGGGATTGATCCTCCGGGAGATGTGCCCCAGACCATGAGGTTTATTATCGGGATCTTTTTGCAGGATTTTTGCAGTTCCGTGACAACTGGCGTCGGGGAATCTGGTATGCTGACAATGGCTGTGGATAGCCCGTCCCAGCCGTTGGGGGTAGCCCGTGAGGGCGCCTTCGGAGGAAACCAAACGCGCGCGCGACAAGGCAGCAGAGAGGATTCGCACGATGAACGCGAGATCTCAATTCGGGAGACGGGTGCGATGGAGCGGATATGACCGGCGAGCCGTGGCCGGAGCCATGGTCAGCGTGCTGCTGGCCGGCATGGCTGTGGCCAACGATGTGATGTGGCGGTGGGACTTCACGAACCGGACGCACTACTTCATGCCGGAGGAAGGGAGCCGCATCCGGATCCACGAACCCACGCCAGGATACGTCGAGCTTGTGCTTCAGGCGCAGCGCATGAATCTGATGACGGTGAGCAACTACCTACAAGGTGTCTATTCGTCCCTGATCTTTGGGCCGGATGTCAACCTTCTTCTCACGCGCAGCGGAGGGAACTATGCCGGGGCGGGCCGTTTCACGTCGCGCGTTCTGGATGCCGGTCCGGGCGGTGTCTGGACCCATCTTGTCGGTGCAGCCTCGGAGGCGGATTATCACACGGATCCTTCGATCATTGGTCTCTACCACCTGGAAGCGCCGGAATGGGTGGATTCCGTTTCAGGCACGCTGGGCGTCGGAACGAATGCCACGTTCAGCCCGATTGCCCGATTTGGAAGCTGGTCCGGAAGCTTCGATGGGAGAGCGTATGTGCGATTCGGCTCACCGCCAACACTCGGTGGCCAATTTTCCTTTGTTTTTTGGGTCAACGCCCTTCAAACAGAACATCAGTATGAGCAATATGTGGTTTCGATCGGCCTTGCGGGTCAAAGCGTTCTCGCCATCAAGGTAGGAGGCAACCTCGATCAAGGACCAGGGTACCCCGGACGGTGTATCGGTATGTGGACCTGGTTCGGTGGGACCGCCCGGTATTCTTCCACAGCGGCGGGGACATTTACCGACGCGAATGACGCAGGGGTCTGGAGGCAGATTTGCGTGACCTATGACTACCAAAGCACGCCTTCGGCCACACGGTTTTACAAAGACGGCGTGGAGTTGCCTGCGCAAAACAACAATAATTCAGGGGTTCCGGGCAGTCACAATCAGTTGCTCTTGGGGGTTCGCCCTGATTTTAACTGGTACTGGAAAGGACTCATTGACGAGGTGACGGTGTACAATCGTGTTTTGTCCCCGCAGGAGGTGGCCCTTCTTTACACGAATTATGTGCGGACATATCCTTTGCGATTTCAAGTGCGGTCAGCGGCGACGACCAACGAACTGACCTCCAGGGAGTTTGTCGGGCCGGATGACACAACCAACACGTATTACGCGGTCAACGCGTTACTGCAGGACGGAACACAATTCGACCAGCACGCCCGTTATGCCCAGTACCGGGCCTATTTCTCGCCGTCCGTGGACCAGAAGAAAAGTCCGCGGCTCGATGCCGTGGCCCTCTATTCGACCCGCGGCGCCCAAGTGGACTATTCTCTTGGCGACTTTGCCGCTGGACTTCGGCACGCTACAGGTCCGGATGACCAGTCCCATGTGACGTGGCAACCGGCAGGGGACCGGGAACCGTTTGTCGGTCTGTTGAAACATCCGGCGGGCGGCAACGAAACCAACGGCTATTTCGTCTCCCGCGTGATCACCAATGCGGCCGGATCGGTGTCGTGGAACCAGATTGCCTGGACTTGCGGAGGCGACCCGATTGACGCGGATACCCCTGCGCCGCAACTCCCGGGACTCATCGGCCTTTACCAGGACAACTGGTCCGATGTTTCCCAGAACGGACACAGCGGGACGGTGTCGCCGGGCTACTCAGCGTATTCCGACTTCGCGAAGCTCGGCACCAAGGCCCTTCCCTTCAACGGGATCTCCGACTACGTCACCGGCTTCGGTTTCACGACCATCCGATCGCTGGAATTCTGGATCCGGGCCGAGCGTCCCTCGGATCCCATCCTGTCGCTCACCCCTTCGACGGCGCTGGTCCTATCCAACGGAATGATCACGGCGATCGGCTTTGGCTCACAATTGCCGGTGCTTTATGTGAACGGGAACGCTGGGTCCACGCGCCTGCTGCCCGGGTGGAATCACGTCGCCGTTGTGTGGAATTCGAATGCCGATGCCAGCGGGTTGACCATCGGCCGGGTGGGCACGAGCTACTTTCAGGGACTGCTGGACGAGATGGCTGTGTGGAGCCGTGCAGTGGGGGCCGGAGAAATCCGCGAGCACTTTGCGCGAGGGCGGCGGGCCATCGCCGGTTATGTAGAACTGCAGGTGCGCGCCTCCGATGACCCGACATTCAACGGCGTCCCCTTCTCGGGAAACTACCGCGCCTCGCCGGCCCCGCTGGCGGTGTCCGGGCAGTACATTCAGTACCGGGCGCGTCTGGTGGGCGACGGCTTTGGAACGCCGGCCCTCACGTCCGTGACGCTGACCGACGAAGGTTTCCAGAATGTCCGTGACGGCGTGGCGGAGTTCGGGCTGGGACAGTTTGAGGAGGGCAAGACGGCGCTGTACGGCGACGAAGTCAATCTGCCCCTGTCCGTGGTGATCAACCCGCCCAACCTGGCGCTGACCGCCTACACGAATCTGCTTGGGCTCTGGCATCTGGACGGATCATGGAAGGACGAGGTGAGCGGAGGTGTCGGAACGCCAAGCGGTGGCGCTGGGTTTGCCACCGGTGGCAAGGTGGGAACCCACGCGGGCCTTTTTAACACGGGGACCGGCCAAGTCGTTCTGGTCAGTTCTCCGATCGGAGCGACCCCCTTCACGATCGGCTGTTGGATGTGGTCGGCCATGACCAATCCGGGCGCCTTGCTGTCGAGCTATTCCGGCCCCGGCGCGCCCTACGTCAAACTCGAACTCAACAGCGACGGCGCGGGCGAAACCGCCCTGGGACACGTCGCCTTCGTGATCGGCAACGGCTCGGAAACACGGCGCGTGGTCTCCACGCGAAGCGGGCTCAATGACGGCCAATGGCATCATTTGATGGCCGTGCGCAATGCGAATCAGATTGCGCTCTACGTGGACGGCGACTGCGTCGGTGTAACCGAAATCGGAAGCGGGTTCGGCGACGTCGGAGGCGGATCTCCTACGCTCGCCTATAGCGCGGATTCGGCATACTTTGTCGGGCAGCTCGATGAGCTGGTCATCTTCCGCCATGCCCTCACGCGCGCGGAAGCGGGCGAAATCTGTTCGGCCGGGTCCAGCACGCTCAGCGCGGGCGTGTTCACAAGCCCGACGTTGGACGCGGGCCAGCCGGCCATCTGGAACCGCCTCGCGTGGGGATGCCACGGCACTTTCGGCAACGCCATTACGAACACCGCAGCAGGACTGGCCGGGCTTTGGCATTTAGACGAAGCGAGCGGCCCAGCCCTTGACGCCAGCGGGAACGCCAACCATGGAACCGTGTCCGGAACACAGGGCGTCGCCGGCCGGTTCGACCGCTGCGTGAATTTGAACGGAGCCGGCGACAGGATTATGATCCCCGACAGTCTGTCTCTGGAATCGGCGTCTCTGACCGTGGAAGCCTGGGTACAACTGAACCGTGCCGTCAACGCGACGATCTGGGACAAGCGCAACGCGAATAACGGGTATGCCCTGGGCACCGATGGTGAAGGGAAACCCTTTTTCTGGCTCGGCAACGGTGGCGTGGGCGTAACCACACGGGGGGCCCTGCCGCTCCGATCGGGGCAGTGGCACCATGTGGCCGCCAGCTTTGATGGGCTGGTCAGCCGGCTCTATGTGGACGGCGAGATCGTGGCGGTGGAGTCTCCGGTCGGTGTGAATCTCGCCGCGGGCGACGCCACGATCGGCGCGGACTATCAGAACGCCAACTTCCTGAACGGGCGGGTGGATGAGGTTGCGGTGTTCAGCCGCGCGCTCAGCGCGGTCGAGGTGGCGGACCATTATGCGGCCGGCGTCATCACACTGAAGTTTCAGGCCCGGAGCTGGGATCCCGGGCCGCAGGGGCCTTTCGTAGGGCCGGGGGGAAGCACCACTACGTATTTCACTCTGGCCGCCGGCAGCGATATGTTCGGCCATGTGCCGCTCGGGCGGTATTTCCAGTTCCGGGGATACCTCGCGACAGAGGATCATCGGTTGGCAGCCACCCTGTTGGGCATTCGCGTGGATGTGTCGAGCTATCCGAGCGAGAACCCTACTGTGGAGCCCGTGGAGGCGCATGGCCGGCCGTTCCCAGGCCGCCTGCGCGGATTCAACCATACGGTCTGGACCGATCCGGGGGATGTCGGTGGGACTGCCCGCGTGGAATACCAGATCAGCGGTGACGCCGGGGCCACGCCGAAGTGGTATTATTGGGACACATTCAGCGTGCCGCATCAGTGGCGGGAGGCGCCGTCCGGTACACCTTATCCGTTGTACACGTCCACGCGCGACGAAATCAACGCCAACATCGGTTCCTTCTACAACCTGCCCGCCTACTTCGAAAAGGGAGGGCTGTTCCGTTTTCGTGCCTTCCTCCACTCTGACGGCGATTATCCTATCCGGGTGGATACCGTCGACCTCGTGCATTCCGACGGCCGCATTGTGTTGACCCGCCCAAACACCAATGAAGTGGGGGACAACGCCTTCATTGTTGGAGTCACGAACGAGATTCGGTGGGTTTCCACCGGAAATGTCAGCGACAACTTGCGGTTGTACTATTCCTACGACAGTGGAAGCAACTGGACACTGATTGCGTCGGGTGTTCCGAACACAGGGGTTTACCCTTGGCTCACTCCCTGGGATCCGGCCGAGCGGGAACACTACCACTGCCGAGTCCGGATTGAGGACGCAGGGGATCCTACCGGGGCGATCTGGGACGAGTCGAACGGGGACTTCCACATTGTGCACCGGTTCCGGATGCTTAGCCCGAATGGGGGGGAAGCCTGGTACACGGGTGAAACGAACCTCATTCGGTGGGTCACGCCGCCCCTCCGCGGTGGCACGGCCTGGATCATGTTCAACGGGAAAAATCAGACAAACTGGGCGGATTTCGTGGCCGGAACTCGCATTGCGACCACCACGAACAACACCGAAGCCTCCACCAACAATGTCTTCGTGTGGGTGATCCCCAAAAACGACGCTTCCCTTATCTCCGAGCAGGCTCGGGTCGGCGTTTCACTCGAAGCGTTTGAACAGGGATTCGACTGTTCCGATGCGACGTTCTTGTTGGGAGGCATCCGCATCGTGCAGCCGACGGCGGGGACTCCATGGAATCGGGGGAACACGGAACAGATTGTCTGGGTATCAGCCGGAGCGGGGCCGGACATCATTCTCGAATACTCTGGAGATGGAGGCCTCAGCTGGGTAACCTTGACCAACGCGGCACCCAATGTGAGCGGCACGAATACCTACAATTGGTACATTTCCAAGACGGTGGTCACGGATCCAACGGCCCAGGCTATGCTGCGGGCACGCGGAAAGGGTGCGTATGCCCGAGCCTGGGGCACGTCCGACCTGTTTACGATTGCGGATGTGGACATCAAGCGGCCGGCTTCCGGCGAGAAGTGGCAGATCGGAACGACCAACACGATTCAATGGACGGCCGGCGGCGCAGGAACCGAGGTGGACGTCTTTTACACGGCCGACAACGGTGCCACCTGGCATCTGATCGCCAGCCGCTATCCGAACCGCGATTATCCGCAGACCAATTCCCTGACCTGGGTGGTGCCCTCCGATCCCTCGGTGGTGGCCCGCATCAAAATACAAGGTGTGGACACCTATTCGTCGCTCTGGAGCCAGTCGGAATTCTTCCGCATTGACGGCGTGCGGATTGACTCCACGCACGGAGGCGATCAGGATCCTGACTGGCTGCTCGGCCGCGC
>FWWM01007283.1_pt1 | contig 22391 bp, 21 predicted proteins | sample 2228351 | NCBI WGS metagenome assembly FWWM01 (sample SAMEA103939774, study PRJEB20133) | metagenome
GCGCGCGCCGCCGAACCCGCCGCCGGGACCGCCGCCCGCGACCCAGGGCCCGCCGGCGCCGAAGCCGCCCCCCATGCCGCCCATGGTTTCGCGACCGTCAGCATCGATCTCGCCGCGGTCGAACTTCTTGCGCTTCTCGGCGTCGCCCACGATGTCGAAGGCCGCCGAGACCTTCTTGAAGCGCTCCTCGGCCGCCTTGTTGCCGGGGTTGGTGTCCGGGTGATTCTCCTTGGCGAGCTTGCGGAACGCCTTGCGGACCTCATCCGCGGTGGCGGTGCGGGATACGCCCAGTTCCTGGTAGGGATCGCGCGCCAAGCTCGTCAGACTCCTCGAAAGACCATGCCGTGATGTGAGTACTAGATTGGCGGTCGGGTTGCGTCACGCAACCTCACCTGTGGCGAAAATATCACACATAAAGCGCGCCTAGGGCATCTTTGACGAGACCAGCGCGCCCAGCACGCCGCCCAGCACCGTCGCCGCCGGATCGCCGTGGGCCGCCTCGAGCGCGGCGACGTCGCGGCGCGAGGCCTCCAGGTCGCGGTCGACAAACATCAGCCGGCGGAAGGCGTTGATCGCCGCATCCCGGAACTGGAGCTGCGACGGCTGGATGGTCGAAGCATCGGCGTCGACGCTGGGCGCGGTCAGGAACGGAAAGCACGCGCGACCTTGCAGCACGCCTTGGTGGATCAGGTCGCGCAGGGCCACGTCGTAGGCGCGGTCGAACGGCAGACTGTCGAGCGCCTCCAGCACGCGGCGCTTGGAACCTCCCCGCACCACGTAGCCGGCCGCCCCCACGAACGGGAGCGTCGCCAGGTCTTGCATGCGGAAGTTGCCGGCGCGCGCCAGCTGCGGCCAGTCGCGGGCGTAGGTCACCATCGACGAGATCTCGGTCAGGATGACGTCGCTATAGAGCAGGTCCCACTCGGAGTCGGCGGTCGCCAGGGCGGCCAGTATCGGGAAGGTGCGGGGCGAGAAGCGGACGTCGTCCTCGACGATCACCACCGGCTCGTCGTCGCCCAGCGCAGCCTCGATGGCGCGCCGGTGGCTGAGCCAGCAGGCCTTTTCCGTCGCCGTGATCGCCCCCTGCACGCCGGCTGCTGCGTCCGGGCCGGACGCGGCGATGCGCACAAGCTCCCAGCCGGCTGGGTTCACCGCACGAAACGCCGCTTCCAGGTTCGCGCGGCGGGCCGTCGCCGTGTCGAGGTTGATGTAATGGCACTTCATGGGGTCGGGCTTAGCACGGTCCGCGGCGGTCGGGGGGCTAGTCGTCGCCGCGTTCGACGATCAGATCCCAGGCGGCGAAATCCAGGGCGTCTTCGGGATCGGCCAGGGCGTCCTCGCTGATCGTCTGGCCACGGACACTGATGCCGGCACGGTGGACGCTTTCCGGATCGCCCGAGATCAGCGGGTGCCACTCGGCCAGGTCGCGGCCTTCATGGAGGCGGCGATAGGCGCACGACTTCGGCATCCACTCCAGCGCCTCGATGTTGTGGGGCGTGAGCTTGATGCAGTCGGGGACGTACTTGTGGCGCTCGGCATAGTTCGAGCACTGGCAGCGATCGGGGTCGAACAGCTTGCAGTGGACGCGCGTGGGGATGACCTCGTCGGTCGCCTCGTCCTCGAAGCGGACCAGGCAGCAGAGGCCGCAGCCGTCGCACAGGCTCTCCCACTCGGGGACGGTCATCTGCCCGAGGGTCTTTCGTCGCCAGAAGGGTTCGCCGGGCATCGGGGGGATTTAGGCCCGCACGCGGCAGGACAGAAGCGCGAACTTTCCCTCCCCTTTATGGGGAGGGGCAGATCGACGAAGTCGATCGGGGTGGGGAAGTGTGGGCCGGAATGCGGAGGTCGGTGAGGATCGCGACTTCCCCACCCGTCTCCCCCGGACCAAGTCCGGGGTCGCCACCCTCCCCATGAAGGGGAGGGAAAGGTTGGCGCTGACCTTCAGTTTCGCCTATCTCCCCGCCCCTGATGAGAGCGCCGATCCTGGCCCTGAAGGGTGTCCGCCTGGCGGATGGCCCGCTGATGCTGTTCGACGGGGTCGACCTGGCCCTGGAGGCGAAGACGCGCGCGTGCCTGGTCGGACGCAACGGGGCGGGCAAGTCGACCCTGCTGCGGATCCTGGCCGGCGAGATCGCGGGCGATGACGGGGAACGGACGCTGACGCCGGGCACGCGGATCGCCTATGTGCCGCAGGAGCCGCCGATCTCCGGGGCCACGGTGCTGGAGTACGCCACGTCGGGCGGGGCCGAGGCGCACCGAGCCGAGGCGGCGCTGCACGACTTCGGGCTGGATTCGGCCAAATCAACGCAGGGGCTGTCGGGCGGCGAGACGCGGCGCGCGGCGCTGAGCAAGGCGTTCGCCGAGGATCCGGACGTGATCCTGCTGGACGAGCCCACCAACCACCTCGACATCCTGGCCATCGAGACGCTGGAGGCCGAGATCGCCGCCAGCCGCGCCGCCGCCCTGATCGTCAGCCACGACCGGGCGTTCCTGGAACGGGTGACCAGCCGCTGCTTCTGGCTGGAGTACCGCCAGGTGCGGCGCCTGGACCGGGGCTTCGCCGCCTTCGACGACTGGGTGGAGAAGATCGAGGCCGCCGAGGTCGAAGAGGCGCGGCGGCTGGACCGCGCCATCGAGCGCGAGCAGCACTGGCTGGCGCGCGGCGTCACGGGCCGGCGCGCGCGGAACGAGGGCCGCCGTCGGCGCCTGGACGCCATGCGCCAGGACAAGGTCGACCGGCTGAAGGAGCTGCGCGGCAGCCTGCACATGGGCCTCGACAGCTCGGGCCTGTCGGGCAAGCGGGTGGCCGAGGCCAAGGGGCTGTCGAAGGCGTTCGGCGAGCGGGTGATCATCAAGGGCTTCTCGACCCGCATCCTGCGCGGCGACCGCGTGGCGATCGTGGGGCCGAACGGCGCGGGCAAGACCACGCTGGTGAAGCTGCTGCTGGGCGAGATACCGGCCGACGAGGGCTCAGTGAAGCTCGGGACGAACCTGACGGTCAACTACATCGATCAGGCGCGTGGGGCGCTGTCGCCCGAGATGACGCTGAAGGACGTGCTGACGCCTCTCGGTGGCGACCAGGTGCTGGTGCGGGGCCAGCCCAAGCACGTGAACGCCTACGCCAAGGACTTCCTGTTCAAGGACAGCCAGCTGCGCCAGCCGGTGAAGAGCCTGTCGGGCGGCGAGCGCAACCGCCTCCTCCTGGCTCGCGCGCTGGCCAATCCGGCCAACGTCATGGTGCTCGACGAGCCCACCAACGACCTCGACATGGACACCCTGGACCTGCTCGAGGACCTGCTGGCCGACTACGACGGCACCCTGATCCTCGTCAGCCACGACCGCGACTTCATCGACCGGCTGGCGACGTCGACCATCGGCCTGGACGGGACCGGCCGCGCGGTCGAGACGCCGGGCGGCTGGCAGGACTTCCTGAGCCAGAACCCGGGCTTCTTCGGCGCGCCGCAGACGCTGGAGATCGCCAAGGCGGCGCCCAAGCCCGCGCCCAAGCCGGCGGCGCCCAAGGCGGCCACCAAGCTCACCTTCAAGGACCAGCGGCGCCTGGCCGAGCTGGACGCGATGATCCAGGACCTGCCCGGCAAGATCGCCACGCTGGAGAAGGCGCTGGCCGATCCGAACCTCTACAGCCGCGACCCGGCGGCCTTCGACCGGTTCTCCCGCGCGCTGGAGGCTGCGCAGGGGCAACTGGCGTCGGCCGAGGAGGAATGGCTGGAGCTGGAAGAGCGCCGCGAGGCTCTCGAAGCCGGACGCTGAGGCTGCCACAGGCTTTCCTGTGGATAGGACCAATGCACTGATATTTCACAGAAAACGGTCCATTATCCGGCGGTTTTCAACCGCTGAGTCACAGGTTGCCGACAGTTCGATGACAGGCCCCGCGGCGGGCCCGCTTGCACCAAAAAAGGTTCGGGCGCACCGTCCTCTTGCCGACAGGAACTGCGGCGCGGCGGACGGAGAAACCGGCAACGGCGGACCCCGAAGCAAGCGGGCGGAGCGGCAGGAGCAAGGGGAAAGAACCGGGGCGACCCGGGCCTGGAACCGGAGGACTGGCGCCGACGATCAGGGAAAACCGCGGGGCGACCCGCACCGAACTGAACGGTTGGCCTGGAAGGCGCAGATCCCCCAACGGATCTGTATGAGAGGGCGACGCACCGGGAAACTGGAGCGCCGCCCTCTTGCTATTGGGCGCTTGGAAGCGCCGCCGCTGCGCCCTACCCTCAGCGCCAAATCGAGGGGACAATATGAAGCTGTTGCGTAACCTGGTCCTGGCCGTGGCCGCGATGGTCGCGGCCTGTTCACCGCAGAAGGCGAGCGAGAGCGCGGCCCCCTCGGCCAATGCGCCGGTGACCATCCGCTTCGCCACCGACTGGAAGGCGCAGGCGGAACAGGGCGGATTCTATCAGGCGCTGGCGTCGGGCGAGTACGCAAAGCGCGGGCTGAAGGTGGAGATCGTCCAGGGCGGGCCGGGCGTGAACGTGCCGCAGCTGCTGGCGTCGAACGCCGTCGAGCTGGGCATGGGCTCGAACAGCTTCATCGTGATGAACCTGGCCAACGAGGGCGTGCCGGTGAAGGCGGTCGCCGCCTTCATGCAGAAGGACCCGCAGGTGCTGATGGCCCACCCGGGCACGGCCAAGAGCCTCGCCGACCTGAAGGGCCGCCCGATCCTGCTGGCCGACGCCTCGGTGACCGCCTTCTGGGTGTGGCTGAAGGCCAAGTACGGGTTCACCGACGACCAGGTGCGCAAGTACACCTTCAACGCCGCCCCGTTCCTGGCCGACAAGCGCGCCGCCCAGCAGGGCTATCTGACCAGCGAGCCCTACACGATCGAGAAGCAGGCCGGCGTGAAACCCGAGGTGTTCCTGCTGGCCGACGAGGGCTACCCCGGCTACGCGACCATGGTGCTGGCCACCGACCAGATGATCGCCAAGAACCCGGCGGCGGTGAAAGCCTTCGTGGAGGCCAGCGCCGCGGGCTGGCGTGCGTATCTCAACGGCGACCCGACGGCGGCCGACGCGCTGATCCGCAAGGACAATCCCGAGATGACGCCCGATGTGCTGGCGCAGGCCCGCGAGAAGCTGAAGGCCTACAAGATCGTCGACGGCGACGAGGGCGCGGCCGTGGGCGCGATGACCGACGCACGCTGGAAGGCCTTCTATGACGTCGCCGCCGCCCAGGGCGTCTACCCCAAGACCCTGGATCCGAAGAAAGCCTACACGCTGGAGTTCCTGGCGAAGTGAGCGTCGCGCAGACACCCTCGCCTCCCCCGCGAAGCGGCGGGAGGAGGACCGCGCGCCGAGCGGAGCGAAGAGCGAGGGGTGGAGGGGGCGGGCTCCATCCGCTGAGCTATGGACGCCCCGTCGATCCGCCGAGCTTGAGGCCCGCCCCCTCCACCATCCGCTCTTCGGCGGATGGTCCCCCTCCCGCCGCTTCGCGGGGGAGGTAAGGCTGTGACCGTCGCGGCGCTGGAGAACGTCGAAGTGGACTACGCGTCCGGGCGCGTGCTGGGTCCCGTGAGCCTGGGCGTGGAGGCCGGCGAGTGCGTGGCGCTGGTGGGGCCGTCGGGCTGCGGGAAGTCGACGGCGCTGCGGCTGCTGGCAGGGCTGGAGGGGCCCACGCGAGGGCGCGTGACGCGGGCGGCCGGGCGCGGCGAGACCGCCGTGGTGTTCCAGGCGCCGACGCTCGCGCCCTGGCTGTCGGCGCGGGCCAATGTGGCGCTGCCGCTGGAGCTGTCAGGGGTGGCCAAGGGCGAGGCGCTGAACCGCGCGGATGCGGCGCTGGCGCGGGTGGGCCTGGCGGGCGCCGAGGCCAAGCGGCCGGCGCAGCTTTCGGGCGGCATGGCGATGCGGGTGTCGCTGGCGCGCGCGATGGTGACCGAGCCCCGTCTATTGCTGCTGGACGAGCCGTTCGCGGCGCTGGACGAGATCACCCGCCGCACCCTGGCCGACGACGTGCTGAGCCTCTGGTCGGCCTCGAAACCCGCCATCGTGTTCGTGACGCACAACGTCGAGGAGGCCGTCTACATGGCCTCGCGGGTGGTGGTGATGACGAAGGGCCCCGGGCGGATCGGGGCGGAATTCCCGGTGGCGGGGCCGATCCCGCGACCCGAACAGTTCCGCACCACCCCGGCGTTCCGCGCCACCGCCGAGGCGGTGTCCGAGGCCCTGGCGCAGGGGATCGCAGCGTGAGCCGGATCGCGCCGCCCCTGATCCTGGTGTTCCTGCTGCTGGCGGGGTGGGAGATCGCCTGCCGGGCGATGCAGGTGCCCGCCTACTTCCTGCCGCCGCCGTCGGCCGTGGCCGTGGCGCTGAAGGACAACTTCCCGGTGCTGCTGAAGGCCTCGGTGACGACGCTGTCGACCGCCGTCATCGCCCTGGTGGTGGCCAGCGTGATCGCCCAGGCGCTGGCGATCGCCACGGCGCTGAGCCCGCTGATCGACCGGGCGATCCGGCCGCTCGCGTCGGTGGTGCAGGTCACCCCGGTCGTCGCCATCGCGCCGCTGCTGCTCATCTGGGCGGGGCTGGACCACCCCGAGCGGGCGCTGGTGGCGCTGGCGGTGCTGGTGGCGTTCTTCCCGATCTTCTCGGGCGCAGCGGCGGGCCTGCGCTCAGCCGACCCCGACCTGGAGCGGCTGTTCGCGCTCTATGGCGCGGGGCGTTGGCAGACGGTCTTGCGGCTGCGGCTGCCTTCGGCCGTGCCCTTCCTGCTGGAGGGCCACAAGGTGGGCGCGGGCCTGGCGCTGATCGGCGCCGTCGTGGCCGAGTTCGGGGCGGGCTCGGGCAAGGTCCAGGGGCTGGCGTGGCAGATGCTCGACGCCGGTAACAAGCTGCAGACCGCCCGGATGATCGCCGCCCTGGTGGTGCTGGGCGCCATGGGCGTGGCGCTGCACGCGCTGCTGGAAGCGGCCGAGCGCGTGGGTCTCAAGTGGTGGCGGGGACGCTGACCGCTACTTCGCCGCCTGGGTCACGGGCTTCAGGTCGAAGCGCACCGGGACGCGGACCTTGCCGCCGACGGTGGGCATGCCCTCGGCGCTCATCAGGGCCACCTGGAACCTGGGCGCCAGCGCCAGGATCGCCTGGCCGAAGCCGGCGCCGGCCGGCTCCTCGCGGTCGACGCTGCAGCCGCTGAGCGACCCGCCCGCCTGCACGTCGCAGACCAGGGTGACGCGGGCGTTGTTGGGCCCGCCCTCGGTCTTGGGGGCCGCGGCCTGCAGATCGGCCACGGTGGGCAGCGACGTCCACACCGGGGTCTTCACCGAGAACGCGCCGCCCTTGGCGAGGTCGGCCGGAAAGGTGATCGGGATCTGGATCTCGGCGCCCTTGGCGACGCCCGTCGCGCGCAGCTTGCTCTCGACCAGCTTGCGCGCCGCAGCGCCGAAGCCCAGGCCGCGGGGCGTCTCGCCCAGGATGGCGCAGTCGTCGAAGCTGCCGTCACGGGCCGCAGTGCACACCAGCTCGACAGCGCCGCCCACCCCTTGCGCCTTGGCCTTCTCAGGATAGACGGCCGCCATCTCGGCGGCGGTCGGCGCGGCGGTGTAGGTCTGAGCCACGGCAGGCGCGGCGCAGAGGGCGGCGGCGGCCGAAAGCGCAAGCAGACGTAACATGGAGGCCTCCTTGTCCCGCCAGGATGCCCGCGGTTGCGCCGCCTTGAAAAGCGGCCTGCGACAAACGGACGGTCAGGGTTTTGGGGAGGGCGGCGCGGCGGCCTCAGCCATGGCGCGCTCGAGGTCGAAGCGCACGGGGATAACCACCGTACCCCCGACCGTGGGGAGGCCCTCCTCTGTCCAGACAGCGAGACGAAAGTACTTGCTGAGCATCAGCGCCGCCTGATCGTAGCCGAGACCTGCCGGCTCTGCGGATTTGACGTCGCAGGCCTCGACAATGCCCTGAGCGACAACCTTGCAGGCCATGACGACCCGCGCCTTGTAGACTTTGGCAGCCTTTGCTGCGGCAGGGGCGACAGCGGCGACGTCGTTGATCTGCGGGACAGCGGCCCACTTTGGTTTCCCGATCGTCGGCTCAGTCGTTTCGAGAGTAGAGGCGGCAAACGTGATGTTCACATGGGCCCGTGCGCCCGCTGCCGTCCCACCACCCTTCGCCTCGACCGGCGTCGTGAAGAGCGGGCTTAACGACTTGGCCGCGGATGCAAAGCCGTACCCCGTCGGCTGCTCGCGGATTGTCTGGCACTTGGAGAGGCCGCCCTCCTTACCAATCCGGCAATCGAGGATCGCCACGCCGCCGACCTTTGCGGCGCGCGCCCTTTCGGGATAGGCCGCCAGCACCTGTTCGACGGTGGGCGCACGGCGCCAGGGCAGATTCGTGTAGACCTTGTCGGCCTGCGAGGCCATCGGCTGTGGAGCCATGCCGCTGAGGTCAAACCTGATTGGGAGGCGCGCCACCGACTCGACCGGCTTGCCGCCCCTGAGCGCCGGTCGAAAGACGAACTGGGGCGTAAGCGCCACGGCCGCTGAACCGAAGCCAAGTCCCGGGGGAGTCTCGCTGAGTACCGTGCAGTCGCGCAAAATACCTTGAACGGTGATCGTGCACGAGATCGTCGCGGATCCGCTCCTCGCTTTGCGGAGAGCCTCGCTCGGAAAGACCTCCCGCAGCATTTCCGGCGTCGGCCGTTTCAGCCAGTCCGCTTCGCGATCCTGGGCCGCGGATGCGGTCGCAGTAAGCGTCGCAAGCGCACTGAAAATCTTTAGTTGTCTTTTGCACATGCTCACCCCCAACGCGAAGGTAAGCCGGTTCTATTGGGCTGGGAAAGGCCCCGCGCGGTTCAGGCGTCGTGGGTGCTGAGGCGTTCGACGGCGTCGTAGGCCAGGACCGAGAGCGAGCGCAGGCCGTGGTCGGCGAAGACGTCGAGGGCGACGTCGAGGGCCATCAGCGCCTTGGCGCGTTCGCCGGTTTCCTTGCCGGTCATGGTCATGCGGGCCTCGTACAGGCGGGCCAGGTGCAGCTGGGCCAGGGCCCAACCCACCGGGTCGCGGCCCGGCGACAGGTTGGCCAGCTCCATCTTCATGGCGGCCTCGGCCACGTCGAGCACGGCGCAGTCACCAGTGATCTCGGCCTGGCGGGCGAGGCAGACGGCGCGCGAGCCCGCCGCCTGGCCGCGCAGCGGCAGGGTCGGCGTGTCCTTGAGCACCGCCGAGGCGCGGTCATAGCAGCTGACGGCATGCTCGAAGGCGCGCGCATCGTTGGAGGCTTCGCCCAGCGCCTGCAGCGCCTGGGCCAGGGCCACCTGGGTGCGCGCCCAGTCGAGCGGGCTGTGGTCGCGGGTCAGGTTGTCGAGGGCGAGCGCCAGGGCGCCGGCGCCGGCGGCCAGGGCGTCGACGTCGCCGACGCATTCGCCGCGCAGGGCCAGGGCCTGGCCGTGGAGGATCTTGGCGCGCACCCAGGTGAGCGGCTCGTAGGCGTTGTCGAGGCGGTCGCCGGCGCTCTGCGCCTCGACGGCGGCCAACTGCAGCAGGTCGCCATCCTTCAGGCGGGCGCCCCAGCCGCACAGCAGGTCGGCGCGGATCAGGCGGGCCTCGGCGGCCAGCGCCCGGGCGGCGGTGACGCGCTTGGCGATGGCGTCGAGCGCCGAGATCGGCGCGTTGAAGCGGTCGAAGAAGGCGCGGGCCTCGTCAGCGTCGGCGCTGTCGAGCACCCGGCGGCCCTCGATGGCCAGCAGGCCCACGTCGGCGAGCGGCGCGGCAAGTCCGCCGCGGACGCTGACACGGGCGTCCTTAAAGGCGACCTCGGCGGCGGCGTTCAGGCCAGGGTCGCCGAAGATCTCGGCGCCCAGCAGAGCACAGTAGGCCTGTTCACAGCGGGCGCGGGCCCAGCCGTCCTTGCGATGGGCGTCCTCGAAGCCGGCGGCGGCGGTCTCGGCGCCGGCCGCGGCCTTGCGGAGCGCCACGGCGTCGCCGGTGCGGCGGGCCACTTCGCGCCAGACGATGGCGGCTTCCAGCCGGCGACGCGGCTTGTCCTTGGCGCTGATGCGCCCGGCGGCGACGTCGGCCGCCTTGGCTTCCTGGGCGAGCAGTCGGCTGTCCAGCAGTTCGAGCAGCGAAGAGTCGCCCCCCGTCAGTCCGTCGACAGGCTTGCCCCTGTCGGCTGCGAAGAAGCGTCGAAGTTCACGGCCCAACTCGAACATGACCCGCTCCGGCCTCACGGACGTCCCACCTTGGAACGCCCCACACAGGCTTTGCCGAAACACAGCAAAGCCGGAGCCGCGCGCCTTAACAACCCCTTAATTCCGTCAGTATGGTTAACAACGAGGGTGGGATTCCCCAGTAATACAAAGATTTGAGCGCCGGATTTGTTAACCTTTGGACGCTCGGAAAGGGGCGTGTCCCTTCTCCCGCTGCGGGAGAAGGGTAAGGTTTGGTTCGTCAGGCGCTGGCGGTGACTTTCGGCTGGCCCACCCGGCCGACCGTTTCGCGGCGGGCGCGGACGGCGGCGGCGAGGCTGTCCAGGACGTCGACCGAGGTCTCCCAGTCGATGCACGCGTCGGTGATGGACTGGCCGTAGGTCAGCGGGCGGCCCGCGACCAGGTCCTGGCGACCGGCGACGAGATGGCTCTCGACCATCACGCCCATGATCCGCTCCTGGCCGGCGGCCAGTTGGGCGCAGAGGTCCGCCACCACCCTGGGCTGGTTCTCATGGTTCTTGGACGAGTTGGCGTGGCTGGCGTCGACCATCACCCGCTCACGCAGACCCGCCCGCGCCAGTTCGGCCCCGGCCGAGGCGATGCTGGCCCCGTCGTAGTTGGGATGCTTGCCCCCGCGCAGCACCACATGGCAGTCGCCGTTGCCGGCCGTGGCGGCGATGGCGGCGCGTCCCTCGCGGGTCACGGCCAGGAAATGGTGCGGATTGCCGGCCGCCAGCACGGCGTCGACCGCGATCTTCACATCGCCGTTCGTGCCGTTCTTGAACCCGACGGCGCACGAGAGGCCCGAGGCCATCTCGCGGTGGATCTGGCTTTCGGTGGTGCGCGCGCCGATGCAGCCCCACACGACCAGGTCGGCGATGTACTGCGGGGTCGTCACGTCCAGGAACTCGCAGGCCGCCGGCAGGCCCAGGGCGTTGACGTCGATCAGCAGGCGGCGCGCCAGGCGCAGGCCGTCGTTGATGCGGAAGCCGCCGTCGAGGCCGGGATCGTTGATGAGGCCCTTCCACCCCACCGTGGTCCGCGGCTTCTCGAAATAGACCCGCATCAGGATCTCGAGGTCGCCCAGGTGGCGGCGGCGCTGCTCGGCCAGGCGGCGCGCGTAGTCGAGGGCCGCGGCCGGGTCGTGGATCGAGCAGGGGCCGATCACCACCAGCAGCCGGTCGTCGTCGCCTTCAAGGATACGGTGGATGGCGCTGCGGGCCTCCCCCACCACCTCCGAGATCATCGAGGTGGTCGGCGCCTCGCCGATCACCTGGGACGGTGGGCTGAGCGCCTCGAGGCGCTGGATGCGGGTGTCGGCGGTCGGTCTGGGCTGCACGGCTGTTCTCCTGAAGGTGGGAGGGCGGCGGCCATCAAAAAAGCCGCCAGGACCCTGGCGGCTTGGGAAGGTGTCTGGTCCTGAGTGTCGGTCAGGCCAAGCGATCCTCCGCCGGCGCCAGGGGCGTCGGTTCGCTAAAATACCAAAAATAGGTCGTGGCGACGGAGGTCATCGGGGGCGTTGTAGCGGCCGCGCCCGGGCTTGTCACCCCTGCCACAGCGTCACGGCAAGGGTCCCCCGAGCTCGCGTCCAGGCTTCGGCCCGCCCGCGGCGACGGTATCCACCGCGTCGCCGCTGTTGGTCCGGGCCCGGCGGACGCACGCGTCCGCGCAACGAGAGCTCGGGGAGGTTCGACGCCCACGCGCCCCCTCGCCGCGGTCTTGCCGGAGACCGCTGATACAGGGACGGGGGTGCGGACCGTTGTCGGACCGCCCTCACCCACGGAGCATCGAACCGAGGCGCAGTAGAGCCTCCGGCAACGTCGTCCGACAGGGTTGCGAACCGATCTGAATCCGAGCGGTTGACGATCAACCCCCAAACTTGGCCCGCAAACCGGCTCGCCGAGCTCAGCTGAAGATGAGGGCCTGCTCGTCCGCGGTCAGAATCCGCCACTGGCCGGGCTCGAGGTCCGCCGGCAGGGACAGCGCGCCGATGCGATCGCGATGCAGCGCGACGACGTGGTTGCCCATGGCGGCGAACATGCGGCGGACCTGATGGTAGCGCCCCTCGGTGATGGTGAGGTGGGCGCTGTGGCTGCCGATCGGTTCGAGCCGCGCCGGCGCCAGCGGGGCGGTCTCGCTCTCCAGCATCAGTGTCCCGGAGGCGAACGCTTCGACCTCGTGGCCCTCCAGCGGCCGGTCCAGGGTGGCCAGGTAGCGCTTGGCCACGTGGCTCTTGGGCGAGATGACCCGGTGCAGGAAAGGGCCGTCGTCGGTGATCAGCAGGAGGCCGGTGGTGTCCTTGTCCAGGCGGCCGATAGTCGACAGGCCGGGCATCCGCGCCTGCCAGCGCCGGGGCAGCAGTTCGTAGACGCTGCGGCCGGTCTCCTTGTGCGAGCACACCACGTCCAGCGGCTTGTGCATCAGGATGGTGAGCGGCGCGGGCGGGTCGACCGGCTTGTCGACCACGGTCATGCGGCTGGGCAGGTCGGGCGTGATCGGCACCTTGGCGCCGGGGTCCTTCACGGGCGCGCCGTCGAAGACCACCTGCTTGTGCTGGACCAGTTGGGCGATCTCGCGGCGCGAGCCGTAGCCCAGGTTGGCGAGCAGCCGGTCGACGCGGGCCATCGGGACCTTGGCCGTCACTTGCGCGCCTCCACGACCTTGTAGCCGCCGGTGTCGGAGCGGACTTCGACATGGGCGAAGGCCTCGGCCAGCGGCTTCTCGTAGGGCAGGTGGCGGTTGGCGACCAGCCAGCAGGTTCCGCCCTTCCGCAGCAGCCGCGCGGCGGCGCGGACGAACGCCACGCCCAGGTCCCGATCCTCGTGGCCGCCGTCATGGAAGGGCGGATTCATGACCACGAAGTCGAGGTCGCCGGCCGCTTCGTCCAGCCGGCGCACATCGGCCTGAGTGACGGTGACGCGCGGGTCGTCGAGGTTATGCGCGGCGCAGTCCGTGGCGCGCCGGTCGAGGTCGATGCAGGCGAGCGTGGTCACGGCCGGCGAGGCCAGGATGCGGGTGGCCAGCACGCCGACTCCGCAGCCGAGATCGGCGCCGCGACCCGCCAGCGGCGGCAGGGCGACGATAAGCTGGGCGCTGCCGGGGTCGACGCGGTCCCAGCTGAACACCCCCGGCTGCGACCAGAGGCCCAGCGCCGGAACGACGCGCGGCGCGCCTGCGGCGATGGCCTCGGCGATCCGCGCGGGTCGGACGGGGCGCTCGACGTAGCAGAAGCGATGATGCCGGCGCGCGTCCTCGCCCACCTGACAGCCGAACGCCTCCAGCACCTTCCTCAGGCGCGAGCCGCCCTTGTCCTTGGGCGCGAAGGCGGTGAGCCGGCCGCCGGGCTTCAGCGCCCGCAACGTCTGGGCCAGGACGTAGTCGCGCTCCAGCGTGCCGCCGGGGGCCAGGACGAAGGCCTCGTCCGCGGAGGCGTCCGGCAGCGTGGCCAGATCGGCCGAGCCCAGGACCAGCGGCGAGACCTGTTGAGCGCCGGCGGGGACGTCGATCAGGCCGGGCGCAGGGACGCCATAGAGGAGGACGCCCATGCGCCCTAAGCCCGTTCCTTCGACCGTTCGAAGCGGACCTTCGGATAGCGGTCGACGGCGTAGCCCACGTCCCAGGCGCTCTTGGCCAGGAACACCGGCTGCTCGTCGATGTCGGTCCCCATGGCCGAGCGGTGCTTGCTGATGAAGTCTTCGAGGTCGGCGGGCTCGCCCAGGATCCAGCGGGCCTCGCCGAACGGGCTGGGCTCGAACAGCACGTCCAGCTGGTATTCCTCGCGCAGGCGGTCGGCCATGACTTCGAACTGAAGCTGACCCACCGCGCCCACGATGAAGTCGGCGCCCAGCGACGGGCGGAACAGCTGGGTGACGCCTTCCTCCGCGAGGCTTTCCAGCGCCTTCTTCAGGTGCTTGGCCTTGAGGGGGTCCTTCACGCGGACGCGCTGGAGGATTTCCGGCGCGAAGTTGGGCAGGCCCGCGAACCGCAGGGTCCCGCTCTCCGACAGGCTGTCGCCCACGCGCAGGACGCCGTGGTTGGGGATGCCGATCACGTCGCCCGCATACGCATCCTCGGCCAGCTCGCGATCCGAGGCGAAGAACATCATGGGCGCGTTCACGCTGAGCTGCTTGCCGGTGTTCTGCACCTTCAGCTTCATGCCCCGGCTGAACTTGCCCGAGCACAGCTTGAGGAAGGCGATCCGGTCGCGGTGGTTCGGATCCATGTTCGCCTGGACCTTGAAGACGAAGCCCGTCACCTCGCGGTCGCCCGGGGCCACATGGGTGTCGACGCCGCCCCTGCGGGCCGCCACCGACTTGGGGGGCGGGGCGTAGGCGCCCAGGCCCTCCAGCAACTGGTCGACGCCGAAGTGGCGCAGCGCCGAGCCGAAGAACACCGGGGTCATGTGGCCTTCCAGGAAGGCCTGGGGATCGAAGGCCTTGAGGCCGCCCATGGCCAGCTCGGCGTTCTCGGCCAGCTCCTCCTGCTCGTCGGGGTCGAGGTAGCTGACGATGGCGTTGCCCTTGAAGGGGATCGCGCCGGGGTGGCCCTCGTCGTCCTCCTTGGCGCCGCCGGTCTTCTTGGCGAACGGCAGGAAGCGGTCGCGGCGCAGGTCGAGCATGCCCTTGAAGCGGCCGCCCGAACCGGCGGGCCAGTACAGCGGCGACGGATCGAGCTGCAGCTTGGACGACACTTCGTCCAGCAGTTCGAACGGGTCCTGCGCCTCGCGGTCCATCTTGTTGATGAAGGTGACGATCGGGATGTCGCGCATCCGGCAGACTTCGAACAGCTTCAGCGTCTGCGGCTCGATGCCCTTGGCGGCGTCCAGCACCATGACCGCGGCGTCGGCGGCCGTCAGGGTGCGGTAGGTGTCCTCCGAGAAGTCCTCGTGGCCCGGGGTGTCCAGGAGGTTGAACATCAGGCCGTCGTGGTCGAACGTCATCACCGAGGCCGAGACGCTGATCCCGCGCTCGCGCTCGATCTTCATCCAGTCCGACCGGGTGCGGCGGTTCTCGCCGCGGGCGCGCACGGCGCCGGCCGCCCGGATCGCCCCGCCGGCCAGCAGCAGGTTTTCCGTCAGCGTGGTCTTGCCGGCGTCGGGGTGGGAGATGATCGCGAAGGTGCGCCGGCGGGCTGCCTCGGCGGCGGGAGAATTGCTCATGGCGCGGCGCCTATCACGCGAGGCCCCCGCGCGGAAGCGTGGGCGAGGTCGCGAAGGTCTAGGCGGCGCGCTGCAGCGCCGCTTCCAGCTCGGCGATAGCGTCGCAGACGGCGCCGTCGTCGTCGCCGAAGATCCCGTCCCAGACCATCTTGAGAAACGGGCCGGGCTGGCCCGCACGATCCTGGTCGTGCTGGGCCTTCCAGGCCTGCAGGCGGGCCAGGACGTCGCGCATGGCCGCGGGGTCGGCGGCGGCTCCGCGGTGCTCGCGCCACCATTGCAGATCGCCGGCCAGATCTGTCGCCGCCACAGGGAGCCTCCGTCGTCTGACCGCACTGTGACGGGCGCAGCCCCGGGTTTCCAGTGCTGTTGGTCGTCCCAGAACGTCCCTCTTGAACAACGGCGACGGCGATCCACATCATCTGCCGCCGCGCCGCCGCGGCGCTTTCGAGGAAGGAAACTGCTGGAGATACGACCGTGCGACTGGCAACCACGGAACATCTGCTTCACGGCCAGGGCCTGCGCGCCGCCCTCGCCCGCGGGGTGCGCCCCGCCGTCGGGTTCACCATTCCGGACGATGTGGTGAAGGATCCGCACCTGCCCCTGACCCGGAAGCGTGAGATCCTCTCATCCTGGGCGTCCGACGCCTCGGCCGTGCAGGACGAACCCACGCTTCGCTGGCTGCTCGGAACCCCTGAACCGGTTCCGTTTGCAGACGTTCGAGACGCCTTGTTGCGCCTCGAGCGCCGAACCGGAGAGGTGTCATGAAGGCGGTTGAGTTCCGGGTGCTGCCGGTCGACGGCGGCTGGATGGTGGAGGGCCCCGACGGTCTGGCCCCGCTGGTGTTGCGCTCAGGCGGCCGCGCCGAGGCCAAGGCCGAAGCCCTGGCGAAGGCGATGACCGCCACGGGCGTGGATGTCCGGGTCGCCATCTTCGATCAGGCCAGGCAGCCTGTCGGCACGAAATGGTTCTGGGCCCAGGAGCGGACGTCCCGCGAGCTGGCGGCCGCCTAGGCTTCGGCTAGGTCGAGCGCGACGTCGCCAGGGTGAAGCAGGGACCGTGGGGGTGCTCGAGGTTGGTCTCCAGCACCTCCACCCTGTCGTGGCCGAAGGCGCGGAAGGCGGCCACGATGTCGTCGGCCTTCAGGTAGCGCTGCGCCTCGGCCAGGCCCCCCCAGAAGCGCCCGTGGCTGCGGTCGCCGTAGTGCTTCTGGAAGTGCTCCGCCGTGAAGCCGTTGTGGTCGTCCATCGCGCCCGCAAACCCCTCGCTGCGTTCCGGGTCGTAGTAGTGGGTCCAGAGGTAGGCCCGCGGGGCCGCGCGGCAGATCAGGGCGATCAGCTCCAGCGGCCGGACCATGTGGTAGAGCACGCCCGAGGCGAAGATCATGTCCCAGGCGTCGGCGCCCTGACCCTGCAGGTGCTTGGTGAAGTTGCCCAGCAGGAAGCGCGATCGCATGCCCGTGAGCTCCTTGGCCACGAGGCATTTCAGATAGGCCTCGGCGTTGCCCTCGATGGCGGTGACTTCGGCGCCCAGGCGTTCCAACTGGTAGGTATGGCCGCCTTCAAGCGGGCCGAGTTCCAGGATGCGATAGCCGTCGAGCCGTCCCTGTGCGTCGCCCAGTTTCGCCGCCGCCTGGCGAGGCCGATGGTCGATGGTGAAGTGGGGCACGTCGCCCGCCTGAACCGGCGGGTCCAGGTCGGGGAAGCTGGACGCCCAGCGGCCGGCGAAGACGTCGATGGCGGCCTGGGGCGTCGGCGCGGCATCGACGAACTTGCGGATCGACAGGGTCGTAAGATCGGGATCGACCGCCGGGGCGGCGGCCTGAGCGCTGGGTTTGGAGAACAGGCGGCGAAGCATTCCGCCGCTATAGCCTGAAACGCGCGGCCCGGCCCGCCGCGGCTACTCCCCGGCCTTGGCCGCCGCGGCCGCCTTGTTGAGGTCGGGCGCGTTTGGCGAGCGCATGGCGACGCCGGCCTGCATGCCTTCCTGCAGCGCCTTGGCGGCGCCCTCGTGCGACATAATCTTGGCCAGCACGGCCTGCCCGGCGCGCTCGAACGACTCGCGGTGTTCGACGACGTACGTTCGCGAGGTACGGTAACCCTCCAGCAGTCCCTGGATCTCGGGGATCACGTAACGGGCGACCAGCTCCCAGCTGCGGTTGGTGGCCTCGCGGTTGGCCCAGTCGTGAACGAAGCCCAGCACCGTGCCGAAGCCGCCCGCCGAGGCGTGCAGCTTGCGGATCGCGGCCACCAGGTCGTCGGGCGTGCCGATAACCGCGGCGGCGCCGTCGGCGAAGGCGGTCTGCTCGACAGCCTCTTCGGGCGTCTTGAACGCCGCCGCGCCGGGCCGCATCAGCGTGCCGACCGTGTACTCGTTGTGCCAGTGCATCAGGCCCTTGGCCGACTCGGCGATGGCCTGCTCGCGGGTCTCGGCGATGTGCCAGGTCATCAGCACGCGCCAGTCCTTGCGGTCGACCTTCTGGTTGTGCTTGGCGGCCGCCTGCTCGGCGAAGCCCCACTGGGTCGGCAGCGCGGCCAGGCCCGCATCCGAATTCGAGCCGATAGACAGCACGCCGATGCCGTACTTGCCGGCGAGCGTCATGCCCGAGGGGCTGATCGACGAGGCTGTGACCATCGGCAGCTCTTCCTGCAGCGGGAACAGCTGCAGACGGGCGTCCTTCAGGGTGAACCAGTCGCTCTCGTGTGTGACGCGCTCGCCGGCGAACAGGCGCTTCAGCACACCGATCGCCTCGTCCTGGCGGTCGCGCTGGGTCATGGGGTCGATGCCCAGCATGTAGGCGTCGGACGGCAGCGCGCCGGGGCCGGTGCCGAAGATCACCCGGCCGCCGCTCATGTGGTCCAGCTGGACCATCCGCTGGGCGACGTTGAACGGGTGGTGGTAGGGCAGCGAGACCACGCCCGTGCCCAGCTTGATGCGCTGGGTGTGCTGGGCGACGCCGGCCAGGAACATTTCGGGAGACGCGATCATCTCCCAGCCCGTGGAGTGGTGCTCGCCCACCCAGAACTCGTCGTAGCCCAGGTCGTCCAGCAGCGTGGCGAACCGGATGTCGTTCTTGAACTGGAGCATCGGATGCTCGCCGATGGGGTGGTGCGGGGCGAGAAACGCGCCGAACTTCATGCGAGCCATCTGGTCCTCCCAAGTCTTTTCAAACGAATGTTTAGGTGACCGGCGCTGACCTGACCAGCCCGACGCTGCGTCAGCGCAGCGAGGGAAGGGCAGGCGAGCGAGCTACCCCTTCTCCACCGGCTCCACCAGGAAGTGGCGGCCTTCGCGGTCCTCGATCTCGACCACCCAGACGTCGGGGTCGATGCGGACGGCGCGTTCTATGTAGCGGTCTAGGTCTGCCTCGTCGCGGGAGGCGGCCGGCTCCATCCAGACGCGGTCGCCGTCGCCGCGGGTGGCTTCGGACAGCAGGCGCGCGGTGCCGTCCGTGCGGTTCAGCACCTTGACCAGCACGGCGCCGGCGCGCGGATCGCCCTTGCGCGCCACCACCGCAAAGCCCCCGCCGATCTCGACGCGGCGGATGAGGGCGCCGACCCAGATGTCCGTGGAAAGCAGCATGTCGCCCCGACCTAGCGCGTCCGGCGGCAGGTGGAAAACGTTAACCGTGTCCGTCCACCGGCGCTCAACGCCTCCTCGGTAAGTCTTCGCATCAGGCGGCCGCCGAAGGCCGCGGTGAGAAGACGCATGAAGAGCACGCGCAGAAGCGCGAGGCCGGCGTCTCGGTGGATGGGGTGTCTGGTTGCGGCCATGGCCGCGCTGCCAGGGGTTGCGGGAGCGCAGCCCACAGACCTGTTCTTCGAGCGTATGGTGATGAGCGCGGTCGACGACCGCTGCAACCTGTTCACGCCCGGCGTGTCGGCGGCCCTGGCCGCGGGCGCCGCCCAGGCGCGGGGTGCGGCGCTGCGCGCCGGTTCGGACGCCAAGAGCCTGAAGGCGATGGAGCAGGAGGCGCGCGGCCGCGCCATGTATATCGACTGCCGAAGCCCGCAGGTCTCCAGCGCGGCGGCCCGCGTGCAGAACGCCTTCGCCGGGTATCAGCGCGTCCAGCGCATGGTCTATCGCGGCGACCTAACCGAATGGCGGGCCGATCGCGGGGTAGGCCGCACCGCCCGCTGGCGGCTGTCGCAGAGCGCCGACTTCGGCTCGAACCGTATGATCTTCGGCCTGGCCGGCCGTGAAGGCGCCAGCGCGCTGGTGGCGGTAGCCAGCTTCTCGGACAAACAGACGCCCTACTCGGCCCGACTGGTCATGCGAGACGGCAGCCGCACCATGGGCCCCTACATCGACCCCCGCACCCGCCAGCCCCTGAGCCGCAAGATTCCGCCGGCCTCGGCCACGCGGTCATACATGGCCGAAGCCCGCAGCGGCGCCGAGGACGAACTGCTGCCCAAGGGCTATGCGTCCGGCTGGGCTTTCCGCTTCCCGGCCCAGGCCGCCCAGGCCCTGTCTGAACTCGACCCCCGCGAAGCCGTGGCGGTGGAGTTCATGTTCCCGGGCGAGCGCGCCCGCGTCGCCTACGTCGAAGTGGGCGACTTCGCCGCCGGTAGAGCGTTCCTGCAGGTGGCGTCGCAGTAGACCACGCGCTCGGTGCTAGCATCGTCCTCGCTAGAGCCAGACCTTGAACTCGCCGTCCATCTCGCGCCTGATGAGGTCCGGTTCGCCGACGCGCGTGATCACATAATGCGAATCGTCGGGCGCGCCGCTGCGGGTCCAACTCATCCAGGGCCTGATGGGCGTTCTGCTGACGACAGGATCGTCGCTCGGCAAGCTTGCGTAGCCTCCAGCCGCATCGGGCTCCCAAGCCCGCACCACAGCGCGCAGTATAGCCAGACCGCGCTCCGGACTGCGCCAAATGGGGTCGTCCAACTCGGGCCTAAGGACGCACCCGTTTGTCTGCCATGCATCATCAGAACGGCCTGCGGAGATCGAGCCGTATACGCCACGGGAGGGGTCCGGCGCTGACAGCCCACCCAGTCGAACCACATAGCCAGCCGGACCGACGGGGGCTGGCAGTGGGGGTGGATCAAAGCGACAGCGTCGGTCTATCGTTCGCGCGAGATCATCGATGGACATCATGTCCACCCGTAAGGGGTCGGTCCGGCGGGTGGGGCGGTCGTTGAACTGAAGCCAGAGCGGGCTCATGTCCGGCTCGAACTCGAGCAACTCGCGGGCCATCGCCTGCAGGCGCCGGGCGATCTCCTCCGCCGTCTCCCCCCGCGCGCCCCAACCGCAGTTGAACCAGCGGCTTCTCTGATCGGTCTCGTCACAGAATGGCATGGGTGCGCCTGCTAGCGAGCTGGTGTGTGGTAGAGGCTGAAGGTCGGCGGAGGTGGGATTTTCGCTCCGTAGAGCGCCTCCCGAAGTGCTTCTTCGTAGCGAAGCTCCGCGGCGTGCCAATCGACACGACGGCCTTTCGAACGGCCTGGTGCTGGCAATGGCCGAGCGAGAGGCACATCTGCTCGTACACTCGGCGGCGCTACCCTCGCCTCCTGCCAGGACTCCGCGTGTTCGCTGCCTACAACGCCGTAAAACGCTTCGTGCTCTGCCTGTGCTCTTAGATTGCGCTCTTCTTCGATTTCATCCGGTGAGCGCCTATACCATTTGGCGAGAGCTTCACCTTGCAGTTGCGCCGGATCTACTTGTCGTCTGCTCACATCGGCCCCCCTTGCAGCTAGCTCAAGTATGGCCGCTCAACCACGAAGTGTCCAGAACAAAACAAGAACCTTTTAGTCTGCATGGCACACGCACCTCGGACCCAGGCTTGCGGTTGCTGGCTCCGCTGGAGATCTAGCCGTTCCGCCGCCGCGGCTCGGGGATGGCGTCTTCGGTCAGCACCGGCAGGCGCACGGTGACCGTGGTGCCCTCGCCCACCGAGCTTTCCACCGACATCTCGCCGCCGTGCAGGCGGGCGAAGGCGCGGACCAACGAAAGCCCCAGGCCGGAGCCCGCGGCGCGCTGCTCGGCGTCGCCGGCCTGTTCGAAGGGGCGGCCCAGGCGGTCGAGATCGTCCTCGGCGATGCCGACGCCAGTGTCGGCGACGATCAGCTCCAGCGTGTCGCCATGGCCCTGCACGGTCACCGTCACCGAGCCGTTGCGGGGCGTGAACTTCAGGGCGTTGGAGATCAGGTTCAGCGCGATCTGCTTCACGGCCCGGCGGTCGGCCTCGGCCTGCAGCGGCGCGATCGGCAGCACGCCGCGCAGGTGGACGCCCGCCCGGTCGGCCTGACCGCGCATCAGCCGCAGCACGGCGGCGATGGCGTCGCGGGCGTCGAAGGCCTCGATGCTGAGTTCGAACCGCTCGGCCTCGATCTTCGACATGTCGAGCACGTCGTTGATCAGCTCCAGCAGGTGCGTGCCGCTCTCGTGGATCAGCTCGGCGTACTCGGCGTAGCGGTCGCCTAGAGGCCCGAACAGCCGCTGCCGCATGATGTCGGAGAAGCCCATGATGGCGTTGAGCGGCGTGCGGAGTTCATGGCTCATGTTGGCCAGGAAGCGGGACTTGCCGGCGTTCTGCTGTTCGGCGGTGACGCGCTCGGCCTCCAGGCGCTTCTCGCGGGCGAACTGTTCGCGGGCGTCGCGGATGGCGGCGACGATGTCGCCCGACGCGTTCGCCTTCAGCGTGATCTCCAACCAGCCGTCGCCGCCGTCGGTCGGGGCGCAATAGAGGCTGGCCTCACCCTCGCGGACCGTCGTGTGCAGGGCGGCGGCCAGGGCCGGCAGCTCGGACTCGGCCACCAGATGACCCAGGCTGCGGCCCTCCAGCTGCTGGGGGCCATAGTCGGCGACGACGGCGCCGGCGGCGCTGAGCACGCGGCCGCTGCGGTCGACGGTGGCCAGCAGCAGCGGCTGATTGCGGAGCAGTTCCAGGACCTGATCGGCCTTCTCGCGGCGGCGCGCGTCGCGCTGGTTGGCGCCCTGGAACCCCACGAGCCCGGCGGCGAAACCCAGGGTGACGGTGACGAGCGCCAGCAGGCTGAGCCAGGGCGCCGCCGCAGCGTTCACGCCCGGCAGCGGCAGCAGCGCCGTGTCCAGCGCCGAGACCGCGGCGGCGGCCAGCGCGGCGGCC
>FWWM01007285.1_pt1 | contig 22377 bp, 24 predicted proteins | sample 2228351 | NCBI WGS metagenome assembly FWWM01 (sample SAMEA103939774, study PRJEB20133) | metagenome
TTGGAACGAAAAAAATATCTTTGGAGCAGGTAGTAAAATTTCTAATAGATATGGTCTAACAAAAATAGGGAAACAGACAATATCTATTATTGAAGAGACAGGAATGATCTTAGATGTCTCACATCTCAATGAACGAACGTTTTGGGATGTCGTTAAAACGGCATCTAAACCTTTCATAGCCACACATTCTAACGTATATAAGCTTTGTCCGGTTACGAGAAATCTGAAAGATGAACAAATAAAAGTTATCGCAGAAGGCGGAGGAATAATTGGAATAAATTCACTTGCAAACTTTGTTGACCTTGAAGAACCAACTATTGAAAAATACGTCGATCATATAGTATATGTCGCAGATTTAGTTGGAATAGAATACGTTGGATTAGGATTTGATTTTTGCGACTTTTTTGGGGAAGATATAAAAACAACAAAAGGGCTTGAAAACACCTCGAAAGCTGGAAACGTTCTTCAAGCCCTTAAGGATAGAGAATTTTCAGAAAATGAAATTGAGCTTATATCCTACAGGAATTTTTTGAACTTTTTCAAAGATAACTTGAAAGCTTAAGCCAAATATCTTTTCTTAATTTCCTCGACGAAAATCTCAAGTAGTTTTGGATCGAAATGTTCAGGTTTTGTTCTACCATCACCTTCTACCATTATTTTTATCGCTTCTTCGAAACTGAAAGCTCTTTTGTAGGGTCTTTCGGTTGTCAACGCATCGAAGACATCGGCTATTTTGACGATTCTTGCTTCAAGTGGGATATCTTCACCTTTCAAACCTTCTGGATAACCTGTTCCGTCGTAGTTCTCGTGATGATACTTGGCTATGTTCAAGGCAACATCAAACCTTTTGTGTTTCAAAATTCTTTCGGCATACACAGTATGTTTTTTCATCTCTTCCCATTCTTCTTTCGTTAAAGGTCCGTTTTTGAGCAAGATAGATTTGTCTATAAATATTTTCCCAACGTCGTGAAGCGGTGAATATGAAACTATCTTTTCTTTGTATTCTTGATCTACATCGAGTTTATTTGTTATTATCTTTACATATTCTTTAACTCTATTTATGTGTTCTCCCGTTTCATTTTCAAATCCTTCAACGATTTCACCAATAGTTTCTGCAAAACTGAAGAAAGATTCTTTTATTTCATCTGAAAGTCTTGAAACGGTGTTATATGTTCTTTCGAGTTCTTCATTTGTTGCTTTTAGTTCTTGAAACTCAGCGGCAATTATCTCAGAAGCCATCTGAAATCCCTTAGAAACATCATTTATTTCTTCAAACTCGCTTTCATATATTGATGAAACGGCGGTATAATTTGAAAACTCACTAACTAATACTTCCAAGTAATCAACTTCTCTAACTATCTTTTGAGCGGAAGTTCTAAGGACTATGAAACCGAATATAAGCTGAGTTATTAGAAGTGCGACAACTAGTAGAAAGATGTTGAATATCTTTTTAAAGTTAAAAACCATTATCAGATCATAAGTGTTTTTGTAGCTTGTTCCAGGTTCTTCGAGTTCGATTATCTTTTGAAAAACGGGTTTATAAAGAAACTGTACCAGCAAAGAAGGTTTAGTTATTTCTTTCGGAAAAAGATCTGAGACAGGATTTCCAACAAAATAAAGTCCTACCTGTTCAACGTAAGATTCATAAGAAACAGCTGCTTTCAAAGAATCATTTACAAATTTTTCCTTTAGTGGTATTCCAAATTCTAAGAGATCTCCATTCTCAAGTCTTGTGTAAATAAACACCATAGGTGTTCCAGTTACAGCGTGTGTTCCGTTGGTTTCTATCCAAATTCCATTTTCAAGTTGCTTTTGGAGCGTATCCCAAAATTCATTTCTTCCAACAGCTTTTGAAAGCTCTTGAAGGTTGAGTCCAATACTTGGTTGGTGGTTTGTGAAGTATACGGTACCTTCAGGGGTCATAAAGTAATAAAATGGTTGTTCAAACTTAGCACTCAAAGATTTGAAAGATTGAGATAAAAGCGTTTCAAAGATATCTTTTTCAATAGGTTTATTGTCTTTTAGAAAGAGATTGAATGATAATTCAGCTAAAAAGTTCACATCTCGTTCAATAGAAATGCGATTCTTTTCGATATCTTGGGAAACACTTTCTCTCATATGAACAAAAGATTCTTCTATTCGCAGTGAAACTCTTTCGATGGCGGTTTGAGTGATTTCTTTGTATGTGGTGCTTACTAAGAATGCGAAAATTACTACTATCAGAGCGCTAAAGACAACAATTCTTAAGAAAACTTTTTGATAAATATAGTTTTTAATCGTTGTACTCAAAAAGTAGCACCTCCGTATTCAGACTCCTTCTAATTTTATCATAACTCAAATATTTTGTGCAACTAAATATCCATGACCAGCTGCGTAAGTTATCGATCTTGTCCAACCTGAGCAATCACCGATTATTTTCAATTTATCTGAAAACTCGTTATTTATTTTATTTCCATAAAATTTCACTTCCACGCCGTACATAAGATTATCAGGTGCAGCAACTCCGGGGACAACTTTATCAAGTCTTTCGATAAAATCTATTATTGATTCAGTTGTCTTTCTTGGAAGGACCAGATTGAGGTCGCCTAAAATGAAGTTTTTCGGTTCGAGCGTTGGATGTACTCTACCTATCTTTTTGGTTCTCTTAGACTCTTTAAAATCCTCAAAACACTGCAAGATAACTTTTCTTCCTCCCGCTAAGATATTTGCAAGTTTTGCTATGTACATACCGTATCCGACAGGATCGTTGAAAGGTTCTGTGAAGTTGTGAGTTACTAATATTGCAAAGTTTGTGTTTTCTGTCTGTTTGTACGACTTAGCGTGTCCGTTAACTGTAACAAAATCTTCGTATTCTTCAAGCGTAACTTCTCCAGCTGGATTGTTGCAAAAAGTACGAGCAATGTATCCAGTTCTAGTTTTTAGTCTGACTTTGAACTCGTACATTTGTTTGTTAAGTTCTTCAACAATATGGTTAGGCAATTCGTATCTAACTCCCAAATCCACTTGAGTGTTAGTTAAAACAAGTTGTGGATATCTTTCTATAAGTTTATTTACAAGCCTAAAACCAGACCTGCCGACTGCAACAACAACTTTATCGTATTCTTCAGATTTTGCTTTGGTTATAACAACCACTTTATCTTCTTTTAATTGTGTATCTTCAACACTTTCACCAAACTTGAAATTGATGTTCTTATACTCAGAAAATTTTCTGTAAATCCTTTCAACGACATTTTTCAAAATATCAGTACCTATATGGAAAAATTTCGACCTTATCGGTTCGAAACCTTGTGAATAAAAAGCTTTGTAAAGTTCTGTATTCCCAAAAGAAATATCATCATACGAAAGATTTTGGAGTTCCTGAGTGTCCATTTCTGCATATTCTAAAAAGAATTTAACAACACTTTTCTGAACATCGAGCGGTAGTTCCAAATCTCCGCCCATATGTCTTGAGATAAATATTTTGCCATCGTATTTTAGCCCACCAAAACCAGAATGCTCTATATCTTTTCCACGCTCATAAATATCGATAGAAGTTTCCAAAATCTTTCCACTGTCGACAAGCCCTTTTACAAATCCAATTCCGGCTGCACCGAAACCAATGAGAGCTATCTTCATATACGTCACCTCGAAGTAAAAGTCTTATACACGTGAAAATTTTACCACACATTGGTTTAAGTTATTTACAATCGTGATATGAGTTATTTAAAATTGTTTAATTGGACTCATATAGAAAATTCTCCGACTTGTTGCTTGTTTTAAATTTGAATTTTCCAAAAATTTTGAGATAATACTTAGTGGGGGTGAAGTAGAATGAACGTAAATATATTTGAGGAAATTTTCCCAAAAGTTGTTGAACTTAGAAGAGACTTTCACAGTTATCCTGAAGTCGCTTTTGAAGAGTATCGTACAAGCGAAATAATAGAAAAAGAGTTAAAAATTCTTGGAATTGAGACTTTTAGACTCACAGAGACTGGTGTTGTAGGTCTACTTGACACAGGAAAAGAAGGACCAACTATAGCTCTTCGGGCGGACATTGATGCACTTCCTTTAAAAGATATGAAAGAACCTTTAAAAGTCCCATATGTGTCAAAAAATGATGGTGTTTGTCATGCTTGTGGACATGACGGGCATACAGCTATACTTTTGGGAACTGCTATGGTTCTTTCTAAAATTAAAGATGAATTTACTGGAAAGGTCAAATTTATCTTTCAACCAGCGGAAGAGAGAACCAAAAGAATTGGTGGTGCGAGTATTTTAGTAGAAAAAGGAGTTCTTGAAAATCCAAAAGTGGACAGTATCTTTGGACTTCACTTGTGGACAAATTATCCAACTGGAAAGATTGGACTAAGAACTGGAAAATTTATGGCATCTTCTGACGATTTCACTATAGAAATAATCGGAAAAGGTGGTCACGCTTCTGCCCCACACGAAACAGTCGATCCAATTGTTATAGCAAGTCAGGTAGTTTTAGCTTTGCAAACTATCGTGAGCAGAAGTATTAAACCAATTGAACCTGCAGTTGTGACAGTTGCGTCAATTCATGGTGGAACGGGATACAATATAATTCCTGAGAGTGTTACGTTAGTTGGAACTGTAAGAACTTTTAATCCAGAAGTTCAAGACTACATAGAGAAAAGGATTGGAGAAATAGTAGATGGTGTAACTAAGGCTAACAAGGCAACATACAAATACACGTACAACCGTGGATATCCGCCTGTTATAACTTCTAAAGAAATCACTGACTACGTTTGGAAGATATCTGAAAAGGTTGTTGGAAGTAAAAATGTTTTTGAAGCAGAACCTGTTATGGGAGCGGAGGATTTTGCGTATTATCTTCAAAAAGTACCAGGAACATTCGCTCTTGTAGGTTGCAGAAATGAACAAAAAGGTGCTGACAAACCACACCATCATCCACAATTTGACATAGATGAAGATGCGTTATTGATAGGAACGAAATTAATGGTTGAGTACGTTTTAAACTATAAATCTTTATATTCTCAAGGGGGAGATATAAGATGAAGAGGTACATTTTAGCGTTAGACCAAGGTACAACAAGTTCAAGGGCGATAGTATTTGACGAGCAGGGAAATATGGTAAGCGTTGCACAAAAGGAGTTTTCACAGATTTATCCGAAACCAGGATGGGTTGAGCACGATCCAATGGAGATATGGGCAACACAGATAGGTACCGCTCGTGAATGTATTGAAAGAGCTGGTATATCACCAACTCAGATTGCTGGTATAGGTGTGACTAATCAAAGGGAAACGACAATCGTTTGGGATAAAAAGACAGGAAAACCAATTTACAACGCTATCGTATGGCAATGCAGAAGAACTGCGGATATATGTTATTCATTGAAAGAAAAGGGACTTGAAAGAACTATTTTCGAAAAAACTGGTTTAGTAGTTGACGCGTACTTTTCAGGGACAAAGATAAAATGGATCTTAGACAATCTACCTGGAGTTAGAGAAAAGGCTGAAAAAGGAGAAGTACTTTTTGGCACGGTAGACTCTTGGCTCATATGGAACCTTACCGAAGGAAAAGCTCATGTTACGGATTATTCAAATGCGTCAAGAACGATGATTTACAATATAAACTCTTTGCAGTGGGATGAAGATTTGCTCGAAGAACTCAACATTCCAAAAGCGATGCTTCCACAAGTAATGCCTTCAAGCTACATATATGGCTACACTTCGAAAGAAGTTTTTGGTGCTGAAGTTCCAGTTTGTGGTGATGCGGGAGACCAACAAGCCGCGCTCTTTGGTCAAACCTGTTTTGAACCTGGTACTGCTAAAAACACATACGGAACAGGATGTTTTCTTTTAATGAACACTGGCGAAAGACCTGTTCATTCGAAAAACGGACTTTTGACCACTATCGCTTGGGGATTGAACGGAAAAGTAAGTTATGCTCTTGAAGGAAGTATTTTTATAGCCGGTGCTGTTGTGCAATGGCTTAGAGATGAGATGAAACTTATTAGAAATGCTGAAGAAACTGAAGAAATCGCGCTGAAAGTTCCAGATACAAACGGTGTTTACCTTGTACCGGCTTTCGTCGGTCTTGGAGCACCTTATTGGGATATGTATGCAAGAGGGATAATAACTGGAATAACTAGGGGAACAAAAAGAGAACATATTGTAAGAGCTGCTCTTGAATCCATAGCTTATCAAACACGTGAAGTTGTCGAAGCAATGGAAAATGACTCGAATATAAAATTAAAAAGCTTAAGAGTTGATGGAGGTGCTTCTAAGAACAATTTCTTGATGCAATTTCAAGCTGATATCTTAGGAGTTCCTGTCGTTAGACCGAGAGTTACAGAGACAACTGCTTTAGGTGCTGCATTTTTAGCTGGACTGGCAGTAGGGTATTGGAAAGATATTGAAGATGTGAAGAAAAACTGGCAAGTTGGAACGGAATTTGAACCTAAGATGGAAGAAAAGAAAAGAGAAGAGCTTTTCAGTGGTTGGAACTCTGCTGTTCAAAGAGCTTTGACAAAATAGACGTTCTTTGGTATTTTAATGTGAAAGAGAATAAGAATTTCGGAAAGCTTCTGCTTTCCGAAATTTTTCTGCTAATAAATTCAGGGTGATAGTATGTCAAGAAAAGTTCAGAAAAAGAGAAACACTTTAAAGAAGAAAAAAATTAGTATGAAAAATCTTAAAAAGTTGATGTACATTTCAATTATAGGAACGTTTTTGTCAGGTTTCTTAGGTTTTGTATTTGGGGTTCTCAGCAGGTCAAGAGCAATACTTTTTGATGGACTTTACTCTATCGTGGATATATCGATGTCATTGATAACATATAAAATAATATCTTTCATAGCGAAAGAAAATATTGCAAAGGAACATATTTTTGTCTTTGGAAGAAGTTCTCTTCAACCTTTGGTTTTACTTGTGAAATCGTTTGTACTCATAATATCGCTTACTTTAGCTATTAAAAGTGCCTTTTCCGACATTTTGTACGGTGGAAGAAGTGTAAACTTAGACGTTTCAATTATTTATACCGTCATCTCATTTGCGATATCTTTCGCTATCTACAAGATACTTAATGAAACAAACAAAAAAACTACTTCCGACCTTTTAGCTTTAGAAACCTTAGAGTGGAAAGTTGATTGGGCTGTTTCACTGATAGCTTTTCTAACGTTTGGTACTGGGATAATTCTGAAAACTACGCAACACTCGACTTTAAAAAATATAGTTGGTTATCTCGATTCGGTGCTTTTAATAGGTATAAGTATATTATTCACTCGTGAGTCTGTCTTGAACCTATTCAAAGGTTTTTCAGAACTGTTGAGAATAGCCCCTGAAAGAGAGATAACACAAGAAGTCGCAAAGATTGTGAAGAAAATCCAAAAGAAGTATAGGATAAAAGAATCGTTCTTTAGGGTGAGCAAAGTTGGAACAACGCTCTATATAGAAGTTGATTATATAACAAGCAAAAGATCGTTTGTAAAAACGATAAAGGACTCTGATAAAGTTAGGGAAGAGCTTCATCGAGAACTGAAAAAACTTCCGTACGAACTCTGGCTAACGGTTTCTTTCACACAAGATAGAAAATGGGCACTCTAAAGAGTTAGTCGGAACCTGTTGTGAACGTGTTGTATATTTCAGGTTCTATTCCATAAACCTTTACTATATCCGTATGCACAACTATTGCTTCTGAATTGTTCTCCGGTTCTTTTAATACAGCTACAAGGTATTCATTTCCCCAGCAATAAGGTTTGTTCTTCTGAAGTCTGTTTGATTCATAGAACATTCCTGTGAAATAGTTTTTCCACCTGTTATCTGAAAATCTATGGCTAACTTGTGTGTTTGTCGATTCGAATATTATATACTGATCATTGTATGGTGAATATCCACTTTTGTCATTCACTATTTCATCGTAAAGCCAGATATCGTAGAAGTAAGTTACGTTGTATTTTTCAAGTCCAACAAACCTAAATTGAAATACAGGATCAGTTAAGACGTTCGTGCTTCCATCAGATGGATAAATGTATTCAACTTTGAACATCGGAAGTGGTACAACAGAACCCATTACTTCCATAGGTCCTTCTGAAGAGTTATAAAGCGAGCTTACCCCGTACCAAACTCTATTATGTTCCCGCAAAAGAACAGAGCTATCTCTGAGTATGTCGGTATTACTATCTACGATTCCTATCGGCTCAAATCTTTCACCATCAAAAGATCTGTAGATTTTGTATCCAACTGGTTTATCGCTCGTAGACTTTTGAGATGAGTTTTCCCATTTTTTCCAGCTTACCTCAATGTATATGTTTATATCTTCCTTCATACTATTTAGAGAATAGTACCTCACACCATCTCTTCGTGTTACCGCACGAACTGCTGGATTTTTACTTTCTACTTTGTAATGATTAACATCTGTGGAGAACCTAAGTATTGTTAGGTATTCTATCTTTGTGTAACTATCGTCGTTCCGATTGTACGCTGTTATAAACATTGGAACTTCGCCGACATATCCGGAAATGTCAATCGTACCAACCAGTTCTTCTTCTTCGCTGTAAAGTCTGTTTGTGAAAAAACTAGCTGATGGCAGGGAGCCGAGTTTAGCGTAAAGGTGTGCTATTTCATATACCGACTCTTTTGCTGAAACTTTGACGTAAAAGTTCGATGAAACGTTGGATGAGTCTAGTTTCTGAGTAAGGGCTGAATCTTTATAAAGATTTGCGCTTAGGCTAAATTCTGGTTTTTGATTCCCAAGAAGAGGTTTTCTTAGGTTCAATTTTAAATTGACGGAATTTTTGATTACAACGTTTGAAATAATAGCTTTTGCGTACCCCTCTTTGGTTATCTCTATATCGTAAGTCCCTTCGGGAATCACAGCTTCCAAGATACCTTCTTCATTCGTTTGATGACTGATGATATTACCCTGCGATCTAAAAGTTACCGTTGCATTATCTACAGCAGGACCTGATGTATATTCGCTAAGTTCAAGCCTGAAATTATAGCTAACTACATAAACTTTGAAGTTCACCCAGGAAAAAGAACCATCTACTTCTGTTAACTTGAGTGAAACGTCGAAAGTTTCACCAGAATGACTTGGTGTGTAAGTATACTTCGTTCCTTGGACTTTTCCTTTTCCAGATGTTATTTCAACATTTGATAAACTTGGAAAATACTTTTGGAATTCTATTTCCAAAGCTTTTCCGGACAAAATGTATTGGTCTTGGAACCTATATATTCGCTCAAAATCTGGTGATAGTTTAACAATAACTTTGGTTGTTGCAGATACGGATCTTCCGTTTTGATCGTAACAGGTAATCGTAAGAATAAAACTTTTCGAAGGTTGATTTTCTAAGAACTCGACGGTAGGTTTGAAATAGTAGTATCTATCGCCTAATATTTCTCCTTCACCCTCAGTAATTACGAACGCAAGATTCTGACCTTGTCGGGAACCAAAATATTCGTAAAGGTTTATATTCAACTCCTCACCTATATATACGGTTAAAAACGGAATGTCCTTTTTCAAATAAGGGGCTTGGACTGGTATACAAGAGGTTAGCAAAAAAACAGTTATAGTAAAAAAGATGATTTTCTTCATTAAAAATCACTCCAATTTTTCACATTACAGTGTGCTGGATATATCTTAAAAATTTTGTGAAAACATAGTCGTACATCAAAAATATGAACTGAAGTAGTATAGTGCCTAACAACAAAGATACAACCGGAAAGTTTATTTCAATCGCAAAAAGTTTTGATAGTAGATAGTAGTACACCAAAGCAATGTTAAAGTACGCAAATTTTAAGAGGTACGAAAATCTTTTCTTTTCACTGAGAAACTTAATCGCTGGGTAAAACGAAATAGGTAGAAAGGCTAAAGTGTAAAAAGGATTCGAGATTAACACAAACGATAGTATATTAACCGCAAGTGCAGAAACTAAACCGTTCTTAATTCTACCAATTTGTAAGGAAACTCCTAAAACAAAACTAGTTAAGGCTAAGAAAGATATTTTAACTTTTGTTAGATATCCAACAACTAACAAAACAACAGAAACTGCTATTATTAGCCCATTGAAAGCTATCTTTTTCGTTCTATCCATAAGAACCACCTAAGTTTACTAAGTTTATACATTAGATACAACTTATAAATCGCTACAGCAAATTTCACATAGACATTCGATACAAAAAAGAATTGAACATACAGCACAACAATCACTACATTCTTTATTTCTATCCTCCGTTGTGTTCGAAGAGTAAGTTCTATTCATATTCTGATTCATCATATTGAGAGTATCTCTGTATTCTTGGTTGTAAGGGTCCATATCGACAGCTTGACGTATAAACTCGTAGCCTTTCATATAGTTTCCTTTCCTAACTAAGATAATACCTGTTAAAAAGTACCATTCAGCTGTTCTATTTGTTATTCTGTTTAGGATGCTCTCAGCCTGAGCTATATTTCCACTCGCAATGTACTGTCTTACAAGTTGGAAGTCATCCATCTGGTTATTTGAGTAACTTGAATAACCATTGCTTCGGTTATTCTTTCCATAATTAGCAATTATGTACTCGTACGCTTCATTTATTTCTTTCAGTTTTTCTTCTGCAAGTTCTCGAAGCGGGTTATTCGCGTACTTGTCAGGATGATATTTTGCAACGAGTTTTTTGTAAGCGGCTTTAATCTCATCTAAGGACGCATTTGGATCTACACCTAAAGCTTTATAGGGATCTTTTTCCAAGATTTTCACCTCGCTTTGCAAGTATTTTTATTTAAAATTTCTTCAATTCTTTTTGGAAGTCCAAAATAAACTACATTTTCTATTATTGGCCTGTTTTTCTTAAAATCTATAAGCTCAAAAGCGTTTTGAATATTTTTAATATAGTTTGCTAAAATAAATTTTAACATATCTTTGTTGAATTTGTCTTTAAGAGGGTTAAATTTTCCTTTCTTTACATCTTTCTCGTAATCATCTATCGCATCTATCAAGTATATCCATCTTCCCAAGTTGTAACTGAAAAATCGTATAGCTGCATAATCTTTTCTAAGTTTAACTTCTTCAATTTCTGTGAAGGTTTCTAAAATTTCTCCAAAAAGATCTGTAAGTTTATCAATATCATTGCATTCTTTTTTCTCAAGTTCCCAAATCTTATTTAAAAGTGAATCGACTTTTTCGAAGTTTTGACTTTTTGTATCAAGCATTTTCGCTCCTAAGAGTGCAAAGAAATTTTTGTTGTCTTTGTAATCATCGAAAAGTTTTTTACTAACAAGAAAGATATTAAGACTTGCGGAGTAGTCGATGTATTTGTTGGAGTAGATATTCACTTTCTTAAAGACGAATGGGCAAAATTTTTTCTTTGGGATTTCGCTGTCAAGAAAGAGCGAAGATAGGAAAAGCGAAAGAAAGACTGAATCGTAGTTTAACAAAAATCTACCAAGATAATTGTGTTTTCCTACAGCAACACACGTTCCACAATAATAGTTCTTGAAGATCTCAAATTCTTTAATCTTTATCTCGTCCTTATACGGTCTAACGTATCCAAACACAAAAAACCATCCTTTGCATTTTTTCTAAATTATACCATTTTTTAAACAAATACCAATTGGGTGACGACCAAAAATGTTGTGTTATAATTATTTCGAGGTGATGGACGTTGGATAATAAAATAAAATTCTTTGATTGGAAAGATTTTAGGATAAAAATTTTTGCTGAAAGCATCTTAGTCGGTTTATTTGCGGGTATTTTAGTTGTACTTTATAGATACGCTGTTGAAAAGGCTATTTCAACATCAAAAGCGGTATATGGATTGTTACACATAGAAATCTGGCTGATTCCAGTTTGGTTCTTCATATTGTCTTTGTTAGGATACTTTGTAGGTTACCTTGTTGAGAAAGAACCAATGGCAGCTGGAAGTGGTATTCCTCAAGTGAAGGCTGTTGTATTAAAGAAACTTAAAATGAACTGGCTAAACGTTCTACTGGTGAAATTCATCGGTGGTGTTTTAAGTATCTTAGCAGGATTATCTCTAGGAAGAGAAGGACCTTCGATACAAATAGGAGCGGTTGCAGGTCAAGGAATTAGTAAAATTTTGAAAAGAAAATCATCAGAAGAGAGTATTCTTTTGACTTTTGGAGCAAGTGCTGGACTTTCTGCTGCTTTCAACGCACCACTTGCTGGTATACTCTTTTCTCTGGAAGAACTTCATAAAAAATTCTCCCCCATCGTTCTAATGGGATCTATGACCGCTTCGGTGACTGCTGAGTTTGTGGTTGGAAAACTTTTCGGCTTGAAAAGGGTGTTCAATTTTTCAAAGGTTATAACAATGCAAATAGAGAATTTTGAATATGTTATCGTTTTAGGTCTTTTAACAGGATTTCTTGGAATTGTTTTCAATCGTTTCTTGCTTGGAACACAGGATTTGTATTCATATATGAAATTTCCAAAAAGAATGAAAACCGTTCTTTCCTTTTTGATAGCAGGTGTTGTTGGCTTTTTCTTTGTCGATGTTCTTGGTGGCGGAGTAGACCTCGTAGAAAAAGTTTACGGTAGTTTCTTTCCATTAAAGGTACTTTTGATATTGGTTGTTATTAAGTTCTTTTTCACAATGACAAGTTACGCTTCTTCAGCGCCTGGTGGTATTTTTCTTCCAATGCTTGTAATAGGTGCCTTGATAGGAGCTATATATGGTAATGTCTGTACCTTATTTTTTGGACTTCCAAAGGAATACATAGGTGTTTTGATAGTCCTTTCTATGGCGGGATATTTTACATCGATAGTCAGAGCCCCAGTAACGGGTATAGTCTTAATCTCAGAGATGACAGGTTCATTCAATAATATACTTCCGCTATCAGCTGTTGCTCTAATTTCATACCTTGTTGCCGAGCTTTTTGACTGCAAACCTATATACGATTCGCTTTTGAAAAGAATAGTAAAATGATGATATAGAAAAACTCCCGTGAAGTTATCTCGGGAGTTTATTTCTTGATATCAAATGTACTTTTCTGAAATCTTTTTGTTGAAAATTAGGAATAGTGCTAATAAAGTTCCCCATTGTAGAAAAATCGTTCCTGGACTATAAGTTTCAAAAGGCTTCCACCAGCTATCACCATACCAGGTGAATGCCTGATAAATCCACCAACCACCTATTATCGCAAACATACCTGGGAAAAGAAGTATGCACAAATTCCACCATTTACCAATTTTAAGATCAGAAACAGAATTTATGTCCTCGTGCCTTGCTTTTTCTAATCCGTGTTTCATCATTGCTATTGCTACGAAAAGCCCACTTACTAAAAGCCCTACGCCCCAAACAAAATCCTGATTGTTGAAAAACTCTAAATTAACTGCTGAAGGTATACCGCAGAGAAAACTACAACCTACAACCAACAATGCTGATTTATTTCTCGAAAGTCCAAGGTCCATAAGGTTACGAATATTGACTTCATACATCGCATACAACGATGTAAGTGCAGCGAAAGCCATTGCCAAAAAGAAAAGAGCTGCAAAAATTTCTCCACCCGGCATTTGTGGGAAAAGTCTTGCTAGAAAGATGAAAGTTAGTCCAGTGTTTCCCGATTTTACCGCCTCATCGAGGTACTGAGGTGCTAAAGCGAATATCGTTGGTATTATTGTCATACCTGCAACAAGCGCCGCAAGAGTATCACCAAAACCTGTAATAATCGAGTTGAGTGCAACGTCTTCTCTTTCTTTTGTATAGACTGCGTAGGTTATCATAAATCCCCAACCAGCACCAGTCGACCAAGCAGCTTGCGTAAACGCTTCAAGCCATACCTTTCCACTTAACGTTTTTGAAAGATCAAAACTGTAAAGATACTTAAGCCCGTTAATTGCATTGGGAAGAGTTACAGCCCTTATCATTCCTAACACTAAAAGCGAAAAGAGTGTTGGGATAAGAATTTTTGATGCTCTTTCAATACCCCTTTTCACACCACTAAAGACAACAATTCCAGCCATTAAAACAGGTAAAGCGTGGAATATGATTCCCTGAGTAGGTGATGATATGAAGTTATTCCATAATTCCTCTGTATCAACTCCAGGTTTGAAGGTACCGGTGAGACCATAGAATAAATATCTCAAAGTCCATCCCATAGTTACGGAATAGTAAGCTCCCAAGGCAAAACAAACAAACGCAATCCAAGCACCCATCCATGTGAACTTTTCACCGGCGAACTTTTTAAAGGCTCCGATGGTACCAAGTCTAGTACGCCTACCTATAACTACCTCAGCCATAAGTAAAGGTATACACCAAACTAAAACAGCAAATATATAAACAACCAGAAAACTCCCGCCACCGTTGGCTGTTGCAACTCTTGGAAATCTCCAAATGTTTCCTGTTCCAATAGCTTGTCCCAAAGCAGCTGCTAAAAACCCAAACCGAGTAAAAGTATCAAGTTTCTCACTCTTTCGAGTTCTTCCCATAGAATCCCCCCTGTTTTGAAGAATGAAAATAAGAAAATTTTGAAAAGTTTACCAAAAAGAATCGTATTTTGTCAATATTTTCCTTTACTAACTAAATATTGATTGATATTGCTTATAAGTCGGATTTTTAGGCTATTTCTCACAATTTTCTTTGGATGAAATTAGTATAGAATTCTTTAGAACACAACTTGAATTTGTTTCGTAAAATTCATTTAGAACGAAATTTGACATTTTAAATTTTTGTGGTATACTTTAAATAAATGTAAACTTAAATAACGTTTAGTTAATTTACTCTGCTGTTATGTAACATTTATTCCCAACTAAGATTTATTGGGAGAACACTTGAAAAAGGAGGCGAGATTTATGCGAATTGAAACGGAATACGGAGATATTGAGATTACGGCAAATGCGATAAGAAAAATGGTTTATATGTCAGCTATTGAATCAGCAGGACCTGTAAACATTTCAGCGAAAAACTGGCTCGAAAAGATATTTTCCTCTGATGAATCGAAGATCAAGGTTGAAGAAGATGAAATTGGAAACATAAAAGTTGACCTATTTCTTGAAGTAGAATATGGCGTGAAACTTCCAGAAGTTGCAAATGCACTGATTGAAAAAGTTCAATCGGAACTCAAAACATACTTGAACTGTGAAAGTGTTGATGTAAACGTCCATTTTACAAGTTTAAAATGACAAATTTAACGTAAGAAAGGGGTGAAAAGTATGGGCAATTTCCAAGTAGCTGATAATGTTGTTGCTGATATGGCATATAGAGCTTTATGTGAACTCTTTGGGAAAGATCCTGAAGACAAGAATTTCAAAAAGAATAGAAAGGGAATCTCCGTTGAACTTATGCCTGAAGAAAAGTATGTAATAACAGCGAAACTAGATCTACCTTACAAAACGAATGTCTTAGAATTCTCCATAGCTGTTATGAAAAAAATAAAAGAACGTGTCTCTGAACTAACTGGAAAAAGTGTTGAAAGAGTGAGCGTTATTATCCAAGATGTAGAGAGCGCAGAAGCAAGTTAAAAGTAAAAAGACATTGGATCCCCGAATATAGGGGATTCTTTTTGAGATTTGGAGTATAATAAATTTAGAGTTTCTGACAATTTGAAAGGGAGGAGGTGAAAAAAATGATTAAGATTGAAAAACCAACTCCCGCTCAACTTGAAGAACTCGATGTTTTTAGCTGGCCTATTTGGGAAAAAGAAGTTTCAGATTTCGATTGGTATTACGATGAAACTGAAGTCTGTTATATCTTAGAAGGCGAAGTTGAAGTGGTAACTGAGAATGGACAAGTTTACAACATATGCCCTGGAGATTTAGTAACTTTCCAAAAAGGTTTGAAGTGCAAATGGAGAGTTAAAAAACCGGTTAGAAAACATTACAATTTCTTGGAAGAATAACAAAAGTCGTGGGGATTTCCCACGACTTTATCTTTATATATTATTCAATAATATATTATTCAATACTTTTGAACCACTCAACTGTGTATTTTAATCCTTTTTCTAAAGGTACCTTCGGTTCCCATTTCAATTCTATCCATGCACGATTGTAACACAGAACACTCTTACGTATATCACCAGGTCTGAAAGGTCCATAAATTGGATCTTTCTTGTAGCCAGTTATCTTTTTCAAAAGTTTGAATAGCTCATTCGTTGTTGTGCCTATACTTGTACCTATGTTTATTACCATATTCTTTCCACTATCAATGGCTTTGATATTCGCTTCCACAACATCTCCAACGTAAACGTAATCCCTAACGTGTTCTCCGTCGCCAAATATTGTCACGTTTTCCCCTTTGAGCATTTGCGATGTGAAAATTGCGATAACCCCTGCTTCTCCGTATGGATCTTGTCTTGATCCGTAAACATTTCCGTATCTTAAAACGGTGTATTCAAGCCCAAATTCTTTGCTGAAAAACCTAAGGTAATGTTCAACCGTAAGTTTTGCTATACCATACGGAGAAATCGGTTGAGGTGTAACACTTTCAGGAGTTGGAAAGACTCTAGCATCTTCTCCGTAAATAGCTCCACCAGTTGAGGAAAATATAATTTTCTTAACTCCGAATTCAGCACAGTTTTTTATCACATTTAAACTTCCGATTATATTCACCTTTGCATCCAACGCAGGTTCTCTAACAGAAACAGCAACACTTGCCTGTGCTGCAAGGTGAAAAACGTAGTCGAATTTGTGATTTTCAAAAACTTCTTTAAGTTCATCTGCGTCAGATATATCGACTTTGTAGAACTCAGCTTTCGGGTTGACATTTTCCAATTTTCCTTTTGAAAGGTCGTCAACGACAACGACTTCAAAACCTTCTTCTATTAGTCTATCGACAAGATTAGAACCTATAAACCCCGCACCACCTGTGACTAAAGCTTTACTCATCTAAGATATCCTCCTTCACTTCATCCTTAAGTCTAAAAACTTCTTCAGGGATTTCAACGTTGAGCCTATTTTGTTTGATAAATTCTTCCAATTCTTCTGCCTTATCTTTTGTAAAATCTATCAATATGCTATAAAGTTTTCTCAATTTCTTTCTTGATTCCTGATCAAGTTCATAAACTATCAAAGTAGCTATCTCTTGAGCTTTTTGCTCAGGAATTCCTATAACGTACATAAAAAAGTATTTTACTCGAAGTTCACCAGCCTTTAAAAGCCTACCAATTCTCAAACCACGTGGGGTAAGTTTTACAAAGCCGTACTTTTTGTGTTCAACAAGTCCGAGTTGAGTCAATTTTTTAACTATATTCGTTGCGCTTGGGTACGATATGTTTCTAAACTTCGCTATATCCGAAACTCTTGCAACACCATCTTGTTCTACTAGCATGTATATTGTTGAAATGTATACTAAGACTGTCGGTGAGAGCTTTGCGTTTTTACTCATTTGTACCACCTCTTATAAATTCGTCATATTTTTTTCGCAAATACTTTATATCCTGCCAAGTTAAATACTTCGGACTTCCCGGTTCGTTTGAAGGGTTTCTTAAAAGATAACTCGGATGGAACATCGGAAAGATTTTTATTCCACCAATCCATTCAAACTCCTTACCACGAATAGCAGTAATATTCCCAGCATCAGGTAAGAAGAAACTTGCAGCGGTCGAACCTAACGGAACAATCATACGTGGATTTATTATTTCAATCTGTGCGAGTAAAAAGTGCGAACAAGCTTTTATCTCTTCAGGTTTCGGAATTCTGTTATTCGGAGGACGACATTTAACTACATTTGTGATATACACATTGTCTCTGTTCAAGTTAACAGACTCAATTATCTTTGTCAACAGTTGTCCTGCCCGTCCTACAAATGGTCTTCCTTGTTTATCTTCATCTTCCCCAGGTCCCTCACCAACAAACATTATTGGAGAATATATGTTCCCCTCTCCTGGAACAGTATTAGTTCTTTGGAAACTCAGAGGACAACTCATACATTGTGATATTCGTTCTTCAATTACCTTTATAAGTTCTTCTCTTGTGGGCTTTTCCACAGTTTTATCCCCCACTAAAAAAAGTTAGACTAACTATTTTTATTATATCACTAAAATTCTTAAATGCAACGATCTGGGAAAAACTAATTTTTTGTATACAAAAGCAAGAATACTTTTTCTAAGAGGGCTCTGTGATAAGTGCAATAATAACAAAATTTGTTAAAGCTAATCATTACAACAAAACTATTTTTGTTTTACAAAGAAGTGAATTAACTCAAAAAGCTTGTTCCTTTCTGAATAACGCCTATTCTAAAACTTCATTTACTACGGTGGTGTTAAAATTAGTATACATACGTATATATTTTGTAAACTCGAAAGTTTTCGGTAGAAACTTATTATTGCCTGCAGGCGAAAATGAAGGTATACAGATTTTAAAGAAGGAGGAAAAGTGTTGTGGAAGTGTTGCTTATAATTCGTTGGCTTGTTGGATACGATGGAGAAAACCAACCGATATTCAGAAGGCAGAATATAAGATGCGCAAAAGAAGTTACAGACACTGAAGCTTTGCAGATTGCCCAAATTCTTGAAAAATACATAAAATATGACCTTGCAGAAGTTTTTGTACAAACAACGAGAAAGGTTGGTGAAATGTGATGAAAAGACTTCAATTTGTCTACAGAAAAAACGAAGATGGAAGAACAAGAACAGTCAGAATCTCTTTACCTGAACCAATTGACAACATTGAAAACATTCCACAATCGGAACTTGTTAGTGACATCAACCTTTTGAAAACTTTAGGACTTGTCCCAGAAGATTATGAAGCGGATGAAATAAGAATCACAGAGAGTAACAGCACACTTTACCTTAACCTTATTGAATAAATTAGAGTATACTTTTGAGGTGATTGTATGAACCTTTCCATTCTTTGGAACATTGTTAAAATGTTAATGTTCTTAGTAGAGCGACCTGGTGAAGGAGAAAAAAAGAAGAGAGAAGTTATGGAATTGCTCGATGAAATATACGAGGATCTTAACATCCCTCTACCAAAAGATATCTTTGATTCTGTTGTTTCCAGTGCAATAGATTATTTGGCAAATGTTCTCTTCTAAACCGAACCATCCGGGGAGGGAAAAACCCCCCGGATTTTTTTAGTCAAAATATGGTATACTAATGTATACATTTTTTCTGCCTTGTTCAAAAGGGGGAGTTGTGATGGAAAATACACTCCAATACTCCGACATTGTTAAGAAGTGGTCTGGTTATTACTATGTTAGAAATCGGCACTATGTATACAGCTATGAGGATATTGAACAGACAACTTGGTATCTTTTGATTGTCGCTTTAGAGGAGTTTGATGGTCGAGGAAACCTAATAGACTATCTTAACTGGTATCTCAAGAATAAGCTGTATTCGATAATAGTTTTAGGTAAAAAACCACCAAGATGTTTAGATTATCCCTTCACTCCAAGAAAGTTGGAATATGTGTCTCCTGATGATGATTGCCAGTTGTCAGAAATTTTCTTTTCGGAAGGTGTTGCGGAATGAAAGTACATCCAATTCTTGAAGAAAAACTGAGAATGTTCTTAAACGAATGCAAAAAGCAAGGAATAGAAGTTAAGATAACGTCAACGTACAGGAGTTTAAAAGAGCAGGAAGCGTTGTATCTTCAAGGTCGAGCGTCTCTTGAAGAAGTGAATAGAGCCAGAAGCTTAGTGGGTTTGAGACCTATAACCCAAGTAGAGAATAGAATAGTTACCTATCTTAGAGAAAGCCCGCATAATTATGGATTAGCTTTCGATTTCGTACCTTTGAGAAACGGAAAACCAGTTTGGAACGACAACGCTTTGTGGGAAAGATGTGGCAAAATGATTAGAAAACTTAATTTGGAATGGGGTGGCGATTGGAAAGATTTTCAAGACAAGCCACATGTTCAGGTGAAAAATTGGCAAAGCTACAAGACTGGCGCAAAGATATACTTTGAAGAGATGGAAAAAAGTCAAAAGTTTTAAATTTCGGCTCCCAGACGGGAGCCTATTTTTTTTTGTGGTATACTTAGTTTGAAGCTTCACTCAAAGGGGGGAAATGGATGAGAGTTTTTGAAAGACCGATTCTACTACTAAGTGCTTGTCTAGATCTCCAACCTGTTAGATACAACGGAGAAGTTGTTAAGGATGATTTTGTTCTGAAACTTAGAGAATTTTGTGAAATTAAAACTGTCTGTCCAGAAATTGGAATGGGACTTGGGGTTCCAAGGGACAAAATAATAGTCTATGTAAAAGATGGTGAATACAGACTTTTGCAACCTTCAACGTCAAGAGAACTGACAAACGATATGGAGCATTTTTGGAACAATCTTACCGCTAACACTAACCTTGATGAAATAGACGGTGTTGTTTTAAAAAGTAAGTCGCCTTCTTGCGGAGTTTCGAATACTAAAGTTTATAAAGATCCTGAAGGGAAAGTGTATTATGGAAAAGGTAAAGGGCTTTTTGCACTTAGACTTTTAGAAACTTTTCCACTTTTACCAGTTGAAGATGAGGGAAGATTAAAAGACTATGGACTTCGAGACCATTTTTTAACAAGACTTTTTGCATACTCATACTGGAGAAATTTTAAGAAAAATGTGAAAAGTATCAAAGATATGTACGATTTTCACAGAACTTACAAATACATATTGATGGCGTACAGTCAAAAATACTTGAGGCAAATGGGACAACTTTTGGCAAGTTATAACGGGAATCAAAATTTAACTGACGTACTCAATGAGTATGAAAAGATGTTTAAACTTGCTTTGAGCAAAAAGACGAATGTTGCCAACAATACTAATGTTTTATTGCATATTTTTGGGCACATATCTGACTTTCTTAATTCCTCTGAGAAAAAACACTTTTTGAGAATAATTGAAAGGTACAAAGAAGGAAAATTGCCTATCACAATCCCAAGGGAACTTTTGCGAAGTTGGGCGTATCGTTTCAACGATGAATATGTTCTTTCACAAACGTATTTGAGTCCGTATCCCGAAGAGTTAGAATAGATCAATATCCTTAGTTTTCGAACGTTCCCTTTGTAACTATTATTTTATCTCTCATAAGGATTTTTCCTTTTGAAATGACAGTATCGATCTCAAGTGATTCGTCAAGAATTACCAAATCTGCATCTGCACATTCTTTTATTTTCCCTTTATTTTTCAATCCTAAAACCTTTGCAGGATTAACAGTTACCGGTTTTAATGCTCCTTCTAGTGGCAAACCTTTTAGAACGGCGTGTTTGACTTCGTGATAAAGAGTTGTGACTTTTCCAATCCCGAGTTTTACAAAATTTCCTTTTTCATCAAAAATAGGTAGACTTCCTTGACCGTCTGAAGTGAACGTCACTTTATCTATTAATCCAGCTTCGTAATATCTTATCAGTGCGTTATAAGCTTTTAATTCGTCTGGGTCAGTTGTTGTTGAACTTGTTGTAAAGTCCACAAAACCACCGAGTTTTGCAAATTCAAGTCCTTGCTCAAGGAGGGCTTTGTTTCTATTCATATGCGTTGGATAGAGATGATTTATCGGAATTTCAGTGTTTTGAACAATCTCAAAGAGAGGTTCTATTCCATCCTCTCCATTACCGACATGAAAATTGACAACACCAGTTTTCCCAGATAGTAATCCTCCAACTCTTGCATCTGCTACAATTCTCTTTAATTCTTCTATTGTTGGTTGTGAGGAGCGATGGTCTGAGATTGCAATTTCACCAACACCAATAACTTTGTCGATGAGGATTAAGTCTTTCATAATACTGCCCGTGAATGTAACCGGTGGTATTCTGTAGTTTCCGGTATAAATGTATGTGGAAATTCCTTCCTCTTCAAGGGCTTTAGCTTTTGCGTAAAGGTTTTCAGGACTTCTTGTAATTCCATCTGTTCCAAGAGTTCCAACTATAGTTGTTATCCCACCTTGGATGATATCAGATAAAGTTATCTCGGGTGTTCTTGTTGAAAATCCTCCTTCACCACCGCCACCAGTTATATGGATATGAGAATCGATAAATCCCGGAACAAGTTTTTTCCCTTTTCCATCAATCACTTCAACTTCAACACCGGTTATTTCAATATTTTCATTGATCTTACCTATTTTTCCATCAACAACAAGCACGTCTTTAACTCCAAGATATTCAGGTGTGTAAACCTCAACATTTTTTATTATTTTCAGCATTCTATCACCTCCAAGAAATATTCTATCACATCTGCACAATTTCTAAGAAAACTCTAAGAAAATTTGAAGGATTTTTTAAGAAAAAAAGAGTATTATTTTGACACCACACCAAAATAAAGGAGGAGTTAGTATGAAAAAGGGTTTACTGGTAGTTCTCAGTTTGTTCGTTTTATTTGTCAGTTCTTTCGCATTCGGTGGTTTCGGTCAAAGAGTTCCTGATGCTCAACCTGGACAAAGAGCTGTATTACAACAAGCGATTCAGTTCCAAGCAAGGCAACAGTTACAAGTTATTGACAGGTCACAGTTTGTTTTAGGAACCAAAGATATCAGTGTCAGTGGTACTGTTAAAGAG
>FWWM01007290.1_pt1 | contig 22371 bp, 20 predicted proteins | sample 2228351 | NCBI WGS metagenome assembly FWWM01 (sample SAMEA103939774, study PRJEB20133) | metagenome
TACCATCACTGCTACATCTGGTTCTGGGGGGAGCATAACACCATCCGGGGCGGTATCAGTGCAGAACGGAGGCAGTCAGGCATTCACGATAACACCTGATGAATGTCATGATATAGAGGATGTTTTGGTAGATGGTGTATCAGTTGGAGCTACAGGCATTTATATTTTTAACAACGTTACATCGAATCACACGATAGAGGCGCATTTCAAGATAAAGAGGTACAATGTGACGGCGGTAGCTGGGAGTGGTGGGACGATAGATCCTGCAGGCAGTGTAGTTGTAGACTGTGGAAGTGATATAACCTTTGATATGGTACCGGATAATGGATACAGGGTATTAGGGGTATTAGTTGATGGGGTAGCGGTAGGTTCGCTGAGGAGTTACAGATTTAACAACGTAAGGGGGGATCACACGATAAGTGTGAGTTTTGCGCCTGCGGCAGACATAGAGGTATCTTCTACGATGATAGATTTTGGGGATGTAAGGTTATGGAAGACAGCAGAGGAGAGTTTAACGATAAGGGACATAGGAATAGCGGAACTGGTAATAAACAGGGTAGGGATAGAGGGTAGGGATGCCTCTTTATTTTACACGAGGGGGGTAACGGTACCTATCAGGATTCAGGCTGGCAGTAGTATAAGCATGCAGGTAGGATTCAGGTCCAGGCCGAGGGGTTTAAAGACAGCGACACTTAAGATATACTCCAATGATCCTGATACCCCAATATTAACAGTGCCTTTAAGGGGTAACAGCATACCTTAAATTAGAGAATTTGATATAATTATGATAGATTAGTTCAAATTTATGAACGATCTTTCTTGTTCAGGACATAATTTTAAAAAAATTTAACGTAGCCAACATCAAGTTTATTGGCATCAGTCGTGATAGGTTTATTTAACTTTTATACAGGCAAGAATCTCTGAACAGCAAAATGGTTTATAAATTAAACTTATTGCTTTTAACCACGATATTTATAGCAAATTCCTGTGTTCCTTCAAGACTTAAAACGGATGAAATCCCGGCAGATCAGATATTGGGTATAAGGATAGTAAGTCTCAGGCTTTCTGCAGAGGGTTATATGTTAGATTTAAGGTTCATGGTTAAAGAACCAGAAAGGGCAAAACTTCTATTCAACCACAAAGTAAAACCTTATCTTATTGAAAAGAGAACAGGTGCACGATTCCTTGTGCCTGATTCTCCTAAAATTGGTTCTCTAAGACAGATAAGTAAATTACCCGAGCCCGGGAAGATCTATTTTATTCTATTTGCAAATCCAGGCAGGTTTCTTAAAAAAGGTGATAGAGTTTATCTTGTCATCGGAGATTTAAGAACAGATGAGATTATAATAGAATAAAATGTGGTTTTTTCACTTAATAATCTCTATTATTTTACTCTCAACTCAATTGGCTATAGCTAATACAGTGGATCCGTCTCTAAATAATATTATCCAGAATGCTAATACTGATGACATGGTTCCAATAATAATTCATCTTTCAGATAAGGTAAAAGCTGAAGAGATAAAAGATAAGGCAAAGACTGAGGGGAGAAAGGGCATTATAAAGTCTCTTAAAAATAAGGCAGAAAAGACACAGGGTCGTCTTAGGAGTTTTCTTATAACAAGGGGAGGTAAAAATATAAAACCGTTTTGGATAATAAACTCGATAGCAGCAGAGGTCCCTGTGAGTTTGATAGAAGAATTAAAGTCTTTTGTTGAAATTGAGAGCATATCCTATGATTCTGTTGTTGTACCTCCTCCGATTGCATCAGGCACGTCTGTGAATCCCCTGTGGAATATATCCAGGATCAGGGCCCCTGAATTATGGCATGCCGGTTTTAAAGGTCAGGGCATTGTTGTAGCAAATATGGATACAGGAGTTGATCTAAATCATCCAGAATTACAAAATAAGTGGAGAGGTGGAATGAATAGCTGGTTTGACCCTTATAATGAGCACCCCTTGCCTTTTGATTCCACAGGTCATGGAACAGCAACAATGGGAATTATGGTTGGAGGAGATAGAAGTGAATATGCTACAGGGGTAGCTCCTGATGCACAATGGATAGCGGTAAAGATATTTAATGATGCAGGTCAGGCTCGATTTAGCACAATACATGAAGGTTTTCAATGGATCCTGGACCCTGATAATAATCCTGATACAGATGATGCTCCTGATGTATTAAACAATTCCTGGGCCCTTAATGCACCTAATCAGTGCATAACTGAATTTAGAGACGACATACTTGCACTTAAGGAATCAAACATATTTGTTGTATTTGCTGGAGGAAATTATAATCCACCTCCTCCTTCAAGCGTAAGCCCTGCAAATAACCAGGGAGTACTTTCCGTAGGTGCAATAGACGAGGAGAACAATATTGCAAATTTTAGCAGCCGCGGTCCCTCTGCCTGTGACAATGGCATATTCCCATCAGTTGTTGCGCCTGGTGTTAATATTTATACGGCAGATCTTTATTCATCATATGGAACATTTTCAGGGACATCATTTGCAGCTCCTCATGTAGCAGGTGCTGCAGCCCTTCTTTTTCAGGCATTACCATGGTTGAGCGTTTACGAATTAGAATCAGGATTGCTTAACTCAGCCGTTGATTTAGGCCCTGCAGGGCCTGACAACAGTTATGGACACGGGCTTATAGATATATTTAAGGCGTTTCTTTCTCTAACGGGTCGTCAAATTCATACTATTACAGCAACTGCCAGTTCTGGCGGCAGTATTTCTCCTTCAGGAACAGTAGAGGTTATAACTGGTTACAATCAAACCTTTACGATAGTACCGGATAATGGATACAGGGTATTAGGGGTATTAGTTGATGGGGTAGCGGTAGGTTCGCTGAGGAGTTACAGATTTAACAACGTAAGGGGGGATCACACGATAAGTGTGAGTTTTGCGCCTGCGGCAGACATAGAGGTATCTTCTACGATGATAGATTTTGGGGATGTAAGGTTATGGAAGACAGCAGAGGAGAGTTTAACGATAAGGGACATAGGAATAGCGGAACTGGTAATAAACAGGGTAGGGATAGAGGGTAGGGATGCCTCTTTATTTTACACGAGGGGGGTAACGGTACCTATCAGGATTCAGGCTGGCAGTAGTATAAGCATGCAGGTAGGATTCAGGTCCAGGCCGAGGGGTTTAAAGACAGCGACACTTAAGATATACTCCAATGATCCTGATACCCCAATATTAACAGTGCCTTTAAGGGGATTCGCAAGGAATTAAGCATCTGATACGATACTTCTGTAACAGAGGCCCCGGGATTACGAAAAAGTCTCAATAATCATATTCGCAACGTTTTTTAAATCTAACAAAATTAGAATTGAATCTAAATATTAACGATAATCACGCTATTTCTGAGAATTTGATCCTAAAACTAAAAGAGATATGTTGAAAATCTGGGTTATTTAAAAATAAAATAATTGCATGGAAAGGGAAATCATTACAGAGGATATCAAGGCTGCATTAAGGGAGGCCTTCAAAGACTTAAAGGATGAAGTCCATATTGAGGTCTTCACAAAGAAGGGGGTCAACGAACCTTTCAATGATGCCACAGTAAAGCTCATTAAGGCTATAACCGAGATAACACCCAGGATAAAGGCAGATTTTTATAATATTGGTGATGAGGTATCAAAGAAAAGGGGCGTTGAAAGGTCTCCGACAATTCTAATAGAGCCTGAAAGATTCACGATAAGATTCACCGGGGCACCCATTGGTGAGGAAGGACGGTCGCTTATAATAAGCCTTCTTATGGTCTCAAATAAGAAGGTGCTGTTATCCCCTAAGTCAGTTAAGATGCTTAAAGCTCTCGATTCTAAGAAGTCAATACAGGTCTTTGTTAGTCCAACCTGTCCATACTGTCCTCAGCAGGTTGCCTATGCTGTATCTGCGGCTATTGCAAAGAGTGACCTTGTTAAGGCAGAGGTCATAGAGATATATGAGAACAGGGATATAAGCGAAAAACTGGGGATAATCTCTGTCCCTCAAACTTATGTAAATGGGGTTCTGACTGCCCCTGGTGTTGTGCCTGAGGAATTTTTTATTGAGTCTTTACTTACTCTTAAGATGCCCGAGGTTAAAGAGACAGTTTATGCTGAAGGTCCTGTTGAGACTGATTTAATAATTGTAGGTGCTGGTCCTGCAGGTCTGACGGCAGCTATTTATGCTGGAAGGGCAGGCCTCAGGACGATCGTGCTCGAGAAGGAAAACATAGGTGGACAGGTGACGATAACACCCATTGTTGAAAACTACCCCGGTTATACGAAGATAGCAGGCAAGGCCCTAATTGATATGATGGCTCAGCAGGCATCAAGATATGCTGAGATTCATCTGTCAGAGGATATAAAGGAGATTAAAAGAGACGACGATAGATATATCGTAAAAACTGGCTGGGCAGAATACATAACAAAGGGTATTATAATTGCGACAGGTGCAAGGAGCAGAAAATTGAACATTCCTGGTGAGGAAAGGTTAAGGGCTAAAGGCGTCAGTTACTGTGCAGTTTGTGATGGCTATCTCTTTAAGGATGGTAAAAAGGTCTTTGTTGTAGGAGGGGGTAATACGGCGGTAACAGAGGCGCTATACCTTCATGGCCTCGGTGCGAATGTGACACTGATTCACAGGAGGGGCGAATTAAGGGCTGAAAAGAGCCTTCAGGATAGCCTGTTTAAGGCAGGCATTCCTGTTTTATGGAACTGCGAGGTTAAGGAGATAAGGGGTGATAAGTTTGTGACCGCGATAAGGGTGGAGGATAAAAACACAGGTCTCTCAAAGGAGATGCCTGCTGAGGGAGTGTTTATTGCCATAGGCTATGAGCCAAATAATGAGATAGCAAAAATGCTCGGACTGAAACTGAATGAAGAAGGCTATATTATGGTGGACGGTAAACAGAGGACATCAATGCCGATGGTCTATGCTGCGGGAGATATAACAGGAGGGGTAAAACAGATTGTGGTGGCTGTTGGACAGGCCTCAATTGCAGCCCTTACAGCCTTTGAAGATATTGCGAACCCTTACTGGAAGGAGGCTACCCGGTGAGTCTTTCCAGCGTTTTAAACGTTTCATTGTTACCTTTTTAGGATTTTGTTAATTTGAAGACCTGCCGGCAGAAAGGGATGAGATTATTCTGTTTTTGGAAGGGATATGGTAAAGGTAGTTCCTGAGTTGAGCGAGCTTTCTACTGAAATAGTGCCTCCATGACTTTCTATAATCCACTTTGCAATAGAGAGGCCAAGTCCTGTGCCGCTTGATCTGCCAGAGCGCTCGCCCCTGTAAAATCTATCGAAGATATGGGGCAAGTCCTTATCAGGTATGCCTAAGCCCGTATCGCTTATCTTAATATAGACTGAGTTTTCATCTTCTTCAGTGACAACTGTTATGATGCCCCCTTCGGGTGTGTATTTGATTGAATTCTGGATTATATTTGATAGGGCCTGTTCAAGGAGATTTATATCTCCATAATATTCTATTCCTTCTTTGTAATCCTCCGAAAACCTTATACTGTTATGGTCAAGCCTCTCAATTGTTGCACTTAGAAGGTGATTAACATCAAACCAGTTTTTTCTTATATCTATAACATTATTGTCAGCCTTTGCGAGAAATAGGAGGTCATCGGCTATCCTTATGAGTCTTATGACATCATAGAGGTTTCTTCTTAAAACATCTTCATATTCCTCAGATGTCCTTTTTTTTCTGAGGGTCACTTCGATGTTCCCCCGTAATGATGTCAGGGGCGAACGAATCTCGTGAGAGATATCCTGCGTAAATCTCTTTTGCGTCTCTGAAAGGTTTCTGATATTTTCTAAAACCTTATTAAAGGTATCAACCATTGTCTCGATCTCTTTACCTTCTGTCCTGATCTCGATATCCTTGTTCAGCTTTCCTTCTCTGAGCTGTCCACCGAAGTTGGCTAATGCTATAATAGGTGAAACGGCCTTTCCTGAAATAAGCCAGCTTATTAAGATCGTCAGAGGGACACAGATTATTATTGCAATTACTAAAAATCTGTTGACCCGGCCAATCATCTCTTCACTTTCTTCAAGGGACTTTGCGAGACTGATGATCCTGTTTCCTGACAAAGGAAAATACACTACCCTGTGGTTTTCATTTCTGAATCATACTGTCTCGAAGCCTGTTATACCATTAAAGGCTTTTAACATCAAATCTCTATTTATAGGCCAGAGATGGTCTGTAGCAACAGAACTTACAAGTATATTCCCTCCTACATTTATTATTTGATAGTAATCATTTTTTACCTTTTCTATGATCTTTTCATTCTGTCTTAATCTGGGCTGGCCTACTGTGTAAGAAGAAAGACCAGATGCTCTTTCAATTAGATCTTTATCTACACATTCATGAAAATTTTTTTTGAAGTTTGAAGACACCAATAAAATTAGAATTAAGAAGACAACCATTGCAGAAAGTACAGAAAGGATAAAAAGCCTGAAACGAAAAGTTTTAAGTATCATTTTCTATCTTTAAGATGTATCCCGTTCCCCTTACAGTGTGAATCAGTTTATTTGATGAGCCGGCATCGATCTTTTCTCTTAGAAATTTTATATGGACATCTACAACATTACTTCCAGGGTCAAAATTATAACCCCAAACGTTTTCTATGATCTGGGTTCTCGATAAGACCCTGCCCCTGTTTCTGAGAAGATATTCAAGAAGGGAAAACTCTTTTGGGGTTAGTATTATCTCTTTATCCCCCCTGTGAACCCTTCTTGAGAGAAGATCCATTCTAAGGTCATCTATGCTGAGTTCGCTTTGACTGTCAGGAACCCTTCTTAATAGAGCCTTTATCCGTGCCAAAAGTTCAGAAAAGGCAAAAGGTTTAGTTAAGTAATCATCTGCACCGCTTTCAAGACCCTCTACCTTACTTTCTACAGACTCTACTGCTGTTAACATCAGGATAGGTACACGCCGGTTCATGTCTCTTATCTTTTTGCAAATCTCGATACCATTCATATCCGGTAGCATAATGTCAAGGATTATAAGATCATAATCATTTACCCTTGACATTAAGAGACCTTCAGAGCCATCCTGTGCTACATCAATTGAATAGAATTCCTCCTCAAGCCCCTTTTTTATGAAAGATGCTACATTATTTTCATCTTCAACAAGCAAGATCCTCATAATCTATTCACAGAACTCCTGTGTACATTTTATTGCCTCAAAGGCAAGAAGCACTCTTTTCTCACGCTCGAGTCTCTCCTCAGGAAAGGGTTTTAGTTCAAGTGATTGTACTATTGCCTTTGCCTCCTCTTTTGTAGGTATGGATTCAATTCCCTCTTTAATCAACTTCCCTGTTATTGAATCAAATAACAGTGCCGTCAGTCCGTCTGTAGCAACAGCAAAAGGTATCTGTTGGGAGTCAACAACTCTTGAAAAGGCAACGATATGTCTTTGCCTTGAGTCGAGTGCACCGGGTGAGCATTTTATGGACATCAGTCTCTTCTGGTTGACCTTGATGATAAAGTCCACAGAGACAGGTGTCTTCTCGCCGTCAAGTTCAATATAAAAGGCTTTGTCCACCTCTATCTCCTCTGATGAATATCCCTTGAAGATCAGGATTTCCTTTATGATCTCCCTTATAGTTTCAAGGGTTCTTTCTGCCTCGGCCTCCTTTTTAAGGATCTTTTCCTCTATCATCCTCTGCCTGTCCATATTTCCCCTATCAGTGAAAAGATTTTTCTCTTACAAGCATGACATTCAGTGGAATAGAATTAACGAGGATTCCGTCAAGATAATTTTCTATCCAGTATGTGCCTGGCTCTCTGAACTCTATATTAAGGTGTATTGAGATATCCCTGTGTTTAAAACGAGCATCAGCCAGTTTTAGCCTTGTTACAGATTCCCTCAGGATAGTTTTTCTATCGGGGGAAAGGATTCTGAGGGTCGCCTCAAATTCTCCTTGACCCTCGGCCCATTCATTCATGATAGCCAGTCGTGGGTGAATTGCAGGGAAGCTTGTGGCGTATATGTTCTCGAATATGCCCATAAGGCTGATCTTTCCGCCAAGTTCCTGTCTTATATCATCGCAGAGCAGGGTAAAATTAAGATGGGGTTTCATCTTTTCTATCATCAGTATATTATACCTTAATCAGTGACCTTATGATAAAGGCGGCTGAAAATATCAATGACAGTATAATTACTATCGTGCCCCCGGCGGCAAGGTCGTATATGTAGGAAATGATAAGCCCTGAGACTGTCGAGGTTACGGCAGAAAGGGACGATATGATGAGCATCAAGTAAAACCGTTTCGTCAATAACCTTGCTATGGCGCCCGGTATTACAAGGAGGGCTGATATCAGGATAATCCCGATAACCTTTATGCCTATGACAATAGCTATTGCCATTGAAACAATAAAAAATGATTTGATTACTCGTACAGGGACTCCATTCAAGATAGATAGTTCCTCATTAAAGGTTATGTAAAGAAGGTCCTTTAAGATAAAAGAAAATATGAGGGTGAGAATAATGGCAAGACCTGTGGCTATATAAACCTCCTCGGTGCTTATGGCGAGGATACTGCCAAAGAGATAGCCAAAGAGGTCAACGGTATAACTCTTTGAAAGGCTGACGAGCAATATACCAAGGGCCATGGATGTAGAAAAAAATATCCCTATTGAGGTATCTTCAGCAAGTTTGCCTTTTTCACTGATAATATCGATTGAGAAGGCCACGATAATACAATAAATAAGGGCGCTGACGATAGGGTTAATCCCAAGAAAGAAACCAATGGCAACCCCCCCAAAGGCAGCATGAGATATACCAGAGCCCAGAAAAGAAACCCTTCGTAAGGTAATGAATACAGAGATCATCCCGCAGAACAGGGCAAGGGCCGTCCCTGTAATAAAGGCCCTCTGCATAAATCCATAATTGAGTATATCTATCATTCTACCTCGGGTTTCAGTCTCTCACACTTCTCGCACAGACCTGAGTGCATTATTATTTCAACGCTCTTACCATAAACTTCTTTCAGGACGTCCCTGTCAAAGGCACCCATAGGTTTTCCATGATAATGTAGTGTCCTGTTAAGAAAGGCTATCTCATCGACATAGGCTGTAATAGTCCCTATGTCATGTGAGACCATTATTATTGTGAGGTCAAACCTTTTCTGGAGCCCTCTCAGGAGGTGATAGAAGTCCTCCTGTCCAACAACATCAATGCCTGTGCTTGGTTCGTCAAGGACAAGTATCTTTGGCTCGCTGGCAAGTGCCCTTGCTATAGATACCCTCTGCTGCTGACCACCTGAAAGGGAGCCAAAGATTTGGTTTTCGAAACCATCCATTCCCATCATGTAAAGCATCTGCATTGCCCTTTCTCTGTCTTCTTTGTTATGTCTTCTTATCAATCCTCTTCTTGGCAATCCCATCATGACAACATCAAGGGCTGTTATTGGAAAGCTGGCATCAATATTTTGATGTTGTGGAAGGTAGCCGAAGATACCAGCTTTCCTTAACTCCTGTGGTTCCTTACCGAATATCAGTACCTTTCCCTTTTGTGGCCTTATGGTGCCGATTATGGTCCTCAAAAAAGTTGTCTTTCCACTCCCGTTCGGTCCAACAATGCCCAGGAAGACACCTTCATCCACCTCAAGATTTACATTAGATAAAACATCCCTTTTGTCAAGCCTTACCGATAGGTCCTGTATCTCTATTGCCTTCATGATCTAATCCGAAAGGGCCTTTTCGAGGATGGATAGATTATAATTCATGAGTCCTATGTAACTATCCCTGCCCTTTAAATGAGGCCCCCCAATTGGGTCAAGGACAAAGAGCCTTGCTCCCGTCTCCCTGGCAATAACATCGGCAGCCTTTGGATTAAACTGTGGCTCCACAAAGACGACCTTCCCTCCTGTCTTTCTTAAAGCATTAACGAGCCTTGCAATATGAGCAGGGCTTGCCTCTTTACCTGGCGACTCCTCAATAATTCCTGTGACCTTCAAGCCGTATCTTCTTGCGAAATAATTCCAGGCAGAATGAAATGTAACAAATTCCTTATGCTTGAAGGCGCTGACAGAGTTTGTTATCTTCAAATGAAGCTCATTAAGTTCCTTTTTAAACCTCTCAGCCTCCTGAAGATAATAAAGCCTATTTACAGGGTCAAGCCTCAGGAGTGTATCCCTTATCCTGTCAACCATTGCAATAACCATTACAGGGTCAAGCCATATATGAGGGTCAAAGCTCTCTTCTTTATTATGACCATGGCTATGAGTTTCTTTTAAAAGGGAAAGACCATCGAACAATACAACTACCAGGGGTTTCTTTTTTAAGGTCCTTATAATCTTTTCTGACCAGAACTCAAGTCCACCCCCGATCAGAAAGAGGGCATCTGCATCGTTGAGTTTTTTTATATCTGATGGCCTTGGCTCAAAGGTATGAGGAGAGGCCCCTGGAGGTACTATGAAATCTACCTCAACCCTTTTCTCTCCAACTTGCTCAACTATAGCCTTAAGTGGGTATATGCTTACAGCAATCTTGAGTTTATCCTGCTGCGATGCCCTGGAAAAGGACTGCAGTAAACAAACGGGAAGAAGAATTGCAAGAAATAATATCCTGAACATGGTTAATTATAACAGATAGTTATCCCCTTTGATATTTGGATTTAATGACAGATTAGTGGTATCATATAAAAGCCATAATTTTATATGGCCGAAGTTTCAAAGTTGAAAGACATAAAAAGGAGAATTCAGATGGGAGAGGTAAAGACAGCCCTTGAGAAGGCCCTTGAGAAAATAAAGGATATAAAGGGGCTTTCAGAGGAAGAAAAAGCCGAGATCAGAGACAGGGAGAGGATAAAAACAGCCCTTACATCATTCTTTAAAGGTAACATAACAAGAGATAAGCTTGTGGAGGGTGTTAGAGGAGCAGCAAGGTCATCCATAGTGGATGCCCAGAAAGATCTTGCCGAAATGATAAGGCTTAATATATCAGAGGAGGAACTAAACCAGCGAAGAGATGCCATTGTATCACTCGAAAGTGCTAAGGAACGTGGCAATATCGTTGCTATTGAAGAGGCATTGAACGTAATCAGAAGGATTCAAAAAGAGTATAATGAACTGAGGGAAAAGGCCGTTAATGAGGTCAGAAGGGCTATTGAGGAGAATCCTCACCTCAGGATTAGGCAGGTGAGACTCCCTGATGGAAGGGTTGCCCAGGCAGCCCTTAGTGTTGAGGAGGCTCTTAGGGAAAGACTCTCGGAGTTTTTTGAAGAACACGAAGAGAGATATGACAGGATGTTTTCCAGGGCAGTGGAAAGGTTAAAGAATGAGCTTACATGAAAGAGTAGAATTGGTTGTTCTTTTTTAAATATTTTAATTCTAAGGGAGGGCAAGATGAAAAGAGTTGTGACCATTTGTTTCTCAATCTTTTTTGTTATTTTGGGATTCAAGGCATGGGCGATTGACCTGAAATATGCAGGTTCTGTGACAATACTGGAAGGACTCATGAAGGATGCTGCTCCGCTATTTGAAAAAAAGACAGGAATTAAGATTGGCTTAAGTGGTGGAGGTTCGGGGGCTGGAATAAAGGCTGTATTATCAGGAGCTGTTGACATTGGGGGTGTGTCGAGGGATCTTAAAGATGATGAGATTAAACAGGGTCTCGTCCCTTATGCTATTGGATGGGGTGCTGTGGGGCTTGTGGCTAATAAAGCTATCCCTGTAGATAATCTCTCATCAAAGAAGGTTAAAGAGATAATGACAGGTAAGATTAGAAACTGGAAAGAAGTGGGAGGACCTGACCTTCCTATCAGGGTTATAGTAAGTACCCCTGGATGTGCGTGCCGCGAAGAATTTCAGGAGATGATAATGGATAAGGAGTCCTATGTTTCTGGTGCTATTATCTCACCGATGAAGACTCTGAGTGATACGGTTATGAATACCCCCGGTGGGATTGGACCCCTTGCAACAGCGGTTATTGATACAACAAAGGTGAAGATAATAAAGATAGATGGTGTATTACCAACACCTGAGAATGTAAAACTAAAAAAATATAAGGTATCAAGGCAGATTAATTTAGTAACCAGGGGTGAGGCAAAGGGAAAGGTCAGGGAATTCATAGACTTTCTGCTTTCAAATGAAGGACAGGACCTTGTTGAGAAGAAAGGATTTGTAAGGATTAAATAGGAGGATCTCGATGTGGAGATTCAGGGTTAAGAGTATTAAGGCGAGGCTAAATATCTCGGTTGTGTTGATAATGGCCATTGTTTTTGCCCTTGTGTGGGCTTTTATGTACATGGATAATTATAAAAGGTCAATGGCAGATGCAAGAGACAAGGCAGATGCAATAGCACGGATAATAAGTGGAATAGGGGTTTCTACATTTTTAACCCTTGATTATACCCTTCTTGATGAGACCATTCAGAAGACAATGGAGCAGAAAGATATCCTCTATGTGAAGATAATAGATAAGAACGGAAACGCAATCAGAGATAACAGGAAAGGGGGTGACTTAACACACCTCTCTGAGGTGAAAGAGGATATTATAGTTGCTGGAGAGCCTACAGGTAGTGTATTACTCGGTTACTCCACGGCGGATATTTATACAACGCTAAAAAAGAATGCCCTCTTTGCCCTTGCCCTGACCATAGCGGGTCTTTTGATATCTTCACTATTTCTCATATTTATTTTTAATCGCCTGATAATGAAGCCTATATCTATAATGGACATAGCCATGAAGGACATCGAGAAGGGAGATCTTACAAAAGTGATACCCTTTAATTCAGAAGATGAGATCGGTTATCTGGCTGAAGTCTTTAATAAGGTTATTAAAAGCATAAGGGATGTTGTAGGTCAGACCCTTATGTCAGCTCATAAGGTAGCCATTACCTCTGATAGGATAGTAGAGAGTTCTAACAGGCTTGCCCGTTCTGCCCAGGAAGAGGCATCAGCTACGGATGAGACTTCAGCTTCAATGGAGGAGATGGCCGCATCTATCTCAGAGGTGGCAAAGAATGTAGAAAATCTATCAACAAATGTGGAAGAAACATCTGCTACCATTACAGAGATGGCTGCTTCAATTGAGCAGGTTGGCAGGAATGCCGAATCGATGGCAGCAAATGTTGAGGAGACATCATCTACAATTAATCAGATGCTTTCTTCAATAGATCAAACGGCAAACAGTTCAGGCCTTATGACAGAGGCAGTCTCAGAGACGTCGTTATCAGTTGAACATCTCCTCACATCAATTGAGGATATATCTAAGAAGGCAGAGATTCTTAAAAATAGCGTTAGCGAGGCATCAAGTGTCATAGAAGAGATGACAAGGGCTGTCAGAGAGGTTGCCCGCAGGATTGAGGGGGCTAATACATTGAGCCAGAAGGTCTCGGTTAAGGCTGAAGAGGGTGGAAAGGCTATTTATAATGGACTTGAGAGCCTTCAAAATATTGGAAAGACAACAGAGAGTACAATGGTGATTATTCAGGGACTTGGAAAAAGGTCAGAAGAGATTGGGTCAATAATTGAGGTTATTGAAGATATAGCGGATCAGACAAACCTGCTTGCCTTAAATGCTGCTATTGAGGCAGCCAGGGCTGGAGATGCAGGAAAGGGATTTGCTGTTGTTGCAGATGAGATCAGAAGGCTGGCAGAGCGTTCTATTGATGCCACAAAGGAGATATCTCAGGTTATAAAAAAGGTTCAGGAGGATACAGAGTCTGCTATCAAAGCGATGGAAATAACCTACAGGGAAGGAATGGCAGGTATTACCCTGGCAAATCAGAGCAGGGATGCCTTTTCTCAGATTATAGACTCAATAAGAGAGAATTCAATATTTATGCAGGAGATAGCGGATTCAACCATTGAGCTCAATAAGGCAATAGACCAGGCAATGAGATACATTTTAGATATGAATTCTACTACCGAAGGAGTAACAGAATCAGTGAAAGAACAGGCCCTTGGCGCTGACAGGATAAGGAAGTCCCTGGAGAAGATGAATAATGCTGTAAGGGATGTAAATATTTCTGCTAAGGAACAGGCCTCAGGAGGAAAGCAGATAAGAGGGGCAATTGAGAGGATGAGGACTATAGTTGAGGAGGTTGTAATTGCTGTAAGAGAACAGGTGAGGGGCGCGAAACAGATAGCCCAGAGCGTAGAGATAATGAGGGATATGGCTGAGTCTGTTGCAAGGGCCACAAAGGAACAGAAGATTGGTAGTGAGGCTGTGGTAAGGGCTATGGATGTGCTTGATAAGATATCTGAGAAAAATCTCATACTTTCGGAGGAATTAAAGAGGTACGCGGAGGAATCAACTTTTGAAGTTGAAAATCTTCAGTATGCAATAAGCAACTTCAGAATACATACTGATGGGCATAAGAGATGCTGGGAGATACTGAATTGTCCTCAGGAGGCAAGATACAAGTGCCCTGCCTATAATTCCGATGAAGATAGATGCTGGCTTATTGAAGGCACATGGTGCAAGGGTGTGCAGCAGGGCGATTTTCGGGCAAAACTCAAAAATTGTATTACCTGTGAGGCTTTCAGGGTTATACAGGGAATGGATATTAATTGAAGAATCTTCTTACTATGGACTTTCTTAGCTCCTCAGTCACGAAAAGGGTGATTGCAAAGGGGGTCAAGACAAGCCATATCTCAGGGCCAATCGGTGATGTTGAGAATATGAGGTTTCCCCAGGGGTGATAGACTATAAAGATTTGAAGGGCGATCTCAAAGGCAATGCCGATAAATATAAGCTTATTCGAGAAAAAGCCAATCGTGAAGATAGACTCCCTGAAGGACCGACAGGCAAATACATTGGCTATCTGTGTAATAATAATCGCTGTTAGACAGGCTGTTGTGGCCTGCATATAAAGCATATTGTTTGATGGTAGCATTTCACCCCATTCCCATCCACCAGCTTTTAGGACATAAAAGAATCCGAAGAGACCTGCTCCTGCCTCAATAGGGCCGAGGAAAAGGTAGGAACGGCTAAGAAGCCTCCAGTCTAAAAGCCTCTCATGAGGTGACCGCGGTGGCATCTTCATCACCTCGGCTGTTGGCCTTTCAGCACCAAGGGCAAGAGCGGGAAGCATATCTGTCCCGAGGTCCACGGCAAGGATCTGCATAATCGTCAGAGGAAGGGGGATACTGAAGAGGACATAGGCAAGATAGGGCACTATCTCCGGTATATTTGATGAGAAGATGTAGCTTATGAATTTCCTGATATTTTCATAAACAGCCCTCCCCTCCTCAATGGCATTGATGATAGTTGCAAAGTTATCATCAAGGAGGATCATGTCAGCGGCCTCTTTTGCTACATCCGTTCCAGCAACACCCATGGCTATGCCTATGTCAGCCTTTTTTAATGCCGGGGCATCATTGACACCATCACCGGTAACTGCAACCATTTCACCCTCCTCCTTCAGTATCGTAACAACACGAAGTTTATGTTTTGGCGCCATCCTCGCAAAGATTACCTCCCTTTCAGAGAGTTTTTCCCTTAACTCCCTGTCGGTCATCTTCACAAACTCAGGCCCTTCTATTACGGATGGTTTTCCCCTGACAAGGCCTATCTCCCTGGCTATTGCGAGGGCTGTCCTGCTGCTATCCCCGGTAATCATGATTATCCTTATACCTGCCTCATGACACCTCCTTATGGCATCAGGGACTTCTGGTCTTGGTGGGTCTTCAAGGCCGATCAGACCGAGGAAAACCATCCCTTTTTCTAAATCCTGAGGCAATGGACTGAGGGTCGTCATCTCTTCTATCTCCTTTAAGGCAAAGGCAAGGACCCTGAGGCCCTTATCCATCAGGGAGTGAGATGCCATTATTATCTCTCCTGCCTTCTCTTTATCCAGATATACTGCCTTTCCATTAACCAGGACATAATCGCACAATGGGATGACACTCTCAAGCGCGCCCTTCGTATAAATCGTGATGCCCCTCTTGTCTTCAATCTCTATGCCCCTGTGGATAGTTGTCATCCTTTTTCTGTCAGAGTCAAAGGGTATCTCTGATAGCCTCTCTGCCTCAATATCTCCAATCCTTTCCCTGACATACCTTAAGAGCGCCACCTCTGTTGGGTCACCCTTATACTGGCCATCAATGAATCTCGCATTATTACACAGACAGGCTGTTTTCATTAATAGTTCCAGTGCCTCGTCACCTGATGTCCATAACTCCTTGACGACCATTCTATTCTGTGTAAGTGTTCCTGTCTTATCTGTGCAGATGACAGTGACAGAGCCAAGGGTCTCCACAGAGGTGAGGATCTTTATGAGGGCCTTTTTCTTTGCCATCCTCTGACTGCCCATGGCAAGGGAGAGGGTAACTGTTGGCAGGAGGCCTTCGGGGACATTTGCCACTATTATGCCTATGGCAAAGATGAAGTTTTCCCAGAATCCCCTCCCAATGAGGTTTCCTGTGATAAAGAATATGATGCCCATAAGTGTTGCCAGAAAGGCAATAATCCTCGTTGCCTTAATGATCTCTTTCTGAAGGGGGCTTGGACCTGCCTCAACCGTGCCTGTCAGGTGAGCAATCCTTCCAAATTCGGTCCTCATCCCGGTTGCAAATACAACGGCCTTACCAGAACCACTTATAACATTCGTCCCTGCAAAGGCTATATTACTGCTACCTATTAACTCGCCCTCACATGGTTCAGACTGTAAAGGGACCGGTTCAGACTCGCCTGTAAGGGCAGCATTATTAACCATCAATGATGATGTCACTATGAGCCTCGCATCAGCAGGCACCCTGTCACCCTCTTGAAGTATGATAATGTCTCCTAGTACAACCTCTCTGGCCTGTATCTCTTTTTCTGTTCCATCTCTTATCACCTTTACCATATAGGGGAGGAGTAGCCGTAGTTTTTCTATAGACTTCTCGGCCCTGTATTCCTGAACAAAGGTGAAGAGGGCATTAATAAATATCACGCCCAGGATTGCAAGGCCGAGGGTGAGCATCCCCTCTCCTGGATGGAGGTATTCTGAAAGAAAGGCAAGGCCAGCACCTATCCAGAGCAATATGGCAAGGAAATAGGTAAACTGTTTGAGGAATCTTATTGAAAGGGGCGTGCGTCTGACCTCTCTTATCTCATTTGGACCGAATTCAAGGAGTCTCTGCCTTGCCTCTTCTTCTGATAGGCCCCTCTCTGATGTAACGAGATGTCGGAGGACCTCTTCCTTGCTGAGGCTATTGATCTTCATGTACTGGCCTGAGGATTATCAAATCACAGGGTGTTTCTCTCAGCACATCCTCAACAGGATTTCCCTTAATAATTGAACTCAGGAGGCTTCTCTCACTTGCCCCCATGATTATCAGGTCATGCCTCTTTGCAGTAGCCTCGATAGTGATGCTCTTTCCTGTGACACCTGTTGATAGCTTGCCCTCATGGGCTATCTCATACCTGAGCAGCTGTCCCATAAACTCTCTTATGTCATCAGGCAATCTCTTTTCCCACTGGGCAGGTGTGAGATGGGCCTCTCCGTGGAAGAGTTTTGTGATCGGCTTCGTAACATGAAAGATAAAGACCTTTGAATGAAAACACTCTGCAATTCTGGCAGTGAAGTAAGCACGCTCCCTTATATGGTCAATTCGTGATTTTAGAGGGACGAGGATATTTCTTGGGTGGGTCCTTCCCAGCTGAACAACCCTTACAAGGGCAACAGAGCATGGAAGCCTCAGGGAAAGGCTTCTTGCTATAGTACCTGCATAGAATCTCTTCTCTATATCCTCTCGCCTCGTTGCAGCAAAGACTATGTCTATCTTCTCGACCCTGACAATCCTGTCGATCTCCTTAACAATATCACCCGTCCCTGTGATGCTCTCGACAGGAAGACCTGCCCTCTCTGCCTCAATAAAAAGCCTCTTCATTGCCTCGTAGGCCTTCTCAATTACAGAGAGAGGGAGGTTTTTTCTGGCTATAAAGCATAAGAACAGAGAGGCATTACAGGCCTTTGCAAGATTAATGGCATATCTTGCCGAGACCTCGGAGTTGATATATTCGTTGACTGCTGCAAGGACCCTTTTATACATTACCTGGACAGTATCTTTGGTTTATCCCTCCTTGCATTGACTATGCAAAAGAATCCAAAGGGCTCGTCAAAGGGATTGCTCAGCTGATGGGGCTCATCAGGGGCTATATAGAGTGTGTCGAGGAAATTAAGGGTGTGCTTCCTCTTGCCTGTGAGGACCTTTCCCTTGCCCCTGACACAGATAACGACATGCTCATGCCTGTGTCTTTCAAAGCTACTGTAACCGCCAGGGGATACCTCAAAGTATCTTACATGAAACCTCGTGGTCTCCCCATGATTACCAATGATCACACGCCTCACGATGTCCGCCCAGTCACCCCCCTTTGGCTTGTATTTTTCAGTCTTTATTCCCTTCCAGGTGAAGTCGCCTCTGTGCCTGTAAAGTTTGCTATTGGTCATATGATCTATCTCCTCCTTTCAAAAATTTTATTGCTATGGCTCTGGTTGACAAGCCCATTAAATTTCATTAAAAGACGATTATACATTTAAGGGAATCCCCTGCCCTGGCAGTGGTGCGGAAGGCCTGCTCTGTCTCGTCAATGCCAAATCTATGGGTAACGAGCTTCCTGGCAGTGACGATCCCGCTCTCGATAAGACCCAAGGCCATCCTTGTGTCATCAGGTCCACAGGAATAACTTGTTATTATATTTATATCCCTGAAGTAGAGCACATTCGGGTCAATGGGGAGGATGTCACCAGGCCTTGCAGGTGTGAAGAGGACAACGCTCCCACCCCTCGATACATTCCTTAGCCCTGTTACCATTGCATCAAGACTGTTTGGACCTACAATCACTATCTCTGCTCCCTTACCATCTGTTAGCTCCCTGAGCCTCGTATCCAGATCCTCTTCATTTACATTTATCACATGGTCAGCACCGAACTCAATGGCCTTTCTTAATCTGAATTCTACCATATCAGCACCAATTATCCTTTCAATGCCAAACTCCCTGGCAAGGAGGACATGGAGCTGTCCCATTACGCCAAGGCCTATTATTAGGGCAGTATCTTCTTTCTTGATGCCTCCTCTTCTGAGCGATTTGACAACACAGGCTGTAGGCTCTATAAGGGTGGCATCATCAAAACCGATGCTGTCAGGCAGTCTCAGGGTATCATTCCTGAGGTTTATCTCAGGGATCAGGATGAATTCAGAGATACCACCAGGGAAGAGTCTCGACCCTTGCCAGGTCTCACACTGCACATAGTCACCGCGCAGGCAGTAGCGACAGTGCATGCAAGGTGCATGATGATGGACAAAGACCCTGTCACCGATTCTGAAGTTCGATACCCTATCACCTAATTCAACAATCTCACCGGCTGGCTCATGACCCAGGACAAGGGGCGCCTTTTTCTCAATGTACCATGGCATCACATCGCCAGAACAGATACCGCAGGCCCCTGTCCTGATGAGGGCCTCCTTCGGCCCTGGTCGGGGGACAGGCATGTCTTCGATTTTTATATCATTAAAGTTATAAAGCCTTGCCACCTTCATCTGGCCTTTATTCCCACCTCAACCAACCTCTTTTTTATCTCTTTTATCCTGTCCCTGATAGCAGCAGCCCTCTCAAAGTCGAGCCTTTTTGCTGCCTCCTTCATCTCCTCTTCAAGCCTTTTGAGGGTTTCTTCGTCATAGCCATATTCTGGCACTTCCTCAGAGACAGGCACTGTCCAGTAGTCTGATTCATAGATGGAGGACAGAATATCCTTTATTCGTGACTTAACAGTCTCCGGTGTGATGCCCATCTTCCTGTTATATTCTTCCTGAAGCCTTCTCCGCCTTTCTGTCTCCTCAATTGCCCTCTTCATTGATGTCGTTATTGTGTCAGCATAGAGTATGACCTCGCCGTTAACATTCCTTGCTGCCCTTCCTGCCGTTTGAATAAGGGATCTCTCTGACCTGAGGAATCCCTCCTTATCAGCATCAAGTATTGCTACCAGGGAGACCTCGGGAAGGTCAAGTCCCTCTCTGAGTAGATTAACACCTATAAGTACATCAAACCTGTCCTGTCTCAAATCTCTCAGTATCTCAATCCTTTCAAGGGTATCAATATCTGAATGTATATACCTTGCCCTGATGCCCAGTTCAGTATAATAATCTGTCAGGTCTTCGGCCATCTTCTTTGTCAGGGTCGTCACAAGTACCTTTTCTCCTCTCTCTGCCCTTTTTCTTATCTCCGCTAAAAGGTCCTCCACCTGACCCTCTGCTGGCTTGACCTTCATTGCAGGGTCTAAGAGGCCTGTTGGCCTTATTATCTGCTCAACAACCTGCTCTGCCCTCTCAAGCTCATAGGGGCCTGGTGTTGCTGATACATATATAGCCTGTTTTACCCTGTGCTCAAATTCCCTGAATGTAAGGGGTCTGTTATCAAGGGCAGAGGGAAGCCTGAACCCATAATCAACAAGGGTCTGCTTTCTTGACCTGTCTCCTTCATACATACCACCCAGTTGCGGCACCGTCACATGGGATTCATCAATCACTATCAGGAAATCCTCGGGGAAGTAATCTATCAAGGTAAAGGGAGGCTCTCCTGGAGCCCTTCCGCTAAGGTGTCTTGAATAATTCTCGATGCCGTGGCAGTAACCGAATTCCCTTAACATCTCAAGGTCAAAGAGCGTCCTCTCCTCGATCCTCCTTGCCTCCACTATCTTCCCCTGTCTCAGGAAATACTCAACCCTCTCCTTCATCTCCTCTTCAATGGCCCTGAGGGCAGGCTCCAGTCTCTCCCTGGGTGTTATCCAGTGGCTGTTCGGAAAGAGGGCTATCTTCTCAAGCCTCCTGAGCCTCTCACCTGTGAGGGGGTCAAATTCATAGAGCCTGTCTATATCATCACCGAAGAACTCTACTCTGATGGCACGTTCCATTGAGAAGGACGGAAAGACCTCAACTATATCTCCCCTGACCCTGAAAGTCCCCCTTTTGAAGTCAGCATCAGACCTGATATAGAGCATATTAACAAGCCTTTCGAGGAACTTATCCCTCTCTGTATGCATCCCCTCCTCTATCAGGAGGTGCATGTCCATATAGTCCTGAGGTGAGCCTATGCCATAGATGCATGAGACAGAGGCAACGACTATTGTATCGGGCCTTTCAAGTACAGCCCTTGTGGCAGAATGTCTCATCCTGTCTATATCATCATTGATGAGAGCATCCTTTTCTATGTATGTGTCTGTTGTTGGTATATAGGCCTCGGGCTGATAATAGTCATAGTAGCTCACAAAGAACTCAACGGTATTCTCCGGAAAGAGTTCCTTTAATTCACCATAAAGCTGTGCTGCCAGGGTCTTGTTATGGGCTATTACAAGGGTTGGTTTGTTCACACGGGCTATGACATTTGCTATTGTAAAGGTCTTTCCAGAGCCAGTCACACCGATGAGAACCTGGTGTCTTATCCCCTTTCTTATGCCCTCTGTGAGCCTCTTGATTGCCCTGGGCTGGTCACCCCGTGGTTCAAAATCTGTGACGAGTTTGAAGGACATAGTCATTACTCAGTAAAGGTGCCCAGTTTCTTCTGTATCTGGGAACATATCCCATGGAGCATCCTCAATTCCCAGTCTGTAAGCCCTGCCCTGCCTATCAGATGTCTTAGATTGTTCATTATCTTTCGCTCAAGGTCCCTGTTGCCCTGTGGTATGTAATCCAGCTCTTTCAATGTCTTTTTTATCCGGTTGTACAGAATATCAAGGTCTTCATAACCAACAAGCCCTGGCGACTCTACAACCTCTGTATCCCTTCTCAATTCATAGGCTACAAGGAGGACTGCCTGTGCGAGGTTCAGGGAAGGTGAAGACCGATCAGTCGGGATGGTTATGAGGAAACCACATTCCTCCACCTCATTATTAAAAAGCCCCCTGTCCTCCCTCCCGAAGAGCAGGGCAACCCTGTTATTGACTGCCACACCTCTAATCCTGCTAACCCCCTCTGTTAAGGGGAGTATTAAACCCCTTTTCTTTCCAATCCTTCTCGTCGTCCCAACAACGAGCGACTTATCCTTTATTGCTGATTTAAGGTCATTATGGAAGCATGACTTTTCAAGGATATCTTCGGCATTACAGGCCATCCATCGTGCCTCGTCGGTTATTATGTCCCTTTGCCCCACGATCTCGAGCCTTCTGAAGCCCATATTTTTGATGGCCCTGGCAGAGGCGCCGATATTGCCAGATTCCCTTGGCTCAACGAGGATAAAGGATATATTATCTCGCCAGTTCTTCATCTATATAGTATAACAGCAAAGAGGGGATGATTAGACATGCCAGAAGAGGGTCTGGATAAATTCCCCCTAGGGTCTATTGCCTGAGCCGATACTCCCATAGCCCCTTTCCCACACACCGCCTCTCAATGGGAAGGCCATTAAACCTTAATTCACAGATGGCTGTTGAAGTGGCACAGAC
>FWWM01005115.1_pt1 | contig 22341 bp, 20 predicted proteins | sample 2228351 | NCBI WGS metagenome assembly FWWM01 (sample SAMEA103939774, study PRJEB20133) | metagenome
AGGATCCCAATGCTCCCATCTTCCAGGTGGCGAGCCTGGGGGTGGTGGGGGATCTGTTTGAGATCGTCCCGCGGCTGACGGAGGCAGTCCGTCGGGCCAAGGCCGCCACGTAGCCTTCCATCCCTCCGGCCTCCGCCCCGATTTCGGCAGGAGCGAAAGCTCCGTGTTCCTCACGGGGTGAAGACAGCCGTGCTCCCCAGGTAGGCGGTCTGCACCTGGGGATGGTCGAGGAGTTGTTTCCCCGAGCCCCGTAGGGTAATGCGCCCCGTTTCCATCACGTAGGCCACGTCCGCCACGCGAAGGGCCTGGTGGGCGTTCTGCTCCACCAGCAGCACCGTATACCCCTCCCCCCGCAGCTGGGCGATCGTCCGGAAGAGCTCCCGGATCAGCAGCGGGGCCAATCCCAGGGACGGCTCGTCCAGCAGCAGCACCTGCGGCCGGGCCATCAGCGCGCGCCCGATAGCCAGCATCTGCTGCTCTCCTCCCGAAAGCGTTGCCGCTACCTGCCGCCTGCGCTCCCGGAGCCGGGGGAAAAGCGCGTACACACGCTCCAGATCTTCCTCCACCGCCCGACGGGGTTCCCGGCGGAGTCGGAGGTAGGCGCCCAAGAGCAGGTTGTCCTCCACCCGCATAGAACCGAACAGTTGCCTGCGCTCCGGTACGTGCGCGATTCCTGCTGCCACAATCCGCTCGGGCGGCCAGCCCGTGATGTCCTGGCCGTTCAGGCGAACCCGGCCTGCGGTCGGCACCAAGAGCCCGGAGATGACCCGCAGGAGCGTTGTCTTCCCTGCGCCGTTCGGGCCGATCACCGCGGCCACCTGACCCGCCGGGATCTCCAGGGACACCTCGTGGAGTGCGGTCAGCCGGCCGTACGCGGCGCTTACCCCGGAGACCTCAAGCATCCTCTCCCTCCCCCAAGTAGGCGGCGATCACTCGGGGGTCCTGCTGGACCTGCTGAGGCGGCCCTTCGCACAGCAACGCTCCGTGATCCAGCACCGCCACCTCATCCGCGAGCCCCATCACCATCCTCATGTCGTGTTCCACCAGGAACACCGTGATTCCCTCGTCCCGCAGGCTGCGGATCAGCTCTGCCATGCCGTGCTTTTCCGTGGGGTTTAGCCCTGAACTTGGCTCGTCCAGGAGCAGCAGCTTGGGTCTCACGGCCAGGGCTCGTGCCATCTCCACCCGGCGTAGTAGGCCGAAGGGCAGGACCTCCACCGGGACGTCCGCCCACTCTTGTAGCCCCAGCCGTTCCAGCAGGGCCTCTGCCTCCTCCCGCAGGCGGTGCTCTCGGCGCCGCAGCGGAGCGCTCTGCAGCACGGCGTGGAGAAGTCCCCGCTCTGCCTGCAGGTGCAGGCCGACGAGCACGTGCTCCAGCACCGTCATTCCTGTAAACACCTGGACGTTCTGGAAGGTCCGGGCAATGCCCAGTTCCGCCGCCCGATGAGGAGGCAGCCCCACCAGGGACCGGCCGCAGAACACGATGTCCCCCCGGGTGGGCAGGAGGCAGCAGGCGATGAGGTTAAAGAGGGTGGTCTTACCGGCCCCGTTGGGACCGATGAGGGCCTTGATCTGACCCCTGTGGACCTGTAGGGAGACGTCGGAAAGGGCGACCAGGCCATCGAAGGTCTTGGTCACTCGTTCCACGTTCAGGAGGATCTCGGCACTCACAGGCTCCCCTACGCCCCTACCTGGGCCCGCCGTGCACCGACCAGGCCTGCAGGCCGGAATATCAGGACGGCCACCAGCATCAAACCGAACACCACGGGCTCCAGTTCCCCGGTGACGGCCGGGACGAGGCCAAGCACATGAGTCCGTAAGAGCTGTTCGAAGAGCAGCACCACCAGGGCCCCGAGAGGGGCGCCCCAGATGCTGTTCATCCCGCCCACGGTGGACATCACCACCAGCTCCAGGGATGGAACGAAGCCGAAGGTGTCGGGGACCACCGCTGCCTGGAAGTGGGCGTACAGACTCCCAGCCACGGAGGCCAGGGCTGCGCTGAGGGCGAAGATCTTCGCCTTCAGCCACCCCACGTCCACTCCGACGCTTTCTGCTGCCAGCTCGCTCGCGTGCAGGGCCCGCAGGGCGCGACCCACGGGAGAGTGCACCACGTTCAGACCTAGGGCCATGGCGCCTAGGGCCGCTGCCCAAACGACGAAGTAGTACACCTGGATCGGCCACAGCTCCCATCCCCCCACCCGCAGCCGGGGGATCCCCACGATGCCGTCGAATCCGCCCGTGAGGTTGAGGTGCGGCATGCCCAGGTTTTCCCGTAGGACGATGTACACAATGATCCCGAGGCCGAGCGTGGCCATCGCCAGGTAGTGCCCGCGGAGCCGCAGGATGGCGAGCCCCACCGCCAGCGCGAAGGTCCCCACTCCCAGTGCAGCCAGTACCATGATCAGCCAAGGCCACCACCAGGCCCCAGCCACCTGGGGAGGAATGCCCACCGCCTGAGCCCGTACGGTGAGGATGGCGGAGGCGAAGGCTCCCATCCCGTAGAAGGCCGCTTGGCCGAGGGAGGCCTGTCCCGCGTACCCCATCAGGAGGTTGAGGCCCACCAGTACCGTGGTAAACAGGCCCACCCGGATCAAAAGATCCGTGTTCACAAGGCCCCGGGTCAGGCGTGCGGTCAGGCCGGGGTGGGCGAGCTCCACGAGCCCCACCCCGACCACCGCCGCCGCGATCGCCAACCAGGTCGAGCGCCAACGCTGCCCCGTCATTCGTGTTCGATCTCCAGCCACCGCTGGGGCCGCGCCAGAAGGAGCAGGATCAGCATGGCGAAGGCGAAGATGTCCTTGAATCCGGCTAGGGTGACCCCGGCCCACAGGCTCTCCAGCACGCCCAGCGCTAGGCCTCCCCCCACCGCCCCGGGAACACTCGCCAACCCTCCCGCGATCGCGGCCACGAACCCCTTCAGCCCCAGCTCGAGCCCCATGTCGTACGTGGGCCGTGTACTGGGCGCCAGCACGATGCCGCCCACAGCCCCCACGAATCCCGCGAGGGCGAAGGCCAGCGCCGCCATCTGGTCCACTCCGATGCCCATCAGGCGGGCCGCCGTGCGGTTGATCGCACACGCCCGCATGGCCTTGCCCACCACGGTCCGCTCGAAGAACACCGCCAGTCCCCCCATCACCGAGAGGCTGGTGCCCCACACCCACAGGCTTTGGGCCTGAAGGGTTACCCCGCCCAGCTCGATCAGCCGGTCCGCCATCTGCAGGGTGGTGAAGGCCGGCATGACGTACGGCCGGGGGCCCCAGACCCGGAGCGCAAGCCCCTGCAGGGTGATATAGACGCCCACGGTGATGATGATCCGGGTGAGGGGGGAGGCGGTGCGGGTGGGGTGCAAGGTCAGCCGGTACACGAGGGCAGCGAGGAGGCTCGTGAGCACGGCCGCGGCTACCGCGGCCGCGGCGAGCGTGCCCCCACCGCCTCCGCCCAGGCGGGAGAGGAAGGTGATGGTCAGCATGGGGCCCAGCATCACGAAGGCCCCCTGGGCAAAGTTGATAATTCCCGTGACGCGGTAGACCACCACGAACCCTACGGCCACCAGGGCGTACACGGACCCCGTAACCGTGCCGTCCACCAGCAGCTGCAGGTATTCCGAAGGACCGTAGCCCAGGCGGCGGCCCAGGAGCCACAACCCGGCCACGACCGCGAGGGAGGCGCTTCCCAGCAGCACGGCCGGCGAGGTCCGACGGGCCACGGGGGCCTGCACCCGCGCCCCGCGCACCCTGCGCTGCGCCAGTTCCGTGGGGACGGACTCCACCACGGGCTTCACCGCACGCTCAGCTTCCACTTCTCCGGCGGCAGCAGCACGAACCGGCCACCCTGCACGGTCACGATCACGAAGTCCTTGGGGTTAAAGCCCAGGTGGTCCTCCGGGCTCAGGTTCATGATGCCGTGGGTGCCCACGTAGTTCCGGATCCGTTCGATGGCGTCCCGCGTGAGCTCCCGGATCCGGGCGAGCGGCTGGCCCTCAGGGACAGCCCGCAGACCGATCAGGGCCCACTGCAGGGCATCGTACGCGTGCCCTGCGAAGGTGCTGATGGGCTGTCCTCCCGTGATCCGGCTGTACTCCGCGATCAGCTCCAAGTTGACCCGCCGCACGGGGTCGGTAACGGGGAGCTGGTCCGCTACGAGGATCTTCCCGCACGGCATCACGGTGCCCTCCGCGGCCTGCCCCGCGGTCCGGATGAGGTCGTAGCTGCAGGCGCCGTGCCCGTGCACGATCTTCCGTGGGCCCACCCGGCCCGCCACCGCCACGTTGATCACCGCGGCCGCGGGCGGGATCGAGCCGATCACCACCGCCTGGCAGCCGCTGGCCCGCACCCGGGTCACCTGGGGGAACTCCGTGGCAAACCGGTCAAAGGAGTCCCCGTACAGGATCCGGATCCCCGCCTTGGGGAACACCTGTTGCGCGCTGTCGAAGGTGTCCTTCCCATACGCGGTGTTCTCGTACAGGTGGCAGACCCGGGTGAGACCCACCGCCTTTAGGTACTCCGCCTGCTTGGAAGCGGAGTGCAGGTTCTCCGGCACCGGCTTGAAGATCCACGTGCGCATGCGCTTGGTGGTCGGGTCCTCGATGATGGCCCGGGCGGAGGCCATGGAGATGGTGGGGGTACGCAGCTCCGTGGCGATGGGCACGATGGCCAAGCTCGGGCCGCTCAGGGTGGTACCCACGAGGACGTGCACTTGGTCCTCCACGATGAGCTTCCGGGCGAGGCTTGCGGCCACGTCCGCGCGGCTCTGGTCGTCGTGGATGAGGATCTGGACCTCGTGGCGGACGCCATCCGGACCCGTAATGCCTCCCTCCCGGTTCAGGCGTTCCTGGATGAGCCGCGCCACGTCGCGCTCCGGGGTCCCCAGGCTTGCGCCGGGGCCGGTTACGGAGCTGATGAATCCGATCCGATAGGGGGTCCCTACCCGGGCCGGGGCGGTTCCCACGGACGACACGAGGAGGCCCGCTAAGACCAACGCCCCCAAAGCGGACACCAAAACCCACTTCCTTCCCACACCACTTGGACGGATCATACACCCACCTCCCTCCGTGGATTGCTTGGGTTCCTAACCGACCTTTCGGTCATCTCCGGACCTCCCCACCTTTCGGAACCGGCGGTAGGAGCGTCGGGAAGGGGGTTCTGCCATGACGCCAGGAGGACTGTCCGATACGACGCTCGATCTGCAGCCTGGAATCCCTCACCCCTCTCCTCTCTCTATATTACTCTATACTACCACAGCGGCGGAGAAAAGGGGAGAGCAGACAGGTACCGGTCCGTGCCTGCTCCTCTCCGAAGGTGTCGCCGGGTCCCTCGGAACTGACCGACCTTCCGGTCGCCAGCCGATGGTTTTCTCGAACCGAGGACGCAAATTCAATGGGCCGTATGCACTATTCTCTTTGGCCCAAGTGCTTTACCAGATACGCCCGGTTTGACCGGGCTTCTGGCGCGTTGCAGGGGGGCAGGCGGAGTCGACCGGCCGGTCGGAAACCCCTTCCCGGCGCGGCACCTCCGGAGTACCATAGAGTAGAGCCGGCGGGATGGCACCGAACGGGTCTCCCGAGGGATCGCCTGTGGACAAGGGAGGGGGTTGGCATGGAGGAAGTCCCCTACGTTCCCGGGTTGGAGAACGTCCCGGTGGTGTCTACCACCATCTCCACCTTGGATCTCGAGCACGAGCAGATCGTGGTTCGTGGGTACGACCTGATCGAGCTCGCGGGGAACCTGCGCTACACCGAGGTGGCGTACCTAGTGCTCCACGGCCGCCTCCCCGATCCACGAGAGCTGGAAGCCTTTCAGCGGCAGCTGCGGGAGCAAGCTCATCTCCCGGAGCCCGTGGTCCGGCTCCTGGAGATGGCGCCTCCGCAGATGGCCCTCATCGACGTGGTGCGGACCGCGGTGTCGCTCCTAGCTGGGTTCGAGGACCCTGCGGTGCTGGGCGACCCTTCCCCGGAGGCCAACCTCCGCAAGGGGGTATCGCTCCTGGCGAAGATGCCGATGATCGTGGCCAACGCGTACCGCCTGCGTCGCGGAATGGGCTACCTCGCGCCGGATCCCACCCTGGGGTACGTGGAGAACATGCTCTACATGATCACGGGCGAGCGGCCCGACGAGCTGGCGGTGCGGGCGGTGGAGGCCATCATGACCTGCAGCATCGAGCACGAGCTGCCGAACTCCACCTTCGCCGCCCGGGTGATCGCTTCCACCCTGACGGATCTTTACGGCGCCGTGGTGGGGGCCATCGCGTCGTGGAAGGGGCCGCTTCACGGGGGCGCCAGCGTCGGCGCCATGGAGCTGCTCCTCGAGCTCCAGCGCCAGGGGGGTGCGGCGGTGGCCGAGGCAGTCGTGAAGGAACGGCTTGCGCGGGGGGAGCGCATCATGGGCTTCGGCCACCGGGTGTACCGGCGGAAGCCGGACGTACGGGCGGTCCTCCTGAGCCGTGAGTTTGTCCCCAGGCTGGTGGACCGGCGACCGGACGGGCCGGCCCTGTACGAGGTGTACCGGATCGTGGAGCAGACCATGCTCCGGGAGAAGGGGTTGTACCCCAACGGAGACTTTCCCATCGGGTTCATCTACTACCTGCTGGGGGTCCCGTCGGATGTGTACACCTCCATCGGGGTGACGGCGCGCTTACCCGGGCTGATCGCGCACATCACCGAGCAGCAGGCGAACAACCGGCTCTTCCGGCCCCGGGCCATCTATCAGGGGGCTCGGGGGCTTACGCTCGCGGGGAGCCGTGGCTGACCGGTTCAGCCGTCTGTTCGCGGAGTACGCCATCGGGGTACGGTGGGAGGACCTCCCCGCGGCGACGGTGCACGAGGTCAAGCGACGGCTGCTGGATACCCTTGGCGTCGCCCTGGCGGCGTTCCATGAGGACGCGCCGAGGGCTGTGCGGGCGTACGCACGGCAGTTCCGCCTGGAGGGGAAGGGTGCCACCCTGTGGGGTACACGGGAGCGGACGACCCCGGAGATCGCGGGGTTGGCCAACGGCGTGCTGGTCCGCTACCTGGACTTCAACGACGCCTATATCTCCAGGGAACCCGTCCACCCAAGCGACACCATCGCCCCCCTTTGGGCCTTGGCCGAGTGGCTTGGACGACCGCCTCGGGAGCTGCTCACCGCGGTGGCGGTCGCCTACGAGATCGCCATCTCCCTGTGCGACGCAGGTGAGATGCGGCGTCGGGGATGGGATCACGTGAACTACATCACTATTGCCACCGCCGCGGCGGCCGGACGCCTGCTGGGGCTGTCCGCGGAAGGAGTCGCGCAGGCGATCGCCCTGGCGGTGGTGCCTCACGCGGCCATGCGACAGACGCGGGTCGGGGAGCTGTCGATGTGGAAGGCGGCAGCCGCGGCCAACGCTGGCCGGCACGGGGTGTTCGGCGCCCTGCTGGCGGCCCATGGGATGTCCGGCCCCTTCCAGCCGTTCGTGGGGGAGATGGGCTTCATCCGGCACCTCCTGGGAGGAGAACCCTTTGCCGAAGAACCCCTGGCACCCCTTGCGGCGGGACGGCCGCCCGTCCGGATCCTGGACTCCCATCTCAAGTACTGGCCCGTGGAGGGGAACACCCAGGGCGCGGTGGCCGCGGCCCTCCTCCTCCACGGTGCGGTGGGCGATCCCGACATGATCGAGGCGATCCGCATCGACACCTTCCAAACCGCCTACGAGATCACCGCAAAAGACCCGGAGAAGTGGGCCCCCCGGACCCGGGAGACCGCGGACCACTCCCTCCCTTACGTGGTGGCCGTGGCGATGCTGGACGGGCGCGTGAGTAGAGAGTCCTTCGCCCGGGAGCGCCTGGGCGATCCGCGGATCGTCTCCCTCATCCAACGGACCCGGGTTGAGGTCGACCCGCAATTGAACCGGATCTTCCCCAAGGGCGGCTACCCCGGTCGGGTCGTGGTGCGCACCCGTACCGGGCAGGAGTACGTGCAGGAGGTGCACGCTCCAAAGGGACACGCGGCCAACCCCATGAGCGACGAGGAGGTCGTCGAGAAGTTCCGCGCAAACGTGGCGGGCCTGCTCTCGGAGGAACAGATGCGAAAGCTCGAGGAAGCCATCTGGGGGTTTGAGCATCTGGAGCGTCTGGAGCAGCTCGTACCCTGGATGGAGATACGCCGGAAGGCCTGATCGGTCGGCTCCGGAAGGAGTGAACCCATGGGCGCGACCGTCGAGTTGGCCGAGTTCGTGGCCCGGACCGATTTCGACCGACTACCCGCCCGCCTGATCGACCGGGCGAAGGTGTATCTTCTCGACAACCTGGCCGCGGGGTTGATCGGGTCCGTCCAGCCCTGGTCGCGGATCGTGGCCGACCTGGTCCGGGAGCTCGGGGGCAATGGGGCCTGTTCGGTGTTCAACCAGTCCTGGCGCACCGACCCGTCCCGGGCGACTCTGGTGAACGGAGTGATGATGGGAGCGTTCGAGGCGGAGCATGTGGGCCACGTCGCCCACCCGAGCGCCACCGTCTTCCCCGCAGCCTTAGCCCTGGCGGAACACCTCCACGCCGACGGGAAAACGTTCCTGACCGCCATGCTCCTCGGCTATGAGGTCGTCTGCCGGGTCGGGGAAGCCCAGACGGCCGCCACGGAGCGGGAGCGGGGTTTCCACAACCCGGGGGTGAACGGGGCGTTCGGGGCGGCTGTCGCCGCCGCCAAGCTCCTCGGCCTCGACGCCCGACGGGTCGCCTGGGCCCTGGGAATTGCCGGGTCCCACGCCTGCGGCTTGGCCGAGTTCGCCTGGGAGGGGGCGATGACCAAGCGGATGCACCCCGGGCGGGCATCCCAGCTCGGCCTCGAGTCGGCCCTCCTGGCTGCCCGGGGCTTCACCGGTCCGACGACCGTGCTGGAGGGCAGATTCGGGTACCTGAACGCCTATTCGCCGAGTCCGCGGCCGGAACGACTTACGGCCAAGCTGGGTCAGGAGTGGTTGGCGGAAGACCTGACGATCAAGGCCTACCCCTGCCACATGCTCACCCAGGCGCTGGTCTATGCCATCTTGGGCCTGAAGGCCCAAATCCCGGTCGATCCCCGGAGGGTGGACCGGATCGTGATCGTCGGGTTGTCCCATGCCGGCCTGGAACGCCACCTCGACCCGGCACCCCGGACCGTCCTGGGCGCTCAGTACAGCATCCCGTTTACCGTGGCGGCGGCGGTCTGCTATGACCTGTCGGATCCGTTTGTGTTCGCCGAAAGCCTCCTTGGCGATCCCCTGGTCCGGGAGCTGGCCGGCCGGGTTGAGGTCCGGCCGGAGAGCGATGGGGATCGTGGCCGGGCTCCTGCCGGCCACCACCGCATCATTGTTGAAATCGGCGGCAAGCGTCACGAGCTCGTCGCCAGCGGGTTTCCAGGCGGACCGGGCTGGCCTCTGGACTTTGCCGGGGCAGCCGAAAAACTTCACCGGTATGCGGATCGAGTGATCGGCCGTGCGTCCTGCGAGGAACTGGTCCGGCTGGTGAGCCGGGTGGAAGAGCTGGCGGACGTGGCCGACCTGGCCCGGGCCATCGGCCGACCCGCGGATCCCCCACCGGAGGAGCATCTGGAAGATGACCCACCATTACACCGCTGAGCTTGCAGACTTTGTGGCCGGGCTCAGGTTTGACGCTCTGCCCTCGGCGGTCGTTGAGCACGCCCGGCTTCTGGCGCTGGACACCTTTGGGTGCGGCCTGCTGGGGAGCCGGTTGCCCTGGACCCGGATCCTGCTGGAAACCCTCTGGGATGCGGAGGGCGCCGGGGACGCCCTGGTCTGGGGTACGCACGTCCGGCTGAGTGCCCCCAGCGCGGCGCTGGTCAACGGAACGGCCGTTCACGGGTTTGAGCTCGACGACGTCGGGCCCGGGGGCCACAACGGTTCGGTGGTGCTCCCCTCGGCTCTGGCCCTGGCCGACCACCTCGGCGGGGTCTCAGGGAAAGACCTGATCACGGCCGTGGTGGCCGGGATTGAGGTGGCGGCTCGGATCCAGGAGTGTGTGGGCCTGAGGCCTCAGGTCCAGAGCGGGTTCCACGTCCCGAGTCTATGGGGCACCTTCGCCGCGGCGGCCGCGGCGGCCAAAGTTCTTGGCCTCGACCGCGAACGGGTCGTCCACGCCTTCGGGCACGCCGGCCAGCAGGCCGCCGGGCTCATGGCCGTCCAGCACGGAGGAATGGGCAAGCGGCTCCTGGCCGGAAAGGCAGCCCACAGCGGGGTGCTGAGCGGTCTGCTGGCCGCCCGGGGCTTCACAAACGTGCCGAACATCTTCGAGTGCGAATACGGAGGCTTCTGCTCGGCCTTCTGCGGCGGCCAGCCGACCTACGACCTGGAGAAGCTGGTGCGGGGGCTGGGCCAGGAGTGGTTTACGCCTCGGGTCCGTTTCAAGATGTGGGCCTGCCGGTTGCCGATCCACCCGGCCCTGGAGGCGCTCCGAAGCCTGCGCCAGCAGCACCCGCTCCCGCCGGGAGACGTCGAGCAGGTCACCGTCTGGCTCGACGAAGGGGCGGTCAAGGCGGTGGGCTTCCCCTGGACGCCGACGACGGTCGCATCGGCCCAGCTGAACCTGGCCTACTGCTGTGCGGTTTTCCTCCTGGAGGGCGACGTTTCCGTCGGGCAGTTCACCGAGGCGAAGTTGGCCGATCCCCAGATTTTCGAGCTCGCGGCCCGGGTGAGGGCCGCGCATGACCCGGCCCTGGAGGCAGGCCACGACCTCGGCCGGCAGGCCCGGGTCGAGGTCCGGCTCCGGGACGGGACGGTGCTGGTGGCGACCGGGACGGTCCGGGGTGGTCCCGAAAACCCGGTTACCCGGGCGGATGTGGAGGCCAAGTTCCGCAAGCTCACGGAGGGCCTGCTCGACGCCGCCCGCCGGGATCGGCTGATTGCCGCCTGCGACCATCTGGATTCGCTGGCCAACACGGGCGAGCTTTCCGTCCTCCTGGGGCTGGAGTGGACCCATGAGCCGAGCAATTGAAACACCGGCGACCATGGGAGACGACCGAAAGGTCGGTCAAACCGTGGTAAAATCGTCGAGGGTTCCGGGAACGAGCAGGAACCTATATCGACTGGCCTATGGGTTTACGCAAGCGGAGTGGTGGTTCGTCAATCCCGCTCGAATGCCGGTTCCTCCCGGAGTTGGCCAAACGGTCGGAAACATGGGGCACACCCTGGCAGAAGCCATCTTGAGCCGCGTCACGGGCAAGCGGACGGTCCGGGAAGGCGTGGAGCGCTTCTGGATCCGCCACTTTTTCGACGTAGGGTGTGGGATCTGCCCTCGGCTCCTGCACCAACGGCCGGGTGGAGGATCTCGAGGAGGCCGCTCAGTACCTGCGGGGGTGCCGTGTGCACCCGCGGCTGCTGGTGGCCCCTGCGTCCCGCGCGGTGTACGAGGAGGCAACGCGACGGGGAATCCTGGCGGACCTGGTGCAGGCAGGTGCGGTGGTCCTCCCGCCGGGGTGCGGGCCGTGCTTTGGAGGGCACCTGGGGCTCCTGGGAGACGGGGAGCGGTGCATCGGGACCCACAACCGAAACTTCCAGGGCCGCATGGGCAGCCCGAAGGCGGAGATCTATGTCGCCCGTAATGCTGGAAATCCTGCAAGCAGGCGGGATCCTGGCGTGGCTTCGGGCGTGCAGCGCCCGACAGGCTGCCGCCGGGAACCTGCCGATCGGGGGGGAGAGCGCATGATCTGGAACCCGCAGATGGAGACGCTACCGCGTGCGGAACTGGAGCAGCTGCAAGTACAGCGGCTGCGGGACTTGGTAGAGCGGCTGTACGCCCGGTCCCCCTTCTACCGAGCCCGGCTCGAGGCGGCCCGCGTGGGACCCGGGGAGATCCGGACGCTGGGGGATCTGCAGCGGCTGCCGTTCACCACCAAATCGGACGTCCGGGGAAGCTATCCCTTCGGCCTGTTCACCGTTCCCCAGGAGGAAGTGCTGGAACTCCACTGCTCCTCGGGAACCACCGGGTCGCCCATTCTCGTCGGCTATACCCGGGCAGACCTGGACCTGTGGAGTGAGGTCATGGCGCGGGTCATGGGCTGCGCGGGTGTGGGCCCCGGGGACCGCGTGCACAACGCCTACGGCTACGGGTTGTTCACAGGCGGGCTCGGCTTCCACTACGGGGCGTTGCGGGTGGGAGCGACGGTCCTGCCCATCTCCTCCGGCAACACAGCCCGTCAGGTAAAGCTCATGAACGACCTGGGGTGCACCGTTCTCTGCTGCACGCCTTCGTATGCCCTGCGCATCGCGGAAGTCATGGAGGAAGAGGGGATCCGGCCGAAGGCCCTGCGGGTCGGGATCTTCGGTGCAGAGCCGTGGTCGGAGGGGATGCGCGAGGAGATCCAGCGGCGGCTGGGGATCCGTGCGGTGGACATCTACGGACTCAGCGAGGTCATCGGCCCGGGTGTGGCCTGCGAGTGCTGGGAAGTTCAGCAGGGGTTGCACGTGAACGAGGACCACTTCCTGGTCGAGGTGGTGGATCCCCGGACGGGCGAACCGCTTCCGGAGGGAGAACGGGGTGAGTTGGTGTTCACCACCCTGACCCGGGAGGCTACCCCCGTGCTGCGGTTCCGCACGGGGGACCTCTCGAGCATCACCCGTGAGCCCTGCCGCTGCGGGCGTACCTTAGCGCGGATCGCCCGGATCACGGGACGCGTGGATGACATGCTCATCATCCGCGGCGTAAACGTTTTCCCCTCCGACGTCGAGTCCATCCTCGCCCGGTTCCCAGAGCTGGAGCTCCAGTACCAGATCGTGGTGGACCGAGAGCGGGCCCTGGATGTGCTGGAGGTCCGCGTGGAAGCCAAGGAGGGCTTCTACCGGGACGAGGGGGTGAAGGAGCTGGAGCAGCGGGTGGCCGAGCGGCTGCGGGAAGGGCTTGGGGTGTCCGCGCGGGTGACGGTGTTGCGTCCCAAGGAGCTGCCCCGCACGGAGGTGGGCAAGGTGGTGCGGGTAGTGGACCGCCGGAACCTGTAGACGCAAGGGGGGCGTTGCCATGGGTGTGGACGGAAGGGAAAAGCGGCAGACCTGGATCTATGACTGGAACCTCGGCTCTCGACCCCGCAGACCACCGTACCCCATCGAGCTGGACGACGAGACGCTCCGGGACGGGCTCCAGAGCCCGTCCGTGCGGCATCCCACCCTGGAGGAAAAGAAGGAAATCCTGCACCGGATGGCCGAGCTGGGGATCGACCGCGCGGACATCGGCTACCCCGGCAGCAGCCCTCGGGCCTTCGAGGACGTGGTGGAGCTGGCCCGGGAGATCAACCGGGTCCGCCTGCCGATCCGTCCCAACTGCGCGGGCCGTACCGCGGAGCCCGACATCGTGGCCATCGCGGAGGCCCAGCAGCGCTCCGGCGTGGCCATCGAGGCCGCGCTGTTTCTGGGCAGCAGTCCGATCCGCCAGTATGTGGAGGAGTGGGACCTGGACTTCCTGCTGCGCACCACGGACCGGGCGGTGACCCGGGCCCGGCAGCTGGGGCTTCGGGTGATGTTCGTCACGGAGGACACCACCCGGGCCCGGCCCGACCACCTGCGGGCCATCTACCGCACCGCGGTGGACTGCGGAGCGGATCGGATCTGCCTCGCGGACACCGTGGGACACGCCACGCCCTGGGGCACCCGCCGCCTGGTGCGGTTCATCCGCAAGGAGCTGGGGCCGGAGGTGAAGGTGGACTGGCACGGGCACCGGGACCGGGGCCTCGATCTCATCAACGCCCTCGTGGCCCTGGAGGCGGGGGCCAACTGCGTGCACGGCTGCGGGCTGGGGATCGGGGAGCGGGTGGGGAACGTGCCCATGGACCTGCTGCTGGTGAACCTGAAGCTGTTGGGCTGGATCGACCGGGATCTGCGGAAGCTGCCGGAGTACTGTGCGGCCATCTCCCGGGCGACGGGGATTCCGATCCCCTGCAACTACCCTGTGGTGGGGAAGGACGCCTTCGAGACCAGCACGGGCGTGCACGCGGCGGCCATCGCCAAGGCCTTCCGCAAGGGGGACCACTGGCTCGCGAACCGGGTCTACAGCGGGGTGCCTGCGGAGGAAGTGGGGCGGGAGCAGGTGATCACCATCGGACCCATGAGCGGGCAGGCCAACGTGGTCTTCTGGCTGGAGCGACACGGCCTTCCTGTAACCGCGGGGGCGGTGGAGGAGGTTCTGAACGCGGCCAAGAAGGCCGACCGAGTGCTCACCGATGCCGAGATCCAGCAAGTGCTGCAGCCGTTGCTGCAGAAGGTGGGGTGAGGCATGGAAGCATGGTTACGGGAACGGACACGGGTTGCCCTGCTCACGGGGAACGAAACCATCGCGCGGAGTGCGTACGAGGCGGGAGTCGCCGTGGCACCGGGTACCCGGGGACGCCCAGCACGGAGATCCTCGAGTACCTGGCCACCCTGCCTGAGGTGTACGTGGAGTGGTCTGCCAACGAGAAGGTGGCCTTGAAAGGCGGTGGAGGCCAATCTACGGGCCTTCCACGCGGGGCGGGAGCTCGCCCCCGGGGATCCCGCCCGCAGGGGGATTTCAGCCTGCCCCGCGGCGGTTCCGGGTCGAAGTGAACCCCACCGGGTGCAAGGGACGGGCGTGCGGGATCTGCGTGAGGGTTTGCCCGGAAGAGGTGTTGCGCTTCGGAAACGAGGTGGTGGTCGGGTACGGGATCACCGCCCGGGCCGCCAAGGCCGCGGTACGCCGGGCCCGGGAGCTGGGCCTGCGGGTGAGCCTTCTCCGCCCGAGGACCCTGTGGCCTTCCCCGGCCACCGTCCTGTGCGCTTTGGCCCGGCGTGTGCGGGCCTTCGTCGTGGCGGAGCTCAACTTCGGCCAGTGGTCCCGGGAGGTGGAGCGGCTGGTGGGTCGGTATGCGGAGGTGCTGACCTGTGCCCAGGCCGACGGGACTCCGCTGGATTCTGACACGCTCCTGGAGTGCATCCTGAAGGTTGCCCGGGCCCCGTCTGCTGGCGTAACCTCAAGGAGGACGCCATGATCGCGGATGTCCGGAGCTATCTGCGGCAGGCCCGCATGCCCCACATCCTGTGCCCCGGCTGTGGGTACGGGATTGTCCTGGGAGCCCTGTTGCGGGCAGTTGCGAGTTTGGGAATTGAGAAGGACCGGCTTGCCGTCCGGCCCCTACCGCCTCTGGCGGGTCCCTATCTACGCGTCGGTTCGCCAGCTCCTGGGGACGGAGGCACCGGGCAACGTGGCCGCCCTGGGAGTGCTCGCGGGCCTGATGGGACTGGTGGCGAGTGAGGCCTTGGCGGGAGCGGTGCGGGACCGGTTCCGGCGGGACGGGGTGGTGCGGAACCTCAGGGCGCTGGAGCTGGGGTTCAGGCTGGGTCGGCAACTCCGGGAAGAGGAGGGGTCGGAATGAAGGCCTCCGTACGCGCCCGCACGCGGCCCGCCTCCAGGAACGTGCTCCCGCCTGAACTGGCGCCGATGGACGGCGAGCGCCGGCGGGAGCACATCCTCCGGGTGGCCGCGCACCTGTTCCGCACACGGGGCTACAGAGGCACCAGCATGCGGGACCTCGCGGAAGCCGTGGGCTTCACGAAGAGTAGCCTCTACCACCATTTCCGGAGCAAGCAGGACCTTCTGCTGGAAATCCTCCAGCACACCGTGGATCGGGCGATTCGTCGGCTGGAGCGCATCGCCCGCAGCAGCCTTTCGCCCTCCGAGCGGCTGCGGCTCGCGGTGGAGAACCACATCGTGCACCTCATCGAGGATCTCGACAACGTCGTGTGCTTCATCGAGGAGGGCAAGAACCTGGCCCCTGAACGTCTCCGCAAGTACATCCAGCAGCGGGACCGCTACGAGCGGTTCTTCCGGGATATCGTGCAGGAAGGGATCCAGGCAGGCGAGTTCCGGCCTACGGACGTGCGGCTTGCGGGCTGGGCCATCCTGGGGATGTGCAACTGGGTGGCCAAGTGGTACCGGCGCGACGGTCCCTACACCGCTCAGGAGATCGCCATCCACTTCGGCGAGTTCGCGGTGCGGGCCCTCAGCCGCGGTTACCCCGTGATCTGGCCACAGCGGATACCGGGAGAGGAGCGGCGGGATGGGTCTACCCCTTGAAGGCGTGCGCGTCGTGGATCTGAGCCAGGGGGCCGCGGGGCCCGTGTGCACGCAGTTCCTGGGCGACTTCGGGGCGGACGTGGTCAAGGTGGAGCCGCCGGGCGGAGACTGGGGCCGGCAGCTCGGTCCTCCGTTCTACACCCTCCCGGACGGGAGTCGGACCGCGGCCGCCTACGTGGGCATGAACCGCAACAAGCGCAGCGTGGTGATAGACCTCAAGCATCCGGCCGGTCGGGAGGTGGTGCTCCGGCTTGTGGACCGGGCGGACGTGTTCGTGGAGAGTTTCCGGCCGGGAGTGGCGGAGCGTCTGGGGCTGGGGCCGGAACGTCTCCTTAGGAGGAACCCGGAATTGGTGTACTGCCGCATCTCGGCCTTCGGGCAGGACGGCCCGTGGCGGGACCTGCCGGGGGTGGACGGGATCGTGCAGGCCATGAGCGGGCTGATGAGCGTGACGGGCACGGAGGACGGCCCTCCGGTGAAGGTGGGCGTGCCGGCCGCGGACATGGTGGGCGGGTTCCTGGCGGCCGCGGGGATCTTGCTGGCGCTTTTGGCCCGGCAGCGGACGGGAAGAGGGCAGGTGGTAGACCTCAGCCTGCTGGATGGTCTGCTGGCCTTCCAGGCGGTCCCCCTCGCCATGTTCTTCTGCTCCGGGAGCCCGCCCCCGCGCTCCGGCAGTGCGGCCCCGTACGCAGCCCCCAACGAGGCGTTCGCCACCCAGGACGGGTACGTGATGGTGGCCGCCTACAGCCCGGACCGGTGGCGGCGGTTGTGCGAGCTGCTGGGCGTACCGCACCTGGCGGAGGATCCCCGTTTTGCCACCAACGAGGCGCGGGTCCGAAACCGCAGGGCTCTGCGGGAGGTCCTCGAACCCCTCTTCCGCACCCGCCCTACGCAGGAGTGGGTGGAGCGCCTGCGGGAGGCCGACATTTTGTGCGGCCCTCTCCTCACCTATCCAGAGCTCGCCTCCCAGCCCCATGTCTCCCATCGCAACATGATCGTGGCCCTCGACCACCCCCAACTCGGCACAGCCCAGGTGGCGGGGATCCCCATCCGGCTCGCCCACACCCCGGGCCGGATCGACCGGCCCGCGCCGCTTCCGGGAGAGCATACCTGGGAGGTCCTGCGGGAAGTCGGCTACGAGGAGGCCGCCATCGCGGAGCTCCTCGCGAGCGGCGTGGTGGCGGCGTGGACCCCTGCGGTGGAGGTGAGACCGTGACGGATGTGGTGCTGTATGCGCGGGAGGAGCGGACGGCCGTTGTGACCCTGAACCGGCCGGAGGCCCTGAACGCCCTCACCGTGGAGATGCTGGAGCGCCTGAACGCTTATCTGGACGAGGTCGAGGGCGACCCCGAGGTGCGGGTGGTGTTGCTCACCGCGGCCGGCGATCGGGCCTTCTGCGTGGGGGCGGATCTCAGGGCCCGGGCCCAGGAGTACGAGGCGGGTGTCACCGAGGATCCCATGGGCAAGCAGATCCGGAGGCTTCTGCGGCGGCTGGAGACCTTGGACCGGCCGGTGGTGGCCGCTATCCACGGGTACTGTCTAGGCGGGGGGCTGGAGCTGGCCCTGAGCTGTGACCTGCGGGTGGCCTCCGAGAAGGCCCAGTTCGGGTTCCCGGAGGTGAACGTGGGCAGCATGCCGGGGGCGGGTGGGACCCAGCGGCTTGCGCGCCTGGTGGGGGTGGGGTGGGCCAAGGAGCTCATCTTCACGGGCCGCCGCATCGACGCCCAGGAGGCGTACCGGATCGGGCTCGTGAACCGGGTGGTGCCTGCGGACCGGTACCTGGAGGAGGCCAAGGAGCTGTGCCGGGAGCTGAGCCGCAAGGCTCCCCTCTCCCTCCGCTACGCCAAGTGGGCCATCCAGGTCGGTTTGGACGCGGACCTCGAAAGCGGGCTCAAGTTTGAGGAGCAGTGCCACGCGCTCCTGCGGCACAGCGAGGACCGCAAGGAGGGCATCCGCGCGTTCCTCGAGAAGCGGGAGCCGAACTTCGTGGGCCGGTAGGAGGGAGACATGGGAGTCCGTGACCGTGTGGCCATCGTGACGGGTGCCGGACAGGGCATCGGGGAAGGGATCGCCCACCGCTTGGCGGCAGAAGGCGCCCGGGTGGTGGTGAACGACGTCGTGGCGGAACGGGCGGAGGCGGTGGCCCAGCGGATCCAGGAGGCCGGGGGGAGGGCGGTCGCGGCGGTGGCGGACGTCGGGCAGGCGGAGGGCGCGGAGCAGCTGGTTGCGAGGGCCCTGGAGGCGTTCGGACAGGTGGACATCCTGGTGAACAACGCGGGGATCGCCCGGGACCGGTGGCTGGTGAAGATGAGCGAGGAGGACTGGGACGAAGTCCTGCGGGTGAACCTCAAAAGCCAGTTTCTCTGCTGCCGGGCCGTGGTCCCCCACATGATGGAGCGGAAGTACGGGCGCATCATCAACATCTCCTCCCGGGCGTGGCTGGGCGGGCCGGGGCAGGCCAATTATGCGGCCAGCAAGGGTGGGGTGGTGAGCCTCACCCGCACCCTGGCCCTGGAGCTTGCGAAGTACGGCATCACGGTGAACTGCATCGCGCCCGCCCTCATCGACACCCCGCTGTTTCGCAGCCTGAAGGAGGAGGTGCAGCACCGGCTGCTGCAGACCATCCCTGTGGGCCGCATCGGAACCCCCGCGGACGTGGCCCACGCGGTGCTGTTCTTCGCCTCGGAGGAGGCCAGCTACATCACCGGGCAGGTCCTGTACGTCTGCGGGGGCCGGAGCCTGGGGAGCTACTAGAAGGGGGGGGAGCGCCGTGCGGGTTTGGCGCGTTTGGGTAGGCGTAGTCCTGGGACTGGTCCTGGCCGCGGGGTCCGAGGCAGGGCCGACTCTGCGTCAGGTCACCGTGGCCATCGGCCCGCCCGCGGTGATCGGCTACCTGCCCGTGTACGTGGCCCAGGGCCTCGGGTTCTTCGAGCAGCTAAGGCGGGAGAAGGGGATTGCGGTCCGATTCGTGGAGTTCCGGGGTGGGACGGAGGCGGCCATCGCCCTGATCACGGGGGAGGCGGACTTCGCCACCATCACCCTGACCCACGTGGTGAAGGCCCACGAGCAGGGCAAGGACCTGAAGTTCCTGCTCACCTTCTTCAACGCGCAGGCCCAGGCCATGGTGGTCCAGCGGGACCTCCCGGTGCACAGCCCCGCGCAGCTTGTGGGGCTGCGCATCGGGATCACCAGCTTCGGGTCCGCCACCCACATGCTGGCCCGGCATATCCTCCGGTACTTCCAGGTGAACCCTGATGCCGTCCAGTACGTGGCCGTGGGCGGGCCCGCCACAGCCCTCGCGGCGTGGCGGCGGCAGGCCGTCGAAGCCCTGGTGTACCTGGACCCCCTGATCACGTCCCTCGTCTCCGAGGGGTCGGCGCGCCTCCTGTACGACGCGCGCACGGTGGAGGGGACGGTGCGCCTGTACGGCGCCCCCTACGTCAGCAGCGGGCTGTTGACGCGGGCGGAGGTGATCCGTCGGGATCCGCAGCTCGTCCAGGAGCTCACCACCCTGTTCGTTCGCACACTTCGGTGGCTGCGGGCATATCGCCAGCGCCCGGAGGTGATCGCCCGGGCGTTGCCCAAGGAGCTGGGGTGGAGTCCGGAGGTGATCCAGCGCAACCTGAGCGGGCTGAGCGCGGACGGGCGGGTGCTGCGGGAGGCCGTGCAGGCGGTGGTCCGGTCCTTGGCGGAAGATGGCCTGCTCAGCCGCGGGTTCCGCGCCACCTACGAGGATATGGTGGACGGGCGGTTTGTGGAGCGGGCGATCCTGCAGGCGAGGTGAAGGAGATGGCGGAGGCGGGGCCTTCCCAGGCCACGCGCCCCTTCCGGCCGGAGCTCCTCCGCTTCCACGAGGGCCGGTGGGAGCTATTGGGCGGCCGGTGCCGGGCCTGCGGGGCCTGGTACTTTCCGGCACCCCGGGTGTGCGCCCGGTGCTCTCAGGGAGAGATCGAGTCGGTCCCCCTGAGCGGCCGGGGGACCGTGTACACCTACACCGTGGTGTACCAGTCGACCCCGGAATTCCCCACCCCCTACACCCTCGTGTACGTGGACTTTCCGGAAGGGGTACGGATCTTGGGGCAGCTGGTGCGCTGCCCGCCGGAGGCGGTGCGCATCGGCATGCCCGTGGAGGCGGTCTTTGAAGAGGAAGACCGCGGAGGGCAGAAGGTGGTGGTCTGGCGGTTCCGGCCGGCCGCCGTGCAGGAGGGGAGGTCATGACGGAGGTGTACGTGATCGGGGCGGGCATGACCCGGTTCGGCAAGCACCCGGACCGGGACGCGGTGGACCTGGCCGCAGAGGCCATCCAGGAGGCCCTGCGGGACGCGGACATCGACCCGAGGCGCATCCAGGCCGCCTACTGCGGGCACGTCTTCGGCGGCATGGTGCTGGGGCAGCGGGTGCTGGTCCGGGTGGGGCTTGCGGGGATTCCGCTCGTGAACGTGGAGAACGCGTGTAGCAGCGGGGCCACCGCCATCCGGGAAGGGTACTTGGCCATCCGGGCCGGCGAGTACGACGTGGTGTTGGCCTTCGGCACGGAGCATCTGACCACTCGGTTCCGGGGTGCCTTAACGCCGGGTGAGGAGGACCTCGAAGGGGCGTTGGGGCTCACCATGCCCGCGGTGTACGCCATGCGGGCCGTACGGCACATGGCGGAGTTCGGCACCACCCGAGAGGAGCTCGCCTACATCGCGGTGAAGAACAAGCGCAACGCCTCCCTCAACCCCTACGCCCAGTTCCAGAACCCCGTCACCCTCGAAGACGTCCTAAACTCCCGGCCCATCGCCGAGCCCCTTCGGCTACTGGACTGCTGCCCCGTGAGCGACGGGGCGGCCGCGGTGATCCTCGCGAGCGACCGGGTGGTCTCCCACCTGGGACGGGGCCGGGCGGTGCGGCTGGCGGCCGCGAGCCTGCGGACGGGGACCGTGGAGGTGGGGCTTCCCTCGATGGCGTTTGAGTCCCTCACGCACACCACGGCCCAGGACGCCTACGAGCGGGCGGGGATCGGGCCGGAGGATGTGGACTTCGCGGAGGTGCACGACTGCTTCAGCATCGCGGAGGTGCTGCGGGTGGAGGGGCTGGGCCTGTACCCGGTGGGGGAATACCCCAAGCGGGCGGCCCGGGGGGAGGCAGACCTCGGCGGGCGGCTTCCCATCAACCCGAGCGGCGGGCTATTGGGCAAGGGGCATCCCTTGGGGGCGACGGGTGTGGCCCAGGTGGTGGAGCTGGTGCGGCAGCTGCGGGGAGAGGCGGGCCCGCGGCAGATCGAGGGGGCGAAGGTGGGGCTTGCCCACTGCCGGGGCGGGAAGGCCGCGGGGATCGAGGGTGCCGCGTGCACGGTGCTGATCGCCACCCGCTGAGAGGGGGAAGATGCGGCATCAGGTACCCATCCGGTGCGTGATCATGCGGGGCGGGACCAGCAAGGGGGTCTTCCTCCGGGAGAGCGACCTGCCCGCAGACCCTGTGCTGCGGGACCGGGTGATCCTGGCCCTGATGGGGAGTCCGGACCCTCGGCAGATCGACGGGCTTGGGGGAGCGGACATCCTCACCAGCAAGGTGATGATCATCGGGCCGCCCTCCCGGTCGGACGCGGACCTCGACTACACCTTCGGGCAGGTGAGCATCACGGAGCCGGTGGTGGACTACGACATCAACTGCGGCAACCTCTCCGCCGCGGTGGCCGTGTACGCGGTGGAGGAAGGGTGGGTGCGGCCGCGGGAGCCTGTGACCACCGTGCGCATGCACAACACCAACACCCGCAAGGTCCTGGTGGCCGAGGTGCCGGTACGGGATGGAGCCCCGCTCGTAGAGGGCGACTGCGCCATCGACGGGGTTCCGGGGACCGGTGCACCGATCGTCCTTGACTACCGGGAGACGGTAGGCGCCACCACGGGCCGGCTGCTGCCGACCGGTTCGGAGCGCGACGAGGTCATTGTGCGAGAGCTGGGCTGGACGGTGCCCGTGAGCGTGGTGGACGTGGCGAACGCGTGTGTCTTCTTCCCGGCCGAGGCGGTGGGGTGGCGGGGGACGGAGGGTCCTGGGGAGGTCAGCTCCGAGGTGCTCGGGGCCGTGGATGCCCTCCGTCGGGAGGTGGCCCGCCAGCTGGACCTTCCGGAGGTGGGGCTTGTGCCCATCCCCGTGGCCGTCGCGCCGCCGCAGACCTACCGAACCCTCCAGGGCCGGGTCGTGGCGGCGGAGGAGGCGGACCTGGTGGTGCGGCTGCTGGGCGGAAGGCCCCTTGCCCTCCACAAGGCCTTTGCGGCCACGGCGGCGGTGTGTGCCGCGGTCGCGGCCCGGATCCCGGGGACGGTCCCGCACGCGGCGTG
>FWWM01007306.1_pt1 | contig 22332 bp, 22 predicted proteins | sample 2228351 | NCBI WGS metagenome assembly FWWM01 (sample SAMEA103939774, study PRJEB20133) | metagenome
AATAAATCTAAAAATAAAAAGGTTTATACTAAAGGAAGTAGAATAAAATAAAGAGAAACTTTGAAGCTAAATGATGGTTATTTTTAATAAAATATAAGGGTTTTGACTAAAAAATATTAAAAAATTTTCACTAGGATAGGAAGGGGTGGATTATGAAGGATTTAAGTATTTATCGTAATACTTTAGTGCCTATAGTAGTTGAGCAAACTCCAAGAGGAGAGAGATCTTATGATATATATTCTAGATTACTAAAAGAAAGGATAGTATTTTTAGGTGATGCTATTGAAGATCATATTGCTAATTTAATAATAGCGCAGTTATTGTTTTTAGAGAAAGAAGATCCTGATAAAGATATAGATTTATATATAAATAGCCCAGGGGGTAGTATAACTGCTGCGTTAGCTATATATGATACAATGAGGGTAATAAAGCCGGATGTTTCTACGATATGTGTTGGGATGGCTGCAAGTGCTGCGGCTGTCTTATTAGCTGGTGGAGCTAAAGGTAAGCGCTTTGCTTTACCTTATTCAAGGATTATGATACATCAGCCTTGGATAAAAGGGATCGGTGGACAAGCTAAAGATATTGAAATCCATGCCAAAGAAATTATGAGATTGAAAAAAATTATTAATGAAATATTATCTAATCATACAGGCCAACCTATTGAAAAAATTGAAATAGATACTGATAGAGATTACTATATGTCTGCTTCAGAAGCTAAAGAATATGGCATAATTGATGATATTATTACCCCTGAAAATAGAAATATTACCCCTCTATCTGAACAACCATTATAGTAAAATATAATATAAAATTAATATATTACAAAATTTAACCGTAAAATTTAATGTATAACATTATTAAAATTAGGGATTATCAGATTAAAAAAAATATTATTTATATTTTTATATTTTTTTATTTTTTTGTTTTAAAGTTTTCTTTAGCAAATCAAAATTTTAATACCCAAAATTTAAATAATCAAAATTTTAATAATCAAAATTTAAGTATTCCTGAATATGTTTTATCTTTTAAATATTATGATTATAATTTAAAAAGTAATATAGAGTATTTTTTATTTGATGATGTTCAGCAGGTAGTTGATTATGATAATAATAAAATTTATTTTTTCAATATTGATAAAAATGTTTTTACTATTTTAAATGAATTATATAATTTAAAAGGTAAAGAATTTCCTATTTATTATTATCCTCCTATTCCTAAGGAAAAATTAACTAATAAAAAATTAAAAAATAATCCTACTTCTTTTGGCATTATTGCTTATTTAAAAAAGTATTATAATTCTGATTTAGAGATAATGTATCTTTATGATTATTCTACTCCTAATTTTTATAAATATATAGATCCTAATTTGGCTTCTATTTTGTATCCTATTGAAGATAATCTTAAGATTTTAGTAAATCAGATAATGCTTTTGAGATTAAATTATAATGAAAAAAATATAGAAATTAAGGATTATAAAGATCATTTAAATTATCTTAAAGCTTTTAATAATTTAAGTAATTCTGATATATCTTTATACGAAGCCTATTTTAGGAATGATTATTTTTATTTTAAGTTTTTAGATTCTAAAAATAATTCTCTTAAAGTTTTTATTATTGATAAATATAAAAGTTATAAAAATTTAGGTAATTATTATTTAAAAAATTTTGAAAGTTTTAAATTTTAATAAAGATACTAATTTAAATGGCCTTTATTTTAGTAAAAATAGAAAAAAAATTATTAAGAGGTGGAGATTATGAAAGAAAAAGAAGTATCTACTAAACAAACTGTATTATCTGATGTAGCTGAGGAAGTAAGGGAAAATCTTTATGAATCTAATATTAATGCTGTTGATTTAAGGGAATATTTTAAAATATCTGATGAAGATATTGATAATTATTTAAAGGAATTAGATCCAATTGATTTAGATCTATTAGCTTCTTTATCTAATGCTTTTGGGGTTTCTAATTTTGAAGATGATGTTAAAAATATTATCACTAATTTTATTGAAAATTATAATTACACTTATACTGTTGATATTAAGGGGAATATAACTGTTTTTAAGGATATTCCGCAGGAGGAGTTTAAGGTTGCTTTAGCTAGTCATATAGATGAGGTAGGGTTTATTGTTAGTGAGAAAATGAAGTATCCTTATGTTAAGGTGGAGCCGATAGGGGGATGGGATGTTAAGAATCTTTTATCTTCTAAGGTTGTTATAAAGACTAAGAGTGGGTATGTTAAGGGGGTTTTTGCTTCTTTACCTCCTCATATTAAAAAAGAGTTTAGTGTTAAAGAGTTTAGTGATTTATACGTTGATGTTGATTGTAATTATGATTTAATTGAGATTGGGGATCCTTTGCTTTTGGAGTCTTATTTTGAAGTCATTTCTCCTTATAGTGTTATGGGCAAAGCTTTTGATAATAGGGTTGGAACTTATATTAATTTACATCTATTAAAGAATATAGATCCTTTTGTTGATGTTCTACATATTTTTACTGTTCAAGAAGAATTGGGGTTAAGGGGTGCACGGTTTATTCTTAATAACGAAAGATTTAGAGCTAATTTGATTATAATTTTAGAAACGACTTCTGCAGAGTCTCCATATACTGATTCTCAGGTTTCTTATGTTTCTAAGGGTCCTGTTTTGACTATTATGGATAAAAGTTATATAGCTAATCCAAAGTTTATAGAATTTGTTAAATTTATAGCTAATTCTTTGGATATTCCTTTACAGATAAAGAAGCCGAATATTGGTGGCACTGATGCTGGTTATCTTCAAGATTTAGCTAATACTATTATTATCTCAGTCCCTGCTAAATATATTCATACTAATTATCAAATCGTTCATTTAGTTGATATCCAAAATACTATTAAATTAATAAAAAATATTATCCGTAATGCCGATTTTATTAAATACCTTAAAGACATAACTGTTTTATAATTACATATGCAATAATTATTAATTTTTTGTTATTTTATTCTTAGCAATGTGTTTTATTAACAACCAAAATTGTATTATATAGTTTTTTATATTTCCTAAAGTTGTTTTTTTTACTTTTTCAATTTTGTATCCTCTATAATCATTATCTTGTAAGTTTATAGTATATATAAGATAAGGATAGAAGGACATACTAAACCAACTCAAATAGGACAAAAAGAAAATTGGCAATTATCTGCAATGAGAGCTGCTAATGTTGCTGATATTTTAACAGGCTGTGGAATCCAGCCGTGGTTTATTTCTATAAGTGCTAGAGGAGGACAAACACCCTTCGATAAAAATTTACCCCCTAACGACAATAAACATGAAAGAATAGAAATTATCCTTGAATATTCCCCAAAATAATCCAAAAAAAATAATATCACAAAAAAAATAATATCACAAAAGCAAAATAAAAAATAAATTAAAATAATTAATATGGTAATTTTTTAGTGATGTAATTTAGTAATAATTTTATTATTTTATAAGAAGCTTTGGTATCTCCAAACTCATTTATCCCCATTCTTTTTAACATTATCTCCTTTAATAAATCCTCCCTTTTTGAAATTAATGGATGATTCATATTAAATTTATATATAAAATCCTTATAAAGTATATTAAAATTGTTTTTTAAAGTTTCTATCCATTCTGTTTCATTCCTTAAAGTTACTGTGGGAACTTTTAATAAATAAGCTTCCTTTTGTAACCCCCCGGAATCAGTTAATACCATAAACGCATTTAATATTAAAAATATATTATCCGTATATTTTACAGGCTCTATTATTATAAAGTTATCCATTATTTTATACAATTCTTTTGAACTTTTTAAAATCTCATTAATTATTTTAGATGTTCTTGGATGGATAGGAAATATAACTTTTTTGTTATATTTTTTTGAAACTTCTTTTACAAAATTTAATAAATCTATTAAAGTGTTTATATCTTCAGTGTTTTCTTGCCTGTGAATCGTTAATAAAATATAATCTAAACTCAATATATCTAATTTTTTTAAAATATCTATTTTATTGTAATTCTTTTTTATTTTATCTAGAACTATATTAAGTAAATCGTACATAATATCCCCTACATTTATTACAATAGGGTTATTTATGTTATAAATTTTTAGATTAAGTTTATTTATTTTTTTAAGTGTTATTAATGTAGGGATTAAGTTTTTAAAACCTTCTTTTTTTAGATTAATAACGGAGTTTTTGGTAGGACAAAATAAGAATGTAGAGATATGATCTGTTAGGATTCTATTAATTTCTTCTGGCATAAATTTATTATAGCTCCTTAAGCCGGCTTCTATATGTGCTATCGGGATTTTTAACTTAGAACATACAATAGCTCCAGCTAAGGTACTATTCGTATCACCATACAACATCACTATATCCGGATTTATCTTTAAGATTAATTTTTCGATTTTTTTCATCATTAAAGCAGTTTGCTCCCCAGGATTAGTTATTAATTTATAATCTATATCTAAATGGTAGTCTATATTCTCTATTAATAAATCTTTAAACAGCGCTTGGGACATATTATAATCATAATGTTGAGAAGTGTTTATTATAACGTGTTTTATTTGATTATTGTTTTTATTGATTTTATTAAATGCTAAGTATATTGGTTTTATTTTAATATATTGTGGCCTAGTTCCTATTATACTTACTATCTTTTTCATATTTTCTTAACATGCTTTGAATTTTTTCCGTAGGTAATGGGATAAAACTCTCTGAAATTATGTTAAATTTATATAATGTTAATGCATCTTTTAGGGTTGTATCTGTAGGTAAAATTATCCCCGGACTATCTAATATTTTAATATTATATTCAATAGAATACCACTGTAAAGATCTTGTTGTTCCTACTTTATCTTCTACTTTGGCTTTAGATCTATTTATTAGTCTGTTAATAATTGTAGATTTCCCTACATTAGGATAGCCTATTATCACTATATTTATAAATAACTCTCTATTTGCTATTTCTTTTAATTTGTTTTTTAAATCTTTTATTTTTTCTTTATTCCCTATAATAAAATAAATTTCTTTTAGTTTGAATTTTTCTTTTATTTGGTTTATATTAGATTCTAAATTATTTATAAAATCTTGGAGATTTTTTTTATCTTTTTTATCTATTAAATCAGTTTTATTAAAAAATATTATAAGGATCTTGTTTTTAAGTTGAAACTTATTTAAGATATTTAAGTCAAAAGTTAATTCAAAAACTCTACTATCTACTACGTAAATTATTGTATTTATTTTTTTTATTATTTTTTGAATTATATCTATTGATTTTTTAACATGTAATGGGAAAGATAATTTTATTTTAACTTCTTCCATATATTTTATTATTACTCCATTTTTTTTGTTAATCATTTAAAATAATCGTTTAATAAAAAATAATTTATTTTTCTTTTTAAAGGGATAATTGTAAGTTTTAAGAAATTTAAAAAAGAAAAGAATAATGATAAAATAGAGGTGGATTATGAAAAACGAAATCTTTAATAAATTTAGTAATTTTAAAGATTTTAATTTATCTGATATTGAGCTTTATAAATATAAGGTAGCAGAAAAGATAAATTTTTTAACTATTGAACAAAGAGAAGAAATATTAAAAAAAGCTAATTATAATTTGTTTAATATTCCATCAAAGTATATAACAATAGATTTATTAACAGATAGTGGGACGAATACTTTAAGTGATTTACAGTTAAGTTATATGATGTTGTATGATGAGTCTTATGCGGGGTCTATTAGTTATGAGAGATTTATAGATGCTGCTAAGAATTTTTGTAATAAAGAGTTTATTTTTCCGGTACATCAGGGTAGAGCTGCTGAAAAAATTTTAGCAGAAATTCTAACTAAACCTGGCGATATTGTTATTAGTAATACCCATTTTGATACCGGTTTTGCTATATATAAACACTTTAAAGCAACCCCTATCAATATACCTACCCCTTATTATAAAGATGAAAAATATAATTTTAAAGGGAATATAGATTTAGAAAAATTAGAAGAACTTTTAAAAAATGGTAATGTTAGTCATGTAGTTATGACAATAACTAATAATGCATTAGGAGGCCAACCCGTTGAGCTAAATAATCTAAAACAGGCTTATGAAATAACAAAGAAATATAATAGAATTTTTGTTATTGATGGTTGTAGAATCGCAGAAAATTCTATCCTTTATAAAAGAATAACTAACTCTAATAAATCTATTAAAGAAATAATCCACGACTATACCCAATATTGTGATATATTTTATATGAGTACAAAGAAAGATGGGATAGCACATATGGGCGGGTTTATTGCTACTAATAATAAAGAATTAGTACCTAAGATTAGGCAGTTGGTTATTTTATATGAAGGGTTCCCTACTTATGGGGGATTATCTGGCAAGGATATGGAAGTTATTGCTAAAGGCTTGGAAGAAGTGCTAGATGAAGATTATCTAAATTATAGAATAAATCAGGTTAAATTTTTAGGAGATTTATTAAAGAATATTGGGATCCCTATAATAGAGCCTGTTGGAGGACATGCTGTTTTCGTTAATGCCTCTAAATTTATTCAACACTTAAAACCAGAAGATTACTTAGCTCAAAGTTTAGTAATTGAACTTTATAGATTAGGAGGAATTAGAAGTGTTGAAGTTGGATATCTTATGTATTCTAAAGATGCTATAATGAACTTGGTTAGATTGGCTATCCCCAGAAGAACTTATACTTATAAACATTTAGAATATGTTGCATATATATTTTCATTAATAAAAGATAATATAAATAATTTAAAGCCTTATAGAGTGTTAGAAGCTGATGAGTTAGTGCCTCATTTTACTGCTAAATTAGCCCCAGTTTCTTAATCTCAATATTAAAATTTCAATAATGAATTGCTAATAAAAAGTAAATAGCTAATTAATAAAATATGAATCATTTTGTTTTTTTTAGTATTGTTCTTTTATTTAATTCTTATTTTATTTTTCATTATTTAATTAGAAATCTATTTATTAATATGAAATTTCTTGAGATTTTCTATATTGAGTTGGTATTATTTTTTTGTTATTTATTTTTGTTATTTTTATTTAAGTATTTTTTATTTAATAAAGAGAGGATAAGGGTATTGGATTTTGGGATTTTAGTTAGTATTTGTGTATTTTCTTTCTTTATTGCTTACCATAATTTTAAAGATTATAAAATTAAGATATATAAAGTTTTAAGTAATAAAATGATAAGTGGCTATTTTGAGTTCCAGATTTCTAAAATTAAATCTAATTATGTACTTTTAAAAGTAATTAAATCTTATGATAATTACTATAGCTATTTAATAAATACTAATGTAATAATCCAGAGAAATAAATTAGATAGATTTATAGGGAATGAGTTAGTAGGTAGTTTTTTATTAGAGGATAAAAAATTCTTGGCTTTTGCTTATTTGGAATTTGTTAATCAATATGAAAAAAAATTTGATTTTTATTTTTCTAACAATATTTTTTATGGAGTTAATTATTTTTATGATATTAATTTTGTAAATGATGATAATTTTATAAATAAATTTATTAATAATGTAAGAGGATATATAAATAAAAGGTATAGTGATTTTGGGAAGTATTCTGATATATTGAAGGGTATGATTTGGGGGGTTGATGATTTTAGTTATTATGAAAAGCAAAAATTAATAAAGAGTGGATTATATCATTTGTTTGTGGCTTCTGGGGGAAATATAGCTTTAGTACTTAATTTTTCCTTTTATTTACTATCTTTTTTATATTATCTTGTTTTTAGGGATATAAAAAATAGGGGAGTAATTATTTTTTTTAGTATCATAATTGTGTGGATTTATTGTTTAGTAGTTGGTTTTGATTATCCCTTACTTAGAGCTTTTATAATAGCTATTATTACTAACTTAGTTCTTTTTAATTATGATCAAAAAAGTAATATTTTTTATCTTGTTAAATTATTTTTTGTTTTATTAATAGTTTTTTTATTTATAGATTACAAGTTTATTTATAATCTTTCATTTAAGATGAGTTTTATTAGTTTTATAGGGATTGTAGTTTTGGGAGATACTTTAAAAAAATGGATTATTGATTTCTTTGATAGATACCCTTATTTTTTGAGAATTATCTTTTATTATGTAGTTGATAGTTTTGTTATGTCTTTAAGTGCTACTATTTTTTTACTCCCTATATTGATTTATTATTTCGGGTTTTTATCAATTTCTGGTATATTTTATAATATTTTTGTTAGTGTTATTTATCCTGTTGTTTTTTATTTAGGGATTATTTATTTATTTTTTAAATTTAATGTAATTTATTATATAATCTATTTTTTATTGGGTTTTATTGATTATATAGTTAATCAGAAGCAGTTGGTTTTATATTTTAAGTAAAATTATTTATTAAATTATTTATAATTTATGTAGTGTGGGGATTGTTATGAGGGTAGCTATATTTAGTATTGTTGGGATATTTGCTTCTAAATCTAACTTAGATTTTTTTGCTAATTCCATTCATAATTACTTAAATAAAAATTTGGGTATATCTGTTGATAATTACTATTTTGATTATCCTACTATTACTTTGTTTCAAAATATTGAACACTATATTGAGCTTTTATATCAAAAATTTATTCAAATTATTGATTTTATAGATTATGATTATATTATTGTATTAACTCATTCGTTAGGGGGATATTTATTTAAGAAATGTTTAGAAAATATCTTGTTAAAACCAGTTAAAATTGAAAAGATTTCTAAAATTAAGTTTATATTTTTTACTTTGAGTTTCCCTTTAAAAATTAATAACGATTTTAAGCAAAAGTTACAAACACATTTTAATATTAAAATAATAACTCTTTGTGGGGTTTTAGATTATATGTTTCCGTTAGATAGATATGATATTTTAACTTTTTCTGATCACGAAACTATTCTTAAAGATCCTTACATTTTGTATAAACTATTTTCTTATATATTTAACGAATTAAGAGATTATTTTAATTTGAATTTAAATAATCATTTATTTGTGATAAAATATTTTCTTTTAAATTTTGTTAATATTTTTGTGATTTTGTGGATTATTATTTTATTTTTATTGTTTTATTTTTATTTTCAGTTATTTATTAATGTTATGTTATTTTTTATATTTTTTCAGTTAGGTAAATTTATTTCCAATTTTTTTAAGTTGGTTTTTAGTAAAGATTTTAATATATTTAGGTTAGCTTTATTTATTTTTTTTAGTTTAGTTATTGATAGTGTTTTTTATTTATTTTTTAGGGTTCCTATGTTTGTTAATTATTCTATTAAAAAAGGAATTAATAAAGAAGGAAAAATTGAAAATTTTAAATTATTAATAAATAATTTACAAGAATTTAAAGAAATAATAGTATTTCAAATCTTTTATAATGTAGTATCTATTATTTTAGGAGTTTTTGGAATTTTAGTTAACCTGATTTTATGAATCTGATTTTATAAATAAAATTTAATTTTCAAACCAGTTTAAAGGAAAAAAAATATAAAAAATTGAAAAATAATAATAGAAATAATATAAATATTAAAAAAATGAAATAGGAGTAAATTATGTATAGTTTAAAAAAGTTGTTAGCGTTAATGAATGATAAAGAAATAAATGCTAGTGATTTACATATAAAATCAAATAATAAGCCATATTACAGAATAAATAAAAATTTAGTTCCTGTTGGTGAAAAGATCCTAACAGAAAATGAAATAATAGAAATGATAAAAGAAATTATAAATGAAGAATATTTAAAGGAATTAAATAAAAAGGGATCAATAGATTATGGATATTATTTAGAGGGTACTCGTTATAGGATAAATATTTTTAAGACGCAAGGAAGTATAGCTTTGGCAGCAAGAAGAATATTGAATCCACCAGATAGTTTTGAAATTCTTAATTTACCAAGTGATTTAATAAAAAATATTGTTAATAAAATGAGGGGGTTAGTATTGGTTTCAGGGCCTGCGGGTAGTGGTAAAACTACTACCTGCGCTTCTATTATACAATATATTAACAAAAATTACTCTAAAAGGATAGTTTCAATAGAGGATCCTATAGAATATGTTTTTAATGATGTAAAGAGTTTTATAACTCAAAGAGAAGTAGGCTTGGATACAACTAGTTTTTTACAAGGATTAAAGGATGCTTTAAGGCAAGATCCCGATATAATATTTATAGGGGAGTTAAGGGACCCAGAGAGTACTTTAATAGCTCTAAATGCTGCAGAAACAGGACATATGGTTATAACAACAGTTCATTCCGAAAATACAATTAAAACTATTTACAGAATATTGGATATGTTTAAGGAAGAGCAAAGGGAAGTAGCAAGAGAAATATTGATGAATTCTATAACCGCTATAATCTCTCAAAAATTGGTTAATAGTATAAGAACTGGTAATTTAGTTCCGTTAATAGAAATATTGGTAGCAACTCCAACTATAAGGGGATTGATAAGAGATAATGAATTAAATAAAATTTATGATTATATATTGAATGGTGAATATGATGGGATGATAACTTTTGGGAAATCTCTAAAGAATTTAATAAAGCAAGGACATATAACTAAGGAAATGGCTTTAAAATTAACAGATCACCCAGAAGAGTTATATCAAGTAGAAGAAAATTACTCTACTGATACTTTTGTAAAAGGATTTTCCTCAGATTATAGCTCAAGTTTCTCATATAGTAGCATACAAGATTCTAAAACTAATGAAATTAATGAAGAAGATCAAGAAAGTTTTTATAAATCCAGTGAAGGTAGTATATTCTTTTAAAAACATTAACAACAAGTATATCTTTTATATATGAATCTTTATAAAATATAAGTTTTTGTTAATAATATTAGAATTTCTAAGTTTAATTTACGTGGGGATAGTTAAGATAATTATTTTAATAATTATTAAGCACTTTTTCAAATAAGACGATATATTCTCCGGTGGTAGGGAAATATGGCGGATTCATATACGCTAACCGATTATCATAATTATAGTCTTTTGTAAAGCCGGTCGTTTTTATTTTTATATTATCAAAACCACTTACCTTTCCTCTATAACTTTGAACTATGCCACCATAAAGGTGTAAACATCTGTCTAAAATTAAGGGGTTGCCATCTATGTCATTCCAGATTGTGGAATCATTTACTTTTTCTACTTGAAAATATCCGTTTATATTATTTTCATTAACAGCTTTAATAGCAACAATAGAAGCATATAAGTAAAAATGTTCTTTACCATTTATATCAGTTAAAAGATTGTTTTTAGCATTAGTACCTATGAATACTCTATCAGCATATACTCCTAAAACTCTATTATCCTCTTTATTCATAGCTGGGATTTGGGAATCATTAGGATTTATATTAATTCCATAAGGTTTTAAATCCCCTTTTAATCTTATATCATAGTTATCATTAAAATTGTTTTCATCTCTTTTTGAAGCTGGTTTAGCGATGATAGTAAGGGGTTCATTATATTCTCCACTTAACCCGCCTTCCATGTTTCCTTCCTCTAATTTATCCCCAATGCTTCCATTAACCCATATTACATTTTTTGGAAAAGTTTTATTATTATCTAATTTTATAATTAAAACTTTTTTAGTTTGTCCTTCTACTTTTGTTAAAACTAAAGCTTTTCCACTTATGTTATAATCCCCGCTATGTGTGCTAAAACTAGAATCTTCATCAAAATAATTACCTAAATTAACAACACTATTAGCATCTAAATTATTTATTTCTCTTATTTTTAAATCAGAATAGGGATTAGTAACTCCTTCATTAGAAGGTATATTAAAGTTAGTATTATCTACTTTATAGATGGTTATATGATTTTCAGAATCATCTTTTTCAAATTTTATTTCATAAGCCTGAACATTTTGTTCAACTTTTAAATCTAATGAATATATTTTTTCATTTTCAGGATTTATAAATAAGGCACTGTTAATATTAGAGTTATTATCAGTTTTAATAAATATTCCTTTTGTAGTAGGCATAGGAGAATTTCCAAAATCAGGCCAAATTTGAGATTTAATGTGATCTTCACTTGTTAAATTAGAAAATAAATTAATTTTTTTAGCATTAGCTTTTAAATTAACAGAACCTCCCTTTATTATTTGTTGTAATTTTTCTTCTGTATCTGGTAGCGTATTTGCTGCTATGTTTTGTTGTCGGTTACCACCTAATATTACAACAATTCCTCCTTTTTCTTGTTGAATTTCATTTGCTTTGGCAGTTGCTTGTTCAGGAGTTATTATATCTTTATCATAGAATTTTAAATCTCCAGTAAAAAAGAAACTGCTTCTAAATGTTGGCTTATACGGGAAAGTTGAAGAATCATAAAAAGAAATAAAAGACATATCAATTAATCCTCTATTAAATGTTTGGTAAGGTAGAGTCCAAATAACTACATTATCATTTGTTCTAACTGGTCCACTAAAAACTTCTTTGCCAATAGAAAAAGAGAACCTCTCACCATTTGGATTTTTTTCAAAATTAGTAAAATACATATATCTACTAAAGTATTCTAAATTAACTAAAGCGATTTTATAAGTAGAATTCCTTTTAGAATTATTATAAACTTTAGAAATTATTATAAAAGGTAATTCACTAGGATTTATATTATTTAAATTATTTAAATTATTTAGGGTATTTTTAAAACTTTGTTCTCCGTTTGTTCTTATTTTTTGTTCGATATCTTTAAAAGATATCTCATTAGTATTTATACTTTTTTTTACTGTGTTTTTATCAAATATATAAACACTTAAGGTATAATTATTTAAATTCTTAAAGAAAAAAGTGTTATTTTGCTCTTTATTAAATTCTTTTAAATCCTGAATATTAGGAATACCTTTAGAGGTAAGGTAAGATAAGGCGATATTAATACCAGTATCAGCTAATTTAAGGCGTTGCTCTAATCTAATTTTTGAAGAAGCTAATTTTAACTGTGATTCAAATAAACTAATTAATCCAATAGCTATTAAAGAACAAATATACAAAAAAATCAGAGAATATATCATAGCGCTTGCTTTATAATTCTTTAAATTTATTTTATTTTCTGGAATTTGAGTATTATTCATAAAAATCCCTCCCTTGTTTATTTTATTATTTTAATTATCATTTAGAAATTTCAACATAATTAGAAATTAATCTATTACCATCTTTATTTTTTTCATTTAGATATAATACAGCCATAACAGAATAACCGCTAATGAAATCTTGATTATTTTCCGCTTTTACATAACTACCATTAATATCTAATAATAAAAAATAAACAGATTCTATGTTATCTATTATAACTTTTTGATTTCCTTGAACATATTCTTCAATAATTTTACCATCATTATGGGGAGGAAGATTAAAACTAGGAGAATTAAGATATAAGTATTTTTTCTTGTAACTCAATTGATAAGGCTCTATTTTAGTGTTTTCTGGATCAATATCGTAAAGAATAAGTTTAGTACTAGAAGCAGGCTCTAAAGATTTTTTATAAGGAGCTGTTAAATCTAAAGTATAAGGGGGAGTTGAATCATCTAACGGAGGATTAGAAACTAAATGAGTTAATAAAAGATTGCTATATCTATTTAATAAAATATAACTTTGGTTTTTTGTTATTAATATTCTATATACTTTATTAACAGAAATAGAAATATAGAGTAAGGATATAGCAAATAAGATAAATAATGAAGCATAAACTAAAACTTCTGGTAATGTTGCTCCTATAGTTTTATTTTTATTCTTATTTATTTTATCAATGATATTCTTCATATTTTCACCTTCTGTCTTTGCTAATAGTAGTTTTAATAGTAAGTTTTCTATAGAATCCTTTTTCTTTCCATCTTAGGGTAATAGTAAAAACAGCGATTCGTTGATTATAATTAGAAGAACTTGAAGCATTTTCTATAGATTCACCTAAAGTGATTGCTTTTATATTCCTTTCAAATAATTCTGGTTTATTAAACTTAAGATTATTTAATGGTTCTGAGTTTAATGAAACAAAATTGTCATTATTATTAATTAAATTATTATTTATAACTTCAATTCCGCTATCATTAAAAGAGATAGAGTTAGAATATTTTAAATAGTTTTCAATTATTCTAATATTTTGTAAGGCGATATCTATGTTTTTAGTATTAGTTTCTACATTCATAGCTTGATAAAGAATATTTAGAATAGCAAGGATACATAAAGAAAACACAGTAAAAGCAGCTAACATCTCTACTAAATTAAATCCTTTATTGTTTATTTTAATATTCATAAAACTCTACCCTCCCAATTTAATTTATTAATTAAAAAAATTAAAAATATATTAACTTTTTGTAAAAAAAAATTAAATTAAAAATAAAGTTTAATAATGAATAGAATTAAGTAAATTCAGTGTAATTAGAATCAAATAATATTAAACCGCAGGGAGAAGATATGTATTTACCTTTAGAAGGATCAGGATTTAAGAACATATCTTTAACATAATCTAAGGATATTTCATCATAAACATAAGCTAAAATAGTACCTACTATTTTTCTTACCATATTCCTTAAAAAATATCTGCTTTCAAATTCAAGGTTTATCAAGTTGATATCAGCGAAACTATAAAAATATACGAATAATTGAAGTTTTATAAATGTATTTTTGAAAACTTTGTCGGGTTTATAAAAACTATCAAAATGGGCTTCGGTATTAAAATAAGGGATTATATTTAGTAGTTTTTGTCTTTTGGAATCGTCAAAATCTGGTAAAAATATAAAATTATGTAATCCATATTTATCCTTTATGTAATCTCTTTCATTTTTAAAATACTCTTCATTTTCCAAAATATTTAGAATACTATATTTTTTGTTAATAATAAAATTATTAATGGAGATCATTTTATAGATATAGGTTTTAGAGATTGCTTCATATCTTGAATTAAAACTACCTTTAACGGGATTAAACTTATAGACTTTTATGTCGTCAGGTAAAAAAGAATTTAATATATCTAAGAAAAATTCTGATGAAAATTCATTATTGATTTTTATTGGTTTATCTGTTTTAAAATTAACTATTTGTTTGATTGCACTAACTTTGGCATCAGTTCTACCTGTATAACTCATTGATATTATTTTGAGATTCAAATTGAGATATTTAAAAGTATCGATTAATGCATTATAAATTCTTTTTTGAATAGTATCGAAATCTTGTTGTATCTGAAAACCTTTATAATTATATCCATCATACATTACAAAAATAACATAATTATTGTAAATCATAATTCTTTTTAAGGATGTTTTTAATTAATAATATAAATAAGAAAAAGATTAAAGAAATAAGGGAATTGAAAACTTGAAATAGGTAATAAAATATGTCTATATAGAAATTATTTTTGACATTGTTAATTATATAAGATAATCCGATAGTTCTAGTGCCTAAGCCGGCAAATATAGAGAATACGCTAAAAATACTACCAATTAAATGAGCTAAAACCCAAATATAAAAGCTAATGCTTTGCTTTAAAACTAAAACAAAAATTAAATACATAGAAAAAGCATCTAGTAAATGGGATACAAAAGAAATAATAACAGCTAAGGTAAAAGTTTTAAAATCTAGGTATTTAACAGCTAAAAAACTAAAAGAGATTCCAATTATCCCTAAAATAATAAAGATAAAATTAAAATAAAAAATAGATAGAAAAAGTAATAAAATACTAGCAGCAATTATCCCAAGAATTCTATCTCCATATGAACTTAATATCCCTTTTATTTTACTAATTTTATCATCTTGTTTCAAATCATCAAATGATAAAATAGTACTTTTTATTCCATCACTAATAATAATAGATAACCCTACTGCATTAAGTAAGGATCCAATAGAAGTTAAGTAAATAAATTTTAGGAAATCTATTTTTTTATTTACTAAATTATCAACTATTATTTTCCATCTATAAGTTTTAAGAAAAAAAGCTATTAATGTAATAAAATTAGCTAAAATAAGTTCTTTATAATATAAGAAATAAAAATCTTTTATTTGAGAAACTTTAAAGGAAGTTTTTAAATATAAAAAGTATATCACAATAACTGAAAATATAAAAAAAATAAATATTATAAAATATTTTAAGGAATTTTTAATTAGAGTATTTTTAAAGTTAATCAATTTGTAACCAACTTCCAATTTAGAATTCTCAAAAATAAAAAATAAAAAGTCTGAATTTTATATTAATTATTATAATAATTTTCCTTGCGTAAAAATAAACCTTTCTAATATAGGACAAAAAAATTATTTAGAATACAATTTGCTTATAACAAAGGACGCTATAATAATTTTAATGGGTTCAGTAATAATAAAGGGGTATAATCCATAAGCCAAAGCTAAGTTTATGTTATTAGTTAAATACGTAATCCATAATATACCAAAAAAGAATATAAAAGAAATGGATATAAAAGAGACCAAAATTAAATTTAGGAAATTAATTTTGTTTTGTTTTTTAAGGAAGTTTAGTAGAATTCCGAAGATAAATGTAGCAGGAATAAATCCGATAATATATCCTAAGGTGTATCCGCCAATGACGTTGGATAAATTAGAAAAGTTGGCAAAAACAGGTAATCCCAAAGCTCCTTCTATAATATATAAAACAACAACTAAAGTACCATATTTATATCCTAAAATTGCTGATATTAATAAAATAGCAAAAGTTTGTAAAGTAAAAGGTACAGGTAAGAATGGTAAATATAACTTTATTTGAGAAAATAAAATTAGAATTATATTAAAAAAGATAATCGTGGTAATTTTGTTAAGAATATTTTCTTTTGATGATGTAAGTAACTCGTTAATAAACATTTTTCTTAAAATATTTTTTATCATTTATATTCACTCCTTTCTTATTAAATTGAATATTTTATTAATTAAAGAATTTTTTTGTTTTTAAAATAAAGAAGAGTTAAAATAGTAACTATTAGCATGATAAAAAGGGTAAAGTAATAGCCGTATTTCCATTTTAGTTCTGGCATATTTTCAAAGTTCATTCCATATATGCTTGCTATAAAAATTATAGGAACAAAAATAGTATTAACAACTGTTAATATCCTCATTATATCGTTTTGTTTATAATTTAATTTAGATATGTGTAAATTGAATATATTATTAAAAATATGCTCAAGATTTTCAATAACATCTAATAGTTTGTTATTATGATCTTTTAAATCTTTATAATAATTTATTATTCTTAAGTCGGTATAATTATTTTTAAGTGATTTAATTATTTCAAGCATTTTTAAAGAAAAGTTTCTAATAAGAGTAGTAATTCTTTTTAAGTTATAAATTTTATTAATAAGTATATTAGATTCAAGGGAATTATCATTAAAAACCTTTTGTTCTAAATTATAAACATCTTCTTCTATATTTTCTAATATAATTAAAAATTTATCGATTACTACATCTAAGATATAGTAAAGTAGATAATCAATGGATTGTTTAATAATAGAATCTGGAGTATTTAACTTTAATCTAATTATATCAAAAATATCTCCTTTTATTCCTTCTTGGATAATTATTAGTATATTATCTTTAAGGATAATATGAATTTGTTCAAAAGAAAGACTTTTTATATATGAGTCATTTATATTTTTAAATTCATTTTTTTTATCAATTATGCTTAAATTAGGATTTTTGGGATTATTTTCATTAATGGGTATTACAACGGAAAAATAAGTGTAGTTTTCAAATGAATCTATTTTAACATAATAATCTTCAGATAGTATATCTTCAATTGTTAATTTATTAATATTAAATAGGTCAAAGAATTCTAAAGGAATAAATTTAACAGGGATATCGATATTAATAAAAAAGCAGTAATTTTTATCAAAATTTTGTTGTTTAAGAAAATTTAGGAAGCTATTGATATCGTTTGAATTTTTTATTTCAAAATTTTTAAATAATTCTTTATTATCTTCTTGTGTATTTTTATTTTCTTGTTTGTTTTTGGGAGAAAATTTATAAAATTCAATTATTCCATCTAGTTGTATATCATTATTAGTTGTATTTTGGGTTTTTTCTTTTATGTATTCATCAGGGAGTTTCCCTAATTTAGTTTCCCTATTTTTTAGAAATTTATAATGTTTTTTTAGCAAAACACTATAAGCTAAATTTATTCTCTTTTTACTTATATTTTTTTTATCATTATTAATTTCCATCAATTATATTATTTTTTATTAAAATTAAATTACCTTTATTAATTTAAAGAGGGAAAATAAAAAAAATGATGAAAATAGAAAAAGATAATCTCTAAACTTTATTAATGAAATATTTAACTTTCAAGTTAGTGGTTTTATGGCAAGAGAAGGAATACTAAAACAGATAGAAACTTATTTAAAAAAGTATTTAAAAAATGAGAAACATATATTAGAAGCGTTTAATGTAATAGCATTTGTAAAAAAGCAAAAGAATATAGATAATATAACTCAGTATATAACAGCAACATCATTATTAATTTTGTCTTATATATTAGCTTTCTTTATATCTTCTATATTTAACTGTATATTAGCAATAAATATGACTACTTCTCCTTTCTCTATCTTTAATTTTATCATACTAACAATAAATATATTTATATATTCCTTAATAATAAGTCCAATAAATTTTGGATATATTTTAATGATATTTAATGATTTTTATAAGAATTTACAATAGGATTTAGGGAATCTATTCTTTTTTTTAAGTAATTCTTCTAAAAAGATTTCGTTCTTTATTTCAACTTTTATTATAAATTTTATAACTTTTTTTACTTTTTTAATATCGATATTTATTCTAGGAATTTTGTTTTCTATTGTAAATATTAGATTCATAAATATTGTTTTTTATTTAATAATTTTTGTTTTATTTATTAATTTACTAGCGTTTAATATAGTTATGTTATTTGTTTTTATAAAAAAGGTTGAACCTTTTATAAATAGTTTAATAGAATATGAAAAAATCCAATATCAATATATTGAAAACATTAATAAAGAAGAGATTATCAAAAAATTTGAATTAAAAGATATAAATTTGGTTTTACAAGACACTTTTTTAACTGCTTTGAATATATTCTTTAAAAATTATTTCAAGTTAATATTTACTGTTTTATTTGCTATAAGCGGAATAATATTATTAGGTTTTGGAGTGATATTTACTTTAGCAATGGGGATCCCCGCTATCGCTGTCCTTATTAGAAAATATTTATAATTTATAAAATTTATAAAAAAGAATAATAAAATAGATATATTTTTTGTTTCTTAGATTTTGAAAGCCAATAAAAACAATAATTTAAAGAAAATAATTTATATCTTTTAACTTTATTTTACAATTTAACTATATATGGATTTAAATGATATAGTATTTAAAATAAAAAAGACAATAAATTATTTAGAGTTTTATTCAGTTTTTATGAAGCTAAAAAAAGTAGGAAGTACGTATATGGCTATTTGCCCATTTCATATGGATTCGAATCCTTCCTTATCTGTAGATATAAATGAAGGGTTATGGTATTGTTTTGGATGTAATAAAGGTGGAGATATATTTAATTTTATAATGGAATATGAAGATATTAATTTTATTGAATCAATTAATTATTTAATTGATTACCTTAATTTAGATATTGATTTAAAAAAATATTATCAAGAAAATGAATTAAAAATAGAATCAATAAGTAAAGAAAAATCACATTCTTTATTAAAATTATTTAGTGAGTATTATAATAAAGTTTTATTAAAAACTAAAGTAGGGAAAAAAGCATTAGATTATTTGGAATCAAGGGGAATTGATAAAGAATTAATAGAAACTTTCTTAATAGGTTATTGTCCTAAGAATATCCAAAACACTTTAACTTTTATAAGTAAAAAAAATATAAATATAAAAGATTTAATAAATACTGGATTGATAGTAGAAAAAGGTAAAGATAAATATTATGAAATAATGAATAGTAGAATAACTTTTCCTATATTTAAAGGTAATAAGGTTATAGGGATATCGGGTAGAGCAATTGATGACAAAATGGAACCTAAATATATAAATACAATAGGCTTACAAAAAAATTCTACACTATATGGCCTAAATATTACAAAGAATTATATAAAATCGGAGAATAAAGCGATAATAACGGAGGGGTATTTTGATGCGTTATCTGTATATAAAATAGGTTTTAAAAATGTGGTAGCTATTATGGGAACTAATATATCCCAAGAGCAATTAAATTTATTAAAAAAATATTGTAATAAAGTTTTACTTATTTTAGATCAAGATAAATCAGGAACAGAAGCAACTATTAAATTACTACTTCTCTTTATTTCTAATAATTTCTTAGTAGAAATAAGTTTATTTAAAGGTTATAAAGATCCAAATGAGTTATTAGTAAGTAATCCTGAAGAATTAAAGGAATCAATTATTAACGCGATAGACTCTTTTGAATTTATTACGAATTTATATAAACTCCAAAAAACTCAAGATAAACAAAATTTCTTAGAAAAAATAATTATCCCTTATTTAAGTTATATATCTAATTTAGTAGTTTTTGAAGAATATCTTAAAAAGTTTTCTAATATATCTAAAATAGATATCCCTTATCTAAAAAAATTAATAAAAAACTATATCAAAGAGAATAAAAATATTCAAAATAAATTACCTCAAAGTAAATCCCTTCAAGTTACTCAATTTACTGATACTACTTATAATTTAGAAAAAATAGTTATAAAAGAATATGGGGATAAACTATTTATTTTGAGTTTCTTTTTTTATAAATTTGAATTATTTTTAAAAATATTAAAAGAAAAAGAATATTTAATAACTGAAGCTTTTAAAAACCTAAATGAAGTAGAGGAAAAATTATATGAGCATTTAATAAAATGTAAAGAAGATAATACTTTGCCTAACTCTTATTTATTATATGAATTAAAATTAGAAGAATTGATAAAAATAATTGCAAAAATAATTTCAAAAACTAATAACCAAAGCTTATATGATTATTCTATAAATATTTTAAAAAATATTTATAATAAGTCAATATTCGAGGAGATAAAAGAAGCTTTAAAAAATAATGATTTATTAAAAGCTAAGGAACTACAAAACAAAATTATTAAAAATTAAATTTTTTATTTATTTTTTATAAGTGATAAAAATGAAAGAAAATCAAAATATTAAAACTAATCATAAAATTGATACTAAAATGAAAAATACTAAAGTAAAAAATATTAAAGTAAGAACATGTATAATATGTTTTAATAAATTTACTCAAGAAGAATTAATTCGATTATTTGTTGCTAAAAATGATATTTTAGTTATAACTTTTAAGGATAAAATAATTTTAATTAATTGTACTAATAATGAAGCTAATAATGAACTTAATGATGTTAATACTTTATCTAAGAGAAAGGAGTTAATGAAAAGTAAAAGTAGAAGTATTTATTTTTGTTTTGAATGTATTATTAAAAATGATATTAATAAAATCCAAAAAAGAATTAATAATTATTTTTCTAAGCTAAAAAAAATGCAAAAACTTAAAAATTTGGAAAAGCTAAAAATCTATTTAGATAATAAAAAAAATATTCAAGATATATATATCAAAATAATATCAAAAAAATAAAAAAAATGATAGTATTCATATTGATAGTTTTTATATTGTATATTTATATAGGTTTTTTATAAGGAATTAAAACGTATAGAATTTTTGAAAATAAGAAAATTAATAAAAAGTAATGCGAATAGAAGTTATTCTAAAAAATACAGATAATAAAGATATTATGTTGCCAATACACTATAATGAATTAATTCAAAAAATTATATACAAAAATTTACCTAAATTATTATCAACATTTTTACATGACATAGGATTTAGATATAATAATAAGCCAATAAAACTCTTTACTTTTTCTAAAATATTCTCCAATAAAATTAAACTCTATAAAAATTATATATTTTTCTCAAATACTATTTCAATATTTATTTCCTCTCCAATTGAAATAATAATAAAGATTCTAAGAGAAAATTTATTAAAAAACGAGATAATAAAATTAAATGTAAATAAACTAAAGGTGGATGAGATAAAAACAGTTCCTAATCCAAAGTTTGATAACATAATGAAAATAAAAACATTATCACCTATAACTATATATAAAACAATTATTAAAAATGACAAGAAATACACCAACTATATTTTTCCAAACGATAATGAATTTAATTATTTAATAAAAGAAAATATAAAAAAGAAGTATGTAATAATCCAAGGGATAATAGATAAAAATATTAGTTTAGATTTTCAATTAGAAATAAGCCCAATAAATATAAAAAATAAAATCCTAAAATATAAAAATTTTATAATAAAAGGTATAGAGGGAGAATTAGAATTAGCAACAGATAAACCTGA
>FWWM01007308.1_pt1 | contig 22325 bp, 13 predicted proteins | sample 2228351 | NCBI WGS metagenome assembly FWWM01 (sample SAMEA103939774, study PRJEB20133) | metagenome
CTTTTGACTTAACCGAAGAGTCTGGCTTTGTGTTATCCCAAATAGTCAACCGAAACCGTCGCCGCCAGCCAGTGGCCCCGAATACCTGACACACATCACATAGGCCGGCGTCACGTAGGCGTTGGCGCTCATCCCGGGCCTGGCTCTTCTTGTACTTTTCGCTATCGAACTGGCACATGCCTTTGCTGGGATCACACGCCTTCCCCCCTAGCCCGCGCACTATCGCCTCATACCACCAGCGCAGGCTGCCGAGGATGCCCGATTCGTGAATGCGGTCTACTTTGCCCGCATCCGCGCTGCCTGTCCACAGAGGGGTCCGAGTTTTGATTTTTAGCTCCATATCTTCCAACTCTCGCAGCTCTCAGTTTACGAATCCTCATCGGGGAACGGGCTGACGACCTAGTTACAACTACTTACTCGCATGTCGAAATGTCAGATCGCGATTTGGCGCCGTCCAAGTTCGTGATCGAGACAGCTTGATCGGGCTTACATACCGGTCCCCCTCAATCTGCAGTTTATCGCACTTGCCCACACATGCAACCCACAGTTCCATTCCACTTGGGATAATCCGTCCAAGCTAACTGCTCATCAGCTAATTGACAGACGCAAGTGCAGGACATGGCCGGCATCAGAGATTGCAATCCCCTCCACAGCAATCGTCACCGCATTCGCTTGTCGCACCATTGCACGTGCCACACTGTCCACTCGCCGCCATCAACCACTGCCCATTCGCCGCCCGCAGCCGGTTCGACGGTTGGGAATGGCCACACGTGCCCGGCACAGGTCGGACACAGGCCAAGCGGAGACCGGGCGGAGATCGGGATGGACAGCGAACAGACCCTGCGCTAGCATCTCCGTCATGCCACGGCGTGTCACTGCCCCGCGCGGCACGCAGCTTACCTGCCGGAATTGGCAGATCGAAGCGGCGTATCGCATGATCCAGAACAACCTCGACCCCAACGTCGCCTTCGACCCCGACAACCTGATCGTCTACGGTGGGCGCGGCAAGGCGGCGCGCAACTGGGCCTGCTTCGACGCCATCCTCGACAGCCTGCGCGCGCTCGAACCCGACGAGACGCTGCTGGTGCAATCCGGCAAGCCCGTCGCCGTGTTCCGCACCCACACCGACGCGCCGCGCGTGCTGATCGCCAACAGCAACATCGTGCCGAAGTGGGCGACGCAGGAGAACTTCGACCGATGGGAGCGCGAAGGCCTGATCATGTACGGCCAGATGACGGCCGGCAGTTGGATCTACATCGGCACGCAGGGGATTCTGCAGGGCACGTATGAGACCTTCGGCGCGCTGGCCAGAAAACACGGCTGGGGCAGCTTGAAGGGCCGGCTGGTCGTGACGGCGGGCCTGGGCGAAATGGGCGGCGCGCAGCCGCTCGCCATCACCCTGAACGAGGGCGTCGGCGTGATCGTCGAAGTGGACCCGTGGCGCGTCGAACGGCGCCTGAAGCTGCGACAACTCGATACGGCCACGGACAACCTGGAAGAAGCGATGACGTGGGCCGACGAAGCCAAAGCCAGAGGGGAGCCGAAGAGCATCGGCCTGATCGGCAACGCCGCCGAAGTGCTGCCGCGTCTGCTGGCCTACGGCGTCATCCCCGACGTGGTGACCGACCAGACCAGCGCACACGATGTGATGGTGGGGTATATCCCGGCGGGCATGACGCTTGAGCAAGCGCACGAGTTACGATTCACGAGTCCTGACGACTACAAGCAGAGCGCGATGGCGAGCATGGCGGCGCATGTGCGAGCCATGCTGGAATTCCAGCGGCGCGGCAGCGTGGTCTTCGACTACGGCAACAATTTGCGACAGCGCGCCTTCGACGCCGGCGTCAGCGACGCGTTCAGCTACCCCGGCTTCGTCCCGGCCTATATCCGCCCGCTGTTCTGCGAAGGCAAAGGGCCGTTCCGCTGGGTGGCGCTGAGCGGCGATCCGGAAGACATTTACAAGACCGATCGCGCCGTGATGGACTTGTTCCCGGAGAACGACCATCTCTGCCGCTGGTTGAAGATGGCGGCCGAGAAAGTCGCCTTCCAGGGGCTGCCTGCGCGCATCTGCTGGCTGGGTTACGGCGAGCGCGCGAAGGCGGGCCTGTTGTTCAACGAGATGGTGGCGCGCGGCGAACTGAAAGCGCCCATCGTCATCGGCCGCGACCACCTGGATAGCGGCAGCGTGGCCAGCCCCAACCGCGAGACCGAGGCGATGAAGGATGGCAGCGACGCCATCGCCGACTGGCCGCTCCTCAACGCGATGATCAACGCGGTCAACGGCGCAACGTGGGTGAGCATTCATCACGGCGGCGGCGTGGGCATCGGCTACAGCATTCACGCCGGCCAGGTCATCGTCGCCGACGGCACGCCGGAGGCCGCGCGCCGGCTGGAGCGCGTGCTCACCAGCGACCCCGGCATGGGCATCGCCCGCCACGCCGACGCGGGTTACCCCGAGGCAATCGAGTTCGCCCGGGCTCACGGGGTAAAAATTCCGATGATGAAATGACGTGCACGCTGCGCTTCGGAGCAATTGGCGATGTGGCTCACAGCCCGTCATATCGGCGCAAGCGGCCGGCCATGATCCCGGCCGTGAATGCGCTTCTTGCATCACGCGCAAATGCTCGCTGACCTGCTGATCCACTCTGCCGCACAACTCGTCACGTGCGCCAGCACGGACGGGCCGAAGCGCGGACCGGCGATGCGCGACGCCGGCCTCATCGAGGACGGCGCGATCGCCATCAGCGAGGGACGCATTGTCGCGGTCGGACCGTCCGAAGAACTGCGCCACGCGTACGAGGCGAGACGCACGATAGACGCAACCGGCAAACTCGTCTGCCCCGGCTTCGTTGACCCGCACGCGCATCTGGTCTACGCCGGCGACCGCGTGGGCGAATGGGAGATGAAGCTGTGCGGCGCGAGCTACCTGGACATCCTCGCCGCCGGCGGCGGCATCCTCAGCACCATGCGCGCCACGCGCGAGGCGACGGTGGATCAACTGGTCGAATCGGCGCGCCGGCGGCTCGACGTCTTGTTCCGCAACGGCGTGACCACGTGCGAGATCAAGACCGGCTACGGCCTGAGCGTCGAGGCCGAGTTGAAGATGTTGCGCGCGATCGAACGGCTGCTCCACACACACCCGTGCGAGGTCGTGCCGACGCTGCTGGCCGCGCATGCCGTGCCGCCCGAATTCACGTCCGATCCTGACGGCTACGTAGATCTGGTTGTCGAGGAAATCATTCCGCAAGCCGCCGCATGGTTCCAGGCATCAATCACCAATCATCTATCCATGTTCGTGGACGTCTTCTGCGAAAGCCACGCCTTCGACGTCGAGCAATCGCGCCGCGTGCTGCTGGCCGGCCGTCGGCATGGCCTGACGCCGAAGATCCACGCCGACCAGTTCACCGCGCTCGGCGGCGTGCCGATGGCGCTGGAGCTCGGCGCGATCTCGTGCGATCATCTCGACGTCACCACCGCCGACGATCGCGCGCGACTGGCCCGCTCCGGGGCCATCGCAGTCGTGCTGCCCGCGGTCAACTTTCACCTGGGTGGCGCCCAATTTGCTGACGCGCGCGCGATGATTGACGCCGGCTGCGCGCTGGCGCTCGCGACCGACCACAACCCCGGCTCCGCGCCGTGTCTTTCGCCCGCGCTGGTGATGGCGATAGCCTGTCGCTACCAGAAGCTCGCGCCCGCCGAAGCCCTGAACGCCTGCACGATCAACGCTGCCCACGCGCTCGGCATCGGCGATGTGGTCGGCTCGCTCGAAGCCGGCAAGCAGGCCGACCTCCTGATTGTGGATGCGCCGGACTACCGCCACCTGGCGTATCGCTTCGGCGTCAACCTGGTTGAGACGGTTGTCAAGCGCGGGAGGATTGAGTAATGCGTCCCACCACGATCTACCTGGACGGCGCAAGCCTGACGATGGAGCAAGTCGTCGCCGTCGCCTTCGGCCCGCCCGGCCATCCGCGCGTCGCGTTGAGCGACGCGGCGATCCCCCGCGTGACGCGCGCAGCGCAGGCTGTGCAGCAGCTTCTGCGCGAAGGCCGCGTGGCCTACGGCATCACCACCGGCTTCGGCGCATTCAAAGATCGCATCATCTCGCCCGACCAGGTCGAACAGTTGCAGCGCAACATCCTGGTCAGCCACGCGGCCGGCGTGGGTGAACCGTTCGACCGACCGACGACGCGCGCCATCATGCTCATCCGCGCCAACACGCTGGCGCGCGGGCACTCCGGCGTTCGGCTCGAGACGTTGCGGCGCCTGTTGGACATGCTCAACGCTGGCGTGCACCCGCTCATCCCGCAACAAGGCTCGCTCGGCGCCAGCGGCGACCTCGCCCCGCTGGCCCACATGAGCCTGCCGCTGATCGGCGAGGGCCAGGCAGAATATCGCGGCGACGTGCTCTCCGGTGCACACGCGATGCAGCGCGCAGGACTCCGGCCGGTGACCCTGGCCGCGAAAGAAGGGCTGGCCCTGACCAACGGCACGTCGGTCATGTGCGCACTTGGCGTGCTGGAGACCGTCCGTGCCGAGCGGCTGAGTCAGACGGCGGACATCGCCGGATGTCTCAGCCTGGAAGCCTTGAACGGCACCGAGCGCGCCTTCGATGCGCGCATTCATGCGCTGCGCCCATTTCCGCGCCAGCAAGACTGCGCTGCGTATTTGCGCGCGCTGTTGGCCGACAGCGAGTTCACCCGCCCGCCTGACTCGACGAACGTGCAGGATGCCTACACGTTGCGCTGCATCCCCCAGGTGCACGGCGCAGCGCGCGACGCGATCGCCTATGCACGCTGGGCGTTCGAGATCGAGCTGAACGCCGTCACCGATAATCCGCTGATCTTCTTCGACGACGATGGAAGCGCCGAAGTGGTCAGCGGCGGCAACTTCCACGGCGAGCCGCTGGCCATCGCGATGGACTATCTCGGCCTGGCCGTTGCCGAACTGGGCAACATCAGCGAGCGGCGCATCATGCGCCTGACCGACGAAGCAAGCAACACGCATACCTTGCCCGCCTTCCTCACCCGCGAAGGTGGGTTGAACAGCGGCTTCATGATCGTGCAATACACCGCTGCTGCGCTGGCGACCGAGAACAAGGTGCTGGCGCACCCAGCCAGCGTGGACACGATTCCCACCTCGGCTAACGTTGAGGATCACGTGAGCATGGGCGTGACGGCGGGGCTGAAGCTGCGCCGGATCCTGGACAACGTCGAGCGCATCCTGGCCATCGAGTTGCTCGCTGCGGCACAAGGCGTAGACTTTCGCAGACAGGTCATCGGCGCGCGTGCCAGACTGGGGCGCGGCACGCGCGTGGCCTACGATCTCATTCGCGAGCGCGTGCCGTTCATCGAGCAAGACACGGCCATGTATCCGCATATCGAAGCGGTTCGCCGGCTGGTTGCGGATGGGACGATCGTTGATGAAGTAAATCGGGCGATGGGCGCATCGGGTCAACGGATGGGGAGTGGATGAGGGGCGGCGAACGGAGTCGGCCGACCGTTCGTTCGCCGGGCACCCACCGAGGCGAACGCGCGCATCGCACAACTCGTGGAGGCTAGTGACATGCAAACCAAAGTCCGGCTTGTCATCGTGGGCGCGGGCATCGTCGGATGCAGCGCCGCATATCATCTGGCCAGGCTCGGCTGGCGCGATATCCTGGTGCTCGACAAGGGCGAGCTGTTCGAAGTGGATGGCTCGACCTCGCATGCGCCGGGCGGTATGTTCCTCACCAACCCGTCGAAGATGATGGTGGAGTTCGCCAAGTATTCGCGCCGGTGGTACGGCGAGCTGCAGGAGGCTGCGCCCGAACCGGTGCTGTATGGCGTGGGTGGCCTGGAGGTGGCCTACACCAAAGAACGCCTGCGGGATTTGTATCGCCGCTGGGGCTGGGCCAAGTCGTACGGCCTCGAAGGCGCCGAGGTGATCTCGCCGGCCGAAGCGACGCAGCTCAACCCGCTCATCAATCCAAAGGTGATTCACGGCGCCTACTACACGCCGTTCGATGCGGTGGCCAAAGGCGTGCGCCTGATCACGGCGATGGCGCGCGCAGCCGAGGCCATCGGCGGCGTCACGTTCCGCGGCCATACGCCGGTCACCGACCTGCTCGTCGCGCACGGCCGCGTCCAGGGTGTGATGACGAATCGCGGCCCGATCGAAGCCGAGGCGGTGCTGTGGTGCACCAACATCTGGGGCGACTCGCTCACCCGCAAGTATGGCGTGCGCCTGCCGTTGATGGCTGCGCAGCACCTTTACGCCGTCACCGAGCCGATCCCCGATCTGGAGGGCGAGACGATCGAGGTGTGGCATCCGCTCATGCGCCACCAAGACCACGCGATGTACTTCCGCCAGCAGTTCGATTGCTACGGCGTGGGCAGCTACCGCCATGAGCCGTTGATGGTGGACCCGGATGACGTGGGGGTGAGCGCCAAGCGCGACTTCACGCCGGAGCACTTCGTCAAGGGCTGGGAGTCCACGGTCGAGCTGATGCCGGCGCTCAAAGGCGCCAGGCTCACCACCAGGTTCAACGGCATGTTCGCCTTCACCACCGACGGCTACCCGATCATGGGCGAAACCGGCGTGAAAGGACTGTGGGCGTGCGTGGGTTTGTGGCTGACCCACGCCGGTGGCGCGGGCAACGCCATCGCCCACTGGATGACGTTCGGCGATCCGGGCATGGACGTGCGCGAGGCCGACATCACGCGCTTCCACGAACATGCCTTTACCAAGCGCTACATCCACGCGCGCTGCGCGCAGAACTATCGCGAGGTCTACGACATCATCCATCCGCAAGAGCAAATCCGCGACCCACGCAACGTGCGGCTCAGCCCATTTCATCAGCGCCTGGTCGAGCAGAAGGCGCATTTCTTCCAAAGCGGTGGCTGGGAGGTGGCGCAGTGGTTCGAGGAGAATGCGCGCCTGTTGGAGAAATACGAGGATCGCATCCCGCAGCGCGATGGCTGGGCGGCCAGGTTCTGGTCGCCGATCCAGGGTGCGGAACATCTGGCTGTGCGGGATGGCGTTGGCATGTTCAACCTCACCCCGCTGGCGATCATCGAAGTAGCCGGCCGCGGCGCACTCGCGTTTTTGAACCGGCTGTGCGCCAACCAGGTGGATCGGCCCGTGGGCAAGATCGTTTACACAGCGTTGCTCAACGAGCGCGGCGGCATCGTGGCCGACCTCACCGTCGTCCGCCGGGCGGCCGATCGCTTCTGGGTGATCACCGGCGGCGGCGTGTTGCCGCACGATCTGGCGTGGATCCAGCGCCATGCGCCGGAAGCAGACGCGGTCACAATCACCGACGTGTCCTCGGCCTGGGGCAAGGTGGGGTTGTGGGGCCCAAAGGCGCGCGATGTGCTGGCGCGCGTCGCGGAAGAGGACGTCTCGGACGCAGCCTTCCCCTACTACACGATGAAGGCGCTGTACGTGGATGCCGTGCCGGCGGTCGCGCTGCGCGTGTCGTACGCCGGCGAGCTGGGCTGGGAGATCTATGCGCCGACGGAATACGCGACGCGCTTGTGGGATACCCTGTGGGAGGCCGGCCAGCCGCACGGCATCATCGTCGCGGGCAACGGCGCGTTCGACTCGCTGCGATTGGAGAAGGGCTACCGGCTGTGGGGCAGCGATATCCACACCGACTACAACCCGTTCGAGGCGGGCCTTGGCTGGGCGGTCAAGCTGGACAAGCCGGATTTCATCGGCCGCCAGGCGTTGCTCCAGGCCAAAGCGGACGGCACGCTGATGCGCAGAAAGCTCTGCTGCATGACGCTCGATGGCCCCGGTGCGCTGATGGGCAAAGAACCTATCTTTCTTCGCTCCTCCGCGGAAGGGAGCTGGGGCGCAGGCAACAGTCATGCGCTTGGCTACGTCACCAGCGCGAACTACGGCTACAGCGTCGGCAAGTTCATCGCCTATGGTTATTTGCCGATCGAGCATGCCGCGGTGGGCACGAAGGTGGAGGTCGAATACTTTGGCGAGCGTCTGCCGGCGACGGTCAGCGACGAGCCACTATTCGACCCGACTGGATCGCGGATGAAGTGCTGAGCCTGGGCAGCGGCGGAACGAATGCCGCGGTGAAGCGGGATCGTTTGACAATTCCCTTGCCTGGTGCCTAAATTCACGCCATATCCGGCACGGTTGAGAAGACGAACTTCCAGTCGTCGAACGGTCGAAGGCTTGTGCGCTCCGCGGTGCGTTCCGCGTTGTGAGTTCTTGTCACGAGGAGGAAGACATGTCAAATCGTTCAGACCGTATTCATCCTGCTGTTCCCAAACTACAAAAGCAGTTGCAGCAAGGCCGCCTCAGCCGCCGCGAATTCTTGCGGACGGTGACCTTGCTCGGCGTGAGCGCTTCGACGGCTTACGCGATGGCGGCGTGCGCCCCTGCGCCGGCAGCCCCTGCGGCCCCAGCCGCTCCAGTTGCTCCGGCGGAACAGCCCGCTGCGCAACCCGCGCCAGCTGCCGGCATGCCAAAGCGCGGCGGCGTGCTGAAGGTCGGCATACAGGTTCCGGCCGTGGATCACCCGGCGCGCTTCTCGTGGGTGTTCGACAGCAATGAGTTCCGCCAGGTCTACGAATATCTCACCGAAACCGGGCCCGATAACATCACCCGACCCTACCTGCTCGAGAAGTGGGAGGTCAACGACGACCTGACCGAGTGGACGCTCTTCCTGAGGAGGGGCATCCAGTGGAGCAACGGCGACGAGTTCACCAGCGAGGATGTGCTGTTCAACTTCAAGGAGTGGCTGAAGCCGGAGACCAAGTCGTCCATCCTCGGTTTGTGGGAGGGCTTCCTCAAGATCGAAAACGTCAAGGCGGTGGACGACTACACCGTCAAGCTCATGCTCGACGCGCCGAAGCTGGATGTGCCGGAGACGCTGTTCCACTACCCGGCGCAGATCATGCACCGCAGCTTCAACGGCGACCTGACGACGTTGAAGAACCCGGGCACCGGCCCGATGAAGCTGGACGAGTATTCGGTGGGCGAGCGCGTCGTGGTGAGCCGACGCGACGGCTACTGGCAGAACGGCGCCGACGGCAAGCCGCTGCCTTATCTCGATGGCATCGAATACATCGACCTCGGCAATGACCAGACGGCCTACGTTGCTGCGCTGCAGGCCGGCCAGATCGACACGATTTACGACCCGACGGTGGATACCTATCTGGCGCTGCGCGACAAGCCTGGCATCGTCATCGAGCCGATCAACACCTCGCAGGTGCGCGTGTTGCGCATGCGCGTAGACCTCGATCCGTGGAAGGACAACCGGGTGCGCATGGCGCTGAAGAAGTGCCAGAATCGCGAGGCCATCCTCAGCAACGCCTACTTCGGCCAGGGTGCGCTGGGTGGCGACTTCCACGTGTCGCCCGTGCATCCCGAGTATGCGCCGATAGACCTGCCCAAGTACGATCCGGAGGGCGCGAAGAAGCTGCTTGAAGAGGCCGGTGTGCAGATTCCGCTGCCGGTTGCCATCTCCGTCGGCACGGGCTGGACCGACATCGTGGCCTACATCGAGACCCTGAAGGAAGATGCCAAAGCGGGCGGCTTCGACATCACCCTCGACACCATGCCGAACTCCGCCTACTGGGACAAGTGGACGGAAACGCCGGTGGGTGTGACGCCCTGGACGCATCGTCCGCTGGCGGTGATGGTGCTTCCGCTGGCCTACATCGGCGATGCGGACGGCAACCCGGTGCCATGGAACGAGACCCGTTGGGTTGATCAAGAGTTCAGCGACCTGTTGAAGAAGGCGCAGGGCACGATTGACGTCGAGGCGCGCCGCGCCATCATGAAGGACCTCGAGCGCATTCAGATGGAACGCGGCTCGATCGGCATCGCCTGGTGGCAAAGCGTGTGGAATATCAAGCTGCCCAAGTGCCAGAACATGCCTGCCCATCCCACGCACTACCAGCTCTGGCGCGAAGCCTGGCTCGACCCGGATGCGGCGTAGCCCCAGCCAGTCGGAGCTACAGGCGGGGAGCCGTCGTGTAGTCTGCTACGTATTCCGTATTTCGTGTTGCGTCGCACATTACGCCATGCGGAGTGTGGAACACGAAATACGGAACACGCACCACCCGACTCACCGCTCAGCACCTATCCATGGCTCGTTTTCTCGTCCGACGTCTTCTTTCGTTGCTGCTCACCCTGTGGTTTGTCTCGATCGCGATCTTCCTCATCAGCGAGGTCGCGCCCGGCAATATCGCCATCAACTCGCTGGGTAACACCATCACCCCCCAGCAGGAAGCATCGTTCAACGCGCAGAACGGTCTGGACCAGCCGGTGTTGACGCGCTACGTCCGTTGGATGATCGGCAGCGACTGGCAAGCGGCGCAGCGCATCGGTGATCCGGTCGTCCGGCTGTATGACGCCACGAACAACCGCTACACGTGGTGGGCTGTTGGCGACGATGGCGTGCTGTACCAAAATCGGACCGACGACGGCGAAAGGATGATCCGCATCGAGCGCCGGCCGGACGGCACGACGCGCGAGGTGGCGTTGGGTGATGACATCTGGAAGAAGGACGCCGAGGGCTACGACGTGTTCTGGGGCGTGGACACCGAGGGACGAGCCGCCATGTGGGTGAAGGGCGAGCAGAACGAAGCGTGGACGCTGACCAAGGCGACCTGGAAGAACAGCAAGGGTGCGCCGCGCGAGTACATCCCTCTGCAGCTCGGCCTGTTGCGCGGTGATCCGGGCGTGTCGTTCTTCACGCGCCGGCCGGTGGCCGAGACCATCGTCCCGCGCCTGATCAACACCACCTTTCTGGCGGCCATCGCCTTCGTCATCGTCATGCCGCTGGCGCTGCTGCTCGGCATCGTCGCTGGGTTGAACGAAGGCAAGCCGGTGGATCGCGTCCTGTCCGTCGGCAGCCTGGTTGCCGCTGCTACGCCGGAGTTCGCCAGTGGCATCTTCCTCATCCTTATCTTCTCCACCTGGCTGGGCTGGTTCCCCGGAGCGGTGGTCGTGACGAGTGACACGTCCATCTTTCAGCAGCCACAGCTCCTGATTTTGCCGGTCATCACCCTCACGTTGATCGAGCTGGGCTATGTGTTGCGCATCACGCGTCAGAGCATGGTCGAAGTGATGCGCACCAATTACATCCGCACCGCGACGCTGAAGGGTCTGCCGCGCTGGCGCATCGTCTTCCGGCATGCCTTGCGCAACGCATTGATGGCGCCGATCACCATCATCATCCTGCACGTCAACTGGTTGATCGGCGGCATCGTGGTAGTCGAGACGTTGTTCGGCTTTCCCGGGCTGGGCCGCTATGTGCTGGAGGCAGCCCTGTTCAAGGATGTGTATGCCATCGAGGCGGCGGCGATGGTGCTCGTGGTCATCGCCGTCGGCACACAGCTAATCGCCGATATCATCTACACATATCTCAATCCGAGGATCCGGTACGCGTAGTTCGCATCGCGTATTGCGCGGCAATCGCCCACTGCACAACACGCAATACGCAACACGTTATGAGCCGCATGGCTGTTGTCGAAACGACTCCACCACGACTCAGCATACCGTCGCGCTGGGGCAGGGCAAAGGAGAACCTGACCATCCTTGCGCGCTCGAAGACGGCGCTGGTCGGGCTGGCGCTGGTGATGTTCTGGGTGATCGTCGCCCTGTTCGCCGACGATTGTCTGATCAACCCGGGATGCTGGTTCGGCAGCGCAGACTTCAAGCCGACGCCGCTGCTGGCGCGTTACGATCCGCTCGAACAGTTTCGTGGTGCGAGCCTGCAGGGGCCTTCGCCGGAGCACTGGCTGGGCACGGATCGGCTGGGGCGTGACCTGTGGGCGCGGCTGGCGCACGGGGCGCGCATCATCCTGGTGCTGGCTCCCATCGCCGTCGGCATTGCCCTGCTCGTCGGCAGTACGCTGGGCTTGCTGGCCGGCTACTTCGGTGGCCTGGCAGACGAGGTGGTGATGCGCATCCTCGATGCGTTGCTGGCCTTCCCCCAAATCCTGCTCTACCTGGTGATCATCGCCGCGCTGGGCCCTTCGGCGCTGAACGTGGTGCTGGCGATCACCATCGCCGGGGTGCCGGGCATCGCCCGCCTCACCCGCAGCCTGACCCTCGACATCAAGACGCGTGATTACGTGGCTGCGGCGCAGACGCGCGGCGAGAGCCCTTGGTATATCATGTTCGTCGAAATTCTGCCCAACGCGCGCGGTCCGATCCTGATCGACGCGATGTTGCGCATCGGCTACGCGGTGTTCGCCATCGGCACGCTCGGCTTTCTGGGCCTTGGCCTGCCCCCACCTTCTCCGGATTGGGGGAGCATCGTCAATGCCGGCCGCAAGTTCATCCAGGCCGGACACATCTGGGACGCGCTCTGGGCTTCGTTGGCGACGGCTTCGCTGGTCGTTGGCCTCAACCTGCTGGCCGACGGGCTGTCGGAGCAGTTGAACAAGTACCGATAACCGCCTTGAAAGATCAGACCCCCGTCATCTCCGTGGATCATCTGGCCATCGCGTACGAGACGGCACGCGGCCTGGTGCCGGCCGTGCGCGATGTGTCGTTCGACATTCATCGCGGTGAAACGCTTGGCCTGGTCGGCGAAAGCGGCTGTGGCAAGAGCACCGTGGCCTACGGGCTGGTCAATTACCTCGGGCGCAACGGCCGAATCATCGGCGGCAGCATCCTGTTTCAAGGTCAGCCTTTGGTCGGACAAAGCGAGGAGGCGCTGCGCAAGTTGCGCGGCAATCAGATCGCGATGGTCTACCAGGATCCGATGACCTCGCTCAACCCGGTCTTGCGCATCGGCGACCAGATGACCGAGGTGCTCACGGTGCACCGGGCGATGAAGAAGGACGAGGCGCGTGAGCGGTGCGTCGAGATGCTGCGTCGCGTCTACATGCCCGATCCGCACAAAGTGATGGAGCGCTACCCACACAAGATCTCCGGCGGGCAGCAGCAGCGCGTGGTGATTGCTATGGCGCTGTTGAACAACCCGGCTTTGCTGATCATGGACGAGCCGACCACGGCGCTCGACGTGACCGTGGAGGCTGCGGTGCTCGACCTGATCGCTGACCTGCGTCGCGATTTCGACACGGCTATCCTGTTCATTAGCCACAACCTGGGCGTAATCGCTCGGGTGAGCAATCGGGTTGGCGTGATGTATGCCGGCGAGCTCGTCGAGCTGGCGCCGGTGAAAGAGATCTTCACCAACCCGCGCCATCCCTACACACAAGGGCTGATGCGCTGCGTGCCGCGGCTGGGTTCGAACAAACTGGACAGCATCCTGTATCCGATCCCCGGCCGTGTCCCTCCGCCAAATCGCCTGCCGCCGGGCTGCGCCTTCGAGCCGCGCTGTCAGTATGCGCGCGGTGCGTGTCGCAGCGAGCGTCCCGCGCTGCGTCCCTTGCAAGGTGCAAGCGCCCTGCACATGACCCGTTGTCTCTTCTCCGAGGAGATTGACCCGCAGCAGTGGCGACCGCCGGAGGAGTTCGCTCCACCGCAACACCCGGCTAACGGCGCCGGCACAGAAGCCATCCTCAAGGTGGAGGGGCTGAAGACCCATTACCGTCCCGCGGCTGCCACGTTGCTCGGCGCGTTCGGTGTGGGCCGCAACGATGTGGTCCGCGCGGTTGATGGCGTCAGCTTCGACTTGCCCAAAGGCACCACACTGGGCATCGTCGGGGAATCCGGCTGCGGCAAAAGCACGCTGATCAAGACCATCATCGGCCTGGAAGATATGACCGGCGGCAAAGCCGAATTCCTCGGCTTCGACCTGCAGCGCCGAACCAACCAGCGCGACCTGTCGCTCATCCGCGAATTGCAGATGGTCTTTCAAAACCCCGATGCGACGATGAACCCGAGCTACAGCGTCGGCCAGCAAATCGAACGCCCTCTCAAGCGCTTCGGGGTGGTGCCGAGGGATCGGATTCGCGATGAAGCGATTCGCCTGCTGCGCGCGGTGAAGCTGGACGAACATTACTATGACCGACTGCCGCGCCAGTTAAGCGGTGGGGAGAAGCAACGCGTCGGCATCGCCCGCGCATTCGCCGGCCGCCCCGACCTCGTGTTGTGCGACGAGCCGGTCTCCGCATTGGATGTCTCGGTGCAGGCTGCCGTGCTCAATCTGTTGCTGGAGATTCAGCGCGAGCATGGCACCACCATGATCTTCATCGCTCACGATCTGAGCGTGGTGCGGTTCTTCTGCGATGCCATCGCGGTGATGTATCTTGGTCAGATCGTCGAGATCGGCCCAGCCGAGGCGATCTATGCCCCTCCCTATCATCCCTACACCGAGTCATTGCTGGCGGCCGTGCCGGTTCCCGACCCGGATGCGGCGCAGACGCACATCCGGCTGCAGGGCAGCGTGCCCAGCCCGACCAACCCACCGCCCGGTTGTCGCTTCCATACGCGCTGCCCCCGGCGCAGCCTGCTGCCGGACGGTGGCCGGGTTTGTGAGACGGACGAACCACCGTGGCGCGACGCTGGAGGGGGCCATCGCATCTTTTGTCACATTCCGCTCGAACGACTGCGTGCGGCGGAGAGCATGGGCAGGTAGCTACATGCTATCCCGACTCACGGTCGCACCCACTCCAGATCGGCCAGGAAGAGCGTGCCGCTGTCGGTCTGATCGAACACGAGGGCAACCTCCGCGATGTCGGCAAGGTTGACGTCGGCGAAGCGAGCGAGTGGCACGCGTATCGTGGTCAGCGGCACACGGCCGACGAAGATCTCCCATGGTTCATCCGGCTTCATGAAGCCGAGTGGGAAGGTCAGCGCCGGCTCGGGCCCCTCGCCTGCGCGCGTCGCAGTCCGAGTGGAGACGCTGGCGCTGTTGCCGCTGCGGTCGGTCAACCGTATGCTGAGCGCCTGTGGCTGACCGGCGGCATTGAGCGGTGATGCCGGATCCACGGCGGCGCGCAGGCTGAGGGTGGCGAAGCGGCTCAGGTCACCGACGCCCGGCGGCAGGTCGAACCGCAGCGCCGCGCCGCGTCGCTCCCAACTGACGACAGCATGCGCCGGCTGGCCAGGCACGATCACGCTATTGCGCCGGCAGGGTGCGCTGCCGGGCAGCATTTCGGGCGTGTAGAAGCCCTTCGGGCAAAAGTGAGTGAAGACGCTGTCGGCCACGACCACGCCGCCCAGGCGATGATTCGCCAGCTCCGCACCGGCAGCCGGCAGCCAGAGCGTCTGCCGATTGGCCGCGCGCGCCAGGTAGGCGACTCGCGCCGGCAAATCGTATAGCTCCGCGGGCGCCGGCGTGCCGACGTCAATCCCCATGCGAGCAGCAGCAGCGACGTCCTCATCGAACAGCACGCTCAAAAAGTCGGTCGCATAGCTGATCAGCCAGCGGCGTTGTGCGTCGGGTGCGAGGAGCGTTTCGCAGTCCAGCCGTCCTGGATCCGAAAAGGGATCGGATCCCAGGAAAGCGTTGAAGGCGTTGTGGCTGGCGCGCTCCAGCCAGGCCGAGGCCGCCCAGGTGGACTGATCCGGCGCCAGCCGCGCGCCCTCGAAGTAGAACTGCCCATCCTGCGCGATCACGTCGCCGTCGCATGCCGCCAGGAGGCTGGCGAAAGGAACCATCGAGCTGCGCCAGGGATCGATGGCCGACGTGGCTGCCGCAATCTGCAACACACCGGCGACCGGACCATAGCCGGCGTCGTTGGTCCTCAGCTCCGGGCTATTGGCCAGGAGCAACGCAAGCTCTCCGCCGCGAGAGTGGCCGAAGAGGGCCAGGCGAGCGAGGTCGGCGCGGCCGGTCAGCTCAACGCCAAAGCGGTTTTCTCCCCCGGCCGTGGCCTGGGTGAGGGCCTGCAGGTGTAGCTGGAAGAGCTGCAACGCCCGTTCGCCGAAAACAGGTTCGCCGAACCCGAAGGTGTTCTCGGCGTTGATATTGGGCACGAGGACGACGTAGCCGCGCGCAGCGAGCTCGCGCGCCAGGTAGTCGAAGCCGCTGTAGTTCGGTCGCTCCTCTTCCGGCGCGCACGGCCATAGGTCGGCTTCGCCCTCGCCCATTGGGCAGCCGGGGTGCGTGCCGTGCAAGATGATGACGACCGGGACTGGACTGCTCTGATCGGCCGGCACGGCGATCAATCCATTCAGCCGCACCGGTATGTTGCGAAAGCGACTGTCTTCCGGAAAGCGCGCCTGGATGAGGGTCGCCTCGCCCAGGTAGTAGGCCACGACGACTGGCCCGGCCTGCGGCACCCTCGCGGGCGGTGCAGGCGGCATGGCGCAGCTCACGAGGGCCAGTGCTGCGATGATCAGGAGCGCAGCGCCCTGCGGACGTGGGCGCTCCCAGCCTCGAAGGTCGGGGAGGGCAGGAGGATGGATCACCATGCGGTGATGGTACACACCGACAGGCGTCGCCTAGCCGGCCCGCTGTGCGCTGCGTTGACGTTTTTGTCTACTGATGGTATAAAATCTACCAATGGTAGGAGAATCCTCGCCGGCCCGCACCCGGCGCGAACGCGAGAAGGCGCAGCAGCGGCAGGCCATCCTGGACGCCGCGCGCGAGATTGCAGCACGCGAGGGTTGGCAGGCCGTGACCACCCGACGGGTCGCCGAGCGCATCGAGTACACCCATCCCACCCTCTACGAGCACTTCGAGAGCAAGAATGCGCTGCTTGCCGAACTCACCCGCGATGGGTATCGGCAGTTGTTGGCAGCGCTTCGCGCGGCACGAGCGAAAGCCGATAGCCCGCTACAGGCGGCGCGTCAGATGGCCCAGGCCTACTGCGCATTCGCCTGGACGAACCACGAGCTCTACGAAGTGATGCATGGCCTGAGCGGCGTGTATATCGAGCCGGATTCGTATCGCAAAGAAGGCGAGGCTGTCATCGCCGAGGCGCGCACCGCCCTCGAGGCCTGGGCGCGCGCGGAACACATCGCGTTGACCGGCGTGGACGACGCCGTGCTGATCTTGTGGAGCACGCTGCACGGCATCGCCTCGTTGGCGCTGAACAAGCAGATCATCGGTGGCAAGAAACATGCTGCCGAATTGGCTGCCCGTGCCGTGGACGACTTGCTGTCGGCCTGGCGCGCGGCAGGGGGTGTGTAGCGCTCTCCCTCCCTGGCCGGGGAGGGAGCACGTGAGGGAGATCGAGATGAAGTTCAAACAACCATTTGCTGCAAAGAAGGACGAGGTCGTCAATGGCACGATCGCTACATCCGGCGAAGCGCCTGCGCCGGTGATCAGACCGGTTGATAGGGCGTTCGACTACTTCGACTTCGACTCGCTACTGCGGCCCGAGGAGCGCGAGGTGCGCGACAGGGTGCGCGCCTTCGTCGAGGCGGAAGTCGTGCCGGTCATCGCCGAGTATTGGGAGAAGGACGAGACGCCGATGTTCCTGCTGGAGAAAATAGCAAAGCTGAACATCTGCGGCGGTTCGATCCAGGGCTACGGCTGTCCCGGCTTCTCGCCGTTGCTGACCGGCCTGGTGCAGTTCGAGCTGACGCGCGGCGACGGCTCGATTGGAACGATGTTCGGTGTGACCAGCGGGCTGGGCATGATGAGCATCTACCTGTGCGGCAGCGAGGAACAAAAGCAGAAGTGGCTGCCGCGCCTGGCGCGGATGGAGGCGTTCTGCTCGTTCGGCTTGACCGAGCCGTTCATCGGCAGCGACGCCGCGCACATCCAGACCACGGCGAAGAAGGTGGGCGACACGTATGTGCTGAACGGCGCCAAGCGCTGGATCGGTGGCGCGACCTTCGCCGACGTGACGGTGATCTGGGCACAGGACGACCAGACCGGCCAGGTGGGCGGCTTCCTGGTCGAGAAGGACACCCCCGGCTTCCACGCCACCAAGATCAAGGGCAAGCTGGCTCTGCGCGCCCTGCCGAACGCCGACATCAAGCTGGAGAACTGCGTGATCCCGGCGAGCAACCGGCTGGAGAAGGCGAACTCGTTCCGCGACACGGCAGCGGTGCTGCGCGCGACGCGACTCGGCGTGGCGTGGGCGGCGGTGGGTCATGCGCAGGCAGCCTATGAGTTCGCCTTGAACTACGCCAGGAAGCGTCAGCAGTTCGGCCGACCGATCGCCGGCTTCCAGCTCATCCAGGAGAAGCTGGTGAAGATGCTGGCCGAGCTGGAATACATGAAGATCACCACCGCCCATCTCAGCCGCTTGAGCGAGACGCCGAACAAGCTCACCGACGGCATGGCCTCGCTGGCGAAGATGAACAACGCGGCCAAAGCGCGACAGATCGTGGCGATGGCGCGCGAGATCCTGGGCGGCAACGGCATCCTGCTCGACCACCACGTCATGCGCCACTTTGCCGACATGGAAGCGGTGTATTCATACGAGGGCACGAACGAGATCAACACGCTCGTCGTCGGGCGCGAGATCACGGGAATTCAGGCGTTTGTGTAAGAACCAAGATCAAGAGCCAAGAACTAAGAGTCAAGAATCAAGAGGAGGAAGACATGCACAACTACGAGAACTCGCAGGTCTGGCAACGGTCTATGGATTTGGCTCTTGGTTCTCTTATTCGAGGAGCTGCATGAAAATCGAAAAGGCCGTCGTGATCGGCGCAGGCACGATGGGCGGCGGGATTGCTGCCCTGCTGGCAAGCGTCGGCATTCCTGTCACGCTGCTCGACCTGGCAGCCAAGGAAGGCGACAAGAACAGCATCGTCAAGTCGCTGTGGGAGCGACAATTGAAAGCCAGCCCGCCGGCTCTGTATCATCCCGATGCAGCGCAGCGCGTGAAGCTCGGCAACCTGGAGGATGACTTCGACGCTGTGAGCAAAGCCGACTGGATCATCGAGGTCATCGTCGAACAGCTCCAGCCGAAGCGCGACCTGATGGCCAGGGTGGACGCCGTGCGCAAACCGGGCAGCATCGTCTCGTCGAACACCAGCGGCATCCCGATTCGCGCCATCGCCGAGGGCTGCAGCGACGACTTCCGCCGGCACTTCCTCGGCACGCACTTCTTCAACCCGCCGCGCTACCTCAAGCTGCTCGAAGTCATCCCGACCTCGGATACGCTGCCCGAGGTCGTGAAGTTCATGCGGGACTTCGGCTCGAGGCGGTTGGGCAAAGGCGTCGTAATCGCCAAGGACCGCCCCAACTTCATCGCCAACCGCATCGGCGCGTTCATCGGCCAATATCGCATGCAGGCCGCGATTGACAACGGCTACACGGTCGAGGAAGTGGATGCGCTGACCGGCCCGATCATCGGCAATCCGAAGACCGGCACCTTCCGGCTGGCCGACCTGGTGGGACTGGATGTGATGGCGCATGTGGTGAACAACCTGTACGAGTACGTGCCGGAGGATGAGAGCCGCGAGGCGTTCGTTGTGCCCGAAGTCATGCGCAAGCTGATCGAGCAGAAGGCACTCGGCAACAAGACCGGCGCAGGCTTCTACAAGAAAGTCACGGCGCCCGACGGCTCGACCGAGTATCACGTCCTCAACCTGCAGACCATGCAGTACGAGCCGCCGGTCAAGCCGCGCTTCGACGTGATCGGCGAGACGAAGGACCTGGACCTGCCGGAGCGCATCCGCGCGATCTTCGACCGTTTCGCCGGGGATCGCGGCGGTATGTTCATCGTCGAGACGACGCTGCCCGTCCTGGCCTATGCTGCGCGGCGCATCCCGGAAATTGCCGACTCGATCGCCGACATAGACAACGCCATGCGCTGGGGATTCAACGTCGAAGCCGGCCCGTTCGAGATGTGGGACATGATCGGCGTGCGGCGCGGGCGCGAGATGATGCGCGAACGCGACATCGCCGTGCCCCAGTGGGTGGATGACATGCTCGCTGCCGGCGTCGAGTCGTTCTATCAATACGAAGATGGGCGACGCGTCGGGGTATATCAGTGGGAGACCCAGGATGGAGGCGGTGCGCATGCCGTATTCCGTCCGATTGAGCGGTCGAAATACGCCATCGTCCTGGCGGAGAATCGGGGCACGAAGCGCGAGCTGCGCCGCAACGCCAGCGCCAGCATCCATGACCTCGGCGATGGCATCCTGAACCTGGAGTTCCACTCGAAGGGCAACACGCTGGACAGCTACATCAACGACCTGGCGCTCGAGGCGCTGGAGATGCTGGAGCACGACGAGTGGCGCGGGCTGGTGGTCGCCAATCAAGGCAAGGATTTCTGCCTCGGCGCGAACATCGGCCTGTTCATCCTACTGGCCGGCACCGGCGACCCCAACGCCATCGAGAACGCTGTGAAGAGCCTGCAGGACTATCTGATGGCTTTCCGCTTCTCGCCCAAGCCGGTGGTTACCGCGCCGCGCCAGCGCGTGCTGGGCGGTGGCGCGGAAGTCGCGATGGCCGGTGCGCGTTGTGTGATGGCCGTCGAAACCTACATCGGCCTGGTCGAGTTCGGCGTGGGGGTCATTCCGGCGGGCGGCGGCTGCAAAGAATTGCTGCGCCGCGTGGTATCCCCGCATATGACCAACGACAAAGTGGACGCCCTGGGCTATCTGCAGCAGGTCTTCGAGACGATCGCCTACGCCAGGGTGAGCGAGAGCGCCTTCGTCGCTCGCGAGCGCGGCTTCCTCAATCCATGCGACACGATCGTGATGAACGACGACGACCTGATCGGCGTGGCCAAGGCCACCGCGATTCATCTGGCCGAGACGGGTTACACGCCGCCCGACCGCGATGCGAAATCCGTCTACGCGATCGGCCGGCGGGGCAAGGCGGCCATGGAGATGGCCGTGAACACGCTGCGTTGGGGCAGGTACATCAGCAACCACGACGCGCTGATGGCGCGCAAGCTGGCCCATGTGCTGTGTGGCGGCGACCTGTCCGCCCCGCAGTGGGTGACCGAGCAGTACATCCTGGATCTGGAGCGCGAGGCGTTCTGCTCGCTGCTCGGCGAGCCGAAGACACAAGAGCGCATCAGCCACATGCTGAAATATGCCAAGCCGTTGAGGAATTAGGTTGAGGAAGGAGCAATCCATGCCTGAAGTAGTCATCGTGAGCGGCGCACGAACCGCCGTGGGGAAGGCGACGAAGGGAAGTTTGCGGACGGTCCGTCCAGACGAGATGGCTGCCGCTGTGATCCGCGCCGCCGTCGAGCGCGCGCCGGGCCTCGACCCGGCCGAGGTGGATGATGTGATCCTCGGTTGTGCAATGCCCGAAGCCGAGCAGGGTTTGAACATCGCACGGGTGTCGGCGCTGCGAGCCGGCCTGCCGGATTCGGTGCCGGCGCAAACCGTGAATCGTTTCTGCTCATCGGGCCTGCAGACGATCGCGCTGGCCGCCCATCAGATCCGGGCCGGCCAGGCTGAGGTGATCGTAGCCGGCGGTGTCGAGAGCATGAGCCTGGTCGGCATGTCGGGGAACTTCTTCTCGCCCAGCCCAGACCTGGTCGAGGTCAACCCCGAGGTATACATGCCGATGGGCCTGACCGCGGAAGAGGTGGCCCGCCAGTTCAACGTCTCGCGCGCCGACCAGGACGCTTTTGCTCTACGGTCGCATCAGCAGGCTGCAGCAGCGATCGACGCCGGTAAGTTCGATGAGGAGATCGTGCCGCTGGATGTCCGTGTGACGCAGGTCGAAGGTACAACGCCGGTCACCAAGTCGTACACCTTCGACACCGACGAAGGCGTGCGGCGCGATACCTCGATGGAGGCGTTGAGCAAACTCAAGCCCGTCTTCCACGCGATGGGAACCGTGACGGCGGGCAATGCTTCTCAGACGAGCGACGGCGCTGCTGCGGTCGTCGTCATGAGCGAGGACAAAGCCAGACAACTCGGCCTCAAACCAAGGGCGCGGTTCGTCAGCTTCGCTGTGGCCGGCGTGCCACCAGAAGTGATGGGCATCGGTCCCAAGGTCGCCATCCCGAAGGCGCTCAAGCTGGCCGGCCTGTCGCTTGACGACATTGACTTGATCGAGTTAAACGAGGCATTTGCCGCGCAGGCGCTGGCCGTCATTCGCTCGCTGGAGATGGACCTGGAGAAAGTGAATGTGAATGGTGGTGCGATTGCGCTTGGCCATCCGCTGGGTTGCACCGGGGCCAAGCTCACCGTCAGCCTACTCAACGAGATGAAGCGGCGGGGCGTTCGCTATGGCATGGTGACCATGTGCATCGGCGGCGGCATGGGCGCGGCGGGCATCTTCGAGAATTTGAGCTGAGAAACTGAAACGCGCAACATCATTTGGTAGGGGCGGCCGATTCGGTCGCCCCTACGACGTGTATCGCCGATGTGTCGAACGCAAAGGCAACGGTCACACCGGCAGCACTTCGCTCAACCGCTCGCGTTCGACCACAGGTTGCTGGTCGTAGAGATAGCATGAGGCAACTTGTTCCGGCGCGACTTTATAGAGCAGCGGCTGTGCCTGCCGGCACTTGTCCATCACGAACGGGCAGCGCGAGGTGAACTTGCAACCGGTCTCGATGCTACCGTGTTCCTGTTCCCGT